>ERZ773115.612-NODE-612-length-38647-cov-3.121087_pt1 | contig 38647 bp, 33 predicted proteins | sample MGYA00511116_ERZ773115 | MGnify/ENA primary metagenome ERZ773115 (study PRJEB29015, sample SAMEA2737869) | human gut metagenome | biome: human gut; feature: human-associated habitat; material: faeces | place: China | collected 2012 ... | reverse complement strand
AGCTCCGACAGCCGCTTTGTCAGCGCCTCGTCCGCCGCTGTTCCCGTCAGCTCCGTCATCTGTTCGATCTTCCGGTGCGGAACCGTGAAATCGGTTCGCATTCCCGCAATATCTTCCTGGCAGAGTACGTTCTTCCCGGGGTAAAGCAGCCTGTGAACATAGATATTCCGCACCTGCTGATACGCCGTTTTGAACGCATCCGCTTCTCTGCCCACCATTGTATACGCAATACATATTCCGTGAAAATCCTGCTCCAAATTCGGGTAATACTTCCGAATATCCACAGGATACGGTGCCAAAACGATTATTTCTGACCTGTCCTCCATACAAAGGAATGGTCTTCCCAGCCTATTGCACAGAAGCGACGCATTCCGATTTTGCTCTTCCCCAATATATCCGGTTCCCGGGAAACCAACCAACATCAGCGCACACGCCCCGGACAGGAACGGATACGTCCGCTTCATCTGCTCCAATATTCCCGCGTTTGACGATTCTCCCCGCAAGTAATTCACAAACAGAGAGTACGAGGTATTCACAATGGTCGCCCGCCTTGCGTTGGCAGACTGCCAGGCCTTCTCCACAATCCGGTACAGCTCCTGCTTATCCACCGGCTTCAAAAGGTAGGCGCTTGCGCCGTATTCTATCGCCTGCTGGGCATACTTGAAGTCGTCATATCCAGAGATTACGACAATGGATGTATTGACCCACTGCGACCGGCATTGCCTCATCAATTCGATTCCATCCACATCAGGCATCCGGATATCCGTGATCAGAAGGTCCACAGGATGCTCCCGCATAAGACTCAGCGCCTCCGCACCGTTGCATGCCGTTCGGATCTCCGGGCATATTGCCGGATTCGGCAGCTGAAGCAGCATACTCTTCAGTCCTTCCCGAATCAGCTCCGTATCATCCGCAAGCAAAATTTTCATGCTACCATCCTCCCAGAGCATCCTGCCGTGCCGGTATCCGAACTTCGACGCTCGTTCCCAGGCCTTCACAGCTGATAAACCGCAGCCCACAGGCTTCGCCGTACATCAGCTGGATTCGCTGATGCACATTCACAACCCCAATGCCGTTCTTTCCGGAGCAGATATTCCCAGTCCCGCTTCCATTCAGAGCACACTGAATCTCATGAAGCCGCTCCGGGGCAATTCCGATACCGTTGTCCGTAACGGACAAAATCAGTATGCCATCCTCCTGGCGGCATTTCAATGTGATGACGATACGCCTGCTGTCCGCTGGCATTCCGTGAACAATTGCGTTTTCCACCAGCGGCTGAATGCTCAGTTTGGGAATTTCTGTATACAAAACTTCCCGCGGAAGCGTAGATTCCAGGCGGATTTCTGTGCCATTTGACGCGGACATGAAGAAGATGTAGCGATCAATACAGTCCAGCTCTTCGGAAAGCGTGACGGTTTTTGTTTTCCACTTCATATGATACCGCATCAGGCTCCCCAGAGAAAAAACGGTTTCCGCAACCTCAGTATCCCCATGTACTTCTGACAGCATACGGATGCTCTCCAGTGCGTTATATAGGAAATGGCTGTTGATCTGGCTCTGCAATGCGTCCAACTCTGCCTGCTTTACCGCGAGTCCGCGCTGAATATTTTCATTCACCAGCTGCTGCATTCGGTCCAGCATACCGTTAAAGCTTTTGCTGAGCGTATCCAGTTCATCCCCGCCGTTTTCTCTTTCGGGAATCCGAATATCCAAATTGCCGGACTGCACCGCCAGCATTTTCTTCTCCAATAGCGCAAGCCGTTTCAGCATCGACTGGCAGACGTATTGAACCAGGACCCAAATCACGCACATTCCAAGCAGCATAACCGCCAGCACGCTTGTCCCCATCTGATATACGGGCTGCAGCAATTCCGCCTGATCCTCATAAACAACTGCCCACGCGTTCAACAGCTCCAACCAGCTGTAACGTACCAGGTAGCTTCTTCCGTCCTTTTCCAATACGGCCTGATAGGTTGATCTGGAGGGCATATCCGGCGAATCCGTCAGCACCGCCTGAAGCTCCTCCGCTGAAAACAGATTCTCTTCATTTGAAAACAGCTCTCCATTCGCCGCAAGCAAACAGGATGCAGCATTTACGTTTGAGAAGCCTGAAAAGAATTTGTCTGAATCCAAGCGAAGCCGCAGCAACCCCACAGGGGTAATGTCCAGGTAAATACGATAGCACCCGTATACCTCTCCATCCTCTACAGCGTATACGGCACTTTGTCCGGAGGGGATGATCTCCTCAAAAGGCGTATTTTTCAGCCTGTCCAGTCTATAAATTGTCGGCCAGATTTCGTGAATCTGCGGATTATCAAAGAAAAAACTTGCTTCTTCAATGATGTCATTGCTCTGAAAAATGCTCCGGATCGTCTTGAGTTCGTTTTGAGAAAACTTTACCAGCTGCAAACCATCCGCATCCATATCGGACGTACAAAAGCGAATGAATTCCCTCTGGCTGAGCACTGAAGACGCGCTGGTATCAATTCTGGCCGCATTGGACGCTGTTTCTATGCGCAAATTCTGGAGCGCTGCGACAGAATCCTTTTCAAAGCTGTCGTAGACATACTCGATCCTACCCTTGATCCACAGTGCGGCAATGATTACGCATGGAATGATCCATATAAGTGACAACATTTTAATGATTTTCGCTGCCAATCTGGTTTTCCCCGGAAGCATACTCTTTTGGGGCACGGTACAACACCTCCTGCGTAAATCATTATAGCATGTTGACACTTGTTTCGACAAGGGAAAGGCGGTGGGCAAGTGCCCACCGCCCAAAATTCTACTTACTGAAAGAGCGCCTTCCGCGCATCCAGCAGGTTCTGCTCATAGCTGACAACCTTTTCGTAGCCATAGCTGTCCCGTGCTGCCAGGAAGTCAGACAGAATCTTGTCAAACTCCTCGTCACTTGCAGCCGTGATCAGTTCAGGAACTACCTCCTGCCAGCGCTGATTGATTCTGGTCGCCGCAATGGCCTCGTCGCTGTCACCAGTCGGCTCCAGATTGTTATAAATACCGCCGTTCACAAATGCGTTCTTGTCTGCCCAATCGCTCATTGCCGTGATGTAGTAGGGACTTGCCGGACGCCACTGGTCCACAATGACGCTATTGCGGAGCATCCAGTAGGTATCTACCAGGCCATACTGCGTAGCAAAGGTATTGGGGTCGCTGTTCATCAGCTCGATCATTTCATCCGTCAGCTGGGGCTTGCCGTCTACAACTTCGTAGGTTTCACCCTCAACGCCCAGAAAAATATCCTTCTGACCTTCCTCACTGAGCATATAAGTCAGGAAAGCGATTGCTCTGGCGGGGTCCTTGCAGTCCTTGCTGATGAAGGTGCTCATCCAGCCATCCAGAGAGCCCGGGAAAATCAGAGGAGCATCGCCGTTAGAATTTGCGGGGCCATCGATTGCAATATAGTAGCTGTCCGGATTTTCGCTGGAGGCCAGGATCGCATTCGCTTCCTGCATTCCACTCCACTCACGCAGCATGCAGAAGTAAGCGCCGTTGTTGCTCTTTTCCGTAACCTGATCGTCAGAGTCAACCAGGTAATCAATCCCGATCAGGCCTTCCTGATAAGCCTGCCGGAAGGTTTTCAGCCACTCGATGTAGTCCGGGTTAGAGATCCGGTCATAGATCTTGCCGTCTTCCTCATAGGGAACAGCCAGGAAGTTCTGCAAGTAGCTGGTCAGACCGTAGCCGCTGCCGCCCTGTGCATAGAAGGGGGTAATATCCACACCCTTATAGGTTGCGTACTCATTCTTCAACGTCCGAAGCGTATTCAGGAAGCCCTCCGGCGTGGACATATCCGGGCTGCCCATATCTTCATACAGATCCTTGCGCACCAGGAAAGTCTGAACAGCCGCCGTCATACCGGTTTCGGCCATCTGTTCGGCACCGTAGGCGTCATTGGGAACACAGTAGAGGTTGCCATCGGACTTGGTATGCCATGCGACAACGCTGCCATCCACGACCTTCCAGAAGTAAGGATCGTACTGGTCAGCCAATTCATTCAGCGCGTAAGTATAACCCTGCTCATAGAGCGTATTGTAGCAGGTTTCCCAGGAACCCAGAGAGATCAGATCCGGCAGCGTTCCGCTGATCATCATCAGGTTCAGCTCCTCAGACACATCTCCGGTAGGCGTAACAATATTGATGTTCACGCCCGTTTTCTCCGTGATATACTTGGTGGACAGGCTGTCGCCCCAGGTATAGCCATACCAGGACGCGCCTACAAACCACTCCATATCGATGGGGCTGGTATCCTTTTCCCAAGCGGGGGCATCTGCGCTGACTGTTGTTTCTGCCGCTTCCGTATTCTCAGTCTTTGCGGCCTCTGTCTGAGCAGGCGCTGCGGATGTGGTTTCCGTTCCGCCTCCCTTTGCGCAGGCAGCAAGTGAGAAGATCATAATTGCCGCCAATAGGACACTGACTAGTTTTTTCATTGTTCGCACTCCTTGTTTCATATTTTAAGCAGCTCCAGCCGCTTTGGTTACCCTTTGATTGCGCCAAGCATAACGCCTTTTACCAGGTACTTCTGGATAAACGGGTACAGGCACAGGATCGGCAATGCTCCCACGAACATTGCGGCGTACTTTACGGTAGCCGATGTCGTTGTCCCGCCCAGCGCAAGCATGGCCTGCTGCTGCTGCGCCGTCATACTGGTTTCCGCCAAAAGCTTGTAGAGGATCGTCTGCAACGGTTCCAACGTCTTATCCCGAATATAAACAACGCCCTGGTAATAATCGTTCCAGTGGTAGACCGCCGTAAACAGTCCAATCGTTGCAATGACCGGCTTGGCATTTGGCATGACAATTTTCCAATAAACCGTGAATTCCGATGCGCCATCCAACCGGGCACTCTCTATCAGCGATTCCGGAATAGAGCGGAAGAAGCTCATGAAAATGACCATGTTGTAGAAGGTAAACATTCCGGGGAGGATATACACCCAGAATGTGTTGTACAGCTTGAGCTTGATCATTAGAATAAAGTTGGGGATCAGTCCGCCGTTAAAAAACATGGTGATCATTGCGATCTTCATGTAGAGCTTTTTCCCGATCAGGTCCTGCCGGGACATGCCGTAGGCGACCATGGAGGTGAAAAAGACGTGCGTAAATGTGGCAACAACAGTACGTAGAATTGTGATTTTGAAACCGCTGAGGATGTATTCATTCTGAAAGACAACCTTATAGGCATCCAGGCTCAAAGCCTTTGGCCACCACGCAACCGGCCCCCGGTTCGCAATTTCCGGTGCTGCCAGTGAATTCGCCAGAATATACCACATTGGATACACGCAGGCAAAGCAAATAAGCACCATGAAAATTGCCAGGATAACATCGAATGCCGTAACAGAATGCAGTTTCTTGCGCATTTTTTGTCCCTCCTAAATGATACTCTCTCCTGTCAATTTCACGGAGGTGAAATTGCACAGACGGAGAAGGCCATAGGCAATGATACTGCGGAAGAACAGCACGGCCGTCGAAAAAGAGAACCGACCGGACACAATGCCCATATTGTAAATATAGAGATCGATGGTCTCGCTGCGTGCCATGTTGGCAGAATTGCTCAGGAAGAAGATCTGGTCAAAATTGCTGGTCAGGCAGCCGCTTACGGCAAGAATGAACAGCAGCGCAATGGTCGGACGGATACACTGGATGGTGATATTCCACATCTTGCTCCAGCGCCCGGCCCCGTCCAATTCAGCCGCTTCGTACAGCCCCGGGTCAATACCCGAGATCGCAGCCAGATAAATAATGGCGCTCCATCCCATTTCTTTCAATGTATCGGAGAGGAACGCGATCCACCAGAACTTCTTTGGGTCGCCGTTATACAGGACTGGTTTGTCCTGCAGGCCCAAAGCCATCATAAGCTGATTAATAATTCCGGACTGGGACAGCCAGGTAAGCAGGATGCCGCCGAAAATTGCCCAGGAGATAAAATGCGGCATATACGACAGCGTCTGAACCAATCTCTTAAACTTGGCATTCTTGATCTCATTGAGCATAAGCGCAAAGAAAATAGGAATGCAAAATCCCAGCGTGATCCGTAACGCGCTCATTCCCAGCGTGTTGTACACACTGCGCCAAAAGCGGTCATCCGACAAAAACGCCGCAAAGTGCTTCAGTCCGACAAAATTGTTCTCAAACAGCGGCGTACTGATACGGTAGTCCGTAAAAGCAATGTACAGGAACACCAACGGAACATAGCTGAAAACTGCCATCCAAATCAATCCGGGCCATACCATCGCCTGCAGTTCCCGCTGTTTCCAGATGTCTTTTATCCCTCGCTGGAATCGACTGGAGTTTGACATTTTCTTCTCTGGTTTTTGCTGATTCACGTTGCTCCCCCTCCTTCTGTCTACATGATAGCAGAGCTGCCAGTCAGAAACAACGCATCAATTTTGGATTATATCCCAGTTTTTTGGATTTGGTTGACATTATCCTTTGTATTATTTACACTAATGCCACATGCAATATCAGGAGGTCTGCGGCATATGTACGAAACACTCATTTGGGAAGAAACCTTTCCCGGATGTTCGCTGAATGAACATAATTGGAATCGTCGGGTGGGTAACTGGCAGTTATCTTCGGATGGGCAGCCTGTTGTGCCAGGCTGGGGAAACCAGGAGCAGCAATACTACACGGCGAATAATCTGGAAGTCAGCGACGGCACCTTAAAAATCATCGCCCGCCAAGAGGAGGCACCCGAACAGTTTGGGATCCGCTGTCCATATACCTCAGCCCGAATCGATACCCATGGGAAATTTTCCTTTCAGTACGGGCGAGTCGCGTTCCGTGCCAGATGTTCTGTTGGAAACGGGCTTTGGCCAGCAGTCTGGATGCTGCCGGAGAATAGCGTCTACGGCCCTTGGGCAGCCTCCGGAGAGATCGATATCTATGAAGCAAAAGGGCGGCTGCCCCAAAGCGTTTTCGGCACAATCCACTTTGGAGGTGTCTGTCCGCAGAACACCCACACAGAAAACCAGGCTCAGTTACCGGACGGGCAAGGGATCGATCAATTCCATATCTACGAGCTGATCTGGGAACCAGATTCCATTTCCTGGCTGATAGATGGTGTCCCTTACGCCAAAGTAAACCAGTGGGACTCAATAGACCAGAGCATAAAATACCCGGCCCCATTTGACCAGCCATTTTACCTTCTGGTAAATCTCGCCATTGGTGGGTCTTTCGATCTGGAGTCGGCGCAGAATATAACCCCGCAATTTCCCGCCATCTTTGAAATAGACTATATTCGGGTCTATCAGTGAACAAAAACCGGAGAGGATTCTTGATCCCCTCCGGTAATTTTCAGGAAACTTTATACAAGGAAATGTCGTCAATGGATATCGTATGGGCCATATTTTCTGTTGTGCCAACATTTCCAAGCATAAATACAAGCTTTACGCCCGAAGCAGCAGAACTAACAGTGAAATCATAGGAATAATTCGTCCAATCAGCACTCACAGACATAGTTTCGTCCATCAAGGTCGATTGGCCATCTTTTTCCAGAGCCAACCGGATTTCTCTATTCATAGACGCTTTTGCCTTAAATGTTACACGATAGCTCCCAGAAGCTGGCACATCAATCACCTGATAAAGCTGCGCCGACCAAGCATTGGGAAGTGTAGTAGGAATATTGGCAACAAAGCACTGTTCTCCAGCATCAACGGAATATGTACTCCCGTTTTCTGTCCAAGTAGACCAGCTTGTAAGATCGTTCACGAAATTGCCATTTGTTACAATATCATCAGGAAGCGGAATGAGTGTTATATCATCAAAAGATACCGTATGCTCCACGTTCTGACTTCCTTCTACATTGCCCAGGAAAAAGAGCAGTTTTGCACCGCCGCAGGAAACAGACGGTGCAAAATCATAAGTGTACGTCTGCCATTCTGGTGTCGCGGTAAAAGTGCTATTAAACAGAGCCGCATTGTTGACTCCCTCTACGCCAATTGTAATCGGTCTACTCACAGAACTCTTTGCACGGAAAGAAATGCGGTAGGTCGTAGAGCTGTAAACATCAACATTTTGATAGAATTGGGTAGACCATGTGTTTGGAAGCGTCGTGTAAATATCTGCCTTCAAAGTAGAATCAGCAACAGAAAAGACAGCGCCATTTTCACTCCATGTCGTCCAGCCTGCATAGTCCGTCGTAAAGTCGGAGTTTTGAAGCAGATTCACATTGGGCGTTTGCGTAGAAGAGCTTCCAGAATCAGGCGTCAAATCGCCACCATACTCGTACACCCGAACATAGTCAATGTAGAATTTGGTTGATGTCCAATCTGCCGGATTCGGATCTCCCGGGAAGAACCCGCCAACGGCTAAGTTCAGCATTAAATAGAATTCCTGATCAAATGGTGCAGGATAACTATACGTTCCACTCGAATCAGCACTGTACCAGTCCTGTTGAATCTGGTAAAGATTTCCATCTACATACCAGCGGAATTCACCCGGAAGCCACTCCAGAACGAAATCATGGAAATCGTCCTCAAACGATCCGTTTATGTCATAGTATCCGGTATTGTAAACCCAGGGATTTCCATAATGCAAAGTTCCAAGGACAGTATCCCGATCGCTGCCCATATACTCCATGATGTCAATTTCTCCACAAATTGGCCACTCGCCGCCATAGACATTGATATTCTTCGGCAGCATCCAGATTGCCGGCCACAGGCCCGTGCCACCGGGCAGCTTTGCGCGGAATTCATACCGTCCATATGTCCAGCTTGAGGTAGAGGACAGCTTTGCAGATGTGTAATTTTCTTCTCCGTTGGATTCCTGGATCGCATTCAGGACAAGGCAGCCATTTTCGATATACGCATTTTCCGTTGAATCTGTGTAGTACTGCTGCTCATTGTTTCCAAATCCACCGCCACCAATTGTAAAACTCCATTTGTTTGTGTCGACGGAATCCTCAGAAAACTCATCTGACCAAACCAAGTTCCATTTGGAACTGTCCAAGTTGCTGTATTTTGTGTTTGATGTACTTGTTGCAAACACTTCAAGTCGTGTACAGCTTGCAACAAGTACAATGCAGCAGATGACTGCAGCAAGGGCCCTTGTAAATCTGGTATGCATTTTGTAAATCCTCCTTCAATTTTTTGTGCGTTTTGCACATTCACATTGTATCAAAGAGGTTCTTAACTTGTATATACCATAATTTTGGATTTGATGGCATCTTTTTGGATTTGCTAAGGTCACGCCCCCAAAATATTTTTCAAAGCGCCCACTTAAACAGTAAAACAAAGGAAGTGACCTTCAGTCTACTTTCCCATTCTCATTACCAATCCAACTCAGAACTTTTGCCCTTGAGAATGCTCCCTCCCCATGCACGCAAAAACCAAGGCAGCCTCTCAACGAGACTGCCTCTTCCTTGTGTTTTGGATTTACAAATGTCCACTGCGGTTGCTGTATGCTGCTAAGGCATCAACAATAGTTAGTAACGCTTCCCGGTCTTTTCCTCTGACGCGCATAATCTTTTTCAATGCCTCTGATACAGTAGTGCCCGGATAGTATTCCTGATTCAGCATTTCTTCAATCTCATATATCTTGGATGTACCCATCAGGTATTCGGGACTAACATTGAAATATGCTGCAATCCTGTTCAGTGTTTCACGGCTTGGTGTAGTCCGTCCTGTCTCATATTGTGATACTGCCGAGGGAGAGATATACAATTCTTTTGCAAGCTGCGCCTGGTTGAGCTTTTTATTCTTGCGCAATTTGCGTAACGTTTCTGAAAACACAATATCCCCCCTCAACTCATTTTCGTGTATCATACTACATAAAATAGCTGTTTTGTTGAAAATTTAGTACATATATTGTATTTTGCAAATAATCATATAAAATAATTAGTTTTGCTTATTTTATGGAGTTTATCGGAATATGATTCCCAGAATTCTTCGCTGCAATTGGAAAGAAGCAGACTCTTCTCGTTGCGGATTTGGAACGTCAATCGTTATAGTAATTTGTATAACGAAACCGAGAAAGAGAAATGGGGATTCAGATGACACAGTGCAAATCAAGCGATGCGGAGGAACTGAATGATAAACTGTTCTTTGAGCATTTTTATGAACAGCATAAACAATTTCTGTACTATGTCGCACGTCAAAGGTTCCATAATGGAGACGATGTTCAGGAGGTAGTGCAAGAATCGTGGGTCAGATTGCTCAAGCATATTTCAGCATTGAAGGAAATCAACGAACGTAAAACGCCGAAATACATTGCATTGACCGTCAGGGCTGTGTATATTGACTTGGAGAAGAAAAAGCATTCAGATATATCTGTTTCGCTGGAGGAATTCCTATTGGAAGCCTTTCACGGTGGCGAAATACAAACAGAAACCGATTTGGAGGTGATAGATCGTAAAGCAAAAATCAGCAGGCTGAAAGAAGGACTTTCTGCCCGTGACTGGTTCGTTCTGGAAGGTAAATACATATTGGGGTACACCGATGCCGAGTTGGCTAAACAGTTGGATGTAGCCCCAGACAGTATCCGAATGATCTTGACACGGGCAAAGAGCAACGCCAGGGCCATATTATTGTCCTGTGATAACAAGGGAGGTGAATAGAATGAACGATCAACGCAGAGAAAGACTTGAAGATGCGTGGGATGAAACGGCATTGGAGCTTTTGATGGATGACTATGCTGAAATTGCTGGCAGCGAACTGTATGACGAATACTGCTCAGACTTGGAAATCGGAAATGTAGAAGATCTTCCGGCCGAATTGGATGAAAGCTGCCAAGAAATGATTCATGCATCCTTTACAGCAGAATCAAAGGCGAAGAATAATCTCCTCAATACCGCCTTGTCTCATGTATATAAAGCTGCCATGGTGGTTCTGGCGATATTCGGGGCAACAACGGTTCTTGTCGTATCTGTTGACGCATTGCGCGTGCCAGTCTTAAATTTCTTCCTGACACAGGAGGAACGATATACAATTATTTCTTCTGATGATTCGGATGTATTGATGAGTCGAGGGAATATTGATAATATCCGCAGTTATCTACCAAAAGAATACTCAATAGTGTATGAAACTTACTATGGACATGGATATTACAATCTGCGCTACCAAAACGAAGCCGGAAATGTTATTTCCATCAGGACTGGCGAAGGAGATGTTCAATTATATGCGGATACAGAGGATGCTTCTTGCGAACAAATCGAAATGAATGGCCAATCTGCGTTGTTCATTCAAAAGAATGGTTTGCGGATTGTTTTGCAGAAATCCGACCCACAGGCTATTGTAGATTTTTTTGCTGAGGCCCTGGACGAAAATGAGTTTTTTAGGATTGCAATGTTTTTGAGTGAAATGTAAAGGAGCCAGAAGAAATGAAAAGAAAAATTGTAATGTTTTTGGTATTAGCGTTATTTGTTTCCAGCGTACTACTTCCTGCTTCGGCTGCTGCAGAATATGAGGATGTACAAGAAGTTCAGCCAAGGTACACATATATAGACGCAGTTGGCGCTAAAATATCAATTGATTCCAACGGCAAGGCAACATGCACAGGGGTTGGCTACGCCAAGGATACCTACGCCACAGTTGACCTGACGGTAGAACTGCAACAGTACAAAAATGACACATGGACTACCCTGAAAATCTGGACGGGCTCCGATGTTAATATGGCTGTTGTCAGCGGCGAATACTACGTTTATAAAGGATATAAATACCGGACTAAGACAAATATGATTGTCTATGATGAGAACGGAAAATATCTGGAATCCGCCAGCGGGTCACAACAAACAACCTACTAAATAACAGCAACGGCCAGGGAGGCATACCTAATCTCCCTGGCCGTTTTCTGTTTCCAACGATTGAACCGGTAAAAATGCAACATAAAATTCATCGGTAGCTTGTATGAAAAATTTCGACAGGATTCGTGCAAATACCTGAATTTGTTTTTCCTCCGTTGCGGATTTTCTTCCACTGCCGTTTAGATTATTTGAAAACCATTTGATAAGTCTGAAAGGCGGTGAATCCCATGGGCTACTCTTAGCAGAATGAAGCGGTGTGGTACACTTTTGCTCGCAATCAACAAAATCTGCACTACGGAGGAATAAACATGAAATATCCAAAATGGAGTAAACTGTTGTCGTTGTTCCTGGTACTGGCAATGCTGGTTCAAATGATGCCGGTCATGTCTTTTGCGGATGACGACGATCTTCCCTCCTTCTCTGAGACGGCACCGGAAAGCGCCGTTGTGACGGTCCTTGGAGAGGTGGAAGAGCTGCGTGAAGAAAACATAAAACACTTTCGATTATCAGACGGCACTTTTGTGGCCGTAGACTATGGCATGGCAGTCCACTACGAGGACAGCGAGGGCAGCTGGCAGGACATCGACAATACGATTTCCCAGGATGCCGCCACGCAGACCTTCAATCTGGAACGGGATGATGCCATCGTCTCCTTTGCATCCAGCCTGACCAATGGCAAGGTTTTGACCACTTCCAAGGGTGACGCATCCATCACCATGACCCTGCTGGACAGCGATGAGGTCAACCGGATGCTCGGCATCGAGGATGATACTCCCGATGAAACGGAACCGGAAGAGACGGAACCTGAGATTACGGAACCCGAAACCACAGAGCCGGAATCCACGGAGCCCGAAGCTACCGAACCGGAAACTACAGCCCCGGAAGAAACGCAGCCCGTGACGGAGCCGGAAGAAGTGCCCACGGAAGCTACAGAAGCGGAAAATACCGAAGCTGCGGAATTGGAAACCGAATCCGCTGCTATGGAGGATGATGCCTCTGCTGACGTTGATTCTTATACTTCTGAAGACAATCCTGACGAGTATGATCTGACCGGGCCGGAAGAAACCATGACAGAAAATACCTCCGATGAAAACGCCGAGGGTTCCGATACCGCCCCCGGCGAGGGTGAGGAGGAAACCACGGTTTCTACTGAACCGGAGGCTACGGAGCCGGAAAGCACTGAGCCTGAGACAGAGCCGGAGGAAACAGAGCCGGAAACCACCGGGGCTACGGAAACAGAACCAGAAGAAACGGAAGCACCCGCGGAATCGGTATCTCTGAAATATGACCGTGGTGCCTCTGCAAGTATCATCGAGAGCAATTCCGCTCTGTTTGATCTTCAGAAAAGCACTGCCTGGAATGTGGAAGATGTCATTCCGAAAGCATTGCAGTCCTCTTTGATTTACAAAGACGTATTCCCGGATACGGACCTTCTCTATACTGCTTATGGTTACAACCTGAAAGAGCAGATCGTGGTGAATGCGCCTCAGACCGGCTACCGTTACAGCTTCCTGCTGAATCTGGACGGCCTGACTGCCGAGAAGAATGAGGATGGCTCCATCAGCTTCCTGGATGCGGCCGGAACTCCCGTTTACGAGATTCCCATCCCGTATATGGAAGATGATGCCGGCATTATCTCTGAGGATGTTGCTTTCACACTGAATGAAACCGAGGCTGGCCTTGTCCTTACAGTGGAAGCCAACGCCGAATGGATCAACAACGAAGAGCGTGTATTCCCCGTAAAGATCGATCCGTCCTTTACCATTGTTTCCGGTAAGGCTCTGGACGAAATTTATTCCGTCTATACCATGGAGGCCGCACCCAATGATACAACACTGGGCCGCCAGTATCTGTATGTGGGTGCCCAGCCCTACAGCACTACAAACGATGGCCGTTACAGACTGTTTATGCACTTCAACAATATGCCTACGATCCCTGCCGGTTCAGAGGTAGTGGGTGCATCTTTGAGCCTGTATCAGCATCAGTATGTGCAACGGTATTGTACCTCGTTCCCCATTGGTGTGTATGAGGTTACTACCGATTTGCCCTCCAAGTATTCCAGCTATTACAACTGGTTTGCGGCAATGACCTGGCGCAACAGTATGCCGGAATATGACAGCTCCAATGCCATTGACTACGTCATGGTGGATTCCACTAAGGGATACCGGGATTGGAACATTACGGAGCTGGTAAAGAAGTGGTACGCGGATAAGACCAGTAATACAACCTGCGCCCTTGTCATGATGAATGAAAGTGACATTGATACCTATTACTACTATGCCTCTGCCGCTTTCTACGCATACGCAGGCTCTATTCCTCCGGTCATGATCGTATCCTACCGGGACAACACCGGTATTGAACCCTATTACACCTATGCCACTCTGGGTGCTGCCTCTGCCGGTACTGCCTATATTGCGGACGCAACCGGTCAGCTGAAGGTCGGCAAGGAGCTGGCAAGCTACGCATCCACGGTCAATCCCTTCTCTCTGAACCTGATTTACAACTCTGACTACTTTTCCCTGTCCTCCGGCACGGATTATCAGCCGCCGAACAAGCTTGGCCTGAGCATGACGGTTGGCTCCGGCTGGACACTGGACTATGTTCAGAAAGTCGTTCCTGAAAATATTAAGGGTATTGATTACCTGAAATATACGGATGGTGACGGAACCGTCCATTATTTCATCAAGGATTCTTCCCCGAAGGATTCCAGCTATCCTTACTACGATGAAGACGGCCTTGGTCTGAAGATGAAAATCAACAGCACCAATGATTACACCATGGCCGATGATAAGGGCAATGTCTGGAATTTTACGAGCAATTACCTCACCAGTGAAAAGGATGAATCCGGTAACGCGATCAACATTACCTATTCCAGTGGCCGCATTACCAAAATTGTACAGAAGAACAAGGACCAGGCGGAGATCACCTTGGCGACCTTTGCCTATGACGGAAACGCACTGTCTACTGTTACCGATAACGCGGGGAACGTCTATACCCTTGGCTATTCCGGTGGCAAACTCGTTTCCATCCAGAAGAACGGGACTGAAATTGCGAAATATGAGTATGACGGCTATCGGCTTGTCAAGATAACCGACAGCGAAAGCAGCTACTCTCTGGCATTCACCTACGCCTCCGGCAAGGTGTCCTCCTACAAGGAGCTGGGCGGCTCTGCCACCGGCGCCACTGTCGCAATTACCTATCCCAACCACAGCCAGACCACCTACCGTGATTACGGTCAGGACCGGCAGGCCAACACCGCAGACGATATTCTGACGCACTACCTGTTTGACTATGCCAGAAGAACCGTCAACGCCTATACCACCGACAATGACGGTGTGATTATCGGCGCTACCAATTCCGCGTACTATGAGCGCAGCAGCACGGACAAAAGCAACGACAAGCGGAATAACCGCACTGTCCGTACCGCAAGCATTGGTTTGGCAAGCCAGCAGCTTCTGAAAAACACCAGTATCGAAAGCAGCAGCGATGAATGGACCTTCAGCGGCGCTTCCCGTGCTACAACAAAACCCAGAACGGGCAACCACTCCATTAAGGGCACACTGGACAGCAACGGAACGCAGTATGCAATGAAGTCCTCTGAGAAGCTGACTGCAGGAAAGAAGTACACCTTCTCTGCCTATGTAAATACAAGCGAGGTCACCAAATTTGAGGGCAGCGGTGTCTGCCTGCTGGTTACGGACGGCTCCCAGAGCTGGACCAGTAACTATGTTAATTACACCACTTCAAATGAGGTCGATGATGGCTGGGTGCGTATCAGCGTCAGCTTTACCGCACCGGCAACTGATATTTACGGCATCACCATTTTCAACAGCGGGTGCATTGGCACCTTCTATGCGGACGATGTCCAGGTAGAAGAAGCGGAGGCACCCTCCAGCTATAATCTGCTGGAAAACGGCAACATGGAGACCTCCGGCTATGGCTGGACGATGGGCTCCGACGCATCTTACTATTCCGGTAAGGGTGTAGCCGCTTCCTCGAACTCCATCCGGATCAATGGCAATCCTACGGATCAGGGCACAAACGCTTATCAGGATGTGGCTCTGAACCTGCCGGGAACACAGACCTACGTTCTCTCCGGCTGGGTAAACGCGAACGCAGTCCCCGATGATGACCAGAATACCGCAAAGGATCTGGAAAGCAAGACGAAGGAATGCGGCCTGCGTGCGATCATTACTTACTCTGATAATAAGACCGAAACCCAGTATGTACCGTTCAATTCTGACCTCTCCAATACCTGGCAGTTCGTCAGCATGACGGTCGTTCCGAAGGAAAGCACAAAGACCGTTTCCAAGATCCGGGTCGTGTGCGCATACGAAGGCAATGCCAATGTGGCATACTTCGATAATATTTCCCTGGTTCGGGAATCCGCCCAGACCATGAAGTATGACAGCGACGGCAACCTCGTCAGTGTCACCACCAGCGGCCTGAAGGAAGATACCAGCACCTATGAAAACGGGAATCTGATCAAGACCGTCACCGGCGGCAACGGAACTTATAAGTACACCTACGACAGCACCTATAAGCACCGCCTGACCTCCGTTACCAACGATCTGATCACCCAGTCTGTTACCTATGACAGTGCCGGCAACGCAATCACGACCAAGCTCACCGGCAGCGGAAGTAAGACGATCAGCACAGCAGCATCCTATGAGGGCGGGCTGAACCGATTGGCATCCACTACAGATGCCGCAGGCACCAAGGTGACCTATGGCTACGGCACCAAGAACGCCCAGATGATGGCCCTGGCCACCACGATCACAGACGCCTACGGCGTAAAAACCACCACACAGTACGATGAAAACTATCGTGCTGTGGAAACAAGTGTTGCGGATTACGCAACATTGGTGTATAATTACGTTAATGGCAATCTGGGTTCCATTGAGAGAACCGATGATGCCAACGCAGCCCAGACCTATAGCTTTGTCTACGACAGCTTTGGTAATATGACCGAGCTGAAGGTTGGCTCTAAATCCCTGGCAACCTACACCTATGGGCCCGGAAACGGTCTGCTGCAAAAGCAGAGCTTCGCCAATGGCGACAGCATTTCCTTTACCTACGACAAGCTGGGCCGCACCAAGACCGCCGTTTATTCTGACGGCACTTTGCTGACCTACGTCTACAATGGCGAAGGAAGCCTCCACAGCCTGACGGAGACAAAGGACGGCAGCAGCACTACTTACCTGTACAACTATGATTCCCTTGGCCGACTGATCAACAGTGAGAAACAGGTGGATGGGTCTTCCGTAATCCACACCCACGATATTTACAACACTTACAATCAGCTGGTAAAGGAAAGCTGGCAGGTCGGCAGCGATGCCTACGCGCAGAGCAGCACCTACAATTCCGTGGACGGTACGCTGGACACCTTCTCCGTGGAACAGAACGGAAATGAGCTGGCCAAGTTCACTTATGGCTATGATGAGCTGCGCCGTCTCTCTACTGTTAGCGGTGCTCCGTTCACCAAGGGCTACACCTACCGGGACACTACCGGATCCAACACGACCACGCAGATTTCCGCGGTTGACTATTCCAGAACTACTTACGGCAATACCTATAAGTTTGCGGGCTATTCCTACACCTATGACAAGGCCGGCAATATTCTGACGGCTACGAACAACATAGGGAACGTCACCAAGTTCACCTATGATAATCAGGGACAGCTCCTGACGGAAAGCGGCACAGTCAGCGGCTTTCCGGAAGCACCCTATTCCTACAGCAACGCGTACCAATACGATTCCGTCGGCAATATTAAGTCCTTCTCTGACGGAACAACTACCCACACCTACGCATACGAAGATGCCGATTGGAAGGACCTGCTGACCTCGTATGACGGCCAGAGCATCACTTATGACAGCAACGGAAATCCTACCAGCTACTTCAACGGCAACCGTTGGACTTTCGGCTGGGAGAATGGCCGTCAGCTGACGACTCTTTCCAAGCAGGCCCCTGTCATCATCACGACCCAGCCCGAGAACTTCTTCGGCACCGCCGGCAGCACCGCCACCTTTACCGTGAAGGCAGAAGGCGACCGGGTGACTTACCAGTGGCAGCGCAGCAAGGATGAGGGCAAGACATGGACGGACATCAGCGGTGAAACCTCCGAAACCCTCAATGTGACCATTCAGAGCAGTGACTTCGGAAGCCAGTACCGTTGTATCGCCAAGGACTTCATGGGTCATGTTGCTACCTCTCAGGCTGGCAAGCTGGCTTCCTCTATTGTGAGCCAAAGCGCGTGGGATCCTGAGTACACCGTCATCAACGAGCCGGACGATTACTACGGACGACCCGGCGACATTGCCACCTTTATTGTAGAAGCTGAGGGCGAAAACCTGTCATACCAGTGGCTGTATCAGGCCCCCGGTACTGACGAACTGGTTTATTGTACCAGCAGTGACGCAACCACCAATACCATCCGCGTAGAGATGACTGCGGAGAGCGACGGTGCCCAATACTGCTGCTTCATTACCGATGCCAACGGCGACATGGGCTCCACCCGGACCGCAACGGTCAGACTGGATGTCCGTGACTGGACCATGGAGTATGAGGCTGGCGGTCTGCGTACCAAGCGTTCCAGTGCCGAGAAGACCTACAACTACATCTACAACGGCAATCAGCTTGTGCGGATGACTGTGGGCGATGACATCCTGGACTTCACCTACGATGCCTACGGTGCGCCCCTCACGCTGATCCACAACGGGACTGTCTACTACTACATCACCAACCTGCAGGGAGACGTAATAAGCCTTGAGACCATGGATGGTATGCTGGGCGCACACTACCATTACGATGCCTGGGGCAAAATCCTGGCATGCGATGGTGCGGTTGCGGAGCTGAATCCCCTGCGGTATCGCGGCTATGTGTACGACCAGGAGACAGGGTTCTATTATCTGCAGAGCCGGTATTATGATCCGGCTGTTGCTAGATTCCTTAACGCAGATTCATATATCTCCACAGGGGATGGCGTGCAAGGGAACAATATGTTTGCCTATTGCAACAATAACCCCACTAATATGGTGGATGGCGGTGGAACGAGTGCAACGGCATTTCAATGGTGGTCTAGCACAATGTGGTGGTTGTGTGGTGCTGATGCTGCACTTCCAATCGGAGATGCAATATATGGATTGGGTATGCTTATTCTTGGGGGTGCTGCCCTATATAAAAGGACGCAGAAAGCTTCAACGATTACAGCCCGTTCTAAAAGCGATGAAAACAGTAATGCTCTGTCCTCTGCAAAGGACTATGCAAGAAGTATATTTGAGCCCGGTAATAGATATGCTGTTCATCATATTGTAGCACAAGCGTCACCTCATGCAGCGCCCGCAAGAGAAGTCCTAAAAAGTGTTGGCATTAATCCCGTGACGTATGGATTAAATCTTGCTGTAATTCCGGAAAAGAAACATTATTCTTTGCACACCATTGAGTATTACAATTATATCAACAGGCGTTTAGAAAATCTGACAGGAGATCGCAATGCCATAATGTGGACACTTGCTGAATTGCATATAGAGATACAATTGTATTGTCAAACAGGATTAAAAGCATGGTGATGATAAATGAAATCAATTTGTAACGAACGTAACGTGATCCAGATTGTATCCAATGACAGGTATATTGCTGTTATTGGCTGTGGAATTACTATCTTGGAGAGAGCGACATTTGCATTTGTTCACCGTTTTGCTGGGATACGCCATATCCACGGAGGGATTTTCCTGGATGATGACGTCCTGGCTGTATTTACAGGAGAGCAGCGCCTATATTTCTTCCAAATCTCTGAAAAAAAACTCTTATGGGAGTGTCCACGCCCATCGCAACTTGCACCAACTGGGGATATGCAGTGCTGTTCAATACCCAGTGTTAATCAAATCGTTTGTATTGCTGAAGGCAATCAGGGCCTGGAAGACCACGTTCTGCTACTAGTGGACTACCAAAAGCGGACTTACACACTTCAAAATATTACTTCTTGTCGTCGTGTTGCTTCGTCCCTTGTTTGGAATCAGGAACTTGGCGTAACTCTTTTGTCATATGAAGCTACGGGACACGGTGACTTGGCATATAGTATTGCAGGGATTTCCGATACAGGCGCAGTTTCTATACTACACGAATGGAAATGCAGTCAATGCAAAAACGCATATTCTGGCAAGCACCTTTTCCTAAATGATAACAATGGTAAGGAGGCGCAGCTGTGGATGTGTGAGTTTGTACATTCCAGCCAAGAGCAGCAGTGGAAATGGAGTACTTCTGTGCATCTACCAATTCCCTTTTTCAAGACGCCCGGACCTGTAGGTGCCGGTGTCTACTTACCGTATGTTTCTTGGGTTGACGAAACTTTAGGACTACTAACTGCAAATACATTAAGTTGGATTTGTGTATGTGATTTTCATAACCAGCGATTATTGGCAGAATGTAACAGTGACAGAATCAGTTGCGGGTTGGTTTTGGATGGAAATCTCCTTATTGGGACATCTAAAGGTGTTATAGAGATGCACTTGGATTTATAACAAAGGAATGGCAATACTAGTAAGTAGGGTAAAACGGCAACTATGAACTGATGGCAGAGTCCTGATATCAGGACTCTGCCGAAGTCTGCGTTAGGGTATTTTGTTGTGCCATAAGCAACGATGCTTCTGATATTTTGCTAGTCATATCATCTCCGTGAGATAATATCCCAGACTTCAAGTGCCTCCATTGGCCTGCTTGGAAGACATTTGGTGTTTGCGATGATAGAGGATATTTGTAAAAATATCCAAGAAGAGTACGGAATTATTTGCTTTAATGCACACAAAATGCGGATGACATATGTACTTAAAATCGCAACCGATAATTGTAGGAAATATGAATAGACGATTACAGGGTTAACTGGTACTATGTAAGTGAGTAGAAAGGCATATATCCTTGTGTGTGCTTTGGCTTGGCAAATAAAAGATGAGATTTCAGCTGTGTTGACTACAAATGTGATTGAGAGGCTAAAGACTGTGAAAAGCATTATTTAGCCTATATAAGAGCAGTTTCAAAAGAATGTGGATTGGAGGAATAATAATGTTATTAGGAAATATCGCATCTATCGCAACACTACTTCTCTTTGTTTTTTATTTTATTGGTAGATTTATCACTATTTTCCGTGAAAGGAACCTTTTCCCAGATGAAATAAAAATGGTGCAAGTAGGCTTTGATCCAGACGAATTTGACATAGTAGAGAGTTTCGAACTTGAGCATGATCCATTCAATGCAATTATTTTAACTTCTAAGCAGGGAATTTATGATTTATCCGTCTACAAGATTGAATATGATAATGGTAAATGTATAGGAAGAGAAAAGCTGAAGGACTATCAATATAAATTCCTAAATATAGGCCAGTCGATTGTTTTCTACACAACTGTCCCAGAGCTTCTGGAAACATACCAGGTCGAATACTATACTCGAGATTATAAAAAGGTAACGATAGCTTTGTGGGCAAATTTGAAAAATGGGATTCTTTCAGAAAGCGCGAAGCCGAAAAACACCGCTAAAAGTGTTATGTTTCACTTACTTAACTAAAAGAACAAAGCTGAAGCTCCTTTCGGCATAATCGTGTGGGCAATACCAAAATCTACTATTACGGCATGACCACACAATGTGTAGACTGAACGGACCTGCTGGCCTTGGATGATAGCTAAAGGATTGCCCATAATACAACATGTAGGCGGGAGAGATTGTATGTCCATAGATTCACATACTCAGCTTCCAAAGCAAATATTGCAGCATTTTCGTGATCCGGAGAGCGGCCTGGTCTGGTACCTGAACCTGACTGATGGAAGAATTCACAGGACGTCTTCAAAGAAATTGGGGACCATTACGGATTACTATTCTGCGGATATGGAGCAATACCTGTGCAAAACGGTAGAATCCGACCTTGGAAGCTTCTGGTCCGAGATTGCAGATTTTGCCAATGGAAAGGTAAACTCCGTTACAGTGCATGCAGCTAAGGAAACCGCAGTAAGACAATACGTAAAGGCCCTGATTGCCAGAAGTGATTATTGGATGAAGGCATTTGAAGAAAAAAGTCTTACAGCAGCGCTATGCACGCCTCAGGAGAATCATGATGATTTGGTAAAGGCGTTACTGGGTAGAAACAATAAAGTGAATCGTTACGTCGAGCAATTGCAGGTTGCGTATTTATCCAACCAAACAGATCAATACTTTGTTGTCCCAAAGAACGGCTACTATTGCATAAAATCCAAAGGCCGCGATCACCTCATTATCCCAGTATCACCGAAATTTGCATTCATCCTAAAATCTTCGGAGGATGTCGGCTACGATAAAAACGGAGCTGTAATCCATCACTACCGTATCGATGATGAGAACGACATCTATGAGTTTAATCAGCGCGCATTGCAGTTTGAATATGTCTTAAATAAAGATTTTGTCGCAGGAGCCAGGAAAAACGAATTGGAAGCGTTGATCCCCTTCCTGGAAAAGCACAGGGACGAATTAGAGGAGCAGCGAAATAAATTAGCCGAAGGATAGTAGTCGAGTAACACTATAGTATACCAGCAATGCCTTCGTATATACAAAGGCACAAAACCAGGCATTTCCACTCTAACGGAAATGCCTGGTTTCTGCTTGTTGATGCTCCGCCCCAATCCCCGCAGGATACAATTCTGTTTCCTGGAAACGGCTGTAGCCCTCCAATTTTGTATTCGCATTGCTAGGTGCCAAGTTTTTTTGAAATATTACAAAAACCAGTCTCTCCATCTTTATTTCTTGACGGAGAGACTGTTCGGCTACTAACTAAGTGACATTAGGTTCGCACTGACCCAGTTTTCAAGAGGTTTGTCACTCTCTGTTTTTTGAAACATCCACTGAAACCCGGAAGTTTTCTGCCTCTGTCGGTAATCTTCTTCCACAGTTCCAAGATGGGTCAGGTGAATCCCTTCACCTAGAGCAGAAACCATATCCTATCCCAAGATATTGCGATTGTACCATAGCTTTCAGAAATTGCAAGTTATTCTTTCGAATCAAGCTGCTTTTTTAGTCTATCCAACTCATGGCGTTCAGGGCAAACAACATATCCCCAACCACGCTTTTTCTGCATTCGGAAAGCCCAACTATTCAAGTCCATCACTGTGTCTGGATCTGAAATGGAAAGCATAATTACAGCACCATTCTTATTCGTAACATCAACCAGATTTTTATGGATAAGACACAGTGCTATGCTCTTCGAAATTGGCAAATTGATTGCGATACTTCCTTTATATAAGTAACTATATAGTCCCCTAATTGGCAAGACAAATGGAATCTCTGTCTCATTAATTTGAAACGTCAACAGATAATCTGATAGGAAACCATTTCTCCTGATTGCACTAAAGCCATTAATGGCAACATAGTCATGTTGCATTTGCTCAGGTAAAAAGGATAATATATTTCCATCTGTTCCCATTTCCTGCATAAATACAGGATCACGCGCAATTAGCGAATACATAAAATCTCGTACTGTTTCCTCGCAGTTTAAATTCACTGACACACTGTTTTGGCTGAAATCCAATGAGTCTATGTACGCTAATACCTTGCCAAAAGGTGTTTCGATTTTTTCCCCCAAATAATGTTCGGTTCGAGCAGAAAAGAATCCCCACGCTGTGTTTAGTGATTCAGCAGTTCCTTTAGTCCCTACAAAGTTACCTTTAACATCGTAATAACAGCATAGCTTATACTGATTGTGAAAGCGCTTAATTACTTCCTTAGGCATCTGGATGTGGGAGTTTACATCATCCTGTCCACTTTTTATAGCATCATTCTGCATAAGGATTCTCCTTTGCTTTTAATCCAGGGCTACCGCCAAATGGCATCGGCTAATCTCACATAGCAGTAGCCAACAATATGAATTAATCAAATTAAAGAATTTGAATTCTAAGATACGGTTTTAACTTCTGCAATTCCCGGTTTTTGCAATAAATCAAAAAACTCATTAATTGCATCGTGTTGTTGCATTGGATATTTCAAACCTGTTCTGCGTTTGCAGAATGTAAAAGTAATCGACTCCTTTGCGCGGGATAATGCTACAAAGAATGCACAGCGATCTTCATCTGGCTGGTTCTTAAAGTTCCAGAAAGCAGAGTCCTCCAATCCGACAAAATATACCGCAGAGTATTCCAGCCCCTTGCTTTTGTGGATTGTCATTATAGGTACTGAATGCTCTCCGCAAAAATTTTCAATGGCTAGACTCCAGTCCCCACACGCAGCAACATATTCAGCAAAAAAGAGGCCTTCAAATTTTCTAACTAAGTCATCTAAGTAAGTCCCTTGTTTATACGCCGGAAATTTCGCCTTGATGTTTTCAATACCGAAGAATCTAATTATTGCCCCCAGAGTGTCATGCCATTGCACACCGTCAAATCCCTGCTGTGCGGTTTTCTTCACGGTATCTGCTAAGTCAACCAGTTTTCGCAGCATTTCATCATAAGCACCATTCTCCTGTGTTTCGCCAATACCCCAGAGTTCGGCCAATGACTCCTCTATGAAGTTCCACTCATATGGATGTTTCTTGCCATAGGCGCACAACATAAACTTGATGAGCAGGTCTACAATTGGCTCCTTAATTAGATCCTGGTAGTCTATCTCAATGCGAGCTCGGACTCCATTTTTCTCTAACTCTGCAATAATCGCTGGAGCATAGTTCTGCGGCAACTGTTTGCAGAGGATACATATTTCGTTAGGTTTTTTGCCCTCAGAAATTTTCTCTAAGATATCTGCTGATACAGCACCAGCTTCCAGCTGTTCGTCATCAGCAATGATCAGAGCAATATCTCCATCACCTTCTGCCCATTTATCTGAAACACAGACTTCTGTTGCCTTTTCTTTTAGAGAGGCATACATTTCTTGTTGTAGTGCAACCAATCTTGGTGCCGATCGATGATTCATTAGCAAACGAACACCTTTAGGATTCCACTCATCGCAAAAAATTTTAAAGATTTGTTTTACTGCACCAGCCCACACCATGATACGCTGTTTGTTGTCTCCAACAGCCGTTATCTTAGTGTTTGAACCAAAGAAGCATTCTTTCACAAGGGCATATTGAATATCCGTCGTATCTTGAAACTCATCCAGAAATATATAAGAATATGTTATATGCAATGCGCGCCTAATATATGGATTTGTTTTTACAATATATATGGCAAGCATCATAATCATCTTGAAGGTCAGTGTCGCTCTGTTCCCGTTAAATCCCTTTAGCAACAGCGGCCATACTCTATGCCCTATTTCGCTCCCTGTTAGCGGAAGGCTTATCTGCGTCAAGAACGTGTCGTATTTGGATTTGAGTTTTGCTGGTGTTAATCCATCAGGATTCTCATATCCAATATATCTGAATGCAGCATCGATTGTATCGGAATCATTAACTAAATAATCAGGTGCAGGGCGAAGTTCTTCAGGTAACGCATACTTAAAGTGATCAAGGACACTCTTTGCGAATGCATCATATGTCATCGATACAAATCTTCCCTTTATTTCTGCCCCACAACGTCGTTCAATGCGTTCTTTCAAATTCTGCGCAGCATCCGTTTTGAAGCTGATAGCCAGTATTTTCTGTGGTTCTTTACATTGGTTTGTTTGAAACAAGAATGCTGCCTTTTGTGCCAATAATTCTGTCTTTCCTGCACCAGGCCCTGCAATAACCAATACATGCCTATCGCTGCAACGAACAGCAGTATTCGCAGCTTCTTCCAATACAATCCCATCGCAAGGTAGCCACTTATCAGGATACACGATTTTCATTTCTTATCTCCTTTTAAGATACGCTCTGCCGTCTCAATTAAGCGCTCCAATACCGGAGGGATATTGCCTTTTATCGCTTCATCGCTCAATCGGGATAGTACTGCAATATGCGTGGAAGGCTTACCTCTATTCAGGAAGAAATATGTGTACCATATCATAAGGTTCTGCTGCTCCGTAGAATAGGTGCTCCCATCTCCTCCCTCTTCTTTCAGTGTGGATTTAATATCCTTTTTGATACGAGCCCTATATTCCGCTGGATAAGTACCAGTTTCCTCAAATGTTTGGATTAATACCCGTTTCTTTTTTCCATCCTCAGCAATCTCTAAACGTGGACCTTCGGCGGTATCTAGAGATTTCTTGTACTCCGACGTCATCTGTTCCAACATCATAAAGTCAATATCCAGCGGTGCGGAAAAGAAAACATTATATCGTTCCAGCCAATCGAGCCATGTTTGCATTGATGTCACATCAGAAACATCCCACTCAGACATACCATCCAGTTGTTCGTCAGTCAAGACGCCACTCTTTGTATTGAGCAATTTATTCTTATCGTGCCCATTTGCAATGAGTTGCTTGAGCACATACTTAATGCGTCCCCAACCTCCACCTTCTCTTTCTCGGTCTAAGTCAAGTAATGTAATGTGAGGAATTTGCAAGTCATTCAGCAATCTCCAGAAATGGTTTACATGTCGGCCACCAAGAGGAACAACTGATATGCCGCCAACATCTACACTGCCGTTCACAGCTTCCCAATACTTAGGAAGAATGATTTCCTCACTGTCGCCTTCTCCCAAAATCACAAGTTTTGCAAAATATAGTTCAGGATAGGCCCGGACTGCCTCTTTAATATATTTATACTGATCTTGTGCACTTTCCTCCTCGGGCAAAGTAATTCTTCTCACTTTCGATGCAAGCAAATCCTTGTCCATCCTGAAATATCTGAGATTCTCAGGATCAATCCGCTTAACAATAGCCGGCGAATGGGAGGTCATAATTGCCTGTGCATTGCTTTTGCCGGCAATATTACTAAGATTCTCCACCAGCTTACCAAGTAAATGCGGAGCGATATGGTTTTCGGGTTCCTCAAGCGCCACAATTGTCAGGATGGGCGGCCTACGACTAAAGGAAGTGTTTTCTGGGTCCGATTCAATTTCCTTCTGCATTTTGCCTTCCACATCTAAGATACTGTCAACCAAGGAAATATAAAATAATGACCGCAAGCCATCACCCATCTGGTCTATGGTATATTCTTTCCCCGTTTCTGTAGGTTCGAAAACGACTTCCGTTTTCCTAACAGATGTCTCAATATCGGTACTGTTAAATCTCAAGCTGGCCGTGGAATACCTGTCATCAGAATCGTAGGCTTTCCACTGATTCGCCAAGGATGCACCAAACATGGAAACGCCCTTTTCTCCAACAAATTGTTCATTTAACTCCTTGATTTTTGTCTTAATATTTCTCTTCGTTTCTTCGCTCCAATTAATGCTATTCATAATCTGGTACATCATCGTGCCAGACGCATTTTTCAATTGCCTAGAAGGGTCTCGAACTGCGGGAATATACACAACCCGGATTTTATCTAAATCCCGACGGGCTGCTGGAGTGCGATAATTCTCCTCAATTTCAACCGCCTCAGGACAGGTAATATAGTTTATCTTGCTATCGATTGAACCTTCAATCGTGTTACTTTTCTCCCATGTAGCTTCAAGACGAATCCGCAAATACGGCAGCCCACTAGGATTATCGACAACGAGGTGCTGGAAAAAGATTGGGATAACATATTCTCCGCCATTATCCCCAGTTTTCAATTCTTCGAATTCAAAAACTGCTTCAACATAAAGATCCTGGCTTTCCATTTCATCAGGAGCCATTTCCTTAGGCAGATGGAAGTCGCTCCTTTGCAGAATCCGATTGCTGCTGTTTTCGGAAAACATGCAGTTTAGTGCGGACAGAGCAGCGGTCTTACCAGCACTATTGTTTCCAATGAACGTTGTTAGATTGTCAAACAAGATAATCTGTTCCTCTGAACCAAAACAGCGATAATTCATCAGTTTCAATTTGGACAGTCTCATATGTATTCTCCTATTCGGTACAGCTTTTTCCTATATTTTATCATAATGAACAGAGAAAACAAGGGGGAGTTATTTCTGTATACATTGCCACAGGACGAATGAGGATATGCATCATATTTATCAGCAGGTTCTCAGGACGAAGCGAAGCATACACCCATTAATTTCAAACCATAATAGTAAAAAGAAATATGAAGAAACTTATTGTTATTTTGCTTAACACTGCTTTTTCGGTGGCTGCTTCCGCGCCGGCAAGCCGGATGGTCACGGCTATCCAACTGGAACCAATAGACTACGCCGGAGTTACTTCTGCAAACTGAACCTGCTACCGCACCTGAGCCACCTCAAATAGCCGATGCTAGTCCTGATGTTGTGTCAAATGGTGTCACTTACTGAAAATATCGAACACGAATTCTGTTATAATTCTTATAAATATAGCTGTATGCGACCTGGCAGGGCGCTTCCTGGAATCTGGATTGCTGCCGGGACCCCAGTAAACAAGCTCCGGCTCCATACGAAATATGAGGAGCTTTACGGAGAATGCCTCTTCCCCACCCTCCCCCAGGTTTAGGCCACCGAGGAAGCCATCTACGCCGCTATCCAGCGGTTTACCACAGGGCAGCAGGAGCTGGCACGGCAGATGGAGGGTTACTACGCCTATTGGGAAACAGTGGGCTTTAAGCTGGCCCACCTTTGGGGCTTCCAGTGGGCAGACCACTTCCTTCCCATATGCCATTTCAGGCTACACACCGGACACAGCGTTTACCGCAAAATACAACAGCCATGGTACGCAAAGATACTGGCCTCCGGATATAAATCATAAAGAAATTGGCAATATTTAGAGGCAAAAGGAGGTTCTGTCTATGAAGCAAGGTGTTTTGGTGTACGATCCGCAGTCAGAGCGCATGGATGTCCGTTTTGGGCTGCGGGAATATCGTGGTGGGCTCCATTGCGGGGCCTGCATGGATGTAAAGGTCGGCAATCGCTGGAAGCCGACTCGCATTGAGTACGATTGGGACAAGCAGGAATGGTACTTAGTTGACATTGCGGCTGATTCCCTGGTCGGTCTAATCGTTCGACTGGCGTAAAATGCTCCAGCCTATACGCCGGAAACGGCGTGTAGGAATGGATGTTTCACTATAGGAGTTCCTATATAGGGGCTTTGCAACCGGAAATAGGCTCGCCGTTAAAGATTAGATTCCACAGTTGACTAAATCTGCTGGCTATGATATAATGCCACCAATATAGTATCCGGGTTTTGCAGAAGCAAAACACAGTTTCTGATTTTTATGCGTCCGAAGTCTTTATGCCTTCGGGCTTTTTGTTTTCTTCTGCGTCTTTTCACAGATGCACAGAAGTCAGCAAAACAAGGAGGGGCTATCCCTCAAATATCGTCAACATACCATGGCGGAAATGTCATCGTATTCAAAAGCACTCACTTGAATCTTCCGATTCTTGTGGGTGCTTTTTTATATAGATTGGAGCTTCTATGGCTCCCCCAACCTTATTTCCGGGGAGCCTTCTGGCTGACCCGTTATATATAGAAATTAAATAACGAGGAGTGATTCAATGGACTATGAGCTGATTATTCTGTTTGCCCTTGTGGAGATTGCTATGGACGAAGGTGCTTCGGAACATCTGAAAGAGCTTCGGATTGCCGCTCTCGACAAGGTGCAGCGCCGTCTGAACGCATATCATCATCTTGGTTATATCCGACAGCTGACAACGGCAATTGCGGAGAAGAAATGCAACATGATTCAAAAAGCCACTTCCAAAGCGGAGATAAATCGAATCCTCGAACTCCGTTGCCCCAGATATGACGGCAACAAGTTCATTGAGGACCCTTACATTCTCCCGGAGGAGGAACTGATTGGATGGAGTTGTGTATCCCTTCAAGCCCCGCTAAATGCTGTTGGTGCCGCAAGATTTCAGGAGCTGTTTCACCGCATCTTCCCCAATGGTGTAACGGAGGCAACGCATAATGCGTGAGCTTACCTTTGATGACCTTCGTTTCCGCCACTTTACCTGGCGCTCCTACATTCGATCCGGTGAAGGCCGAAACCGTGTCTGCGGTTATCGTGTCGGTGTTCAGTGCAGCTTAGGCGACATTGAGCAATCGGCGTGGTTCCGAATGGTTCGGGAGCTGATCGAACGAAAGGGTGAGCAACACCTATACGAGCAGCTTCTGGAATACCTGACAGAACATAACTACACCAGGAGTACCAAAGTCCAGCTGGAGCGCAAGGCACTGGAACTGCATGCTGACCGGGTCTTTGACAAGGAAGCATGGGTGGATTTTCTGGAATTCAATCAGAAATATCGTCCAGAGGTGGCAGCGTCTTCCAAAGTGGTTCATATCCGCACGGAATGCTGTGGCGAGCCCGGAGCGATACCCCAAACGCAGTTAGATTCCTGCAAACACCTTGATGACAGAGTCCGCTGCCCGCATTGTGGTAGATGGGCACACTATGAAATTTTGACTACTATAGAAATGGAGGAACGCACCTATGCGTGTGAATGAAGACAAGATTCTTCGCATGAAGGATCTGATTAAAACCCTGACCGAAGCAGATATCGCCTACTACCGGGACGATGATCCTGTCATGAGTGACCGGGAGTATGACCAGCTTACAGACGAACTTCAGAAACTGGAATCCGAGACGGGGCTGGTGATCTCTGGATCTCCCACCCAGAAAGTATCTGGTGAAGTCCTGGAGGAACTGACACCCGTCCGGCATACCAAGCCCATGCTCTCCGCCAAGAAAACCAAGTCTATCGAAGAACTGGTCCGCTTTGCCGGAGGTCGCTCTGTATTGGTTTCCTGGAAACTGGATGGTCTGACCATTGTGCTGCGCTACGAAAACGGCGAGCTGAAGCAGGCCATCGCCCGCGGCCGGGAGGGTATTGTCGGCGAAGATGTGACCCATACGGTCCGTACTTACCTGAATGTCCCTCTCACCATACCCTTTCGGGACTCCATTGAGATCCGAGGTGAAGGCGTCATTTCCTGGAAGCACTTCGATCTGATCAATTCAAATCTTGAGGAGCCCTACTCTCATCCCCGGAACTTAGCGGCCGGCAGCACCAGAAAGCTGGACGCAAATGAGTCTAGGAAACGGCTTCTTGAATTTTTCGCTTTCGACCTGATCAGTGACCATCTGGAACGGCAGTCCAAGCTGGCACAGATGCGGCTGATGCAAAATGCCGGTTTCTCCGTCGTGCCCTTTACCTATGTGGATAGCACTGGCGGTGAGGAACTTCTGCGCAAGACGATTGACGCTTTCAAGCCCGAGCATTATGGGTACCCCGTCGATGGCCTAATCGTGGAATATGAAGACCGCGCATACGGAGCCAGTCTGGGGGCCACCGGTCATCACGAGAATCGGATGATTGCCTTGAAATGGAAAGACGATCCGGTACTGACAAAATTTCTCGGCGTCGACCTGGCAACGACCAGAACCGGTATGGTGAGCATCACCGGCCTGTTCGAGCCAGTATCCATTGACGGTGCCCTAGTATCCCGGGCATATCTACACAATCTGGACATCTTCGATGCGTTCCAGTTTGGGGTAGGCGACGAGATCCTGGTCTACAAGGCCAACCAGATTATTCCGCAGATTGCAGAGAACAGCACCAAGAGCGGCATTTTCATGATGCCCATGGTCTGTCCATGCTGCGGTGAGAAACTGGTCGTGAGGACCACTCCCGGCGGCTCCCGGCAGATGTACTGCAAAAACCCGTACTGTGCAGCCAAGCTCATTCGGAAGTTCACGCACTTCTGTGAGAAAACCCGGATGAACATTGAGGGTCTGTCCCAAACCACCTTGTCCAAATTCCTTGGTCACGGTTGGATCCGTAACTTCGGTGATTTGTATGAGCTGGAGAAGTACCGGGACGAGTTCCTGCAAACTCCGGGCTTCGGCGAAAAGTCCTTTGAGCGCCTGCAGGCATCCATTGAAAAGAGCCGCCATTGCACACTGGCCAAATTCATTGCCGGTCTGGGAATCCCCATGGTGGGTCGTCATGCTGGTCGTGATCTGGACCGCTACTTTGGCGGCTCCTGGGAAGCCTTTGAGCAGGCCATCCAGGATGGTTTCGATTTCACCCAGCTGCAGGATTTCGGTGAGACCATGAACAAAAATATCTACACCTGGTACGCGGATGCAGAGGAAGCAAAACTCTGGAGACCGCTGCTGAACCACATTGAATTTGTAAAGGAGACTTCTACTATGACTACCAACACCACCAACCCCTTTGCTGGCAAGACCGTCGTTGCCACCGGCAAGCTCATGAACTACACCCGTGACGGAATCCAGAACAAGCTGCTCTCCCTGGGTGCCAATCCAGCCTCCTCCGTCACCCAAAAGACGGACTACCTCATTGTTGGGGAGAAGGCGGGCAGCAAGCTGACCAAGGCGTTGCAGCTTGGCATCAAGACTCTGACCGAGGAAGAATTTGAGCAGATGCTCGTTGGTTAATGCCTACTATCTAATCGCATAATGACATCTCAACCCGGGGCGGCTATTCCTGCCCCGGGTAATTTTCAAAGGAGTATTCCTCAAATGAAAAAACGAATTGATATCCACGGCACCTTGGAGTTTCCCCTGGTCATCGGCTGTGCTGCCTTTATCCGGCAGAGCGTTGGTGAACTGATCCGGACCTCTCCTGTAAAGCATTTCATCAGGCTGCCCTCCGGCGTGACCTACATCCAGACCCAGAATACCCACTATTGCCTGCACCCGCCTGCAAAAGCTGCAGCAAAGGAGGGTCGGACATGAGGCATTCCAGAGAAAGCAAAGAGGAGAAATTCCAGCGTCTTGCGGAAGCCCGGGTCAATAAGATCCTGCACCTGTATCAGCTGCTCGGCAATCTATCCTGGACCGGCACCTATGCCTACACAAGGGACCAGGTAGACCAGATATTTACCGTCCTACATGCAGAACTGATCCGGGCCAAGCTCCGGTTCCAGCGTACCCAGGCAACCGCAAAGAAACGCTTTTCCCTGAGTGGAGCCTGCAATCCGTATGCGTCCGAGATTTCCGAGGCCAATCCCATGCTGGCAATTCCGCTGCCTGACGGCACTTACCTTCGGGCAGTGGGGTATCCTACCAACACATACCCATGTATCAACATCTACTGGGACAATAGCAGCAATGCACCGAATGAGACTCTTTGCTTTGTGGAATTCAATCCTGAGCATGAAGAAAATGAATGTGTTTGCATTGGTGCCTACCGCAGCGATCAGGATGACACCACTTATTATGCGCCGTACATAGCGGCAGAAAGGACTACAAACAATGAATGATATTCAACATCTCTCCGCACTGAAGCTGCCTTTGGAAACGATCTCGCGGTATCTGGAAGCATTGATTTCTGCCATACTGGGAAGATCCTTCACCTGCAGTACCAAAGGCGAAGATGACAATTTCTGGGGCACCTCGGTTCTCTGCGATACCTTGACCAATGTTGAGATCGTTCGGCTCGTCAACGCCGTTGATGGAGATGACGATATGCTCAGACTCGCACTCCCCATTGATTCCTCCGTCAGCAGATTCCTGGATATGGACCTGTGCCGTGCGCTTCTGAAAAAAGCGCTGAAACTGGACTGGGAACGTGAGTTTGTCGCCCCGGATGCTCTGTTTATTATCGGGAAATTCCCCGCAGACCTGGAACTGCCTGGTGAAAACCAGGATTTGATCCACATTGATTCCAGTATCATCGACAGCAGCACCTTGATGTCCAAAGAGGAATTCATCGAAAAGCTGTTTAATGAAGGCGGTACTTATACGAATCTGGCTGCTCTGTGTGAAGCCAATGAGACTGCGTATGGTACACCACTGTACTGGATGCACCCGTTTACCGATGGAAAATATAATGGCTGCTACTTTGTTCTGGTTCGGGACGGTGTCCTGGTGCTTTCCTATGATGAGATGGACTGCTGCGACCAAGAGATATTCATCCGGGAAAGCGCCCATCTGTGTAACGCAGAGGAAATGCGATGCTTCCTGACCGAATGGAATGCCCGCAGCACGGATCTGGTGGCAACCCTCACCTCACTTCTGCATTTTCTGGAGCGAAAGGAAAAGTGTTGCCATGGAAGATGAACTTTTCAATGCGGTCCAGGTCGCCCCATCCACCAAAATCCGTTTCAAATGCACTGGCTGCGGTGCATGCTGCCGCCATGTAAAAGAAGGCGTTCCCGTAAACAGTCTGGATGTTTTCTACCTGACGAAGCATCTGCGTGACATCGGTCTGGATATTGGCTGCACCGATGAATTTCTCGCGCAGTTTGCAACGGTCGCGTTACTTGACGATTGCGGGTATTTTGTGTATTTTCTGGAATCTGTCGGAGAAGATGACTCCTGCATCTTCATGAATGAGAGCCGATGTTCTGTGCAGGCCGCAAAACCCATGGCCTGCCAGCTCTACCCGTTCATGGTAGAGCCAAATAAGTCTGGTGTATTCCGGTACCTGTACAGCCGGGAATGGGAACATCACTTCTGTGGACCGGTGGTAGAAACACGAAGCTGGATGAAGAAATACTTCCAGCAGGAGGCCCGCACATTCATGCAGACAGATTTTGCCGATACAGTCCCGATTGCCAGACTGCTCAGGAGTATCCCGGAACATAGGAAGAAAAAAGCACTCTTTCACTTCCACAGGCTCCGGTACTCTGAATTCGATCTGGACAGACCATTCCTGGAGCAGTTCCAGCAAAACCAGAGACGACTGCTTGCAATCCTCGGCCGAATGGCAGAGGAAATGAAATAACATCTTACGACACGGCACCGGTAATGCTCCCGGTGCCGTAAAAATTTATGGAGGATAATTCTCATGACTAACGAAGAAATGTTCCAAAATATCGAATCTCTCACCGTCGGCCTTGACGACACCTTTACGTTCCACTGCACCCAATGCGGCAAATGCTGCATTCACCGGACGGACATCATCCTGTCTCCCCGGGATATTTTCAAAATGGCCAAGGAGCTGAATCTCTCCAACGCTGACTTTCTTCGCAAATACTGCTCCATGCACATTGGCCCCACTAGCCGAATTCCCGTCATTATGCTGCGGCCTGTGGGAAAGGATGATCGCTGCCCGCTGCTGAAGAACAATAAATGCTCCGTTCACAAGGTAAAACCCTCGGTCTGCGGTATGTTCCCGCTGGGGCGTTATATCGCTTTCGGCAAGGATGACTTCGGCAAAAAGAAGCTGGACTGCGGTGAGGTAAAATACTTGCTGCAACCCATTGAATGTGGCGATAAATCTGAAACCCATACCGTTCGGGAATGGTTCGGTGATTTCGACATCTCGTTGGAGGATACGGCCTTCGTTCACTGGAACCAGGCCTTGTCCGTAATCGGCATGAAGCTGAAGGAGCTGGAGACGCAGCTCGGCATGATGGCCATGATGTCCCTTTGGATCACCGTGCGGATTGCCCTGTATGAAAACTATATCTCCACGGAGGAATTTCTTCCCCAGTTTGATGCCAATGTGAACGGTATCACGAAGCTGCTGGATGACATTCCAAAGCTGAAGGAGATGCTGAAGTAATGGCTGAGGACCGTAACCAGCATCAAATCATTCGTAAGGACAACAAAAACTGCTTTGTGGAAAGCCTATCCGATGCTTTTGAAATAGGGAAAGCACACCTTGCTTTTGCTACCTACGATCTGAATAAGCCCGCAGGCAATCGTCAGACCAATTGCGTCCATATCTACATCCGCATCCCAGAATGGCTGGAGCTGTGCCGGAAGTTGACCTGCGGGGAGCTTCGATATCTCTGGCAGGAACGAAAAAAGGCCGGTGACAACAAGCCCGTCCAGGAATGGCTCGGCGGTACCTCTGCGGAAAAGTTGATTCAGTATGGAAAACCCAGGCCGGATGGAAAAAGCCTGTCCCGGGTAGCCAGGCTGTGTACCGCACAGAAGTTCGACTTTCTGTTTACCGCATCCAGCGGCCCTGGCGACAAGGATTCCAAAGGGCTTATCGTACCGCGGTTCGGTAAGAATCCAGAAAACCATGTTGCCGTCGGCATGACGTGGGATGCCCTTGCGGAACTGCTTCTGATCACCAAGACCCATTATGAGGCTTGGTTGGCAGCCTGGTATCTCTCCCAGATTCAAGCAGCAAACCCGCAGCCGCCAGCCCAGGCCCGCAAAGCACCGGATGCCCCAGCACAGCAGTCGACACCCACATTGCAGCCGAATTTCGCTATGCCGGAATATTCCGTCACATCGCTGTTCTGAGGTCAGGCGGTGTACTACAAAAAAGATCTATTATGAATGGAGGACTATTCATGTTAAACCATATCACCATCATGGGTCGGCTGACCAGATATCCTGAACTGCGCAGAACCGGAAGCGGCATCGCTGTTACCAGCTTTACTGTGGCAGTGGATCGGGATCTCAAAAATAGCAGTGGTGAAACCGAAACTGATTTTATTGACTGTGTTGCATGGCGCCAGACCGGTGAGTTTGTCGCAAAGTATTTTGCCAAAGGCCGCATGGCCGTGGTTTCCGGCAGATTGCAAATTCGAGGCTGGACCGATAAGGACGGCAACAAACATCGTACCGCAGAAGTTATTGCAGACAATGTGTACTTCGGCGATTCTAAAAAAGAGTCGCTGGACGGCCCGTCTGCACAAAATTTCTATTCCCACTCTACTTATTCGGCATCCAACAATACAACACCTTCTTCCGATTTTGCATTGATTGAAGATGTTGACACACAGCTGCCTTTCTGAAACTCTGAGAGGATTCAGAAATATGCTAAAGCACCGCATTTCCTGGAAATAACATTCCAAAACATTCGTCTGTCAACAAAAGAAAGAGTAGTGGCTGGTCGGTCACTACTCTTTTTTCGTTTATGTGCGCCGAATGATTGAGAATCCCTCATTCACGATGCGGATTCCATAGTCAGCGGCTTGTCAATTCTTTATTTCCCGTAATGAAATAGTCGCAGTATTCGCCGCCACTGGCCAGCGTCTGCTTGCGGTGCAAAATGCCGTGCTGGAGGGTAATCATCACTTCATCCAGCTCGCAGAACAGCGGCATCAGCTCGGCAACACCCAGCTTTTCCGCGTATGTACAGATTGGGCAGCGGGTAATGCGGTAGTAGCAGGCTCCTTCATACGGTTGTCCCACAAAATCTACCTTAAAGGAGGTGGGATATGCCACTTCCTTCTCCGGGGTATACCATTTGGCGTATTTCAGGACACTCTTTTTGTTCTCTGCCTTCCCCTTGTTGGTGTTCAAGTCGGTTTTGGCAAAGTACCACTTGATGTGGTACAGGGAGCGGCGCATCATTTCCTGAACCGTCTTCGGGGGAATCTTCTTTTCACTGGCGACGTAGGGAGCCACAAAGGCAAGGGCGAACAGCTCATTATAGGCCATGGGATTGTCGTCACCAATATCGTCCGCCTGCTCTACCAAATCCCGGTAAACCTTCTTGCTCTTATTCATAATTTCGGCGGCATACGCCTTTCCGTATTTCTCGGACAAAACCTTTTTCATGGGGCTTTTGAACATCCAGAAGTAAAACCCGTTATATTTCATTTTAGAATCCTCCCTGCGATTTTCCAATAGATTCAAAGAACGCAGTCCAGCCGCCGAAGTGATAGATCATCAAAATATCCATATATCGCTCCGCCGTTTGGCGATCTGCGCATTCCTCAACGATTCTGCGGTAGCTGTCAAACTGTGTGGAGATCAAAATCGTCAGCATCTTTTCGTCAATCCCTGCAAAACCCGCTTTCTGAAAATACGTCATACTCTCCGCAATTTTGCTTTGCACGACCTCGTCAAAGTAATGCTCCATGCTGCTTCCCGCGCTGCGGCACAGGAGCAGCACCGCTTCTTCGTAGTGGTCGAAGATCAGGTGAAGGATCGCGTTGGACTCGTGCCGCATTGCGATTTTCAGTCCCGCCAAAAGATCCGACGTTGCCTCCGAATAATAATCCGCTTTGGTGTCTTGAAACAATTCCTCAATTCCACGCAAAAGGGGCTCCAGCAGACAGGTGAACAGCTCGTCCTTCGACTTATACCGTATTTGGATCGCGCCAACGGTCACGCCTGCCTGCTCGGCAATCTTTCTGAGGGATGCGCCCGAATACCCCCTTTCCAGGAATTCCTCTCGGGCGGCTGTGGTGATCTTATCGTCAAGGGAATGGTCTCTGAGTGCCATATACATATCTCGCCTCCAATCAATTACGGCATAATCAATTACGTCGTAATTATATAATGAAGCAATAGAACTGTCAATATGTACTCCATTGAAAAAAGGTCGATTATCGAGTATAATTCATAATACAAAAGTTGAGGGGGGTAAAGCATGGCATCTGAACTCAAAATATTCTCCGGAAAGTGCATGTACAGAGGCATTGACTTCACGTTTATATTTGATTGCAAGGAATTGAGGTTAATTCCTCCTGAGGACAAAAGGGACACCATCCGGATGGAATGGATAATGGCGCGGGTAGCAAAAGGCGTTTACACCATTGGTAATCCGCTGACTATGGATGATCCATATCTTACCGGACACTGTAACGAGACCAATACTGATTTTATTTTCATCACAAGGCAAGGTGATTATATTAGCAGCCAGAATTCTGTGCTGTTTGTACCAATTGTGGCGTATATAAACTGTAAATATACGCGTGACAGTATCACTCGAATGTCTTTTTCCAGCCCTATTATTAACCGTATCCACCCTATTTCACAGGGAATCGGAATCTCAATGGATGTAGAAGGTTTCGTTTCCACGGGTGTTTGCTCCGTTACTACCCAAAGCTATGATAAAACCACAACACTCCCTCAGAATTTCACAGTCGATGATAGACAGGTTTCTGTAGAATTCAGTATCTCCAGAAATCTTAGTACAAAAATTGACGAACCTCCAATCACGCTGGAATCTGCCATGTTGTTTGAATTTGAGCCGACAAATGATTATCATTTCATCTACAGGCTTTACATCGCTTGACAAGGGCACACAGCCCTTTGTTGTGTGCGATGGATAAGTAAAAGTCAAATTTTCCACTCAATCGAAACGTGTTCGTC
>ERZ773115.602-NODE-602-length-39098-cov-5.313193_pt1 | contig 39098 bp, 23 predicted proteins | sample MGYA00511116_ERZ773115 | MGnify/ENA primary metagenome ERZ773115 (study PRJEB29015, sample SAMEA2737869) | human gut metagenome | biome: human gut; feature: human-associated habitat; material: faeces | place: China | collected 2012 ... | reverse complement strand
GGGGATACCGTACGCGTGGTGTCTGATAAGGAATATGTATTGAAAGTGAATGGGAAGAAATACAAAGTGAAAGCCGGAACACAAGCTTTTACCTTGAAATAGACCGTGTACCCCCGCCGGGAATCGAACCCGGATTGGCGGTTTAGGAAACCGTAGTTCTATCCATTGAACTACAGGGGCTCTTTCTGTTTTGCAAAGTTAACAGTTTCTGCTTAAAAAGTCGAATACTTGGGACAAAACTTTCATAAGATAGAGGGAAAGGCTCGGCCTTTCTCTCTTTGCATATTTATGCATTTTCCTGTGCTTTTGCGAACTTTATGCTTTTGAAAAGTGAGAGAAGCACGATGAAATGCTATATAAATAAGCTTTTAGATTACGATTTTATAGTATAATCTGTATTCCGGAATGCTTTTAACAGCAAAATATTTTGTTTTTAAACATATCTTTGCGATATTTGCATTCCTAAGGTAGAAAGAATATACAGTAATCATATAAATGCTACAAAAAGTATGGCTGATAGATTAGAAGTAAAAGAGCTGGACCAGGTAGTGGTCCGTTTCTCTGGTGATTCCGGCGACGGTATGCAGTTGGCCGGCAACATCTTCTCGACCGTGTCGGCTACGATTGGCAATGACATCAGTACATTCCCCGACTATCCGGCAGACATCCGCGCACCGCAAGGTTCGCTAACCGGTGTTTCCGGTTTTCAGGTACACATCGGTGCAGAAAAAGTTTATACTCCGGGAGACAAATGCGACGTATTGGTAGCTATGAATGCCGCCGCATTGAAAACACAATATAAATTTGCAAAATCCACCGCCTGTATCATCATCGACACAGACGCCTTTCAAAAATCAGATTTAGATAAAGCGGCATTCACCACCGATAATCCTATTGAAGAAATGGGTATCAAGCAGGACGTAATCGCAGCACCTATCTCGCAGATGGTAAAAGACTGTCTGGCAGATACGGGAATGGATAATAAGTCCATGCTGAAGTGCCGTAATATGTTTGCCGTAGGACTAGTATGCTGGTTGTTCAACCGCGACCTTAACATAGCGGAAGACTTTATCCGCGAGAAATTCTCCAAGAAACCGGAAATAGCGGAAGCAAATATCAAAGTAGTTCGTGCCGGATATGACTACGGACACAACACACACGCTTCCGTAGCACATACATATAAGATTGAAAGTAAAGCAGCCGTTCCCGGAAAATATATGGATATCACCGGAAATAAAGCGACTGCATACGGATTCATCGCAGCTGCAGAGAAAGCCGGACTGAAACTCTATTTAGGGTCTTACCCTATTACTCCTGCAACAGATGTGTTGCATGAACTCTCAAAACATAAATCATTGGGCGTGACCACCGTGCAATGTGAAGATGAGATTGCTGGTTGTGCTTCTGCTATCGGTGCTTCATACGCCGGTGCATTAGCTGTTACTTCCACCTCAGGGCCTGGTATCTGTTTGAAATCAGAAGCCATGAACTTGGCCGTTATCATGGAATTGCCATTGGTCGTATTGGATGTACAACGTGGCGGCCCCGCTACCGGTCTACCGACCAAATCGGAACAAACAGACCTGTTGCAAGTTCTCTTCGGCCGTAACGGTGAAAGCCCTATGCCTGTCATTGCCGCGACATCACCTACGGACTGTTTTGACTCAGCCTATATGGCTGCTAAGATCGCTTTGGAACACATGACTCCGGTCGTGTTGTTGACAGACGCATTTGTTGCCAATGGTTCAGGTGCATGGAAATTGCCTAAATTGGCTAATTATCCTGCTATCAACCCTCCTTACGTACGTCCGGAAATGTCGGAAACCTGGACACCGTATCAACGGGACCCGAAGACAGGTGTTCGCTATTGGGCAGTTCCGGGTACAGAAGGATTCACTCATGTACTTGGAGGTCTTGAGAAAGACAACAAGACAGGAGCTATCTCAACTGATCCGAAAAACCATGACTTGATGACGCGGTTACGCCAGCAGAAAATTGCCAATATCGAAGTACCTGACGTAGAAGTTGAAGGCGACAAGGAAGATGCCGAATTGCTGATTGTAGGTTTCGGAGGTACTTACGGACATTTACATGCCGCTATGGACGAACTCCGTGCTAATGGTAAGAAAGTAGCATTAGCACACTTTAAGTTCATCAATCCTCTTCCAAAGAATACGGCAGCCTTGATGAAGAAATACAAAAAAGTGGTGGTAGCCGAGCAAAATATGGGACAGTTTGCCGGATATCTCCGTATGAAGGTGGACGGTTTCGTTCCTTATCAGTTCAACCAAGTGAAAGGACAGCCCTTTGTCGTCAATGAGCTGGTCAATGCATTCACTGAGATTATCAACAAGTAAAATCAAGAAATTATGAGCGAATATACAGCTAAAGACTTTAAAAAAGGACAGCCACGCTGGTGTCCGGGATGTGGTGACCACTTTTTCCTGGCTTCGTTACACAAGGCTATGGCAGAAATCGGTGTCGCTCCATGGGATACCGCAGTAATTTCCGGTATCGGTTGTTCCAGCCGCCTTCCTCACTATATGAATACATACGGTATGAATACAATTCACGGTCGTGCCGCCGCTATCGCGACAGGGTGCAAAGTCGCTAACCCCAAACTAACCGTATGGCAGGTAAGCGGTGACGGTGACGGTCTTGCTATCGGAGGTAACCATTTCATTCATGCCAACCGACGCAATATCGACATCAACATGATCTTGCTCAACAACCGTATCTATGGTCTGACTAAAGGACAATACTCACCCACTTCACCGCGTGGTTTTGTCAGCAAGTCTTCTCCCTACGGTACCGTAGAAGACCCGTTCAATCCGGCTGAACTATGCTTTGGCGCACGCGGACATTTTTTCGCACGTGCTGTTGCCACAGATGCTCCCGGTACGATAGACATATTGAAAGCTGCCTATAATCATAAGGGCACTGCTGTCTGCGAGATTTTACAGAACTGCGTCATCTTCAATGATGGTACACACAACTCCGTATATAACAAGGAAGGGCGTGCCAAGAACGCGATTTATCTGGAACATGGCAAACCGATGTTATTCGGTGAAAACAAGGAGTTTGGATTAATGCAGGAAGGTTTTGGGCTGAAAGTAGTGAAACTAGGCGAGAACGGTATCACAGAAAAAGATATTCTGATACATGATGCACACTGCCCGGACAACACACTCCAGTTAAAACTTGCCTTGATGGAAGGCCCTGACTTCCCCATCGCACTTGGTGTCATCCGCGATGTAGACGCTCCGACCTATAATGATGCGGTAGAAGCACAAATCGAAGAAGTAAAAAGCAAAAAGAAATACCATAATTTCGAGGAGCTTTTGATGACTAATGATATTTGGGAAGTGAAATAATCACACTATCCGTAGAAAGATAAAGGCGTAGATCGAGAAGTAATTCTCTTTCTACGCCTTTGTCATTCTCCAGGATAACCCATTTTTTTTGGGGGGATGAGGTCTATTATTGTCCTCTTTTGTTTTTCTTATCAAATAAGCCTGGTTTAAGACTGGTCAAATGTGACTTTACGAGGAAATTAGAACGAGTATGAACCGGAAAGTTCAACCGTAGCTTTCAAAGGTAATTGATTGGAAGCCGGGCCGACAAGAATTTCAAAAGCTCCTTTCTCTACCACAAAACGGTGCTGATTCATATCATAAAAAGAAAATGCATCCTCATTCAACACTACAGAAATCCGCTTCTTCTCACCTTTCTTCAAGAATACCTTTTCATATCCTTTCAGTTCTTTCAGAGGACGGGGAACAGAAGATTCTATATCATGCACATACACCTGCACCACTTCCGAGGCGTCCATCTTACCTGTATTCTCTATATCAAAGCTAACTGTAACCTGATGTTCACCCGTTTTCTCCGCAGACATATTGCTATAAGCAAAAGTGGTATAGGACAATCCGTAACCAAACGGATAGAAAGGTTCTTTTCCCGAACGGTCGTATCCACGATAACCGACAAAGACACCCTCGGAATAATCTACACGTTTAATCTCTGCCTTCAAGTTCTCGTAATAACTATCGTGCACCGGATTATCTTCCCATCTCTTTTCGATAGAAATCGGTAGCTTTCCGCTTGGAGAAATCTTGCCGGTCAGGATTTCAGCTATCGCCTGTCCGCCTTCCTGTCCCGGATACCAGGCCATAAGAATAGCTTTTGCGGCATCATGCCAGTTGGTGAAATCCACACCGCCACCGGCGTTCAGTACAACCACGACATTGGGATGCATGGAGGCAATCTTTTTGATAAACAATTCCTGATACCGAAGCAAAGCAAACGGACGGTCAAAACCTTCGCCTTCCGTGTTACTGTTGAAGCCTGTGCAGAACACTACATTGTCCACTTTCGCCAATCCTTGACGAAGTTTCGCCTCATTAAGGCTATAAGCGTTGAAGCGGATAATTGCTGAAGATATATTATCAAAGAATTCAATCCGGAAACGATATTCCTTACCGCCCTCAACCGGAAGTTCAACTTCACGGCTGGAGTAAGAATGATTTCCCCAGTCGCCTGTAATGTGCTTGTCGTTCACAAACAAACGATAACCGTCATCACCACCGATGTGAAGTTTCAACTGACCGTCAGTTTGTGGCATGTAGCAGGCTGTCCAACGGACAGAGAAGCCATCTGTCGGAAAGCCGTCCAAAGGTGCTCCATATCCCCAGTCATAATCAACAGAGGATTCCGTGCGTATTACTTCCGGCTGTCCCGAAAGCGTCTTGTTCTTAAAGTATTCAGCCTTGAAGCCTTTCACCTGACGATTGACGTCAGTATAAAACTCATTGATAATATCTTCATAAATCACATCATCCGTCAATAATACCAGATTCTTTTTCTTCAGTTCTTTCAAGCCTTGAGCCACTGAAATGGTAGAAAAAGGAGTGACAAAACCACTGCCGCCACCGGTAGGTATCAAATCTGCATTAGGACCCATTACGGCTGTTTTTCCTTTCAACGGGAGCAAGTTTGCTTCATTCTTCAACAATACCACTCCCTCGCGTGCCAGTTCTAAAGCTGTCTGGCGAGAGAATGGATTATCCAACGGAATATTACTGTCTTTCTGTTCCTTATCCAACATTCCATAAGCTATTAAAGTCTGCAAAATATGTTGTACTTTCAAGTTAATGGTTTCTTCGGTCACCGTGCCCGTTTTGATAGCGGGGATAAGATTGTCGGCATTCATGAAACGCCCTTTGGGCATTTCGAGGTCAAGTCCGGCGTTAGCTGCTCCGATAGCGGAATATACCGAAGTCCAGTCCGACATCAGAATACCTTTGAAGCCCCAAAGATTGCGCAAGACATCAATATTCAGCCATTTGTGTTCAGTGGCATGGACACCGTTCAGGAGATTGTAGCTGTTCATCACAGCACTCACGTTCGCTTCCTGTACAGCCTTGCGGAAAGCCGGGAAATAAATCTCATGCAAAGTACGCTCGTCTATGTCCGAACTCGCATGATGGCGGCTCCACTCCTGGTTGTTGGCGGCAAAGTGCTTGATGGTCGCAATGACTCCTTCCGATTGCACGCCAAGAATATATTGCTTGGCTGTCTCACCCGTCAAGTAAGGGTCTTCACCGAAATATTCAAAGTTACGGCCGCACAACGGAGCGCGATAAATATTCACGCCCGGCCCAAGCAGGATATTAACGCCTCTTGCCTTGGCGTCCTGCCCCAAGCCTTGCCCTAACTTATAAAGCAAGTCACGGTTCCAGGTAGAAGCGGAAAGGATACCGGACGGATAAAGGGTGCTTTTAGGAGCATGGTTACGGATTCCCTGCGGGCCGTCGGCAAGACGTATTTCAGGAATTCCCAAACGGGGGATGGCACGCAGGGAAAAGCTGGTATATCCGGAGATATACTCTATTTTCTCTTGCAAAGTCATTTTGGATACAATCTCCTTCGCGCGTTGTTCTACTTGAGGAGTAATTGTCTGTGCATGGGTCAAGATGCTGCATGCGAGCATACATAAACCGATAATGCCTGTTTTCTTTTTCATGGTGATCATGTGTTTTAGTCTATCAATTCTATTTTAACGGTCTGTCCCAGTACGTGAATATTGTATTCTCCGGTTTCGAGGAATCGTTTACCGTCCTCATTGACAAATCCGAAATCACGTTCCAGGTCTATGTCGAAACGGAAAGTTTTCGTTTCTCCGGCTTTGATAAGCTGCTTTTCAAAGTGTTTCAGTTCTTTTACAGGACGGGTAATCGAGCAATACGGGTCGGAAATAAACCAGTGGACAGTTTCTGCTCCGTCACGGGCACCGATATTGGTGACAGTCACTTTCGCCGAGAGCTTCTCGCCACGCTTCACTTTAGTGGCAGAAGGGGTAACAGTGCCATACTTGAATTCTGTGTAGCTCAGTCCGTGACCGAAAGGATATAACGGGTCACTTGTGATATCTTTATAAAATCCCTGATGTCCACGTCCGCTCTTACGGCGGTTATAATAAATAGGAATCTGCCCCGTCGAATAAGGGAAGGTCATGGCAAGTTTACCGGAAGGATTAATACGTCCGGACAATATCCCCGCCATCGGCAGTGCGCCATTCACACCCGGCTGCCAGATTTCCAGTATGGCATCAGAAACCGGTTCCAGACGGTTCAATTCCAACGGACGACCGTTGACCAATATCAGTACGACAGGCTTGCCGACTTTCTTCAGTTCTTTTGCCAGTTCTTCCTGCATCTGTGGTAGTGCGATGGAAGAACGGGAAGCATTCTCTCCGCTCCAAGTCATCATCTCGCCCAAGCAAAGAACAACAACATCAGACCAGCGTGCAGCTCCCAATGCTTCTGCAAATCCTTCGCGGTTATCTCCTTTTGTATTGCAACCTAATGCGTAACGCAGTTCGGCTTTTCCTGCAAATTCAGCAGCCAGACCATCATAAAGCATTACCACATCGGTATCCTTTCCGTGACCACGCCAGGAGCCTAACAAGTCCCAGCCATTTTTTGCCATAGGACCTATCACGGCAATCTTCTTTTTATCTGTCAGTGGTAAAACGTTGTTTTCGTTTTTCAGCAATACCATGGATTCGGCCGCAAGACGGGCGGCAATATCCATGCTTTGCGGACGTAAGAAACGTTCTTTCTCAGTTGTAACCGGAGTATAAGGACGCTCAAACAAGCCGAGACGGAATTTCAGAAGTAAGACACGGCGGACAGCTTCATCCACTTGAGCCATTGATACCTTGCCTTCTTCTACCAACTCCTGCAAATGACGGTCATAAGCATGAGACATCATATCCATTTCAAGACCGGCGGTAAACGCATGCCGGGCTGCTTCCTTTTTGGTTGCTGCCAATCCCTGATTTTTTAGCTGTTCGATAGCTCCCCAGTCGGAAACGATAAAACCGTCATGTCTCCAACGGTTCTTTAATATCTCGGTCATAGTATAAGGGTTTGCCGAACCCGGTACACCGCTGATATCATTAAAAGAACTCATCAGAGTTGCCGCACCGGCTTTCACCCCCATTTCATAAGGGAGCAGATAAGTATCCCAAAGAGTTTGTTTGGAGATTTCGGTATAAATATAATCACGTCCGGCTTCGGATGCCCCGTAGCCTACATAATGTTTCAGACAAGCTGCCACACGGTTTTCTGCCGACATACTATCACCTTGATACCCTCTGACAGAAGCTGCGCCGAACACTCCGTTCGCATAAGGGTCTTCGCCATAGCCTTCCGCCACACGTCCCCAACGAGGGTCACGTGCTACGTCAATCATCGGCGAGAACGTCCAGTCCACTCCCGACATACGGGCTTCCTGCGCAGATACGGCACACGCCTGTTCCACCAAATCCGGGTTCCAGGAACAAGCTTGCGCCAACGAAATAGGATACACGGTACGGAATCCATGAATCGCGTCATAACCGAAAATAATAGGAATACCCAGGCGGGATTCCTCCATCGCTTTCTTCTGCATATTATTACGCAGTTCGGGATTTGTCTCGAAGTAAATCAGAGAACCGATTTCCGCCGGCACTTTCTTTACCTCTTCGCCTACATTATTCACGTTGTTGTTCCGTCCCAAGGTATATTGGTTCAACTGCATCACTTTCTCTTCCAGAGTCATGCGGGATAACAAGTCGTCTACGCGTTTCTCAATCGGAGCCTTTGCGTCTTTATATAATGCACCCCCTTTTTTATCCTTTGCTGAAAGGGTACATACCGTACCCAGCAAACAGATTCCGTAAACTAATGCTTTTTTTCTCATTTGTATTTTCGTCGGTTAGTTAGTAATAAACAGGTCAGTCACTTTATACGGATGCTTTACTGCTGCATGGGCAGCTTTCTGGGCAACAGCTTTCCGCGCCTCATCCAGCCCTTCCGGAGCATAAGGATTCCCGACTACATTGTGTTTGAAGATTCGTTCGAACCAGGTGCAGGCAGCGGTATAACGTCCAACCTTCACATCCAGATGATAGCCGTCCCTGTTCAGATGGTCGCCGATAAAAGAAGTACGGGCATTCTGTATAGCAGTGCCCGAAGGGATGACAATCTTTATCTTATTCACCTTAGCCGCCTTCTTCACTGCATCGGCAATGGCCTGATACATGGTCAGTTGATTGCAGTTGTAGTTTTTAAATCCACTATGCTTGGAAGTAGACGCATATGCCCAGGTTTGGTGCAGCATCAGCTTTGTTTTCTTTGGAAGGCGTGCTTTTACATATTCTATAAGTTCCGGCAGAGAGGCTTCATACGTCTCGTACATTCCCGAAAAAGGACTTGCCTGTTGCAGGCTGACGTAATCCCAGTCTTCATCTGCCAGCACCGTTTCCAAAGACATCTTGCCCTTTTCCCGTTTCTTTCCATCCGTACCGATTTTCCGGTAGGCATAGGCAGGAGCATTGTCACGGGCATTTTTCACATGACGTTCTAGAGAACAGCCGCCAATAAACATATTGCCGATTATGGTTGGAATGCCTTCGGCTTCGGCAAGTTCATGCAGATATTGCTCCACGGCATCTTGGGAGAAGCTGTTGCCGATGGCAAGTATCCTGACCGTCTTTTGCTGCGCATACGCTCCTCCGGCAAGAAGGAGCAGTATGCACATACAAATCGCTACAATCTTATATTGCTTCATCACATTCAAATATAGCTAAACTTATCGGTTATTTCTCTTTTTCATGTAATAATCTCTCATCAGATACCACGCTTTCTTACGCATACCCTGGTCGGATATGAGTCCTTTGCGGTTCCAGCCATCTTGATTGGTGGGGTGGAAACGGAACGGCGAACGGAAGTCGAACAGAATCCAGGGAGATACGCCACGCAGGTTCGGGATATTGTCGAACATACGGATATTGTCTCTATACAGACGTGCCTGGTATTCTTCACTCCAAGAACTGACTACATTCTCATCACCGGACTGACCGTACAATGCTTCGCCGCCAAATTCCGAGATAATCAACGGTTTGTCCGTCACTACTTCCCATATAGCGTCTTTTGGTTCCACAGGCCACGGATGATACCAGCCCATATATTTATTGATAGCTACGACGTCCAGTTGGGAAGTAAAAGAATCTTCCATTACAAAACGCTGTTTTTCGCTATTGAAGTGCACAAGGTCGAAAGCGGCAACATACAAGCGGGTAGTGTCCAGCTGTTTTCCCGTTTCGAGCAGGGAAGCAAGGAATTCATTCCGTTCTTTGGAAGGCTGTGTTTCATTGGCAACACCCCAATAACCTACCGCGCAGCGATTCTGGTCGCGCTTAATCATTTCAGAAAGCATCCTTTGCGCTTTCTGACGGGTATCATTGTCTGTAAAGTCAATGCCTTGCCAAATAGGAATCTCCTGCCAGAGAAGGAAGCCCATCTTTTCCGCCAGGCGTACTGTGTATTCATTCTGCGGATAATGTGCCAAGCGAATCATGTTCACGCCAAGCGCTTTCGCTTCATTCAGCAACATGGCTGCATCGGCTTCCGAGAAAGCACGCCCCATACGTTGCGGAATTTCTTCGTGAAAAGAGATACAGCACATAAATGTCGGCTTCCCGTTCAGGTAGATATCTGTTCCTTTCACGGTGATATTGCGGAAGCCGATTTGTTCTTCCACGCGGTCGGTATTTGAAGATACAGTCACGCCATAGAGTTTCGGTTCTTCCGGCGACCAGCGTTGCAGCTTCTTTGCGTTCAATACGGTTTCCGCCTTTCCTTCTGCGTCGGTGGTGAGCTCCGCGTTGATTTTGAGTTCGGGGATGGCAACTGTTACTTTCTCACCTGCTTTTTTATCAGAAAGACGCACGCGGGCAATTATCCGGTCGGAAGCATTTTTATCCAATTGGACGAAATAATCTTCTATAAATGTCCGGGGAGTTTTCACCAACAGCACATCTCTTGTGATGCCGCCATAGTTCCACCAATCGAATGCCAGAGCGGGAATGGCGTCTTTGGTGCGGCGGTTGTTTACTTCTACCGCCAGGAAGTTGTCACCGTCTTTCAACAGGTCTGTCACTTCCACTTGGAAAGGAGTAAAACCGCCTTCGTGCTCTGCTATCTCTTTTCCGTTCAGGTAGACTTTGCTACGATAGCTGACAGCGCCGAAATAAAGAAACTGGCGTTTGTCTGCCAAGCGTTTGGCGTCAAAGTGACGGGCATACCATACAGTTCCTTCGTAATATTTCAGTTCGGGCGACTGGGAGTTCCAATCTCCCGGAACGTTAAGACGCAACCCGCCTTCGAATGCGTATTCGTAGAAATCAATATTTCCTTCCGGTTGCCGGTTCTCATAGATTTTCATCCGTTGTCCCTGGTCGTACAGGTCGATGATGGCATTCCATTTACCATTCAGCGAATGGATGTCACGGCCATATACATTCGTTATCAGCTCTTGTGCCGCAACGCTTCCAGCAAAAGCAATCAGCAACAATAAACATAGGTTTAATTTCTTACCTGTTTTCATTTATCTATTAGTTTATGGTATTAGTATATTATTCGTTTTTCGATTTATTTTTCAAGAAATTCATTACCCAGTTCCAGGCTGCGCTCCACTGTTCGGCATAGGCATAATGGGCGGTCGTCTCAGCTACAAACAGTTCTTTCGGAGCATTAATCACGTTGTAAGCGGAGTAAGTAGTAGTAGGCGGACAAACCATATCATTATAACCAAAAGTATAGAATCCCGGCACTTTAACCTGACGGGCAAAGTTGACTACATCAAAATACTGAATGGTTTTCATCTTTCCCGGTGTCCGGTTCTTCTCATCCTTCAACATATGCGGCCAACCGCCTGCACGACCGTGGGCATAACCCGCCATATCACACAAGGCTGGATAGAAAGAAACCAATCCTTTGACACGAGCGTCCAGTCCGGCAATTACAATGGAAAGCGCACCGCCCTGGCTTCCTCCAAAGGTCGCCAGATTGCCATTGAACTCGGGAAGTGTGTAAATGAAATCAATGGCTCTCACGCAGCCTGTATAAACCCGCTTGTAATAGTATTTGTCCCGATTGTCCATATTGAACGAGTGGTAGTTCTTCAAAGCTCCGTTATAAAGGCGGTGATAGACATCCCCCTCTATATTGACCGGGATGCCGTGAATACCGATTTCCAAAATGATAAAACCTTTTCCGGCACGTTCGGCTTCTCCGTTATAGGCACGGATACCTGCCCCCGGCACTTTCAGAATCGCCGGATATTTCCCGGAAGCCTTCGGAACACAAAGGATGCCGTACATACGGGACGCATAGTCATTGTTCGCGAAGGAAACATGATATACGTTCACCTTATCTGTGCACCTTTCCGGCAGTAAAGTCATTATCGGTTCCAGTGCCCACTTTTCAGCGGCTTCTTTGGTGCTTTTCCAAAACTCCAGAAAGTCGGCGGGCAAAGGAGTGGTCGGTTGCAATTTCTCAGGAGAGAAGCCGACGGTAGCCACGCCTTCATACTCACGCCCTTGGCAAGTGACAAAAGCACGGCAACGCAGGAACCCTTCTTTTTTCATAGTCCCTGCGTTAATTTCAAGCTTTTCGTTCTTCAAAGGCTGTTTGCCTGTCTGATGAGGTTTCATCATGTCTTCCGAAATCTCATAGCGCACTTCCAGATTATCCTGTGGGATATTGCATTTCAATACCGTCACTTTGAATTTCACTTTTTCTCCCGGTTTATACAGCCAATTGGTGTGGTCGGGAGTGACCTGCACTTGAATCAGTCTTTCTGCCGGTTGCCCGTATGCAACAAATTGCAGGACGACAAACAAAGCAAGAAAAACAAAACGCAAACTTTTTATCATAATTCCGTTATTGTTAATAGTCTTTTCATGGTTTCACTTCGTATTGATAAAGCGCGAAAGAGTTCTTATCATTCAGTTCGAAACTGACTTTACCCTGTGCGCCGACTTTTGCGGCAAACTTCTTACCACTTCCCATTACAGGGGTAAAAGTAACTTTCTTACCCTTTGGAAGCCAAGTGTCAATAGTCCCTCTGGCTTGTTCGTTGTCTTCGCGATAAACAACAAGATAGCCTTGCGTGCCGGAGACGGTCGATTGGAATCCTGTCCACGAGCGTCCCGAAGGTTCTTCACCAATAGGCAGTATAACGCCTTGATGAAACCGGAGTTGCAAAGGTTGGTATTTCTTGAGTAGAGATGCCGTAATATAAGCCTCTTCGGGCAAGTTCGAAGCCTCCATCCAAGCCAACGGCTGTGCCGCCAAGGTGATAGCAAAGAGGTAATCGAAACTGTAACGGGTGGGGGCAAAAGGATCGGCAGCGTCATACTTGTCGGCATTGCGCCATTTATTAAGAAACTCTATCTGCATCTTCTCCGCCGGTACATAGCGGGACAGCATCCAGAGGTTGCGCAAGGTACGATAAGGGTAATAGTTGCCCCAATCGGTATAGCGGTTTTCCAGGAAGATGTTGCCGTACTCGTTCATATAGTGATACCCGCCGCGACGACCGGCAGTGGCATCGAGGTTGAAAATCACTTCATAGTTGGTTTGCTCCAACACGGTATCAAACAGTCGGCGCAGATTCTGTTCGGCTGTCTTGGTAGGTATCTGCAGGCCGTCTATCTTGAAACAGCAGATGCCGTACTTCTTATAAAGTCCGATAATGGCTTGCGCATCTTTTTGCCAATCGGCAAAATCATTCTGTATGCTGGGGTTGAACCATAATCCGATGCGAATACCCAATTTCTTGCCTTTCTCTACAATAGGTTTCAGACCATGAGGGAATTTCGTGGGGTTGGGCGTCCAGTAACCGGTATTCTTCCAAATATCCTTAAAACTACCTCCGGCAGTCTTCGAGTTAGGGCTTTTTCCGCTCTGCCAGCCATCGTCCAGTTGAAAGAGGGTGATGCCCATGCGTGCGGCACGGTCCAGTTCTGCCAGGCAGAAAGCCTCATCTATTTTGGCATCCTGGCTACGGTCGCCCCAGGTATTGAGCATAATCATCTCATCCTGTACGGCGGTATGATGGCGCAGTTGTTTCTGATAGAGGCGCAAGGCAGTAAGCGCTTCTTGCTCGCCGCCGGTATAGATGCCGGTAACGCATCCATAAACGCGGGTCCAGCTATCCGGCTTTACATCATGAGACGCAATGCCCAGCCCCACTACCATAAAATCGCTAAAGTCCGCCACGAAGTCAGAACCCGGATAATGTAATTGGGTACTGCTGCTAGGAGCCTCTTTCAAAAAAAAGAAGCCTTGACGCGTAACTACGTCATGAGCAAAAAGCAAATTACCACGATACGTATTGCGACGGTAAGGAAGCCAGGTACGCCCGGTCACCAGATTGTCGTTCCAATCGGTGTAGTCGAAAAACTCTATTGTGCGGGCACTCCAATGATTGCCGGATAGTTGCAGCCTGTCGAGCGTGGGAGTTTTCACCCCCGTAGCCATATCGGCCGTGTGCTCTATATTTTTGCGGTCAGCGTTAGAGCGGTTATCCTCCTTATTCTGATAAAGTTCCACTTGCCCTTTCAGATAGGTATCGCAAGCAATGGCGGGACAGTCTGCATAAATGCGATAGCGACGCTCTATATTCAGCGAACCGATAGTGCAAGCCACGGTAGCCTGCAGATAACTGGCGTGGATGCCGTTCGTCGGTATCTCGTTCACGGTAAGCGTGGCATCCGTAGGGATACCTTTCACAATCGAGAAATCGGGTTGTTTGCCCTGTGCCGGAATGGTTTTTCCGTGTTGCTTGTCAGTAAGGCTGATGGTAACAGGCGCACCGTTATTCCACAGCATGACGCGTTCCATATAGTTATTGCCCATACGTAGCGTGTCACCTTTCAGAAAAGCGTAATACTGTTGTCCCCCCCAAAGCGGCAAGGTACATATTGCCGATAGAAATATCGTGATAATATTTTTTTTGCTCATAGTTTGTCTACGGTTTGATGTAAGCTCCCGGAACTTCCAACAATTTGTTGGGTTCGTTGAAGCGTTGGTTATCGGGCACATCGCGTTTGCCCAGACCCGCTTGCATAAGTTGCTTCAGTTCCGGCAGGTGATGATGATAGATGTCGCGCGGCTCTACACTATGCTTGTGGCAGAGTCCGGCTGCCATACCTACTACTTCACCCATCATGCCGGTAGTACGCATCACACGTACCGTACCCAAAGCTACATGGGTGCAGCTCATATTGCGACCTGCCATAAAAAGGTTGTCCACATTGCGAGAATAGAGGCAGCGATAGGGAACGGCATAAGGATAAATCCAACGATGCACCGTAGCCGACTTGAATTCATTGCCGGGAAAGCGGACACTGTTCACACTGTCAGGGAAGTGAAGATCGATGCTCCAGGTCGTGGTAAACGAAGCATCCTCATGCGCCACATTCTTGTCTATATCGTCCTGTGACAGTACGTAGTCGCCCAAGAGACGGCGTGATTCGCGTTTGCCTGAAACATACGCCACCCAGTCGAGGGAACGGTTGGCATACTTCTTATGGTCTTTATAGTGATTCTTCAGATAGCTCCAGTTGGAATATATCACCAAAAGTCCATAGTCGCGTACACGTTCAGCTTCGCTGACTTGATTGCGGTTCATACCCGTTTCCCATTTCCACTCGCCCATAGTTACAGGCTCACAGTTTTCAGCGTCAAAGCGCACGCCATATTCAAAATGAGGGAATGAGGTTTTCTTCTTCATGTCCTTACTATACCATTGTATAGAAGCCCCCATCACCAATGAGTCGGGTTGCTCGGGAGCAAGGCTCTCGCCATATTCATCGCGACCTTCACGCCCCATAGCCCAATCGGCACCGGCTAAATAGCCTATGGTAGCATCACCTGTGCAGTCGCTAAAGAGAGGAGCGGTAAGTTCGGTTTGTTCGCCCGTCTCAATGTGTTGGATAGTGACTGACGCAATGCGGTCTGCTTGCATCTTCACGGCTACCGCACGCTGAGAGGCATAAAGGGTAATGTTCTTTTCGGCCTCTATAAAGTCTTCCTTCTTCTGGTCTTCATAGTAGTCGCCCGGTTGGGCATTGCCGGAACGCTCATGGCCAAACTCACGTATCATACGACCCAATCCCTGATTAGGTCCCATTTCGATGATACCGCCGAGATGTACACGAATCTCTGACGAGTTATTGCCGCCCAATACAGGACGGTCGTTCACTAGTGCTACCTTACAACCTAATCGGGCAGCAGATGCTGCAGCACACATTCCGGCTATTCCCCCTCCTACTACCACAAAGTCGTATTGATGAGCGGGCACCGTCTGTTGTTGTCGCAAGCGGGCACGAAGTGCGGCTGTCTCTGCCGCATCCCAGGTAGCGGGCTGCGTGTTCGCATCGGTCGTAAGGTAAATGGCATCGCAACGACCGTCGAAACCGGTGAGATCTTTCAGGGCAAGGATAGTAGTCCCTGCTTTCAATACTGTCTTTCCGGCAAATTGCCATTGCCAGGAATTACCGGTATGTCCTAATGTAGCTTTCAGCAATTTGCCGCCTAAAGCCAGGCGGAACTTTCCGGGGCCCTCGGCATCGGTCCAAGGTGAAGTCCAGTTATAAGTACGGGCATATACGTAGTAAGTGCCCGCCTCGGGAATGTTGATTTCTGCCGTAGCATCCGCCACAGGGATGCCCATGCCATGTGCCATGAGATAGGGCGAACCCATTTGATCCATAAACTGCTGGTCGAGCACCCAGCCGCCTCGCTGGCTGAAGCTTTCTGCTTCAATGAGCAGTTCTTCGGCTACAGCCACAAGGCTACAGGCTACGGCTATGCATGTCAGTAAGATTTTTTTCATCACAGCACAGCGTTTTTATGATTATTGAATAGTTATATCTCCTACTTTTACCCAACCTTCGGCGGTTTGATACTCATCGCGGGCCGAGAGTAAGATACCGATAGCGTTCTCTTTGGTCGTATCTACCAATCCCACTGCCCAAGTGTAAGTACCTGCGGCTACATCGGTGAGTTTGATGTTACTAGTATAAGTTTTGGGCTTTCCGCTCATCCAGGTAGCAATGTCCGCTTTCTCTTCTATATAGATGCGGGCAGGCTTTTCTGTATTTTTATCAAGCAAAGCGATGGCCAATTTGTATTTGTCACCGTACTGCGGCAGATTGGTAGGGCAATACCCCCAACCCAGATTCGACCAACGGTGAGTAAGTGACACGTTGCTACCACTACGGGCTGTAGTAGGAATAGATAAACGGTCGGGATAGAGACGGTAACCACCTTCGGCTATAAACTCCTTTACCAAGTGAAAAGCAGTGTTAAACCAAGAGTGTGTTTCACCAGTATTCACGTTGGTAGCAAAACGAAAGTCCATCATATTGACATAACTTCCCTTAGCCTCATCATATTCTCCCTGACGCACTTCGGCAAAATTCTTATAACCGTCGCCGGCAATAGAACCACCGTGGGATGATTCCACCCAACCACCTTCCATAGTGATAGGTACAATGCCACGATAAGCGGCAGCGATGCCACGCTCCCAATCCTTATAATATTGCTTCATACCAAAAGCATCGTGACGCAGGCAGAAACCTTTGGCTACAGCACGTTTCACCAAATCGGCAGATATACCGGTATCAACATCACCAGATCCTTTGGTAGAAAGCAGGCATCGGTGATAGTTTATCATGATAGGCACTTTGGTGAAAAGACGAGACATTACATCGGTAATCCATTCGAATACAGCTTGTCTAGGGCTCTCATCACCTGTAGAGTATTTCAGTGTGTGAGTTTCCCCCCATTTGCCCAAGCCAAAGCCGCTTACAAACTGAGTGATATCAGGGTCATTGTATTTGGCAGCGAAAGCAGTGAGGAAGGCTTCATACTCTTTCTGAAAGATGGGGTCGTCAGGATAAGGCGTCCATACGTCTACACTACCGGTAGTAGTGGTGAATCCTTCGGCACCGGCTTCTCTCACATACTCGGGACAGGCATTTTCATGCTTGTCGCGACTGTCACACACAAAGGTGAAGGCGAGTTTCAAGTTGCGTTCTTTAGCTCCTTCCACCAACATGCGGAAGCGCTCCGCCGGTTCAGTCTGCAAAGTCTCATCCCACACATATTTCCCCCTTTCAGGATTAAAATGACTCCAAAGACCACGTATATAGAGAGTATTGCCATAGTTGGATACTTTCACGGTGCCTTCGGACGACTCGAAATTGTCGTAGAGATCCCAGAAATTCATCATCATGCCACTTCCGATACCAGCGTAGATCACCCATCCACTCATGGGATTACGCAGCAGTTTGTAACGTTCAGGCTTAATGCTGACAGTAGTGTTACCTTCGATGTTCCAACTGTAGTCGGTTGTAAGGTCATCATCGTCTGAACAAGCAGTGCCTATAAAAGCCGTAGCAGCCAACAGGCACATCGACAAGGTCTTGATGCTGTTTTTTATTATTTTGTTCATAGAATATATGTCGTTAATTGTTATTGTTTAAAAGGCAGAATAAGAAGTGAAGTGATTGAAGCTTCACCCCTTATTCTTTCATTTTGGATTTATTTAATATCAAAGAGTACAGTGTTATTCTCTATATCCACTACTACATAGTTACAGCCTTCGGGGATGAGGAAGTAAGCATAGCGGTTATGACTCTGCCCAACTACTGCACCCTCTATCTTACCGGCCTCTACTTCTTTATAACCGTTATGTTTATTCCGTTCAGCATCAGCTGTAGAACCAACAAACCATCCGTTATTGGCATATCGCAGCGTACAGAAGTTTACCCAACCAGCATTAGTCTTACCATAGTTATCAGTAGATTTTGTGCGAGGCAATACATCACCTTTATAAACAAAGACTTTCGGATTGGCAAGACTCTGAATAAGGTCATACTTCACTTGACAGTACATAAGAGGCTTTCCGGTTTCTTCGTCAGTACCTGCATCGTAAGCAAAACCATTGAAACCACCATACATATGCAATACATTCACCTCTTGCCTCCATGGGTTTATCCCCAGTATTGTATTATTAAACGATACGGTAAGCGGTTTCAAGTCAGTTGCAGCCGAATAGATAGCAATGGTCTTTTCCTCCTTATTCAATACAATACGATAAGTCCCGTCAGCCGGAATAGTCCAATACTGCCTGTCTACTTTGCTGATAAGTGCTTGCCCGAACGTTGCCAACTGACCATCTTCGATGTCATGGTTATCTGCTACTTCCGGCACAATAGCCATCGATTGTTCGCCCTCGAAAGTAAGCGGTATGTAAAGGCTACCGGCTTTCAATTCACCGCGCCAAGCATAAAGTTGATCATTTTCGAGAGTTTGGGCTATCTCAATTTGTTCTTCACCTACAGCAGTACCCGCCAAGAACATTTGCTCAGCCTCAACTACCGCACCGGCTTCTACTATCTTCACAGTCTGCTTGCTCATATTCACAGTGATACGATAAGTAGCCGCTGACGGAATCACCCACGAATTGGCTTCGGCGCGGTCGGATATAACACCTGTCATTTCACCTTTAGTTATAGGAGCATCGGCAGTTTCCGGTCCAATGGCATTCAACTCATCGGCATAATCAACAGGGAAGTTTATCTTACCGGCTACCAAAGCGCCTTCGTAACTATAAATCTTGTTTATCTCGTCTTTCAACGTCAACTTGATATTATCTTCGCCTACAGCGGAACCTCCCACATAGAGATTATCGGCTTTGTACTGCTTAGGACCATACGTTTTTATCTTTAACGTAGTCGTAGCAATATCAGGCACTATCAGACGGGGACCCTCAAAGTTGGCTGTTACAGTAAACAGTACTTCGCCAATGGTACTGGTGGTAAGTCCGAAATGGTCGACCAGTATTTTCTGCATCTCCTCGTTGGTGTACGAGCGAAAGAATTCTCCATCGTCATCAAACTCCTTGATATTCGTAGCCTCACTACCGATGAGCTGCATCTCGTATTTGTAAGTCGTGATATAATCCTCACCAAAATCGTGAGCGGTACTCCACTTCAGGGTGACAGCTGTTTCGTTGGGTTTGCTCTCATCGAGCTTAATAAATTCACCCGAAGGAGCCAGTTCAATCTCCGACTGATTGCGTGAGACAGTATTGTCTATATCCTCTTCGCACGAGGTAGCAAGCATGCTCATCATTCCCACAGCCACCACGCCAAGATTTCTATATAAATGCATTGTTTTCATATTCGTAATAATTTATAGGATTAATAACCCGGATTATTAGGTAACAAGTTGGGACACAACTCCACATCATGTGTAGGTAGTGGCCACAAATATTCACGTTCGGGGAAGATACGTTTAGCACCCTGCGAACAATAACCGGCATTGAAGAGAGCCGAAAAGTCAGCCAGACCATCTTCGTCAATTTGCGGAGTCTTTCCCCAAAACCAAAGATTCTTATTCACAATATTATTCAATAACTCCGTCGGGTCGATAAGCATAATATAGTTGTAACCGTTCAGTGCTTTTTCTGCCAACTTCCAACGCATCAAATCCTGCAAACGTTGATTTTCCATAGCAAACTCCATGCGACGTTCTATACGCAAAGCGCGTCGTAGTTCAGTCTGGTCGGTAGTAGTCACGGCTGGATAGCTATCAGTCGCTGTTACATTCACTCCATAAGCACGAGCACGTACCATATTAATAGCTTTCAACACACTGTCATCAATCCGGTTCAGTTCTATCATAGCCTCAGCATAAATCAACAGTACATCAGCATAACGCATTATAATGTAGTCTTGCTCTACCTTTTGGTCTACTGTCCAACTAGCATCAATGCCTTTCTTCCACAGCAAACCCGTATATGAGCTATATTGATTCACGATACGAGTATCTTGATTGCTTTGTTTCTTACCTGTAGTATAATTCATCACGGTTTTAGCTGCAGGACTAGGGTCATATTCAAAACCACAATGTTCAGTGTTGAACTCAACAATAGTCATTATACAACGTGGGTCTCGATTCTTAAATGGGTTGTGCGGATCAAACAATGGAGATTCGTCAATAGGAAGTCCGTCAGTACAGAGGTATGCAGCGAAAAGATCCCATGAAGGATTATACGATCCATATCCCCCAGCATTACGAGGAAGAGCGTTTTTCACAATCCAAGAGTCAAGTATCACACTGTTTTCAATAGAGCGTGGTATTACAAATACCTTTTCATCATTTAATTTGGTACTCTGCCTGAAAAGTTTGGCATAGTCGGGCTCCAATGAATAAAGTTCAAGATCCATACAGTCTTTAGCAGCTTTAGCAGCTATTTCATAATCCCCCATATAAAGGGCAAAACGTGCTTTCATAGCTAGTGCCGCACCTTTAGTGGCATGAATATTTTCGTCCTGTCCATAGCTTTCGGGCAGTCTAGCAACAGCTTTATCGAAATCAGCATATACCAAAGGAATTACTTCCGCTTTAGGTCTACGACCACGCTGCAAAGCTTCAGAAATAGTGATAGTCTCTTCCTGATAAGGCACATCACCATAGAAAAAAATCAAATCCGCGTATTTACAAGCACGGCAAAAATACGCTTCACCAGCATAGCGGTCGTAAACTTCCTGTGTTACATTATCCTTCGCCTTATGAATATTTTCAAGCATTGTGTTGGCACGAGCAATCAATTTAAATGATTGTTGCCACAAAGCATATACTTCATACTGCTGGCCATTCATAGTTCCATCAAGTATAGTTCCACCACTTCCCGGATTACGGTTCGTTTGACGATAGGTAGTGTTATCTGACCATTGTTCGGACGAATTAAGAGGTTCTTGCCAATAACCCAAAATGTAAAATTCATTAGATGCCAAGCGCAATTCTGTTTCGGTTGTATACCATGACTCGGTATTACCTTGCGATTTAGGAACCAGATCCATGCTCTCACAGGCTGCGAGCCCCAAACACATTCCAGCTAATAATAATATTCTTGTTTTCATATTCTACTCCTAATTTATTTAAAAGTTAACTTGCAAACCCATTACTAAAGAAGTTGTAATCGGATAAGATGAGGCACCCATTTCAGGGTCCCACCCATCAGGGAAATTACTCAAACAGAAAAGATCACTACCACTTATATAAAAGCGGACACGGTCTATACCCGCTTTTTGTGTCCATGTTTCAGGAAGAGTATAACCCAATGTGAGATTCTTCAAACGGAAATATGAGCCGTTAAACATCCAAAAGCTAGACGTAGCATAGTTATTACTTTTCGATACATTCGAAAGACGGGGATACCTAGCTGACAAATTCTCTTCTGCTGTATTAAAAGGACTCCAATATTTACCTTCGATAATAGACGGAACGCTCCCATAATTATCACGTAGTGGCTGCACCATGGCAGTAGAAAGATATGAATTTTGCTTGCCGATGCCTTGAAAAGCAATACTGAAGTCAATACCTTTGTAAGAAGCATTGAATGTGCCACCATATTGGAAACGGGGCAACGAATTACCTAAAGGTACACGGTCATACTCAGGACTGATTATACCATCAGGTACGCCATCCGGACCGCTGATGTCTCGATACTTCAAATCACCTACCGTAACGGTTGTACTCGTACGGGCTGAGTTATTCACTTCCTCCTGGGTCTGATAAATGCCATCACATACATAACCATAATATTCATTGAAAAGAACGTCGGCGCGCTTAATTTTACCATTGCTGATTTGCTCACCATCATTCATATAATCAATCTTTGAAAGGAAATCCGAAAAATTTACATTCACTCCATATTGGAGGTCGCCTATCCGATCATTCCATGCCAGTTCAATATCATAACCATGAGTAGACATTTTACCCGCATTTGTATTAGGGTTATTGTATCCCATGAAGTAGGGGATCTCAATTTTCAGTAACATATCCTTAGTTTGTTTCCAATAATAGTCAAAGTGGAACTGCAAACGATTATTGAAGAAATTTGCATCCAAACCAAAGTCTGTGCTAGTAGTGGTTTCCCAAGTAATATCTTCTACAGCCAATATAGCGGGACGAGCTGTTTTATCAGAAACAACACTTCCGTCAGCCATATAAAATAACGAATTGCCAAAACTCATCAGAGCTATATAAGGAAAGTAATCGTCACCAATACGTTCATTACCCAGTATACCCCATGAGCCGCGCAACTTCAAGAATGAAAGCCAGTCCCAATTAAGACTTTTCATAAACTTCTCTTCACTCATTACCCAACCTGCCGAGAATGAAGGAAAGGTACCCCAACGATAACCTTTAGCAAAACGCGAACTACCATCGTGACGTATATTAGCCTGAAACAAGTAACGATCAGCATACGAATAGATAACACGACCGAAAACAGAATTTGAAGTATATTCAGAACCTTTACCGCTATTAGTCTGAAAGTCTTCTGAACCAATATTGAGATAAGGATAACCAGTAAGTTCGTATTTATCACGTGCTGCAGTCAGTTCTTCATCTTTCATATAGTAGTTCTCAAAACCCGCCATCACAGTGAGATCATGACTGCCGAACGTTCCCATGTAATTAGCAATAACCTGACTAGTGACATGATAATCATCCTTACGGGTTTCCGTAAGCGAATTGGTAGTCCAAGTGCTACCGGAGTCAAAATAACCGCCAAATGTTTCGGGATCATCCGCTAAAGTATATCCACACGAATTTTTAAATGCTTTTTTCTTTTGATAATTAATAAAAGGAGATACGATACCCGAGATACTTAACCCTTTGACAGGTTTGAAAGTGAGCGAACCTTTGCCAGCCACCTGAGTACTGTGAGCAACTGAATTACCACCAGCCACAAGCAGTCCGTAGGGATTTGAACCACTCTTACCCGAAGCCAGACGACCATCGTCCCACGTAGCGGGATAGATGGCAGGCATCTTACGCATGGTATCGAAAGGATCATAATTTTTAGTACTACTCTTAGCATGACGGATATTTACGTCTATTTGAGCACTGAGTTTATCGTTGATATTAAAGTCGTTGTTAGAACGAAACATATAACGCTGGAATCCACGACCATCGTAAAGCCCGTCCACCTCATCATACGAAAGAGTAGCTACCGACTTTACCGTTTTGTTACCACCCGATACGGAAAGAGTGTGAGTCATGCGGGGAGCACTCGACTTCAAAATCAAATCAGTCCAGTCAGTAATAGGATAATTATTAGGATCGACAGCATTATACTTTACCCAATTCTTTGTCTGATCGGCCGTATATTCCTGAAAAAAGCCACCGGTAGGGTTATCGTTGTACTTCAATTCGTTACTCATTTCCAGGTAGCGGGTAACTCCTACCATGCCGGGTTGTTTGGTAGGAATTTCCCAACCAAATTCGGCATTGTACTTCAGATTGATTTTACCACTATCGTTACCGCGCTTAGTGGTAACAAGGATAACGCCAGCAGCAGCTTTTGAACCATAAATACTAGCAGCCGCAGCATCTTTCAATACCGAAATACTCTCTACATCATTAGAATTCACATAGTCGAGCGAACTTTGCACACCGTCTACTATCACCAACGGACTCGATTCACCCATCGTAGTAATACCACGCACACGGATAGAGGCGGCACCCGAACCGGGAGCCGAACTATTACGTGTCACCATCACTCCCGAAAGTGATCCCTGCAAGGCATTGGAAAGCATGGCTGTACGTTTGTTTACTAACTCTTCCCCTTTCACAGCCGCCACCGCTCCAGTGAGGTCTTTCTTTTTCACAGCACCGTAACCGATAACCACCACTTCATTAAGTGTCTTACTAGCTTCTTCCATAACGACAGCATACATATTCTTGCTATCTATCCGTACTATTTTATCCATATAACCGACATAACTGATGAGCAGTTCGCTACCTTCATGAACATCTATCTGAAATTTGCCATCAAGATCGGTGATGGTGGCCACATCACTACCCTTCACACGAACCGTAGCACCAATCATCGGAAGTTCAGTAACATCAACTACCTGCCCTGAAATATGCTTTGTTTTTTTTACCTTAGTAGTAGGCTTTGGGGAAGAATTAACAGTGATAGTTACCTGACGGTTCTGAATGTAATACTTCAAATTAGCCAGCCGACACACCTCCGCCAAGATGGTGTCAATTGACTTTCCTTGCAATTCAATATTTACCTTATATTCAAGACGCTCTTTGACCGATTGGTCATAAACAAAAACATATTTGCTATGCTTCTCAATATAGTCGAACACTTGTTTCACTGTCGAATTTTCAGCTTTAAGAATATATATTCCATTTAGCTTCTCGAATGAAACAGTCGACGCACTAGAATAGACGGGGACAGATAGCAGTCCTGCCAAACAGAAAGCCTTTGCAAAGCTTGCCACCTTAGTTACGATTGTTTTCCGATTCATAATATTAAGATTAATAATTAGTATTTATTGTATAATGATTTGCGATGAATGCACCGTACACCAGTCACTTTCCGATTTCGAGCGTACCGACTTTACACCATCCATCGAAAAGAAGATTCTTGTCAACTGCCATCTTCAAACCCGGTTGGTATGCCTTGGTAGTATCAACCAGTCCAATGAGCCACGTATAACTTCCTTTTTGAAGACCCTCCAGACTGATATTTGTGGTGTAATGACCATCACAGCCCTGCACCCAGGCAGAGAGATCAGCCTCCTCTGCAATCTGCTTTTTCACAATGCTATGACCGGTATCCATCAAAGCGATACAGACTTTATATTTTCCTTTCCACTGAGGAATGTTGGTAGGACAGTATCCCCAACCCAAATTACGCCAATTGTGCTGCATACTCACCAGTTCACCTTGACGAGCCTTATTCACGAAACTCACCTTAGTAGGATAGAGACGATATCCTCCCTCACGTACGAAACGATTTACCAAATCGAAAGAAGTATTAAACCATGAAGCTACTTCATCTCCTGTACGAAGATCCATCATATTGACATGAGCATTACGGCTTTCTTCATACTCACCCAAACGCACATCTTCCGAATGCCCTTCGCGATACTTGCCGCTGGGATCAATCCAGTAACGATGGTGTGCTCCGGTAATCCATCCACCCTCCATAATAATGGGTAGACGATAGCGGTAAGCACGGGCAAAATCTTTCTCCCATTGTTCATAATAACCGGTCATGCCGAAAGCATCGTGACGGATGATATATCCTTTGGCTATAGCCCTTTCGAGTAACCGTTTGCTATCAGGGTGTGGTTTTGCCCAACTAATAGTATCCCCCACCAAGCGATGGTAGTTTATCACTAACGGTACACGTTTGAAAGCTTTTGTATAAACATCGGTAATCCATTCGAATACTTCTTCTTTTTTTGAATAATCATTATATTTCACACCGTGTGCTTCCCCCCATTTACCAAGACCATAGGCATCAATAAAATCCACTTTATCAGGGTCGTCAAAAGCAACGGCAAAGGCTTGAAGGAATTTTTCGTATTTCTGTTGGAATACGGCATCGTCGGGATAAGGCGACCATATTTGGGAATTATTAGGATCCTGAAAACCCTTCGCACCGGCTTCCTTTACATAGAGAGGTGTATTCTGTCCCTGGTCGCGGCTGTCTACATTAATACGGAAAGCCAAACGCATTCCACGTTCACGCACCGAAGCAAGCAATTTATAGATACGTGAGTCCGGATCGTTCCATACATACTTTCCCTCTTTACTTTCAAGCATATTCCAATTGATGCGAATATAACATGTACCGGCGTAATCGCTCACACGAACAGTGGAATCCCCACCATTTACGGGCATAGCATCATAGCGTTGGGTCTGCCAAAAGTTTTCATCCCATGCACGTCCCAAGTACATTACCCAACCCGTAAGGGGATTTTTGAGTACAGAAGTAGTATCAGGTTCAAAACATACTGTTTGTTCAGGCGCCTTCACTCCTTTAGTTATAGCTGCTTGTGTATGTATCGAAAACCATCCACAGAGTATCAGAGCTGCTATAAAAAGCATAAATGTACGTAACAAAGTGTATTTTTTCATATTCTTCAATGGTATTAAAAAGCATAGCTTCTCCTTACGAAAAAGCGTATAAACCTCCTCTCCTTGCTATAAAGGCATTATAAATTTTGATAATAAGTTCTTATGTAATTATTTCATTCAGTAGCAACTAACTACAAAAGCAGTTACTTCTTCACTAGGTAGATCGTATCACCATGAACTTTCATACGGGTTTGCGTCATGGTTTCAATGGTTTGCAAAACTTCTTTCACACGATTACCAAGTATCAGCTTGCCATAAAGTTTATTAACCGATATCCTATCATCAGGCAGAATCGTCACTCCATAATAATGACTGAGTCGTTGGGTGACAGACTCTACACTTTCACCGGTCAGGCTAATCATACCCTGCATCCAACAAGTATATTCGTCGGTATTTACTAACCGCTTTTCAGCGAAACCACCCTCCTGCAAATTCACCATTTCATTCGGTTTCATACGAACCCGATCATTGTTTGTCGTTTTTAGTTCTACCGAGCCTTGAACTAATACTACTTGCGAATCCGAAGTATCGTAGTTGTTCACATTAAATCTTGTTCCAAGTACTTTCACTCTGAAATTATCCGAATGAACCAAAAACGGATGCTCTGCATCATGTGCCACATCGAAGTAAGCCTCACCTTTCACATATACTTCACGGCAATCGCCATCAAAACGTTTGGGGTAGCGTACAATTGTCCGCGAGTTGGCTACGATTTTTGTACCATCGACCAACATCAGTGTCATCTTTTCTCCAACAGGCACTTCCACCTCTTCGTCATATGAGTCAGCCATCAATTCTGTAACTTCCATGCGGGACAAACCGCCCATCGCATCCTCTGTAATTATATATTTTATACCTATTAAAAAAAGCAGCGTAGCAGCTACTGAGCCAATATACATCAAAACGCGTCGCTGCCTAGATTTACGTTCATGTTGATGCATTTTCAAAAAAGCTTTTTTCTTAATACCGGAGATATCTATCTCGGCCGGGGTACTGTGTTCTATAAATGACTTCAACTTGATGTCACCCTGTAAATCCCCATATGTATAATCATTAATATCTTTATCCATCTTCAAATCTTTTTATCCTTTCAATATCTCTTTCCTTTTTATAATCTTCTCATGAGAAGTTCCCTTCTATTTATAAAGACGCAAATGTTAGATTTATCTATAGGTTGAAATTCTATTTTTTTCTTTTAGTGCTTTCTTTTTCTAAATCACCCGTCCACAAGTCTCTTTCTCAAAGCATTCATAGCATATCCTATATGATAATTCACCGTAGGTAGCGAGATTTGCAACATACGCGCAATTTCCGCATAAGGCATTTGTTCCAGTTTAGCCAAAAAGAATACATGCTTGCACTTGGGCGGCAAACTATTGATCGCTTCATTCAAGCATTGGAGTTCTTCGCGCGAAAGCATATCATCCATTGGAGTTTGCATATCAGGAAAAGAGAAATCTTGAAGCTCCTCAAAAGATATCTCTTGATTACCCTTTGCCTCCTTGCGCAAATAAGAGATTGACTTACGATATACAATCGTATTCAGCCAACTCAATATACTGGCTATTTCTAAAAGCGTCTTACGTAGTTTCCACACTTCAAAGAAAACATCGCCTACCACTTCTTCAGCCATTTCCTTATTACTAAGGATACCAAAGGCGTGGTAGTATAACTTCTTTGAATATCGGTTCATGAAACTATTAAAAGCTAGCTCATCCCCTTTGGAAATCAACAAAAGTTCTCTTTCCAAGTCTTCCATTTAATTAGATTACTATTTTATATATTTATAGGCGCAGAATTCTTGTATATCATATAGGTAGAGCTATATAATATTAACGTTCTTTATCAATAATAGAAGAAGCCATATCATTGCTTTGAAACGAAGCTTGATATAGCCCTTCTATACTCAACAGTTACAATCGGAACTGTATAAAGCAGATATTCTATTTTTGGGCTCCCTCTCTCTCTATATATATAAGGGAACAGATTATCTCACCATTTTGTAAATTTCATTGCCCGCCATCAAAAAAGCACCAACTCCATAAACCTCCGTCATGTCACGAGTCACTTTCTTCGGGTCAGCACCGATTTGCTGCACATAACCCAATTTCCCATTCGGTTCCACAGCCGAGACTAATGCCTTCCAGCCTTTTACCAACACTGGAAGATAGGTTCCCTTATTCAATAAACCTTCGTTTATTCCATAAGCAATGGAATAGACAATGAAAGTAGTACAACTTGTTTCCGGTGATGGATAAGAGGCAGGATCCAAGAGACTGGCATGCCAGAAACCGTCCGGATGCTGCAATCCGGCAACACGGGTAGCCAGTTTTACAAACAATTCCGTATAGAATTTGCGGTTCTTATCTTTCTTGGGCAGTTCCTTTAATATTTCAACCAGACCACCAAGCACCCAACCGTTGCCACGTCCCCAAAAGACTTTCTTGCCATTGGCTTCGCGCTTATCAAAATAACGCCAGTCACGGTAGAACAAATTTTCTTCTTTATCGAACAAGTAATCATAAGTCGCTTTATACTCACGATTCATAAATTTGATATACTTTTTCTCTCCGGTCAGCATATACAATTTGGCATATACAGGGGGAGCCATAAAGAGAGCGTCACACCAAGTCCAACGTTCCAAGGTCTTTAAGTCTCCCTCCACCAGCTTGAAACTGCCTTCAGAGGGATGATTGACAATCCATTCCGTACGGGCGAGCGTAGGGATAATCATTGCTTCATCTTTGTACTTGCGGTATAAATCCAAAAAGGACTGTGAAACAGCGATGTCATCAGCATGATAAAACCGTTTGTCCGGCTGCCAACAATTCCGCTGCCCGATACGAGTCAGCCACTTATAATATGTATCATCATTGTCTTCTTTTTCAGCTAATTCCGCCCAATCCACCATGCCGACATAAAGAGCGCCTTGCGGCCAGTTCAAGTCGTCATGTTCAGGAGCGGGGTGTGGATTGGCAATCTGCCAATCCGCCACCTTTCGCATGATAGACTTAATTTCTGCTTTTTGAAAAGGAACTTCTGTTGCTTGTATAAAAGTTACACATAACAGAAACACTCCTAGTAAAAGTATTTTCTTCATTATATATTCATTTATTGATCACTAGGCAATTCAAATCAACCGTATTTTTCTTAACCGGTTGACAACCGAGCCTGTAAAAGATTCAAATTAATCCGTTAATTCTATCTTCACTTTCTGGTCTTTTACCTGAATATAGTACTCTCCAGCTTCCAGAAAACGTTTTCCATTTCCGTCTACAAAGCCCAAATCACGTTCCAAATCTATGTCGAAACGAAAGATTTTCGTTTCTCCGGCTTTAATAGATTGTTTTTCAAAATACTTCAACTCTTTTACAGGACGTGTAATTGAGCAATATGGATCGGAGATGAACCAATGTACCGTTTCCAAACCATCACGTTTCCCCGTATTAGTAACAGTTACCTCGGCCGACAATTTCTCGCCGCGCTTTACTTTAGAAGCGGAAAGAGTAACAACGCCATATTTGAATTCAGTATAGCTCAGACCGTGCCCGAAAGGATACAAAGGATCACTTGTTATATCTTTATAGAATCCTTGATGACCACGTCCGCTTTTACGACGATTATAATAGATAGGAATCTGCCCATTTGAATAAGGGAAAGTCATAGCCAGTTTACCGGAAGGGTTGATACGTCCAGACAATATTCCAGCCATTGGAAGCGCACCATTCACACCCGGCTGCCAAATTTCCAATATAGCATCCGAAATCGGTTCCAACCGGTTCAATTCCAACGGGCGTCCGTTCACCAATACCAACACGATGGGTTTGCCGACTTTCTTCAGCTCTTTTGCCAGTTCTTCCTGAATTTGAGGCAATGCAATAGAGGAACGAGAAGCATTCTCACCACTCCAAGTCATCATTTCGCCCAGACAAAGAACAACGACATCAGACCAACGGGCTGCTTCTAATGCTTCTTCAAAACCTTTTCGATTATCCCCTTGTGTTCTACAACCTAACGCATAACGCAGTTCAGCTTTTCCCACAAACTCGGTTGCCAGTCCGTTATAGAGCATTACTACATCCGTATCTTTCCCATGTCCACACCAAGAACCTAATAGGTCCCAGCCATTTTTTGCCATGGGGCCTACTACGGCAATCTTCTTTTTATCTGTCAGTGGTAATATCTGATTCTCATTTTTCAATAATACCATGGATTCAGCCGCAAGCTGGGCGGCAATATCCATGCTTTGCGGACGGAAAAAACGTTCTTTCTCACTTGTAACCGGAGTATAGGGACGTTCAAACAAACCTAAACGGAATTTCACTCGCAAAACACGGCGGACTGATTCATCCACTTGAGCCATCGTTATTTTTCCTTCTTCAACTAACTCTTTCATATAGCGGTCGTAAGCATGAGACATCATATCCATCTCAAGACCTGCATTGAAGGCATACACTGCTGCCTCTTTTTTATTAGCTGCCAGTCCCTGATTTTTCAGTTGCTCGATTGCTCCCCAATCGGAAACGATGAAGCCATCGTGTCCCCAACGTTCTTTCAGAATTTCCGTCATCGTATAGTGATTGGCAGATCCAGGGATACCACTGATATCATTAAAAGAACTCATCAGAGTCGCTGCACCCGCTTTCACGCCCATTTCATAAGGGAGCAGATAAGTATCCCAAAGAGTTTGTCTAGAAATCTCGGTATAAACATAATCACGTCCGGCTTCGGAAGCGCCATAACCGATATAATGTTTCAAACAAGCCGCTATGCGGTCTTCGGCAGACATATCATCTCCTTGATAACCACGCACCGATGCAGCAGCAAATACCCCATTCGTATACGGGTCTTCACCGTATCCTTCGGCAACACGTCCCCAGCGGGGATCGCGCGCTACGTCAATCATCGGTGAAAATGTCCAGTCCACCCCCGACATACGGGCTTCTTGCGCAGTAACTGCACACGCTTTTTCTACCAGTTCAGGATTCCAAGAGCAAGCCTGTCCCAGAGAAATAGGATACACAGTACGAAATCCGTGAATGGCATCGTAACCAAAAATAATAGGAATGCCCAAACGAGATTCTTCCATAGCCTTCTTTTGCACATTATTACGCAAAGTAGGATTGGTATCGTAATAAATCAACGAACCAATTTCCGCCGGAACTTTTTTAACCTCTTCTCCTATATTATTCACATTGTTATTCCGCCCCATGGTATATTGATTCAGTTGCAGAATTTTCTCTTCCAAAGTCATGCGTGACAACAAATCATCAACCCGTTTTTCAATCGGTACTTTGGCATCCTTATACAAAGGAATACTTTTTTTATCTTTTGCCGAAAGGGCACATGTTACTTCCAACAGGCATAAACCGAAAATTAATACTTTTCTTTTCATTACGTTTTCGTCGGTTAGTTATTTTTATTAATCCAAATAGCACTTCAGACAAACACATTGCCTGTCACTGATTCTCATACAAATTTATAGGAAAACAAGGTCATCAATCCGATGACCTCGTTCTATCTAAATCTGTCCCATTTTATATCATTCTACCTGACTGATACGCATAGCATTAATATGTCCATCTGCTGCAAGCCCTGTATCTTTGCCAACAACTTCTATTATAATCTTTCCGTTACTATCAGGTTCAATATTCTCAAAATTAGTAACATACTCGGCAAATGGAACAGCATCAAAAGAAGGATAAGCTCCATCACCAGAGGTTGCAATCTTCAAACCTGTTTTTATTACTTTCGTCTCACTCTCAATCTTACCTTTCAATTTATAAGCAGAAACTCGTGCATCCTTACTACCCGCATAACGCACAGCCAAAATCGTAAAATTATATTTTTTAGCGGGATCCAATTCTGAAATTTCAATCTGCCCGGCTCCTGTATCACCTTCTCCTTTGGTTCCAGTTAGCATCAATCCATCTTTCCATGCTGAGATAGGAAAATCCATTCCATCTACAGTTATAGCTTTTTGACTATCTTCGCCACCAACTCCCGCATAATTTCCAGTAAATCCTCCAAGAACTTTCAAACCTATATTCGTATAATCTCCATCGGCATTTTTCAACCATACAGGAGTGGAAGATGCAACGTATGATATTACATTATTCCATGGAAGAGACGATAAAGAGTTCGAACCGAAATCTACATAAATAGGTGTTTTCAATCCTTCCGATATAATATCCGGTTTTTTAAAATCAATCATATCAGTAACTGCATCTGGTTTCATTACTGCCAAATGTGCGGCATTCTGAGCAATCTTGACTATTTGCGGATCAATAGTTTGAGGCGCATATGAATTTCCAACTACTGTTTGTCTAAATATAGCCTCAAACCAAGTACATGCTGCCGTATAACGCCCATAAGTTACTTCCAAATGATAACCATCCCGGTTGAAAGCATCTCCCAAGAAAGAAGTGCGTCCATTCTGAATAGCTGTTCCTGAAGGAATCAATATGTTGAGTTCCGTATTATCCTCCATAGCCTGGTTGGCTGCCGACACAATCGCATTGTACATAGTCATCTGATCCTTATTATAATCCGGAAAACTTTCATGTGTTGACGTAGAAGCATAAGCCCATGTCTGATGCCACATCAGCTTTGCTTTAGGACGAAATGTCTGCACTTCGGCTATCAAGTCCGCTAATGCGGCATAAGTTTCATACTTACCTGATTTTCCACTTGCCTGCTGCAAACTAATGTAATCCCATTTCTCATCAATTAAGGCATCAGACAAGCGGTAACCATTTTTATTAACCTTCTTACCATCTTTCACCTTTCTATACTCATAAGCAGCATTATCACTTTTCATATTATTCAGATGTTTGTCCAAATCACATCCGCCTATGTACATATTACCAATGACAACCTCAATACCAGCCGCTTGAGCCAGTTCGTACAAATATTGTTCTACCGCATCCTGAGAAAAACTATTACCTATTGCCAATATTCTTGTCGGGCTTTGATTAACCGTCACAGAAATAAAAGCTGAAAGACGTTTTGTTTCCCCCGGACATTCTATCTTTATAGAAGCCTTTCCAGACGAAACACCCGCTATGGTAATACTTTTATCATAGTTCATAATAACAGTAGCCACATCTGGATTGGAAGAAGTACAAACATACTCCAATTCACGTTCTTCATCTGAGCTAAATGTAATATTTACATTAGTTTCCTCACCTGTCATCACAGTCACCTGCTCAGAGGCTACTATCATCCATTTATTGCTCAAATAAGGATAAGGCTTTTCATCATCTGAGCATGAAGTAAAAACATTTCCAAACGACAAAAAAATATATAATAGAAGTAAACCACCCCAAAGTGATTTGCTTTTCCAAAACAAATTTTTCATAATAATTAATTTTAGTTACTATGTCCAATGAAATTCAAGAAATGAATAAGACTACTCAGTAAATCACTTTACAGTAACCTGCAGCAATCTTACCCAACCAGAATCTGTCAGATTCTTTGTTACAGCCATTTGCAAGCCAATCTCATTATCCTTGGTTGTATCAACAAGCCCTATGGCCCAATTGTAAACTCCAACTGAAACTCCTTTCATAGTTAAATCAAAGTTATATGTAGTCGGTTTGCCCTTTAACCAAGTAGATAAGTCAGTTTGCTCATCAACAAATACTTTTACCACTTTATCGTTATTATCCAACAATGCAAATGCAACTTTGTATTTTTGATTCCACTGTGGTATATTCGTAGGACAATATCCCCATCCCATATTATTCCAACGATGAACTATTGACACTTTCTGTCCACTTGTCACATCTTTCGGCAAAGAAATCATATCGGGATATAAACGATATCCACCTTCAGTAACAAAACGCTGTACCAAAGAAAAGCATTTGGTAAACCATGAATTTGTTTCATCTCCCACACGAAAATCCATCATATTTACATGTGCTTCGGCAGAAGCGTCAAATTCCCCTTGACGAACATCTTCCGGATGGCCTTCTCTATATTTTCCACTCGGGTCAATCCAATAACGGTGTGTTCCTCCAGTAATCCAACCACCTTCCATTATTATAGGACGTTTATAATTCCATCTTTCAGCAAACTGTTTTTCCCAATCTTGATAATAACCTGTCATACCAAAAGCATCATGGCGTAGACTATAACCCTTATTTATCGCACTATTCAAAAGTTTTTCTGTGTCTGAGGCTACTGCCCCCCAACCAGAAGTATTATTAGCACCTACCAATCTATGGTAATTGATGACCAAAGGAACTTTCTTAAAACAACGCGAATACAAACTTGTAATCCATTCAAAAACTTTTTCCTTATTTGCATAATCTTTATAAAGCATAGTATGCGCCTCTCCCCATTTACCTAGCCCATAGGCATCAATAAAATCGACTTTATCCGGATCATCAAACTCTTTGGCAAATGCTTCAATAAAAGCAGCATATTTTTGCTGAAATATTTCATCATCAGGATAAGGAGATTTACGGCTTTCGCCATTATTTCCATTAGGATCCGGATAGGAGGCAGCACCTGCATCGAATACATACTGTGGGGTATTCAGACCTTGGTCACGCCCATCTACAACTATACGAAAAGATAATCGCATATTTCTATCTAGCGCACTTTTGAACAATTTTGTCAGTCGAGCATTCGGATCATTCCAAACATACACACCTTCACTCGGATTTAAGGAACTCCAACTAGTACGAATATAACAAGTACTTGCATAATCGGAAACCTTAACCGGCGTTGCTAATTCCGGCACTTTCATGTTATCGTATCCCATAGTGGTCCAGAAGTTCTCATCCCAACCACGTCCCATATACATAACCCATCCATTTAACGGATTACGAAGAACTGTCTTTTTATCTCCAATAACCTTGACTGTTACATTCCCGGCAGGAAGTCCTTTATCTCCCTCATCAATCACTCCGTCATCACCACCTGAACATGCAGATAAAGTCCCCGAACAAGAAAGTAAACAAGCCAAACTCCATAGTCTTACAACCGATAATATTTTCTCTATTTTCATATATTCCAATCTTATTTAATTAAAAAATATTGCCGTATCTATCAAGAGAGTCCTTTTGTATCTGAATCGCTATTCCGATACGGCAATAATTAATATATCATTCGTCACAAATACTTACTATTTCTTATCAAAACGCACTTCCATAGTTCGTAAGTTTACAACTATAAAATTGATACCTGCAGTCGTTAAGTTATAATAAGCATTACGCTGAGCTCCATCACCTCCCATCAATTGCATATTAGAACCAATAGTTACAGGTAACGTCTGTGCGGCTCCACTACTTGTCAACGGACAGCTATACGCATAAGCTTTAGTTGTATTAGCATCACCTGCCGCATATACCACAAACTTAATTGTGCCAGACTTCAGTGCTGCCCCTTTGTACACAAATATCAACGGATCTGCCAGACTAGGTGTAAGAATTGTAGTACAAGTATTGCTCCAACCATTCATACCACCATAAGCATACAATTTCGTAACAGTAGTTTGAACAGTCTTATCTTTATATTCTCCGGCATTACCAGTCCATTCTACACTTACAGGTTCTAACGGTTTATCAGGAGAATTAATCGTCACGGTCTTTTTCTCCATGTTAACTACAATACGATATTTACCATCTTTCGGAATATTCCATGCAATAGGTTCTGCCTTCATCATAACATTTTCAGCTTCACCATCTTGCAAAGTACCTTCCCCATCTGCCGGACAGATATAATTAGTTTCCCCTTCAAATTCTACGGGAATCTCCAATTCTCCTTGTTTCAAATCACCCAAGAAAGCATATTGATACTCATTCTCCACCGTCTTACTCATCGTGATTCTACCTCCGGTCATTGCAGTTCCATCAAGATAAACTCTATCTGCATCGAAAACAATTGGTTTATAAGGTCGAACGTTTACTGATACCGTACGAACTTCCGGTTTTACCCAACGGGTTCCACCGTCCCATTTAGCTATGACACGAAATTGAATTGTTGCAGATTTATTACTGGACTGCCCCCATTTTTCTGTCAGCAAGTTCTGTAATTCTGCCGTTGTGTAGCTTTTACTAAACACACCTTCTTCTTCATCATTACGCACACAGGAATTAAAATTGCTTCCTTCAATATCTATCTTCGTCACATAAGAAATCATGTATTCCTCTGGCATTTCTCGGGCTGGAGTCCATTCAAAAGTCAGCACTACATCATCCAGTCTGTCGCCATCCAATTCTATATCCGTAGTCGAAGCAGTCAGTTCCAAACACTCTACAGCATCAGATTGATTATTATTCTTGTCATCATCATTACATGCGCTCAAGCATATTGCAGCAGCCATCGGCACCCATTTATATAATGATCCTATTTTACTCATACTTATTGTTTTTAAGGTAAAACATTATTTCCACCATCCGGGCAATTGTCTCAAATTTATATTCACATCCATCTCATCTTGAGGTATAGGCCACCAATAGCTGATGAACTTTCTTGTTTGGTAAACAGTACGCTTATAATAAGAGTCCCTATCCTCCTTCTTCGCCAACATATTCATTCCCCAGAACTTTCCGTCCAACGCAGTTTCAGCTTCCTTCCAACGGCGTAAATCATCAAAACGTAATCCTGCTTCACAATTCATTTCTACCCGTCTCTCTCTACGAATTAACTGACGCATCTCTTTCGGATCAGTCGGAGCTGTTATCTTTCCAGCTTCCGTACCCTCACTATACTGAGGAATACCCGCTCTTTCACGAATCTTATTGATATATTTCAATATTTCCTTTTTATTAGAATCATAAGTTCCCATATCAATACTATATTCATTCAAAGATTCAGCATAACTCAGATAAGCTTCAGCCAAACGATAAAGACATCCTTGACGATTCTTATAATTACCACTACTTTCTGTAGGAATTGCAGAAGGGTCAACACGCTTACGAATCAAATAACCAGCACATGGTGAATCGTGAGAGGGACCTCCATCCTCACCACCATTAAAAAAGTTTGTTGCTTTCTTTTTACCCCAATGATATTCTTCATTGTATAAGACAGATATATAGAAACGGGGTTCACGTCCACAATACATTTTATATGTATTAGCTGGTACAATTACATTCTGATCCTTTGCTGCATCTCCTTTCGCTGTCCCATACATCCATCTTGTATTAAAAGATTCATCTGCCGTTGAGTATCCATCTTCACTATAGCCTGAAGCTTCGTTTTTAATAGGAGTGCCACCATCATTCGTATATCCAGTAATAGGAACCAACCCATTCCTCATAAAGAAAGCATCAACCAATGACTGGGTAACCCCAATGGCACCAGCCCCACCCATACTACGCGGGTTTGCCTGACGATCGAAATACCCTGCATCGTCATAAGTTCTAGGATATATTATTTCTAAATTACCTTGATTACGCCGAAGCATCAATGCATTCTGATAAGAAAGGAACGGATCGATATCTTCTCCATTACTCAAATATTCAATATGTAATTTATGCCCCGATTTATCAGCCTCATCAATCACCAGTTTATTAGCTTCAACAGCTTGTTTCCAACGATTCGGGTCATGTTCTGAATTAAAAATCGGCGTACCATCACAATTCTTCATATTTACCATGTCTGTATCCTGATTTCCATTCACCAAATCACTAGCGGCAAACGTAAGTAGACGGGCACGTATAGCCAAACAGGTAAGAGAAGTTATACGACCATATTTATTATCATCGTCATAGAACGGAGGTAATTCTTTTGAGGCCTCAAGCATTTCATTTGCAGCCCAATCTACTACTGTATAGAAAGGCTCTTGTTTTAATAATAAACTTTCTCCTGTAGTTTCCTCAGCAGCTTCACGAATAATAGGAATAGCTCCATAAGTCATAACCATCATCGCATGAAATTGTGCAATAAGGAAGCGACATTCGGCTTTCATATAATTAACCTCTTTCTCCGAAACATCTGCAATTGCATGTGCATACTTTATAAAAGTATATGCCGAACGAATAGCCTTTGGAAAAGTTGTCCAATAGCTAATTACTCCTCCACTATTCGCCGTCCAGTTTCCGTTCTGATAGAAAATAGCTTTAAAGCCTTGAGACTCCCATCCTACAGAAGGCGCTAATTCATCAGCAACAGCATCTGCACCATCATATGTATAAAATTTAGGAACTAAGCTATAAATATATGCTAACCAACGTTCCATATTATTCTTATTTTCAAATACAGATTCCAATGTCAACTGATCATCCGGCTCTTTGTCCAAATAATCAGAACAAGAGGACATAGGAACTAAAGCTATTAAGCCTAATGCAATAAATACTATTATTTTATTTTTCATACTATTATATCTTTAGAATCTGATTTCAAAACCTGCAGATAATGATTTCATTACAGGATAAGCAGCACCCGTTTTATCTTTTACTTCAGGATCCCATAATTTAAAATTCGAGAAAGTTAACAAATTAGTACCTCTGACAAAGACACGCGCACCAGAAATAAATATATTCTGCATCCATTTTTTAGGAAATGAATATCCTAATTCAATATTTTTCAGACGCATAAAGCTCATATTTCGCAACCACCATGTAGAAGGCTGACTATTGTTTGAGTTAGTTCCATAATCCAAACGAGGATAAAAGACATCCTGGCTAGGATTATCTACAGTCCAACGATCATTATAATTAGTGAATCACTAGTGTCCCATTAAAATTGGGACGAATTAAAAATTAAATAAACTTGGCCCAT
>ERZ773115.597-NODE-597-length-39175-cov-4.005752_pt1 | contig 39175 bp, 23 predicted proteins | sample MGYA00511116_ERZ773115 | MGnify/ENA primary metagenome ERZ773115 (study PRJEB29015, sample SAMEA2737869) | human gut metagenome | biome: human gut; feature: human-associated habitat; material: faeces | place: China | collected 2012 ... | reverse complement strand
CATAGGGTTTAATCGAATTAGTATCATTTGTTTTGATTATTTAGGAGGATAAGAATTGTTCTAACTGACATTTTTGTGTAATTTTACACAAAAATGTCAGCACAACTCAAAATGAATAAATCTGAATGTAAGAGTCGAATAAGAGTAATTTTGGTAGATATGATGAAGGTCAAAACTTATTTGGTAGAAAAATTCGGAGTATCAAATATGACGGTTGGTAGGTGGTGCCCAAATATCAAAATCGCGTAATTTTAAGTTGGAAAATTTGTTTTGAACTATTCTAGATAATATCCAATTATGACTAAAGATAAATTTTTGGAACTTCTTACAAATGAAGTAGCTTCGTATAAGACGTTTTTGGAGACTGCTGATAACCAATGGATTGTCAAAGGATTTATAGATATCAATAAAAATATCTATACTATATCTAATGATACAAAAGTAGTATCAAAGATTATTGAAATCTTATTGATACCAAAACTTGATACATTTGCAAGAAAGAATGGATTAACACTTGAATTACCATCAAAACAAAATTATTATCCAGACTTAACCTTTAAGGACAGCGAGGGCAATCTATTTGCTGTTGATTTTAAAACGAGCTATTATGAAGGAAATAATGCAAATGGATTGACATTAGGTTCATATTGGGGATATTTTAGATTCAGAGACAGAACTATGAATATGGATTATCCTTATGGTGAATATAAATGTCATCTTGTTGTCGGTTTGCTTTATAAACAGACGCATATAGAAGGTGGAGAAAGAAACGTCTATTCAATAGATGAACTATGCATGATAAAGTCTGTTATTGAAAATTTTGTATTTTTTGTTCAACCAAAGTGGAAAATTGCGCTTGATAGACCTGGTAGTGGTAATACAAGAAACATTGGTGGAGTAGATAGTCTTGATAAATTAATCAATGGTACAGGTCCATTTGCAGAATTAGGAGAAGACGTTTTTGACGACTATTGGATGAATTATTATAATAAAGTAGATGCTCGTTCGGCTGCTATTGGAGCTCCTCATTACAACAACTTGAATTCATATAAAGAATATTTGAGAGGGCAACGTGAAAAAATAAATAAACTTGAACAACAATGATTGTACCTCCTATAAAATCACAAGGAATAAAAACAAAACTTGTACCTTGGATTATTGATATAATTGAAAAGTCTGGTATTGATCCAATTAAAGCTAATTGGATCGAACCGTTCTTTGGTACTGGTGTTGTTGGTTTCAATTCTCCTTTACCAGGAAAACATATAGTAGGTGATACAAATCCTCATATTATCAACTTTTACAATAAAGTAAAAGAAGGTATTATTTCTGGTTATACAATGAGACAATATTTGGAATACGAAGGAAAAATATTGGAAACCGCAGATGAAAATGGATATGTTCATTTTAGAGAGGTAAGGGATAGGTTTAATAAAGATTTTGATCCGTTTGACTTCATATTCCTCTCACGAGCAGGGTTTAATGGAATGATGCGATTCAATAGATATGGTAAGTGGAATATACCTTTCTGTAAAAAACCGGAACGTTTCGCACCAGCATATATCACGAAAATATGTAATCAAATAGATAATGTGGCATCAGTTATTCGTAGGAAAGATTGGGTATTTCTCAATCAAACATTTTTAGATACCATATTACTTGCAGGAGAGAACGATATAATATATTGCGACCCTCCATATTTTGGACGATACGTCGATTATTATAATGGTTGGACTGAAAAGGATGAATTAGCTTTGTATGAAGCACTTTGTAGTACCAAGGCAAAGTTTATATTGTCAACATGGCATCATAATGAATTCAGAGATAATAATATGATAAATCGTCTTTGGAAACGTTTTAACATCGAAACTAAAGAGCACTTCTATCATGGAGGTGGTCATGTAGAAAACCGACATGCAATGACAGAAGCATTGGTATTTAATTTCGATCTTCAAAGTTGTCGTTGCATTAAACGATCAGCAGTTCAACCTTCATTATTTGAAATAGAATCTTTTATTTAAGAAAAATTAGTACGCCTTTTTGTGATTAATTTGTAGCGTTTGGCTATGACTTTAATAGAGAAAATGAGTAAACACATTTTCTCATAGTTGTTATTGTCATAAATGGAGAAGACCTACATTCAATAAAAGAGAGATTGGAAGTAGTGAGAATAGAATACATTCTATTTTGCTTATAATTTTAGAAAATGGATATTTAATGTGTAGGTAGAAAAAAATAAAAACGGTTTCTTACATTTTTTTAATTTCACAATTCCGGTCGAAAATGTTATCTTTGTTTCTCTTAAACAGGATTATTCATACGAATATAAAAGAAATATATCGTGGCCAAGGAAATTGTCGAAACTCCGCTGATGAAACAGTATATCGAGATGAAAGCCAAGCATCCCGATGCGATATTGCTTTTCAGGGTGGGAGACTTTTATGAAACGTTTTCGGACGATGCTTTGGTGGCATCGGAAATATTGGGGATTACATTGACTCGCCGGGCAAATGGAGCCGCCCAGTATGTGGAGTTGGCCGGTTTTCCCCATCATGCTCTCGATACTTACCTTCCCAAATTGGTGCGTGCCGGAAAACGGGTGGCTATTTGCGAACAGCTGGAAGACCCGAAACTGACAAAAAAATTGGTCAAGCGCGGCATTACGGAATTGGTGACACCGGGCGTGTCGATTAACGACAATATTCTCGATCACCGAGAGAATAATTTCTTGGCGGGTGTTCATTTCGGGAAAGGTAACAAAGTGGGTGTGGCTTTTCTCGATATATCGACGGGTGAATTCTTGACCGCCGAGGGAGATTTCGACTATGTGGACAAGCTGTTGGGCAATTTCTCTCCGAAAGAGGTGCTGTTCGAACGCACGAAACGGAAATTGTTCGAGGAGCATTTCGGTTCCCGTTTTTTTACTTTCGAGTTGGACGATTGGGTTTATACCGAGGATGCCGCTTCGGATCGCTTATTGCGTCACTTCGAGACGAAAAACCTCAAAGGTTTCGGAATTCACAATATGCCCAACGCCATTATCGCCGCGGGGTCTCTGCTTCATTATTTGGATATTACACAGCATACGCAGATTTCGCACATTACATCGCTGTCTCGTATCGAGGAGGAGCGATATGTGCGATTGGATAAATTCACGGTGCGGAGTCTCGAATTGCTTTCTCCGATGAACGAAGGGGGAAAGAGCCTGCTCGACGTGATAGACCGGACTGTCACCCCGATGGGGGCACGTATGCTCAAACGGTGGGTTGTCTTTCCGTTGAAAGATGTGAAGCCTATCGAGGATCGGTTGAACGGAGTGGAATTCTTTTTCCGCCACCCCGAAGTTAGGGAGGTTATCGATCCGCAACTCGATACGATAGGCGATATGGAACGCCTCATTTCGAAAGTAGCGGTGGGGCGTATTTCGCCTCGCGAGGTGGTTCAGTTGAAAGTGGCATTGTCGGCGATAGAGCCTATCAAGGCTGTTTGCGAGCAGAGCGATGAACCTGTATTGCAACGTATCGGGGAACAACTGAATTGCTGTACGATCATCAGGGACCGAATCGAGCATGAAATTAATCCCGATGCGCCCAATTTGGTGAATCGGGGAGGAATTATCCGCAAGGGGGTGAACGACGAACTCGACGAGTTGCGAGAAATTTCCTATTCGGGGAAAGACTATTTGTTGCACGTGCAGCAGCGCGAGAGCGAGAAAACGGGTATTCCCAGCTTGAAAATCGGGTATAACAACGTATTCGGGTATTACATCGAAGTGCGCAATACTCACAAGGACAAGGTTCCTTCCGATTGGATCAGAAAGCAGACGTTGGTGAGCGCAGAGCGTTATATCACCCAAGAGTTGAAAGAATACGAGGAGAAGATTTTGGGGGCGGAAGAGAAGATTCTTTCATTGGAAACCCAGTTGTTCAATGATTTGATTCTTGCATTGACGGAGTATATTCCTGCCATACAACTCGATTCCAATCTCATTGCGCGGCTCGACTGCCTGTTGTCGTTCGTGAAGTCGGCCGTGGAAAACCGGTATATTCGTCCCGAAGTAAACGATTCGCTGGTTATCGACATCAAGGAAGGACGTCACCCGGTTATCGAGAAACAGTTGCCGCCGGGCGAACCCTACATCAGCAACAGTGTCGAGCTCGACAACGACAAGCAGCAAATCATGATGATAACGGGACCCAACATGGCCGGTAAATCGGCGTTGTTGCGCCAGACCGCTTTGATTGTTCTGATGGCTCAGATAGGAAGTTTCGTTCCGTCCGAGGCCGCTAAGATAGGGATTGTGGACAAGATTTTCACTCGTGTGGGGGCATCGGACAATATCTCGCTCGGCGAATCTACCTTTATGGTCGAGATGACCGAGGCAGCCGATATTCTCAACAATCTGTCGGAGCGGAGTTTGGTCCTGTTCGACGAGTTGGGGCGGGGAACGAGTACTTACGACGGTATATCTATCGCGTGGGCTATTGTCGAGCATATACACGAGCACCCCAAAGCCCGAGCCAAAACGTTGTTCGCTACCCATTATCACGAGCTGAACGAAATGGAGCGTACATATAAACGCATTGTCAATTATAACGTTTCGGTAAAAGAGGTCGACAACAAGGTGATATTCTTGCGGAAATTGGTACGTGGCGGTAGCGAGCACAGTTTCGGTATCCATGTGGCGAAGCTGGCCGGTATGCCCCAGAGCATCGTCAAGCGGGCCAACCAGATTTTGAAACAGTTGGAGTCGGAGAACCGCCAGAACGGTATCGCCAAGCCTACCGCCGAAATCGCTTCGTCGAGAGGCGGCATGCAGTTGAGTTTTTTCCAACTGGACGATCCTGTGCTTTCACAGGTTCGGGACGAAATTTTACAGGTCGATATCAATAACCTTACACCGGTAGAAGCATTGAATAAACTGAACGAAATACGAAAAATAATCACCGGGAAAATAGAATAGTTTGTTTATGATGAAGAGAAGCGATTTTGAAATTATGGCGCCGGTGGGTTCGTACGATTCTTTGACGGCGGCCATACAGGGAGGGGCCGATTCGGTGTACTTCGGTATCGAGGGGCTGAATATGCGAGCCCGTTCGTCGAATAATTTTACGATAGACGATTTACACGAGATCGTGCGTATTTGTAACGAGCATCACATAAAGAGTTATCTGACGGTCAATACCGTTATCTACGACGAAGATATACCTCTGTTACATCGTATTATCGATGCGGCGAAGGAGGCCGGGCTCTCGGCTATTATCGCCAGCGATGTGGCGGCTATGACCTATGCCCGCGAGATAGGGGTAGAGGTGCATTTGTCGACCCAGCTGAATATATCCAATACCGAGGCGTTGCGATTCTATGCCCGTTTTGCCGATGTGGTGGTGCTGGCCCGGGAGTTGAATATGGAACAGGTAGCCCGTATTCATGAAGCTATTTTGCGGGATCGTATCGTGGGGCCGGGCGGAGAACCGGTACGTATAGAAATGTTCTGTCACGGGGCATTGTGCATGGCTGTGTCCGGCAAATGCTATTTGAGCCTTCACGAAATGAATGCTTCGGCGAATCGGGGGGCTTGTATGCAGATTTGCCGCCGTTCATACGAAGTGAAAGACAAGGAGACCGGTAACGAGTTGGAAGTGGACAACGCTTACATCATGTCGCCGAAGGACTTGAAAACGATACATTTCCTGAACAAACTGATCGATTCGGGGGTGCGGGTATTTAAAATCGAGGGTCGCGCAAGGGGACCGGAATATGTGCGTACGGTCGTTTCGTGTTACAACGAGGCCATCGAGTCTTATTTGAACAACGACTTTACCGACGAGAAGATCGCACAGTGGGACGAACGGCTCGCTACCGTCTTTAATCGAGGGTTCTGGAACGGATATTATTTAGGTCAGCGCTTGGGCGAATGGACTCACAATTATGGCTCGGGAGCCACGAAACGAAAGATATATATAGGCAAGGGCGTGAAGTATTTTTCCAACCTCGGTGTGGCCGAATTTCTCATGGAGAGCGGTTCGTTGAGCGTGGGAGACGAGATACTCGTCACCGGCCCGACGACCGGTGCGCTTATCCGCAAGGTAGAGGAGATACGAGTCGATTTGAAACCGGTGCAAAAGACGGTAAAAGGAGAGCGGTTCTCGATGCGTATCGATGAGAAGATACGACCGTCGGATAAATTATTTAAATGGGTGGATAGTTCGGAACTTAATACAAAATAAAGATGTTCATGAAACGGGCGATAGTTATACTTTGTGGAATCGTATGCACCGGACAGCTTTTGGCCGCCAAGCCGGGAATCCCGGCTTATAACGATGACAGGGCTTTGATAGATAGGGGAATCTTTCTCTTTCAAGAGAAGAACTATGCGGGTTGTGCCGATGTGATGAAAGAGGCTTGTGAAGGCGATTTGTCGCCGGAGCAGCGGGAAACGGCCGACTGGTATATCGCTCTTTCGGAAGCTCGCAATTATTCGCCGCAGGCTGTACGGCGGTTAACGGATTTTTTGCGAAATTATCCGGATTCTAAACATACTTTGCAGGCTCGGTTGGCATTGGCCGATTATTATTACGACAGTCAAGATTATGCAAAAGCCTTGAAAGCCTATCAGACGGTAAATGTGAGTTTGTTGACCGGCGACGAGGAGGACCGGTGGGGATATCGCACGGCATGTTCTTTGTTGAAGACCGGTAATCCCGATGCGGCGAAACCGCTGTTTCAGCTTCTAATCGGGAAAGAGAGATTTCGGACAGGAGCCACTTTCTACCTTTCGTATATACAGATGAACGAGGGAGACGATAGAGCCGCTTTAAGCGGATTCTCGAAAGTGGCGGACGACAGGAGTTTCGGCTATGCCGCACGGCTGCACATGTTGCAGATTTATTTCGGGCAAAAACGTTTCGCACAGGTATTGTCCGAGGGTAAAGCGTTGTTGTCCCGTCCGTCTTCCGATGCCGACTTATACACCGAGCTTCTTCGGTTGCTCGGCGAAAGCGCTTATCAAGAAGGTGACGATGAAGCGGCGACGGAATATTTGGAAAGGTATTTGCAACGATGTCGCAAACCCGAACGCTCTTCTCTTTATGTCATGGGTGTCATGGCCTATCGCCGGGGAGAAGATAGCGAGGCGATCGATTATTTGGGGCGTGTGACCGGCGTGGACGATGCTCTTTCTCAAAATGCTTATCTTTATATCGGGCAAGCCTATTTGCGAGCGGGAGATAAAAATAATGCCCGCATGGCGTTCGAGATGGCTTCACAAGGAAATTACGACCGTCAGGTTCGGGAAACGGCGCTTTACAACTATGCGCTTTGCCTGTATGATCGCACGGCTTCGCCTTTCGATAACTCGGTGGGTGTGTTCGAACGTTTCTTGAACGAGTTTCCCGGTTCTCGCTATGCCGACAAGATTAACGACTATTTGGTAGAGGTTTACATGACGACCCGTAATTATCGGTCGGCACTGGCGTCTATCGATAAAATACGGAAGCCCGACGGGAAAATACTCGCTGCCAAGCAGCGCATTCTTTTCCAGTTGGGGACGGAGGCTTTCACCAATGCCCGTATCGCCGATGCCGAAAGTTTGTTTAGCCGGGCGATCGCTGTGGGAAACTATGATACCGATATACGGGGTAAGGCTGCGTTTTGGCTCGCCGAGTGCCAATATCGTCGGGAACAATACGACATCGCTGCCCGGAATTATTCGGCATATCTTTCTTCCAGCAAGGACAAGCGGAGCGAAATGTATTCGCTGGCTTGGTACGATTGGGCTTACTGTCAGTTCAAACAGCATAACTTCTCGCAAGCCCTCGACGGTTTTTCCCGGTATGTCTCTGTACAGACCGGAGGAAATCGAAGCATGCTTGCCGATGCCTATTCCCGGATAGGCGATTGCTATTATTACGCCCGTCGGTTCGCCGATGCCGAGCAGTATTATGCCCGGGCCCAAGAGACCGATGTCGCGAACGGAGATTATGCCCTTTTTCAAAAAGCTTTCATGGCAGGATTGCAGAGGAATCATGAACGCAAAATAGAGTTGTTGGACAAATTGATTGTAGATTATCCCCGTTCGGGGTATCTGGCGAACGCATGGTTCGAAAAGGGACAGGCTTATACGATATTGAATAGGAATAACGATGCTATCGTATGTTACAAACAGTTAATCGCCGATTATCCCCAGAGCGCGATTGCCCGCAAGGGAGGTTTGCAGTTGGGTATGGTCTATTTCAATAACGGGCAGACAGACGAATCGGTGGCTGCTTACCAGCAAGTGATAGAGCGTTATCCGACCAGCGAGGAGGCTCGCATAGCGGTCGCCGACCTCAAATCGGTATATGTAGAGAAAGATGCCGTCGATGCCTACGCTAACTATCTGAACAGCGTGGGACGGTCGGAGCAGGCCCCTGTGAGCGAATTGGATTCTTTGTCGTATATGGCAGCCGAGCGCACTTATATGACGGGGAAAGGTATCGCTTCGTTGGAGAAATATGTGCGAAATTATCCGTCGGGCGCGTTTTTGATTCCGGCTAATTACTATATCGGGAAAGCATCGTTTGCAGCGAAAGACTACGACAAAGCTCTTCCGGCGTTCGACTATGTGGTGACGAACAGTCCCGACGGCGAGTTTGCCGAAGAAGCATTGGCCCGCAAGTGCGAGATACTTTATTTGAAAGCTCGTTATGACGAGGCTTTTGCCGGATTCAAGGAGTTGGAAAAGAAAGCGACTGTCGGAGAGAACAAACAGGCCGCCCGGTTGGGTATGCTTCGTATTGCCCGAAATAAGCGGCAATATGGCGAGGTGGTAACAGTTGCCGACAAGTTGTTGAGCGAAAGCAAACTTTCTCCCGATTTGCGTCAAGAGATTTTATTTGCTCGTGCCGATGCCTATTTCCATACGGGAAAGGGAGAAAATGCAGCCGATGACTGGCGGGAGCTTTCGAAAGATACCCGTTCGATTTACGGGGCGCAAAGTGCCTATTTATTGGCTCAATATCAATTCGACAACAAAGCGATCGATACGGCCGAAAAGACGCTGAATACTTTTATCGACAAAGGTACTCCCCACAATTATTGGTTGGCTCGGGCATTCTTGCTCATGGCCGACATTTATGAAAAACGGGGCGAGACTTTCCAAGCCCGTCAATATTTGCAAAGTTTGCGGAATAACTATCCGGCCAGCGACGACGATATTATTTCCCGGATAGACAAGAAGTTGAGCGAGCTGGGACAAACAGAGTAGTTGAACGATACAATATGTATGGCTTATGAAACGGTTTTCTTTTTTAATCATATCGGTTTTCCCATTCTTCCTGTCGGCACAGGTACGTTCCGATTCGTTGCGGCGGGAAGTAACCATAGAAAAAGATTTTACACCTATCGTGCGCGATGCGTCTAAGATCAATACATTGCCCGAAGTGGAAGCACCGACGGTCACCAAACAATCTATACGGTATAGCGACTGGACGGTTCCGGCTCCCCTCGAACCTCGCGCTGTCTTGTTGGCTCCCGGCGGTTTCGGAGAAAAACCCGAAGAAAACCAATCGAGGGGATACGTGGATTTCGGGATAGGCAATTACCTGAATATGGTCGGGAATGCCGGTTATCGTATTTTGCAGAATGACAAAGACAAGTTGGGTGTGTGGTTGCAACATCGCTCTACTTGCGGAACGGTGGACTACAATCAATCGTTAACGGAGGACTACTATCCCGACTCGAAGAAGATGCACCGGCTCGAAGAGCGAGTGGTCGCCGATTATCTTCACTCCTTCGGGAAGCTGGATTTGGGAATAAGCGGCGGTTATCGTTACGACTCCTTCAACTATTACGGATTGCGATACCCCGGTTTGACGGGAATATCTTCGCCTAACCAAGAGATAAACCGGTTCTTCTTGAAAAGCCATATAGCCTCGACTGCCGGAGAGTCGGATCTACTTTATAAAGTTTCATTGGCATATTACCGGTACGGGTATCACCGGGGATATTTACAAGATGAAAAAGGGGCTGCCGAGAATTTAGTAAATGCAGACTTTACACTGTCTGCGCCGATCGACAGACGCAGCTCTATTTCTTTGGACGGTTCTTTCGATTATGTGGGTTACAGCCGGTTACAGTCGGCAGCGAATTACGGTATGATTTCATTGAATCCCCGGTATGACTGGCGGAATGAACACGTGGCTTTTGCGGTCGGTGTCAAGGCCGATGTTTCGTTCAATAACGGGACTATTTTGCGATTCTCTCCCGATGTGCGATTCGATTGGACGATAGTTCCCGATGTACAGTTTTATACGGCTTTTACGGGTGGGAAGAAACTGAATACGTGGCGAAGTGTTTCGGCCTATACGCTCTACTTCAATCCGTCGGCACAGGTAGATAATACGTATGTGCCGTTGGATGCCTCATTGGGAATACGCATTAACGCATTGCCCGGATTTTCCATAGGGCTTTCGGGCGGTTATGAAATTTGTAAAAAGGCGTTGTTCCTTTTACCCGAAGATTTGGACGGAAAGTTTACAGGTGTGTCGCGTTTTTGGGGTATCGATGCCAATGCTTTGAAAGCAGAGCTCGATGTATCTTATCGTTACGGTACGAAATTGGAGGCTTCGGCGAAGGTCGGGTATCATCGATGGAAGACCGCCGATGGGGGTGAGGCGATTTCGTATAACCGTCCGCAGTGGGAAGGAGGAGCGAATATCCGTTATATGCCTGTTCGACCGTTCGTGCTCGAAGCCGGATATGAGTTTGCTGCGGGTCGGGAGTATTCAAATCTCGGAAAACTCTCCGATATACATCTCGTTCACTTGAAAGCCTCGTATGCTTTCACTTCTTGGTTTTCGCTTTACGGACTTACCGACAATGTGCTGAACCGGAAATACGATATTCTTTACGGTATGCCGGCACAAGGCATCAATTTCATGTTCGGGGTCAATTTGAAATTTTGAGGGTAAGAGGTCTGTTCTCGACATTTTTAACCCTTCCGTCACGATGTGTGCCACTTCCCCTATATGACTAACGCCACACCCCGCAATACTACGGGAAGCGGCAGGGGAGAAGGAGGATTTAACCTCTCCCACCGTGTCGGGAGTACTCACGGGACGAGTGGGTAGTTTAAAAACAGGATTTATCCCGTCAGCTTTTTCGGAGGGAATAGTATAGGAGAAAGGCGTTGGGGAGGATATGCGACAAAAACTCTACATGGTAGGATCGATTCGAAATGTGTGCGATATACATTATTTAATAAAAAAGTAGAAAAAAGCTCTGTATTACAATCTGTTTTTCTAATTTTGCGCAAAATTTGAACGAACATTGCGCATATGGCAAAAAATTTGGTAATCGTAGAGTCTCCGGCAAAGGCTAAAACCATTGAGAAGTTTTTGGGAAAGGATTTTGAAGTCCTTTCGAGCTACGGACATATCCGTGATCTCAAAAAAAAGGATTTCAGTGTGGATATCGAGCATAACTATAAACCTATTTATGAAATCCCTGCCGACAAAAAAAAGTTGGTGGAAACGCTGAAACAGGAGGCAGACAAAGCGGATATGGTTTGGCTGGCTTCCGATGAGGACCGCGAGGGAGAGGCTATCGCATGGCACTTGTTCGAAGTGTTGAAATTGAAACCGGAGAAAACGAAACGGATTGTATTCCATGAGATTACCAAAGATGCCATACTCCATGCCATTGAGAATCCCCGGGATATAGATTTGAATCGGGTAGATGCCCAACAAGCCCGCAGGGTACTCGACCGTATCGTGGGATTCGAACTTTCGCCTGTTCTGTGGAAAAAGGTGAAGCCCGCTTTGTCGGCCGGTCGTGTACAATCGGTCGCAGTGCGCTTGATTGTAGAACGGGAGCGAGAAATCTCGGCGTTCAAGCCCGAAGCAGCCTATCGGGTGATCGGGGAATTTTTGTTACCCGGAGGGGAATTGTTGAAGGCCGAATTGAGCCAACGATTGAAAACCGAAGACGAGGCGAAGGCTTTGCTCGAAGCCTGCAAGACCGCACAGTTCTCTATCGGGGACGTGACGGTGAAACCTGCAAAGAAATCGCCTGCGGCTCCGTTCACCACTTCCACATTGCAACAGGAAGCCGCCCGTAAATTGGGCTTCTCCGTGGCTCAAACCATGATGGTAGCTCAACGGCTTTATGAGGCGGGACATATCACCTATATGCGTACCGACTCGGTGAATTTGTCATCGCTGGCTATAAATACGACCAAAGACGAGATTGTGAAAACTTTGGGCGAGAGATATCTGCATATTCGAAATTACCATACGCATACCAAAGGAGCACAGGAAGCGCACGAGGCAATACGTCCCACGTACATCAGCCATCACGAAATCAATGCTTCCTCTCAGGAAAAACGATTGTATGAATTGATTTGGAAACGTACGATCGCTTCGCAAATGAGTGATGCCGAGTTGGAAAAGACGACTGCGACCATCGCCGTTTCGGGAAGGAAAGAACACTTCGTCGCCGTGGGCGAGGTCTTGAAATTCGACGGTTTCCTGAAAGTGTATATGGAGTCTACCGATGACGAAGGCGATACAGAAGGAAACGACAAGATGTTACCTGCATTGGCGAAAGGCGATGTGCTGGCATTGTCGTCGGTCACGGCAACGGAACGTTTCTCGCAAGCTCCCGCCCGCTATACCGAGGCCAGTCTGGTTCGTAAATTGGAAGAGCTGGGCATCGGTCGGCCTTCTACCTATGCACCAACCATTTCGACCATACAGCAACGCGAATATGTCGAGAAGGGCGATCGGAAAGGGACGGAGCGGAAATATCGTATGTTGACGCTGCACGATGGAAAAATCGAATCGGGAGAGAAAACCGAGCTCACAGGAGCCGATAAAGGCAAACTGCTTCCCACCGATATAGGAGTTGTCGTCAACGATTTCTTGATGGAGTATTTCCCCGATATTCTCAATTATAACTTTACGGCGAATGTCGAGCAGCAATTCGACGATATTGCCGAGGGAAAAACCGTGTGGAACGACGAGATAGATCATTTTTACAAACTCTTTCACCCGGTGGTAGAGAGCGCTCTCGCTTTGCGGTTGGAGCATAAAGTGGGCGAACGGGTATTGGGTACAGACCCGAAAAGCGGCCGTCCCGTATCGGTGAAGATAGGCCGTTTCGGTCCGTTGGTACAAATCGGTACGCCCGAAGATGCGGAGAAGCCGTTGTTCGCATCATTGCTCAAAGGACAATCGATGAGCACGATTACATTGGAAGAGGCTTTGAAACTGTTCGATTTGCCCCGAACCTTAGGCGATTTCGAAGGCAAAACCGTTGTCGTGGGTATCGGCCGTTTCGGTCCGTATATTCGTCACGACGGCAAATATGTATCGTTGCCCAAAGAGTTCACCCCGCAGGGTGTTTCGTTAGAGGATGCGATAATGTTGATTCAGCAAAAGCGTGAGCAGGAAAGTCAACGCCTTATCAAGAAGTTCGATGAAGATGATGAACTCGAACTGCTTAACGGTCGTTTCGGTCCGTATATCGCTTATAAAAAGAAGAATTATAAATTACCCAAAGGTTCCGAACCGGCATTGCTCACGTTCGCCGATTGCATGAAGATTGTCGAGGATGCCGACAAGGCTCCTGCCAAAAAGAAACCGGCCCGGAAAAAGACGACGAAATAAAAGAGATCCAATGGAATATTGCGGGGTATGCTCAAAAGTTAAATACTTTTGGGCATACTTTTTTTAGAAGCTGTTTTAAATTTATTGGGAAATAATATTATCATTGCAAGCAGGTATGTTCCGGCCATATTGAGTCCCCGTCTCGCATCTTGAATCCCTTGATTTTTGTCAATAGCCCGCTATTGACTGCCTATCTCGGACTCCAATCAGCTTCAACATAGGTCTCAATCTGTCTCGGAATAAATTTAAAACAGCTTCTAATTCTCGACTGGTTTCCGTACCTTTTCGACACTTTGTCTCATATCGCGTGTTCAGGCGTTGAGACGGCCTTAAAAAAAAACAGGGCTGTTTCAACAGTAGAATGAAACAGCCCTGCGCGGAACAAGCAAAAGGATTATTTGATTATGATCGTTTGTGCCGGTGTTCTCGCAATTATTTGCGGAGCATACAGACATTGTATCGTGGATAGTCCTTGTGTATATTCTCCGGGTCGGTCGACATCGAGCTCATAGGAGATAACATAGGTCCCTTTCGGTAAGAAGTCGAAATAGAACCGAGTTTCGGTATTTTTTACTTCTTCGTAATAACAGATACGTTCCCTGCATTTATATCCCGAAAGTTGTTCTGTCGGTTCGAAACAAGCCGCTCTCGAATCGGTGAGGCATACGAATTGCATATCTCGTCCGACGGAGATGGTGAGCCGTATGGCTATGCGATCGCCTGTTTTGAGCGTGACGCGGTTGAGCGGTACATAGGTCGCCGATTGCACTCCTTGTTGTCTTACCACGATTTGCCGTGAGAGCGCGAGGTCTTCGACCGATGCGGAAGTTACGTTTTTGACATCGTCGTAGTATTGCCAGTACATTGCGCCCCACGAGGGTTGTTCATGATCGGTGGAAATAACAGCTTTGGCGGCAGCCGCAGAGATTTCGTTACCGGACAATGTGTATTCCGTCAGTCCCAAAAAAGGTTCTTCGGGACTGTTTTTCATTTCCTGTCCCCCCCAAACGATCGATGTTTTATTCTCGTCGGGAGCAAGCCAGTCTGTTCCGCCTTCGAGCAGAGCGTATATGGCTTCGAGCGTAGAGGGTACGGCTCCCCAGTCGTTGGTTTGTTTTTGGGAGAGCAGCCATTGCCGCATGGCATCCAGTTCGGAGGTTACGGGCTCGATTTCGGAGAATGCGTTGAATAGGGCACATTGTTCTTGTACAGCACTGTTGTTGTAGTAATAATGAGAGCGATTGTTGGGCCAGTACATGCCTTTGGCTGGCTGACTGACGGCATATTGCCGCAGGGACTTCAAGATGTCTTTTGCGTCTTCGACAAAGCCATATCTATAAAGGGCTGTGGCGGCATAGGCTTTTTCTATCGTAGAGAGGTTGACCCAATATCTTAGTTTTTCGACCATCTTTTTATGCAGGTCGAGGGTTTCCCCGGCCAAAGGTATATCTCTGTATGAAGAGCGTACATAGAGGTAGCAGATATCCTCATAAGAGAGGTTTTTATCTGGGTTCTTTTTTTTCTGATTTACAATCATTTTGTCGAGGTATGCGACGGCAGAAATTTGCATTTCTTTTATTTCACTTTCATCAAGAGGAATACCTAATTTTCGCAGTCTCGAAAAGCCTTCCAATGTATTTATAGAAACTAAGAAATTAGTTTTCATACCACTAAACCAGCTCCAACCGCCTTCGGTAGTTTGCAGATTGTGGAGTTTGAGTATCGCCTCTCGGGTGAGTCGTTCCGCCCGGTTTTTGTCGAAGAGCGTGGACAATTGTTGCATTCGTTCGGTTTGGTTGTCTGCCTCCAATACCCACGGGGTGGCCGAGAGCAATACTTGTTTCAGTTCTTCGTTTTGAGCCAACAGCGACGAGAGATTCTTTCCTCCCGTGGCTTTCCATGATTCGATGGCTTGTGCAATGCGGGGGTTGGAGTTCGCGAGCATTACTGCCACGCTGTTGGAGAAGAGCGAAGCCATTGCCGAAATCGCATCATCGCCGGTTAAATCGGCCAACGGCGGCAGGGCTTGTACCGCATACCACACCGGATTATCACAATATTGCAGAACCATGCGATAGTTTTCTACCGTCGGTGATTTCATTTTTTTGTCCATGCCGGACCATGTGATCGAGGTCGAGTGTTTGCCTCCGGGGATATAGAACGGCTTACTGTCGGTTACCAGCACTTTTGCGGGCAATACGGGCAGTATCTGTTGTTCTCCATCGCTGTGTTGCAGGGTGGATGCTTTTGTGCGGAAGCCTAATACTTCGATTCCTTCGGGAACGGAGAAGCTGTAATCGACCGTGCGGCTTTCTCCGGCATCGACGATGAAGGCGAATTTTCGAGAGTCGGAGACTTTCTCGGTATAAGGATCGAACAATTCGAAAAGAATGGTTCCTTCCTGCACCTTGTCCGTGCGGTTTTGTATGGCTGTCGATACGGTGACTTCGTCTCCTTGTCTGACAAATCGCGGCAGATTGGGCGATACCATAAGTGGTTTACTCGATATGGTTTGTGCTTCGTATCGTCCCGTGAAAAGGTCGCTTGTGTATGCCAGCGCATAGAATTGCCAAGTCGCATTTTCATTGGGTACAGTGAAGGAAACGGAGACGTTGCCGAGAGAATCGGACATCAGGGTGGGATAGAAGAATGCCGTACCTACCTCGCTTGTGCGATAGGAGTCGGCAGCAGATTCTTCTGTCCCGGCGATATCGGCGATAGAAATAGCCTTATTTTCGACAGCAACTCCTTTTTGGGCAGAACTTAGTTCCGTTACGACACTTTCTTCCAATACCGGTTGTTCTCCAATTACTTCACGGAAATCTGCAATATCGTATCCCTCGCTTTGTGCCGCGCTTCGTGCCATCAGAGGCCTTGCTTTACCGTACCACAGCAATCCGAAGTTGAGAAACTCGGTGGAGCTTTCGATCGGGCAATGGGAGGACTCGGCAAAGTCGTAGACACGAATCGAGTAATTGTGGGTATATTCTGTTCGGGGAGTGGTGGAGATCCGCAATGAGGGGATCGGAGCCGGCACATTGAATTTCCAGCGATGGGTGCGAATGGCCTGCATGGAAGCGTCGAACATCTCGGTCATGAATCGTGCGCTCACGGGATTCCCTTTGGAATCGGTTATCGAGAAGGTCCAGTTTTCAAGGCTGCCGGGTAGCAATTTATCCCGGAAAGAGGCGGTCTTGATGTCGAGTCTCTTATCGGGAGCGGCCGTGCGTATGGTCGCTTGGGCGGTCGTCATTTCCCCTTCCTTGATCGTGAGCAGACTGATCGTCGCCAATCCGCCGAAAGAATCGTCGAATTTGAAATCGATTGTTTTACAGCGATTGTCGAGCTTTATCATTTTGGTTTCGATCAAGCTGTCGGGTGTATAAACGGAATAGAAGACATAGGCGTTTTTGAAAGAGCTTCCTATGGGAATTTTTACCGTTTCGCCTACTTCGGCGGTCAGTTCGGTGCGGGGAAGCCATAATCCAGCAAAGCGGGGAGGCCGTTTGTTTTTATCGCTGTACAGCACGAAATTAGTTTCATTGCGAATGATACGCCCTGTTTCATCGTCGCTAAATGCCACGATACGGTAGGGCCCCGATTGCCATTTGGTAAAATCGGGATAGACAGCTTTCCCGTCGGCTGCGACGAGAACTTCGCCGACTTGCATTTTTATTTTGAGGCTGTCGAGATTTTCTTCGTCGGAGTCGTATAATGAATAGAATACGAGGCGGCAGGCCCGTTGTACGGTCTGTCCGTTGAGCGTATGAATTTCGGCCTTGATTTGTCCTGCCGATTTATATTTGTCGATGTATTGCGGTGCGGAAATAGAAATGAAATAGGGGGAATCGCCCACTTGTACCGAAACGGATTGCTCTACCGTTTCGCCCGTAGGTGCGGTTATGGTCGCTGTGACGGTGTAGATATAGGCTTGTTCCTTATTGATATTTTCTTCCGAAGACTCTCGTTTCGGGGTGAACGTGATGGCAAAGTTACCCGCTTTGTCAACTATCGAGGAACCAGAAGCGATTTGTTCATGGGGGAGATAAAGCCGGAAGAACGGGTTCGTTCGGCGGGAAATCGTGTATTCGACTTCTGCCCCGTCTTGCGGAACTCCGCTGTAACTGACTGCGCTACCTTTTATCGTGAGTGGTTTCCCAAAACTCGTTCCCTCTTTTACGGGGTCGAATTCGACCTTGAACATCGGTAACTTGTATTCGGCTACCGAAATGCTGAGCGCATTGGCCCAAGACCCATCGACTTGTATGGTATAATTCCCAAGCATGTTACCTTGCGGTACTACGAACGAGCCGTTGAACTGTCCGTATTCGTCGGTGGTCACTTCGAGAGTGGACAGTGTCCGTGAAGAGGGATCGATGAATCGTACCGTACATTTCTCACGAGGTATCACGCGACTTTCTTCCGTATTATTGGCGTATCGTATTCCCGAGAAATAGACGGTCTGTCCCGGACGATAGAGCGAGCGATCGGAGAAAAGAGCGGTCTTTTTCTCTTTGTCGTATCGATCCCAATAGCCTGTGTAAGATAAGTCTGCAAGAGGTGAATAACCGTCTGTCGGAGTGGATATTTGGGCGAAAGCGTAATATCGGGTATCGTTCGTGTCGATTATACAGAGTCCATTCTTATCGGTTTTGAGCCGGCTTATTTCTTTGACTTGCTCATAGCTTCTGTTTTTTGCGGTGTAAACCGTGACATCGGCGTTTTGTATGGGTTTACCGGTTTGGGCATCGACAGCGAGCAGTTCCATGCTTTTTTCACCTGCACTGCGGACAATGGTTTTTATGCCCGATACCGTGTGGTTTACAGTCGAACTACCGGGTTTCCCGTCGATGAGCATTTCCACGACGTAGTACCCGGGAACAAGATGGGGAAAGGCGATCTTTTTTTTGTCGGGAATCAAAGAGAGCGGCCGGTTCAGTCCGTATTTGTGGGTATAAACACAGTTACTGCGATCCCAATCGTTTTGTTGCGGACGGTATTGTTCTCTGGTATAGAACGACAGCGTGTCGGGTTGCCGATAGATATTTACGGTGAGTGTATCGACGTTGCGGAATGAGAGTTCTACGCTATCTGTTTGACCCGGATAAGAGACGTTGGGCAGATTGAAAGATGCTTCTTTCCCGGTGAGTCCGTTGCGTTGATTTTTGAGTGCGTTTATTCGGCGATATTTCGGAAAGTCTTTTATCCATCGGTCGCAAATGTCGAGTGCTTGTTCGGCATCGTCGTATTTCCCGGATTCCCGTAGTTTCGAGACCAGAACGGCGGCTATTTCGACCGAGTAGGGTTTTGCCCGGTAAGCGTCCAGAATCGTTTTTAATTGACCGATGTAGTCGTAATAGGCCGAACTTTCATCGTAAAAATAGATGTTTTCGCCGAGGTATTCGAGCCGATTCAGATCCCACATCATAAATGGAGCAGATAGTTCATCGGCGGCATGGAATTTCAAGGCATCGGCGTAGAGTTGCAAAATGCGGTTGTCCTTGACCGTTTTGCCGGAAAATACAGCGGCTGTAAATTCTTTTGCCGGGGAAAGAAGTTTTTGGCGGACGAGCGGTTGTATTCCGCTATATTCGTCCATTCCCTCGTATATTTCTATGGCTTCGTTCAGCACGAAGTCGTAAAGAGTAGGACGGAAGAGCGAGTCGGTCCCTATGGAAAGCGCCTCGCGGTAACTCTCGACCGATGTGTTTTGTAAGGCTTCGGCCGGGGCCGTGGCTTGTGCGAGGAGCGTATCTATTTTTTCGGTAAACATGTTTTTGCTCCAAGACTCGACGGGTAACGAGAAATCGTCGATTTCTTCCCGCCAGCGTATCTGGTAATTTCTGTCGAGATAGAGATTGTACATCTGAGCTGTTAACAGCCGTAGCAAACTTTGTTCAACAGGGTTCCCGGAACGATCGGCGAGAGCGGTTGCCTTATCGATAATCGCCGGAAGGCTGTCCCTGTCGATGAGGAGTTGTGCCGCAGATTGTTTGACAAGTGCGGCGATTACAGCCGGAGCATTTTGTTGGGACAGTGCTTTTTTCAAAGCGACCGTTGCCGAGTCAACGGCCGTTTTCGGTGCAATCTTGATTTGTTCTTCGGTCGATAATTTTTTCTTCATAGTATTTACGTTTGTCGTGCTTACCAGAGCATTTGCCCCGATGATGGCCCCTAACGAAAGGAGGGCTGTCACGATGATCCATATTCCTTTTTTCATGCCTGAAAGTGTTAATATGTTGGGCGTTTATAAATAAATTTTACTTAACAGTATATATTTGAAAGACGGTTTTGGGTTTAGGAACGCTGCATGAGATTTTCTTTTTTCCCATCGATCCGGTCGACAATGACGGCAATGGCTCCGTCGCCCGTGACATTGCAAGCGGTTCCGAAGCTGTCCATCGCAATATATAGCGCTATCATGAGAGCTTGTGCCGTTTCGTCGAACCCCAGCATGCCTTCAAGTATGCCTAATGCCGCCATAATAGCTCCGCCGGGGACTCCGGGCGCTGCGACCATCGTAATGCCGAGCATGAGTATGAACCCACTGAAATCTGCCGTGTTTACGGGCATGCCGCTCATTATCATAATCGCCATAGCACAAGCCGTGATTTTCATCGTGCTACCCGATAGATGTATGGTGGCGCATAAAGGAATAACAAAGGTGGCAATGTTTTTGCTCACTCCGTTTTTAATGGTTTGAGCCAACGTGACAGGAATGGTCGCTGCGGAAGATTGCGTGCCGAGCGCAGTGGCATAAGCGGGAAGCATGTTTCTCAGTAATCGCAGCGGATTTTTTTCCCGATGATACCGGCCAAGACGAATTGAACGAGCAGCAGAAGAATGTGTAAGATGAATATGACTACGATGATTTTGACAAAAACGGAGATAATCGAGGCGACTTGTCCCGAAACCGTCATGTTGAGAAATATCCCGAAGATGTGTAGCGGCAATAACGGTATAATGACTTTCGCTATGAGCAAGGAGACGATGTCGCGGAAATCGGCGGCGGCCATTCGCAGGGTGTCGCCTTTGACTGCTGATAGTCCCAATCCGATACAGAAAGAGAGCAGCAGGGCGGTCATGATGTCGAGAGGGGCAGGCATATCGACCGTAAAATAGGGTTTTAACGCCATGCTGCCGAGGTTGTCTATTATCGCCGCAGTGTGTGCGGATTCGGTAATCAGCTCCGGGAAAACAGCTCTTCCGCTGAAATAGGTGAAGAATCCCGAAAATACGGTGGACCCGTAGGCGATGGCCGCCGTGACGAGCAACAGCCGTCCCGCACCTTTCCCCAAATCGGAAATGGCCGGGATAATCAGTCCGATGATAATGAGCGGAATGGCAAAGGTGAGAAAGTTGCCGAACAGCCCGTTGAAGGTGACGAATATACGTGCGACGGGAACGGGCAGGAACTGTCCCAGCGCGATACCTGTCGCTATGGCAATGAGGACTTGCCACAGGAGGGAAATCTGAAATTTTTTCATAACGCTGATGCTTTTAGCAAAAATAGGAAAATATTCCCTTTTTGTCAAGGAAATGCGGCGCTATGTTTTGCGGAAGCGCTTGACTTTACTCGATGAAAAGGCCGGCCGAAACTATGTCTGTGCGGATATTCTCGGCAGAAGCGTATTTACGTAGCAGCTCTGTCGTGAAGGCTATGGTTTCGTCGAGAGGTATTTCTTCGCCATAAGCGTTGATGATGACGAACAAGTTTTTGGTGTCGAGCGTTATTTTAGTCCGTTCCTCGTCGCTGGTGGGCGTGCCTATACCTCCTTTATCGTCGCGGTAAACCGGGAGCCCTTCGATATTGAGAACGCCCCGGCCAATACCTCGGAAGATTTCTCCTTCTTTCCCGACTCCCAAGACGAGAGTGTCTCCTTCGATACGATCGGCATCGAAAGCCCCGATGGAGTATCCCGAACGGACAGAGACCAGATTGATGAGATCGACCAACGTATCGATGCGATAGATTCCCAGACCTCTGATAATGCGCCTGCAAAGGGCCTCGGAGGAGACTCGATACCGATTGGGGTCTTTACCGAAAGACCGATAGGCTTTTCGTGTGGCTTGTATGGCGGGTCGTTTGTTTATTTCGTCGATTTTGTAGGCGGCTGCGATGCGAGAGGCTTCGTCGTCTATTTGTTCCCACAAACGAGGGTCGGTTTCGGTATTGGTTACTTGTGCACCGATGATACCGATTTTCAGGCCGGGGCAGACCCGTGCAAAATTGTTTTCGATACGAATGGTTTTCATGCGTTTTCGCTCTTTGGGATAAAAAAGATATTTCAGAAGCTGTTTTAAATTTATTGAGAAATAATATTATCATTGCAGGCAGGTATGTTCCGGCCATATTGAGCCCCTGTCTCGCATCTTGAATCCCTTGATTTTTGTCAATAGCCCCCTATTGACTGCATATCTCGGACTCCAATCGGCTTCAACATAGGGCTCAATCTGTCTCGGAATAAATTTAAAACAGCTTCTAAACTGGTCTATAATTCTCATTCACTTTCCCAATCATACAAAAAAGAGTCCTTGTTTTTGTCTTTCCATAAATAACTATTACCTTTGTTCGCTACTTCTAAATCGAGTTAAAAGATGAAAATGAAAATACACCGAGAAGGGAAAAATATATTACTTATTCTTTTTATCATTCTGGCTCTTTTGAATTTGCCGGTATATCTATGGATAAAAATAACATGGCTGGCTTATCTAATCCACGCCGTCTCCATTATATTTTTCTTTCTGGTAGTTAATTTTTTCCGGTCTCCCAAACGGCATTTCAAAGGTAATCCTAAAAATGCCATAGTCGCACCGGCAGACGGTGTCGTAGTCGTTCTTGAAGAAGTTCTCGAAGATGAATACTTTCATGACAAACGTATGCAAGTTTCTATCTTTATGAATATATTCAACGTACATGCCAACTGGTTTCCCGTTGCCGGAAAAGTAATCCATGTAAGTCATCAACAAGGCCGTTTTATGGCAGCCTATTTACCTAAATCAAGCACAGACAACGAAAGATCCACGGTAGTCATTAAGGCTGAAAATGGCGAGGAAATCTTAGTCAGGCAAATTGCCGGTGCAGTGGCGCGTCGCATTGTAACTTACGCCGAAGTAGGTGATACCTGTGACATCGATGAACACATGGGCTTTATAAAATTCGGTTCACGCGTAGATTTGTACCTTCCGCTCGATTGCGATATTAAAGTAGCTCTACACGATAAAACAATAGGCGACCTCACCGAAATAGCCCGTCTAAAATAAAGCCCCATGAATGCCATTACAAAAAATATCCCTAATAGTATTACTTGTCTCAATCTCCTTTCAGGGTGTTTTGCCTGTCTTTTCGCATACAAAGGAGAGTACGACATAGTTGCTTTATGCATAGGGTTATCCGCATTATTCGACTTTTTAGACGGCATGGCGGCACGTTTGCTCCATGCTTACTCTCCGATGGGAAAAGAATTGGATTCACTCGCCGATCTTATCAGCTTCGGGCTTGCACCGGGATTCATGGCCATGCATTTCATGCTATACGACAGTGTCTTTCATGGAATAAACGGTTCCTATCAAATCTGGTGGGCATTAAGCGCATTGCTTATTCCTATTTTCTCCGCACTCCGTTTAGCGAAATTCAATATCGATGCTCGTCAGACAACCTCGTTCATCGGGTTGCCCGTTCCTGCCAACGCTCTTTTTTGGATAGGAATATGTCAAGCCAGCTTACAAATAGAGGACAAAGCCTGTGGATACACTATCGTCTGCTTAGTCATTCTCTTCTCTTTCCTATTGATTTCGGAGATTCCCATGTTTTCTTTAAAATTCAAGAACTTGAAGTTAAAAGAAAATTATCTTCGTTATTTGATTTTAATCGCTGCCGCAATTTTCCTTATCTTTTTCGGACTGGCTGGCCTCGCCGCAACAATAGGCTTGTATATAATATTATCGCTGTTGACAGCCAAGAAGCATTAACAACAAAAACGGAACGATTTTTGTTCTAACATACATAAACTTAACAAGTATCAATTATGCATGCTCTTGGACTGCTCCTCATCATAGCTTTTATTATCTTCATAGTACCCATTATAGGTATATTTCAACTTATCCTCCGGTTCTTCTTCGGGAAGAAAAATAGCGTCAAGAATCCCTTTGGCCAACAAGGGCAAAACAACAAAGGGCGTACCACATGGTACACCCATACGAAAAAGAACAAAAAGGTTATCCAAGACGACGAAGGAGAATATATAGATTTCGAAGATATAAAAGAGAAATAGATAATAAGTTTATTATCTATTTTCTACTTCACAGATAAAATCTCTTCTACTATAAAATTGCTATATCCACGCCAGGGCAAAGCTCCAAGATATTCATTATATTTCAGCTCCACATGACGGCCGCTCAATCGCATGAGAGAGTCTGCCAAATTGGCATTATCCACAGAAAAAACAAATTGATTGGACTGTAACGTTCCCCGGCTCTCGGTGCGAAAACCTTCCATAATGAGAATTCCCTCATAGGTTTTGAATACATATCCTTTTTTTACGACATAATTCAAAGTACCGGCTTTTACACCCGCCCCAAAGACAAAATAATAACGTACATAAAAAAAAGCTCCCCCAACCAATAGGAGCAATACAATGGCAACCCGAATGAAACGACGGAATGATCGACGCACCTTGCCAGAGACTTGGTTACTCGATTCATTTTGATTTACATGACTATCCATCTCATTTATATTTTTCAAAATTTACTCAAATTATCCTACTTTTCAAAAAGTATCTTCTTATCCAATTACAAAAACACTTTGTCGAACAACGAATGCACACCCCGTTTTCACACCAGTGGAAAACTTTACCGGGAAACTCTCATTTTCCACACAAAGATAACATTTTTATATACGACATATACAACAAACAAAAAAGCCGTCGATACCGCTTTCCATATCGACGGCTTTTAACGAATATTGTATTTAATCTTTTTCCGGAATACTTTCAAGGACTGCCACCAACAACTTCCAGAAAGTCTCGACCGTAGAAATCTCAACTTTTTCATTCGGTGAGTGAGGGTGTTTAATAGTAGGACCAAAGGAAATCATATCCAAACCCGGATAATTAGCTCCGATAATACCACACTCCAACCCGGCATGCATCATTTTTACGTCAGCCTCTTTCCCGGTAACTCTCGGATATATTTTTTTCATCAGGTTCAATATATCCGATTTAAAATTAGGTTCCCAGCCGGGATATGCACCATCAAACTCCACTCTGGCTCCTGCCAAAGCAAAAGTACTTTCCAATTCCGATGCCAATGCCATTTTCATGGTTTCACTCGAACTCCGCACCAAAATCTGTATTTCGACAAGCCCCTCCGAAGTACGCACAATAGAAAGGTTGGACGATGTTTCTACCACCTCTGGGGCATCAGGAATCATACGATACACGCCATTATGACAAGCGACAACGGCATTGATAAGATCGTCTTGTATTTCTTCCGGCAAAAGAGTTTTCGGAAGTGAAATCTCCTCGGCTTTAAAAACCAACCTATCTTCAATAAAACCATATTCCCGTCTCAAAGTGGAGAAAAACTCATCGACAGCGGCCATGAAATCGGTTTTATCTTCTGATAAAATAGTCACCACAGCCTCTGCTTCACGCGGTATGGCGTTTCGCAATGTTCCTCCGTTATAATGAGCCAAACGAGCTCCATACTCCGATACAGCCTCTTTCAAGAACCTGAACATCTCCTTGTTAGCATTCATTCTCCCCAAATGAATATCCACACCCGAATGACCGCCATGCAATCCGCCCAAAGTCAATTTCAAAGCTATTTCACCGGCAACCGGAGTATAAGCCTCCTCTTTGTATTTAAATTCGACATTTACATCTACCCCTCCGGCACAGCTCATATACAATTCGCCATCTTGCTCCGAGTCGGTATTCAATAATATTTCACCTTGCAACTCACCCGGTTCAAGCCCTATGGCTCCATACATACCGGTCTCCTCATCGTTAGTAAACAAAGCTTCGATAGGCCCATGCTGTATCTCTTTCGATTCGAGAATCGCCAAAATCGAAGAAATACCGATACCATTATCAGCTCCCAATGTCGTTTCGGTAGCGCTCACCCACTCACCATCGATACGAGGAAGGATCGGATCGGTCTCGAAATTATGGTTCACCGATTTATTCGCCTGAGGAACCATATCCATGTGTCCTTGAAGAATAACCGGCTTGCAGTTTTCCATACCGGGTGTGGCAGGTTTGCGAATAATGACATTCCCGGCCTTATCCAAAATGGTCTCCAATCCCAAAGAACGACCTACACCCATTATATACTCGGTGATTTTATCGAGATGCCCCGACGGACGAGGCACTTGACAAATCGCATTGAAATATTTCCATACTGCCTGCGGTTGAAGAGATGTGATTTTGTTGTCCATAGTGAAAATTTTATTTACCAATAATATTTTTAAGGGCGATCCGACTTTGGAAGTTCAGTCATGACCTCTGCCATAATCTTTTCACCCTTTGGTTTCTTTTTGTCACACGCCATCGAAATAAAGGCATATATACCTATCAGAACGATTAGCACCATTTGAGAGCCATGTGCCACAAAAGCAAATGCCCCCGCCTCGTTACCGGTTATGCCATAATAGGACAACCCGGCAATTACAGCAAAATGCCACGGTCCGATTCCGCCCTGTACGGGAAGTAACATACCCAAACTACCCAATACATAAAGCAACAAGACCGCCGAGACCGTCAAATCTTCCATACCGGGGAAAGCGAATATGCAGACATACAGTTGCATAAAATAACAGAACCAAATAAACAGGGTATAGAATACGAACCAAAATTTCCCTCTCATCGTAATAATCGAGGCAAAACCGTCCCAGATGTTGGCCATAAAATTCTTTATCTTCAATACAATCTTGCTCCGACTGTTCGTATAGAAAAACCAAACGACAGCGACAATACATACAAAGATTCCAACATAGAGCCACACCGAAGTCAATACATTCATCACCCCTGTTTCGATAGAAGGATTCTCATTCAAAAATTGACGGAACGGCTTCATTTGAACCATGAATACCGCAAACGTAAGCATTGCGAGCATTATCGTATCGGAGAGACGGTCGGAAACCATAGATCCCAATACTTTCGTAAATGATGCTTTCTCTCGCTGAGCCACATAACCGCAACGCCAAACCTCTCCCAACCGGGGAAACAACAGATTCATGGCATACGTGCCGAAAATAGCGTTTATCAAAACCCGCATCGACGGGGTTATATTCAACGCCCTCAACTGCAAACGCCAGCGAAACGCACGGGCAATATGGCTGAATGCTGCAATAACCATAGATAGGATAATCCAGAAATAATTCACATCTGATTTGAGGATTTGAAAAATGGTGTTCATATCCAATTTCTGGTAGACATACCAAAACAACCACACACCACAAAGCAGAGGAAGCAGATATTTTACAATATCCCGTATTATCCTTTTCAATTTTCCCGTTTTAAAAATTTGTTATACTTTTGTAGGTTGCAAAGATAAAGGTTTATCTTCAACTTTGTAGCTGGCAGAGGTATGAAAAATCTCTGTGAGAAAAAATTTATTGACTGACAACTGAAACAAACCCTTCATGAGCTACATAGTTAGACCTAAAAAATCGTTAGGGCAGCACTTTCTCATCGATTTGAATATCGCACAAGCCATTGCCGATACGCTCGACAATTACAAAAATACCCCCATACTTGAAGTAGGCCCCGGCATGGGAGTCTTAACTCAGTATCTCCTATCCAAAGGACACGATTTGACAGTCGTCGAACTCGACCATGAATCGATCGAATATTTACAAGAAAATTTTCCCGAATTGAAAGGACACATTTTAGAAGAAGATTTTCTAAAACTCGATTTATCGAAGTTGTTCTCTGGAAATTTCTGCGTTATAGGAAACTATCCCTACAATATATCCAGTCAAATATTTTTCAAAGTACTCGAATACAAAGATCATATACCTTGTTGCAGCGGCATGATTCAAAAAGAAGTCGCCGAACGAATGGCTGCCCCTCCGGGCAGTAAAACTTACGGTATTTTGAGTGTATTGCTGCAAGCTTGGTATGAAATAGAATATTTATTCACAGTCCCCGAACACGTATTCAATCCCCCACCGAAAGTCAAATCGGCAGTCATCAAAATGACACGAAACCAAGTCCGGCAATTAGGTTGTAACGAACCTCTATTCAAACGAATCGTAAAAACCGCATTCAATCAAAGGCGAAAAACCATGCGGAACTCATTAAAAAGTATGGTCGGACAAGATTGTAAAATATTGGCAGAACCGATTTTCAACGAACGCCCCGAACGGCTATCGGTCAAACAATTCATAGATTTGACAAATCTATTGGAAAGTTACATTATAAAATGAATAATCTACCGGAATATTTACGAAAACGACATTCCGGTCTCAAAGTATAAGGAGGGAAAAACATGGATAAATTTACACCCGAATATATCCAAAATGTTCAGCAAATCATTAAAAACGACGAAAAAGACAAAGCCCGTGAATTACTGAAAGATTTGCACCCGGCCGATATAGCGGAACTATATCAACAGTTGAACCTCGACGAAGCAGAGTATATCTACATGCTTTTGGACGGGGAAAAAGCGGCAGATGTACTTCTCGAACTAGATGAAGACGATCGGGAAAAAATGTTGAAACAACTGCCAAGCGAAGTCATCGCCAAACAGTTTATCGACTACATGGATTCCGACGATGCCGTGGACCTCATTCGGGAAATGGACGAAGACGCTCAGGAAGAGATCCTCTCCCACATCGACGACGTAGAACAAGCCGGAGACATCGTTGACTTGTTGAAATACGATGAAGACACCGCCGGTGGTCTCATGGGTACAGAAATGGTTGTCGTAAACGAAAATTGGAGTATGCCCGAATGCGTCAAACAAATGCGGATACAAGCAGAAGAGCTAGGGCAGCTTTATTATGTCTATGTAGTGGACGATGACGACAGATTGAAAGGAGTCTTCCCCCTAAAAAAAATGATTACCAATCCCTCTGCCTCAAAGATAAAACACGTCATGCGTAAAGACCCTGTATCGGTAAAGACCGATACTCCTATCAATGACGTAGCTATGACTTTCGAAAAATACGACTTGGTAGCCGTACCGGTGATAGACAGCATCGGACGTTTGGTAGGGCAGATTACGGTCGACGACATCATGGACGAAGTTCGTGAACAATCGGAACGTGAATATCAATTGGCATCGGGTTTGTCCCAAGACGTGGAATCGAACGACACTGTTTTCACTCAAACGGCAGCCCGGCTACCGTGGCTGCTCATCGGTATGGTCGGAGGGTTGGCAAACTCGGTAATCTTAGGAAATTTTGAATCGAACATCGCTAAAAATCCGGCCACAGCACTCTTCATACCGCTGATCGGCGGTACGGGAGGAAATGTGGGAATACAATCATCGGCCATCGTAGTACAAGGTTTAGCAAACGGTAAATTAGATTTAAAAACAGCGGGAAAACAATTATTCAAAGAATTAGGTGTAGCCTTGATCAACGCCTGCATGATATCCCTACTCGTATTCGTTTACAACTGGTTTTTCCTCGACAATATAGCGACTACAGTATCCGTATCGCTTTCCTTGTTTGCCGTAGTGATTTTTGCCTCCATTTTCGGGACTCTCGTCCCTTTAACCCTCGAACGATTCAAAATAGACCCAGCCATAGCCACAGGGCCTTTTATCACCATCACCAATGACATTATAGGTATGCTCATTTACATGAGTATCAGCTATGCGCTCTCTATATAAACCCTTATCTGAATAAAATATCGCTATCAACCGTAAAATTCTGCCAGTTATTTGTATTTTTGCACTTTTCGATTTAACCGACACAAGCTCAAAAATGAAAAGATACGTATTAAATATATCCGACTTACAAGACATTGCACCCCAGTTCAAAAGCGAAAGTGGAACCAAGATTCTCAAATACCTTTTCAACCTTTGCAAAATCAACGAGATCAATGCTTTGTACGATCGCTCCTGCGATTATCGGGGAGCAGCATTTTGCAATTCTATTATAGACGATTTGGACATCACTTGCCAAATCGACCACGAAGAGAAACTCGATAACTTACCCGAAGGTGCTTTCATCACAGTCTCGAATCACCCGTTCGGAGCGCTCGATGGCGTTATTCTCATTAAACTACTTGCCAATCGCCGCCCCGATTACAAAGTCATGGTCAATTGGATATTGAATCATGTCGAAGCCATGTCCGACAATTTCATTGCCGTAGACCCTTACTCCAATCCAGACAGACGAAAAGTCTCCCTCAATGGAATAAAAGAAGCTCTACTTCAAGCTAAAAACGGACATCCTCTCGGCTTTTTCCCCGCCGGGGCTGTCTCCAAACTAAGATGGGACCTTCGCATTGAAGATAGAGAATGGCAATCCAGTATAATCAGATTGATTCAGCAATTAAAGAAACCCGTCGTCCCCATTTTCTTTCATGGACATAACTCGCTATTTTATACGATATTAAGGATATTCAGTTGGAAAATGTGTGCCATGCGATTACCAGCCGAAGTATTCAAAAAAGAACACAAAACTATACGCATCTCTGTGGGTGACGCCATTTCCCCCGAAACGTTGGCTCAATATCCCACCATTAAAGAATTGGAGAAATTCTTAAAGCAAGAAACCTATAAATTGAAAAAACGATAATAACTATAAATTTTACAAAGGAATCCGTTTTAGTGATTGTTACACTAAAACGGATTCCTTTTCTTCTGTCGTGGCAAAATCTCTACCTATAAAAAGGGGCCATAATCATACGGCTCCCGATTTCGCCCCGTTCAAAACCTATCCGAATTTATTCCTTTACCGGGATAAAAGTAAAATCAAACTCATAGGATTCTAACGGCAGCCAATAGACAGGCAGCACACCCGGTCCGCAAGTCGCAGTTCCTACCCCAGTTTGTGCAGCATCCACATGGACTGTCACTTCACCGTCAAAATTCAGGTCATTGATATGTGTAGCAGCTTCGATGTTTATATCCGAGTAAGGTAATACACTGAACTGGAACGGTTTGTCAGAAATTATTTTCCAGCCACTACCCTTTTCTCCGGTTAACGCCAGCCAACGGGTATCTATGCGATTACCGGTAGACTGGGGCATCACATAATAATGAAACATAGCGAAAGGCGAAGTCTCATAAATTCCTATCTTCCCGGCAGCCCTATCTACATAGTTCTCAAAATCACCCCGACCCAAATAAGTCACATCGCAACAATTCGCCACAGGCATACGGAATGTCAATCCCACCCGAGGCAATGACTTCACGATAGCTATATCGGGAGTAAAGACAGTATTTATCTTTAACATACCCTTCCGATCCAATGTATAGACAAAGCTCCCGGTTCCTATCTCATTGTCTTTTGCGTTGAGAACAGAAACATCGACCGTAAAACCATTCTTAGAGGGCTTTATCGATGTCACTTTCTGGGAAATTTTATCCAACCCCGCTTTCTTCCAAAGCATGCCTCCATGTTTGTCTTTTTTGTCATTCTCGGTCAAAGGTCTATATAGCGACAGTTCCACCGGTTGTGAAAGCCATTCTTCACCTCGATATTTATATGAAATCAATGCACCTGTCTCAGGAGACACCGTAGCTGATACTTTATCGTTAAACCACGTATATCCGTCTCTTTCTAATTTTGTACCTGACGGTAAATCTATTTTTGCTTCATATTTGGAATTGGCAAGAAGTACAAACTGGTCATATGCCACTTCACAATTCGTGTCCACAAAAGCCGAGGCTTGATTAGGAGTCCAACTAAGATTCAGATAGGCCTCCTTCACATCACGAGGCAGTTTCACTTTCCCAAGAACAATCTCTACCGTCTCGTGCGGAGCACAAGCCGTTATCACCTCTCCCTGCGCCAATATGTTCCCGTTATCGGCGGTCACATTCCAATGCAAAGTATAATTTTCCAAATCGGTAAAGTCATACCAATTCTTGACCGTAACCGTCAAATTCTCGTTATCTATCAAACGAGATTTGATATATTGATATACTTTTTTCACTGCAAACAAATGAGGATGTGGCTCCCGGACAGCATTTACCAACCCATTACAACAAAAACTACCAAAAGAGGGGACACCATCGGGACCATAATCCCCTCCGTAGCTCCAATACCACCGACCGTCGGAATCTACCTCTCGGAAAGATTGATCCACCCAATCCCAAATACAACCGCCCTGAGCCATCGGTTCTGACTCGAAAACGTCCCAATAATCTTTCAATCCCCCCACGCTGTTACCCATAGCGTGAGCATATTCACAAAGAATGAAGGGGCGATAAATATCCGGTTGTGCAAGATAAGCCTTTATCTCGTCTATACTACGATACATACGGCAATAAATATCGGTATTGAAATTTTGTTCTGCCCGTTCATATTGTACCGGACGGTTAGTCTCCACCGATTTCAGCCACTCGTAAGTTTTCTCAAAATTAATTCCGTTGCCGGCTTCATTACCCAACGACCAAATCGTAACCGAAGGATTATTCTTTGTCCGCTCATACATACGGCGGGTGCGGTCCATGTGTGCACTCAACCACGATGTATCCTTAGCCAAAGTCGCCGGACCGTACCCCATTCCATGAGATTCGATATTCGCCTCGTCTATAACATAAAGACCATACCGATCGCACAACTGATACCAATAGGAATGATTAGGATAATGGGCACAACGCACTGTATTGATATTATTTTGCTTCATCAGTTGTATATCATTCAACATCAACTCTTTACTCACCATACAACCCTGTTCTGAGAACTCGTGTCGATTCACTCCTTTTACCAACACAGGGACTCCATTGATACAAAAACGACCATTCTTAATCTCAGAGGTTTTAAAACCCACGGGACACCCCGTCGTTTCTATTACTTGCCCCTGCTCGTCTTTCAAATCGACAACCAACGTATAAAGATAAGGATGCTCGGCATTCCACGGTTTAACATCAGGAATAATCGCATCAAACGATACGATACTGTCTCGCACCGGAGAACCGCCGTCCTGTGCGACCATTCGATGATCGGCATCGAATAATCCATAATGAACCGTTACGCCGTGTCGGCCTTTCAAGCCACCTATATGCACGTCCAAAGAAAGCTCCCCATCTTTATACAAATTTTTATCCAACGGAGAAACCACTTTATAATCGGCAATATACTCTTCGGGAGTGCTATACAGGTAAACATCACGTTCGATTCCACTCAATCGCCACATATCCTGACATTCGAGATACGCCCCCGCGCTCCAACGATAAACTTCGACAGCGAGGGTATTCTCTCCCTGTTTCACCTTATTAGTAATATCCCATTCAGCCGGAGTTTTGGAATCCTGATTATATCCCAGAAGCTCCCCATTGAGCCACACATAATAAAATGAAGTAACCCCCTCGAAACACAAGACGATACGACGCCCTATCCAAGATTCTGGCAAAACGAATGTACGGCGATAAGAACCGACCTCATTATCCTCATAGGGAACAAAAGGAGGATTTTTCTTGAAATGAAACATCGGATCGTCAAACTCGTATGTCTCATTCACATATATAGGGATACCATAATTCTGGCATTCCCAGTTCCCCGGAACCTGTATATCATTCCAGCCACCGGCATAAAAGTCGGGACGGTAAAAATTCACCGGACGCTTATCGGGGTTCCGTACCCAATTGAATTTCCACGTGCCGTTCAAGCTCATATAATAAGGAGACTGTTCATAGTCTTGTGCCCGCACGCTGTTTATATCCCCCTCTTTATACGGCCAAACATAAGCATGAGGAGCCAATTTATTCAAGCCTATGGCATATTGGCTCTGCCACTCCGGTGTCTCTACCCTAGCGAAAGTCTTTCCCAACGGGCACAACAACATACAAATCAAAAACAGGATATTATTTTTCATCATCTTATTCTTAAAATGGATATATTTCAACAAATTTTTTCCGTTATCATTTAAGCGGAAGAGCAACTCGCCCGTCTTTTATTTCCAATAATCTCGCTGCTAACTCTTCGACGACATCGGGGTATTGTTCGGCTACATTTTTCCGCTCTCCCAAGTCCTTATGCAAATTGTACAACTGGGGAAGAGAACTGTTACCGGTTTCAATACCGACATTTTTATTGAATGGCTCTCCTTTTCCGGGTTCTATATACTTCCATTCGCCGGAAGTAATCGATAAATTATTTTGTGCATTCTGTTCAACCAAATAAGGACGCCCCTCGGCTTCTTTTCCCAACCACGTATCTAAATAATTCTCACTATCAGGAGCAGCCCCCTCGGGTAAATCGGTTCCCAACAACGAGGCAAACGAAGCGAACCAATCAATTTGGCATACCAACGCATCCGAAACGGTCGGCTTCACTGTGTCTACCCAGCGAAGAATACAAGGGACTCTGGTCCCCGCCTCATAAGAACTATATTTACCACCCCTGAAAGGCCCTCCGGGTTTATGTTCTCCCAATAGCTCCACAGCCTGGTCTTTATATCCGTCGTCTACAACCGGGCCGTTATCGCTCGACAAGATAATAATTGTATTTTTATCTAATCCGTTTTTCTTCAAAGCCGATAAAATCTCACCCACACTCCAATCGAACTGCAACAAGACATCTCCTCTCGGCCCCATACCCGATTTTCCGGCAAAGCGTTCATTAGGTACACGGGGAACATGTGCATCCTGCGTGGCAAAATAGAGAATCCTATCGTCGCCTGTAATTCCGGCAACATTCAAATCGGCATATATCGGCCACCATTTCGTATCGATCGAACTGTAAGTAGTAGTTTCGGGGAGTGGGACATTGGTCGTTGCCCCTCCGAAATTCCAAACAGAAATCTTATAATCCGCAGTTATAGGATCTCCTACTACTTTCGACACGAAATGGAAACGTACCGGAGTATTAACCGGGAAATCTGTTTGTGTAAACATACTGACGTTTATATACCCGGCCAAAGCATCAGCGGCTGACAATGTGGGTTCTTCGGCACTACCGTCCCCTTTTATCAACAACATATTTCCATAATCCGAAGCAACGATGTGACACCCTTTATTAAAGCCGGCCACACTGGCATCTTCATTTTTAACTTGACCTCCGGTCAACACGACAGTACCCTCCTCTTTCAACTTCTCGGTAGGATAAGGTGAAACAGGATTGGCTCCCTGCGAAGAATAATGAACAAATTCATACGAACCGACCGCTTGATCGGCAAATTTCAAATGACCGGGAGTAACATCTTCATCGGCAGCCCATGAATAATTAGCACCCAGCAAACATAAAGTCGAAATAAGTAATGCTTTCGTTTTCATACATACAAGAATTAAGAAATTAAACAATAAAATAATTTGCTTTCACGAATGCAAATATAAAATCGCCCCCAACAAAGGCATGTTCGAAATTGTCTAAATCATTTTCGAAATCGTCTAAAACAAGTATAACAGGCTATTGAGAAAAAACAAAACGTTTGAAATTAAGCCGATGGCTCGTTCCTTTTCTGCTCTCGGTACTCCCGAGGAGTCATCGATGTAAATTGCTTGAAGCAGGTGCTGAAATAACGAGCATTGGAAAACCCGATACGCTCCGATACCTCTGCGATCGGGATATCGGTATCGGTAAGCAATCTCATGGCCTGCTCGATTCTTATGCGATTGATTAAATCGTTCACGCCCAAACCTGTCAATGCCTTCACTTTGTTATACAAAGAAGCTCTGCTCATGCCCATTTCGACCGTTAAATACTTCACATCTAAATCGGAGAAATCTTTTTCGGGAACGGTTGTCTCCGGCATATCGGTTGCATATCCTATATCGTTCAAATACATACCCGGAGCACATGCGACATCTTCGTCGTTATATGCCAACGGTAACTCAAACCAAAACGTGACCCCTTTGTCCTCGTTATTGTATGCGCCTATTTCCCCGCCATGCAATACCAGCAGAGTCTTAGAATAAGACAGACCTATACCGCTGCCGCTCAACCGGTGATCGCCCTGATAGAACCGAGTGAATAAATGGGATAGGTCACTCTCGTTCAATCCTATTCCGTGATCCTTGACAGAAATGCGCACACAACTTTCTCTACGTTCGGTGATGACCGTTACCACGGTTCCTTCCTCACTGAATTTAAATGCATTCATCAACAGGTTGGACAATACGATCTCGCATTTCTCCCTATCGAAAGATATTTTATCTATCGTCTCGTCGGGATTGAAAAGAAGCATTAATCCCCGACTTCGTCCCGACCCACAGAAAACCATCGTGGTCGAGCATGATAGAACGCACAAAATTTTGAGAAAGCCCATCTTGTTGGGATAATTGTTTGAAATAAAAATTGGGAGCCGCTTCGACAATAACTGTCTCACACGCTATAATACCTGCGATTAATAAGAGAAAAATATAAAGCAAGCGTCTTCTCATACAAAACAAAAATTCAAAAATAAAATACGGCGACAGCGAGTTTCCTCAATGGTTTTATCACCCCGATTCCGATATCCTAAATATCTCTTCCCGGTGTCGGTTAGATTAACCTCTGTAATCTAAACAACTAGCCATATACAAATATATTCCTCTCTCTCTAAATTTCAAAAACGATTTCATAGAATGATATCAATCAAAAACAAAATTATGAAAATCTTGATGTCTTTCGATATATTTTCACGAGAATTTCCATACCACATTCGGAATAATGAATTTTAAAGCAAACAGAAATTCTATCCTATTCCCAAAGAAATAAAAGAATTACAATTCTCTTAAAAAGTTCAAATAAGTCTCTATACCGATAAAATCTCGCCGATAAATCACATTATCGCTTTGCCCGACAAATAGAAAAATATGTATCTTTGCATAAAATGCAGAAATAGCATCGGTTCAGTTTGGAAAACGAATCTATTCATTTCGTTCTGCATTTACTTTTCGCTATATTTGTAAATACATTTTTATTAGAAAACAGATGATTCCGGCAGAAATACAGCAAACCAAACAACGATTCGGCATTATAGGAAATGCTCCGGGTCTGATTCGAGCCATTACAAGAGCTCTACAAATCGCACCTATCGATTTGGCTGTGCTTATTACCGGAGAAAGCGGTGCGGGAAAAGAGTTCTTTCCACAGATTATACATGCCAACAGTTCCCGAAAGCATGGAAAATATATTGCCGTAAACTGCGGAGCGATACCCGAAGGAACCATAGATTCCGAATTGTTCGGGCATGAAAAAGGAGCTTTTACTGGCGCATTATCTGCACGAAAAGGTTATTTCGAAGAAGCCGACGGAGGAACAATTTTCTTGGACGAAGTCGGCGAATTACCCCTCACGACTCAGGCTCGATTATTGCGCGTACTCGAAAGCGGAGAATTTCTAAAAGTCGGTTCTTCCACTGTTTTGAAAACCAATGTAAGAATCGTCGCTGCGACCAACTTGGACATGGTAAAAGCCGTTTCGGAAGGAAAATTCAGGGAAGATTTGTATTACAGGCTCAGCACGATACACATCGAAATTCCCCCATTGAGAGAACGGTCTGAGGATATTCTCCTATTATTCCGTAAATTTTCTACGGACTTTGCGGAGCGTTACCGAATGCCCGTAATCCAGCTGACGGAAGATGCACGCACCGTACTGCTCAACTATCGTTGGCCGGGAAATGTAAGGCAGCTAAAAAATATCACCGAACAAATCTCTATTTTCGAAACGAACCGAGACGTAGACGGAGCAACGTTGCAAAACTATCTGCCCCAATATAATATCGAAAAATTACCGGCTCGCGCCACCTCGAACGAACAAGAGCACTCCTTCTTCGAGAAAGAAAGAAAAATGCTCTACAAGACACTGTTCGAAATGCAAAAAGAGCTGGCAGACCTACATGCGAAAGTAGAAGAACTGACTAGGGAGAAAATTCAAGGACAAACGTCTTACGCTCAAACACCCCAACCGGTTCCTGTCGCACAATCGATGGCTCTTACTCCTATCGTACCATCTGTTCCGGTACATGTCCCGTCCGCCAAACGAACGGCCATAGAAGACACCGTAGGAGAGATAATACCCAACGAACCCGAATATATCGAGGAACAACCTACGACACTCGAAGATACGGAAAAAGAGACCATCAAAAAAGCATTACTACGGAATCACGGAAAACGGAAAAAGACAGCCGAAGAATTAAAAATATCCGAAAGGACTCTTTATCGTAAAATTAAAGAATATAACTTAGAATAGAGCCGCACGACAATGAAACGTTTAACGACTATATTACTCGTCATACTGTCGTCATGCAGTATCTCTTATAAATTCAACGGAGCTTCGATCAATTACGAAACGACCAAGACCATATCGGTAGCGAACTTTCCCATTAAAGCGGCATTGGTTTACCCTCCATTGGAAGAGTTGTTCACCAATTCATTGAAAAACGCTTATACCCGGCAAACGCGATTACAAATGGTTAGCAGCGGAGGAGACCTGCAATTGGAAGGAGAAATCACGAATTATGACCTCACCCCGCAAGCCGTAACAGAAAACGCATACGCATCGCAAACGCGCCTGACTATTTCTGTAAGGGTAAGATTCACCAACACCAAAGACCCTCAGTATGACATAGACCAAACATTCTCCGGGTATAAGGACTTTTCCAGCGACCGAATGTTAACCGATGTGCAAGATGAACTTATCCAACAAATCACAGACGAGCTAGTAGATCAAATTTTCAACGCGACGGTAGCCAACTGGTAACACTATGATAACCCGGGAACAAATACGAAACCTTCTAAACGGGATTGGCGATGAAACAATCTCGAAATCCGATGCCGACCAAATGGCCGCGGATTATCCCTATTTCAATATCCCGCAACTTCTCTATCTGAAATTCACACCGGGAGCCATGCCCGACGAGAAGCGCATACAACAGGCTCTGATTTACGCCAGTCCTCATGCGCACTTAGAGACCATTCTCGGAGTCGAAGGAGAATCTTTCGCCGACCTCTATCCGAAAGCTCCCCGAACCGACAGCACCATGCAGGCGATCGATCTGTTTTTGGGGACATATCGTAAAGAGCAAAAACGAGGCAATGAAGAAGAAAGCCTCGACCGAATTATTTCAGGCAATATACTCGCTCAATCGGACTATATAAGCAACCTGCAAAAAGAAGAACAGGCCGATTTAGCCGCAACGCCGGTTCACGAGCACGAGACAAATCCATCTCCTGCCGTTCTACCGGAAACAACCGGTCGCGATCAAGAGAATACAGAACAATCCGCCTCCTCCGAAAGCAGCAACGACGACACTTTCTTCACGGAAAGTTTAGCAAAAATCTATATCAAACAAAGACGATATGAGAAAGCATTGCAAATAATTAAAAAATTAAGTTTGAAATATCCAGAAAAAAATATTTACTTTGCAGACCAAATAAGATTTTTGGAAAAATTGATTATTAACGCTAAATCA
>ERZ773115.596-NODE-596-length-39196-cov-21.158989_pt1 | contig 39196 bp, 26 predicted proteins | sample MGYA00511116_ERZ773115 | MGnify/ENA primary metagenome ERZ773115 (study PRJEB29015, sample SAMEA2737869) | human gut metagenome | biome: human gut; feature: human-associated habitat; material: faeces | place: China | collected 2012 ... | reverse complement strand
AAACCGTTTCAAAGAACGGCGTTCAGCCTGCTGTATGGATTCACACCTATGGCAAAGGAAAAATCTGCTGTATCGTTCCTGCACACACTACCCAAAATCTGACCTATGAACCATTTGTCAAACTTGTAAAGAATGCTATTGATTGGGTTTAATAGCATTAATAGAGCGTCAAATATCAGTTTGCCGAAATATCTTTCTAACAGAAATCGGGGACAATGTGTTTGTCGATATGAAGCAGCTTAAGGAAGTTGTCGTGCAGTCAACCGGTATCAAGGTCAAGGTTCCATCTGGCTGTACAGTGACAGAGGATTATCCGGTCTATGTAAATCCGGATGGTGACAGCAGTGCGAATAACCAGAATACAACGGATAAGAACCGGAATAAAGACAATAATAGCGAAGCCGGTTCAGGAAGTCATAGCTCCGGCAAGAATAGTTCTGGCAAAGATAGCGGCAATAGCAGTAACAGCGGTAATAATGATACAGATAATAGTGAAAGTAACAGCAATAATAGCGCAGGAGTAGGCTTTGAAGCAGTAGCAGAGAATGCCGGTGCTATGCAGGACAGACCGGGAATAAAAACCTCTGACAATAAGCTGATCACAGTAGATGATACAAACAACTTAATCGAGATTGACGAAAATGGTGATATAAAGGTAATAGACAGAGACCACAAGTATTCCATATCAGAAGATGGCAATGGAGAGACAGTCATCAAGGATAATGACGGAACGCAGGTAAATCTCGATAAAGATGGAAAAACACTGACCTATACAGATAAAGACGGCAATACGGTGACAAGGGAAGATGAGAAGCAGGATGAGCAGAAGAAGTCTTCTGTAAAGGGCATTATCATAGCTGTTGTAGTTGTAGTAATCCTTGCAGTCATAGGCGGTGTATTCCTTTGGCAGAAGAAAAAGAAACAGAAGTAGAAATAAAATTTGAATGGAATCGATACCACAAATCATAGCGAGCCGGCAAGGGTGGCTTATGAAGGAATGAAATATTACATCTGGTATTGACATAGCCGAACGGCTTAGCATATGATAAATATATTAAAAATAAGCCGTTCGACTATGCGACAAGGAGGCGTCATGAAAATAGCAGATGCAGAAGCTTTTGGAAACGAATTACGTACACGCAGAAAAGAATTGGGATATACACAGGCTTATATCGCTGAACTTACAGGATTTAGTGTCAGCTTTATATCTGATCTGGAAAGAGGAAAGAAAACGTGTGAGATTGGAAAGGCGATTGAGATTGTAAATCTTTTAGGTATGGATTTATGTATGGAAAAGCGAAGTAAATAAAATGAGAGATTTTCATGTATTTATTGAATAGCGATGGAGGAATGACCAGATTATCTATGAGAAAGACGAATAAATCCGCCCTGCACTTTATCAACGAGGTCGCAGGCAAAAGCAGATTATATATCATATTCCTGCTGCTGGTGCAGATGGTACTTGGCATCAGCAGTGTTTTTTATGCTCTGCTCCTGCGTGGACTGATTGATGGTGCAGTGGCACATGACAGCAAAAAAATGCTGACCTTCTGTGTCCTCTTTGCGGCACTTGTAGCAGGGCAGATTGCACTCCGGGCAGTTCTTCGGTTCTTAGAAGAATACGCTAAGGCAACCTATGAGAATGCATTCAAAAGCAGGCTGTTTGCAGGGCTTCTTACACATAATTACGGAGCTGTCACCGCAACCCATTCCGGTGAGTGGATGAATCGCCTGACATCAGATACTGTTGTCGTGTCAGAGGGACTTGCCACGATTGTGCCGGGCGTAGCCGGAATGATAACGAAGATGGCAGGAGCACTTGTGGTAATTCTTATTATGGAACCGAGGTTTGCCTATATCCTTGTGCCTGGTGGAATACTTCTGGTGCTGCTTACTTATATTTTCAGAAAGCAGCTAAAGAAGCTGCACAAGCAGATGCAGGAAAAGGATGGATTTGTCCGTATCTTCTTGCAGGAGCATCTTGGCAGTCTGATGATCGTCAAAGCATTTGGCAAGGAAGCGGACAGTCTTACTGAGGCTGAAAGCCACATGAGTGAGCATAAGAAAGCCCGCATGCGTAAGAATCATTTCTCCAATGTCTGCAATATTGGATTTGGAGCTGTTATGAACGGAGCTTATGTGTTCGGAGCTGTCTATGGGGCATTCGGTATCTATAATGGCACTATGACCTACGGAACATTTATGGCGATGCTGCAGCTTATCAGTCAGATACAGAATCCGTTTGCCAATATCACAGGCTATCTGCCGAAGTATTTCGCGATGCTTGCGAGTGCGGAGAGACTGATGGAGATTGAGGCGTATGAAAAGGATAAGGTGCGTGCCTGGGAAGAGGTATGTACCAAGGTCAGGATGAGTGACGAGCAATCAAGATATATTCCGGATAACAGCACTTTCGGCTTGTCGCATGTGGATTTTACATACCTTCCGCCGGTTATTACCGAAGGAGATACGATTATGCCAATCGTATTAAAGGATTACAGCCTTATGATACGAAAGGGCGAATTTGTGGCATTTACCGGTCCGAGTGGCTGTGGCAAAAGTACTGTGTTAAAGCTTATGATGGGATTGTATACCGTAGATGCCGGAGAAGTGTATGGCTGTGACCGTTTAATGTTTGCCTATGTTCCGCAGGGCAATCAGCTTATGAGCGGAAGTATCCGGGATATCATTACATTTTCAGATAAGAACAGGACAGGAGATGAAGCAGGCATTCACAGAGCTTTGCAGATTGCATGTGCGGATGGTTTTATCGCAGAGCTGGAACAGGGCATAGATACTCTCCTTGGCGAGCGTGGCTTAGGACTTTCCGAGGGACAGATGCAAAGGCTTGCAATCGCAAGGGCTATTTATTCCGACCGACCGGTACTTCTTTTGGACGAAGCTACAAGTGCACTGGATGCCGGGACAGAAGAAGCAGTGCTTGAGAACCTTCGCAGCATGACAGATAAGACAGTGATCATTGTAACCCACCGTCCGGCTGCACTTAAGCTATGTGACAGACAGGTTGCATTTGGAGAAGAAAAGTAACAGTGAATCAGATGTGTCTTATCGAAGCTGGATTGTGAAAATTGTCCGGCAATAACAAAGGCAGTGCCGGTTTTGGTGCTGTCTTTGTTCGTTAATGAGAATAGTTCCGTAGATGAAGGTTTGCCGGAGTTGCGAAATATGCATATCATTGGTATAATAAGCTATAAAATTCAGAAGGAGAGGTGGCATTATGAAAAAGATAAGCAATGCAGCCGGAAGATGGATCTGTGTGATACTCGTTCTTGTTATGACAGCCATCACATGTGTGGAACCCGTAAAGGCGGTGACCGGATATAGCAGCACAGCATGGGTTGACAATCTGGACTTTGTAGATATCAGAGGTTCGGAAAAGCCGATTCAGTGCATTTACACCATGGAGAAGGATGGCTCCTTTCTTGCGAGCAGTTATGGCTTCCGCAATGAAGGTGTGAAGACGGGAGAGACCATTTATATTCGTGACTGGACCTATACCTGTAATGGATACACTTATTTCGCAGTCATTTATAAGGGAAGACTGATGTATCTGAATAAGAAGTATATCAATGTGAGTAATCTGGTGTCGGTCAATCAGCCGAAGTATCCGGGCAGAAAAACTAAGGTAAAGATGAAAGCTGTGGCAGGAAGCATATCGGATCAGAATAACTGGTTTTATATTTATTCTCAGGCAGACGATTCCCAGCCGGTGAATTGCTATGGTGTTGTTCCGGTGGGGGAGACATTGGAGATCACAAAGAAGGATTACAATTCCGAGTGGACGCAGATTAAGTGGAACGGTCGTATCTGCTATATCCGTAAGAGTAATATTTCCTTTGATGAGGCTTATCTGGCAGGAGCAAGAAGGGAGTGCCAGACGAACATTATGCTTGCCCAAAATGCAAATCTGACATACAAGGGCATTCTTAAAAATTATAATAAGAAACTGACCAGAAAGGAATTCTACAAGCTGGCGGCGAAATGGTGTAAGGCAGCCGGCAAGGTGCAGTTTAAGGCCGGCAAGAAAGTTAAAAATAAGGAATTGAGTGCAAGTCAATACAACACACTGTTGCAGAAAATGATTCGTAAAACGCAGGCAGGAAATGTGGCATATAATGCAGCAAAGGTTGACGCTGACTGGGATGGGGTTACGAGAGATGTGGCGATTTCACAGTTGTATCGGGCATATCAGGTGACACGGGATAAGGATTATCTGACCACAGGATTGGAATTTTCAATCTGTACAGCGGATGATCAAAATCTCTGTCTGGATCTTTGGGATACACAGGGAGAATCCGTATTTTTGTCTGATCGTAGCGGCCAGACGGATCAGAGCTTTTATTTGAGCTGCAATAATGGTTTCTGGCGTTTACGGGGCTGCCGGAAAAACTATACGGTTTGTAGTTCAACGAAAGATGTATATCAGGATTTTGCCGGATATGACAGCCAAAAGCTGACCTTTGAATACAACGACGATGGAACAGTGTGCATTAAAAATATCGATGGATTATATCTTGATCTGATCGATGGTGCGGTAAAGAATTCCCATCTTAAATTTGCACCGAAATCCGACAGCAGCACACAGAAGTTTATCATTAAATATAATGAGTAACGAAAGCAAGTGATGAGATTTAAGCATAGCTGATAAAAAGAAAGACCTATTGTGGAGCCGTTATCCACGATAGGTCTTTTATATTTGAGCCATTAAAAATTACTTCCTATATTTTTTCAATACGAGAACAACCGCAGTGTTCTTTATTAAATATTTGAGAACACTTGGTTCTTCTGCAACAAATGATATTTTTGCAGAAAATGCGTGGTATTTGAGAAATGCAAGAACTGTTAATGACCGTGGAAGCTCGGTTCGTACCCCGCGAGAAATTGATTTAGCGGCTGAACAAAAAAGCCTTAATGGGCTGTAATTTTCAATGAAAACCGGATTGTACAATAATCGAAGGTCTAAATCTCCGCAAGTGCTTTTTTAAACGCAAATGCAAACAGAATTGATGTAAATATCACAGCAATGATATCAGCGATCGGCTCAGCCATATATACACCGACGGTTGGATTTGACACAGCATGTGGGATAATATAGATGAGCGGGATCAGCAGTACGAATTTACGGACAACAGCAACTACGATGGAGTTGACTGCCCTGCCAAGGGAGGTAAAGGTCATCTGGCATGCAATCTGTATGCCGAACAGGAGCATACCTCCCATATAGATTCGTAACATCGGTGCAGCAAATGCAACAAGTGCTCCATCCGAAGTGAAAAGACTGACGAACACCTTTGGGATAAGCTGGACGATAATCCAGAAGATCACAGAGTATGTCAGGCATGTTATCACAAGCAGACGGAAGGTCTTTTTGACTCTGTCTGCATTTTGGGCACCGTAATTATAGCTGGAAATAGGCTGTGAACCCTGTGCGATACCCTGAAGAGGTAGCATGGCAAACTGCATTACGCTGGTTAAGATCGTCATCGTTCCGACGGCAATATCTCCACCATAACGGAGCAGAGACGAATTGAAACAGACGGCTACGATACTCTCACTTGCCTGCATAATGAAGGAAGCAAGTCCAAGTGCAACGCAGGGCAGAAAGACTTTTGGCTGCAGACGCATATATTTCCGGCGCAGGTGAATCTGTGTTTTATTTCCGCAGAGGAAGCGGATAACCCAGATCGTGGAAACGGCCTGTGAAAGGATTGTTGCCAGTGCGGCTCCCTTTACGCCCATATGAAATGCGAAAATAAAGATCGGATCTAAAATAATATTGCAGAGGGCTCCGATCACAACGGAAACCATGGAGATAGTTGTAAAGCCCTGTGCTGTAATAAATGAGTTCATACCGAGAGTCAACTGAACAAACAGCGTACCAAAAGCATAGATGTGCATATAATCCGTTGCATAGCGGATCGTATTTTCGCTGGCACCAAAAGCCAGCAACAGGTCTTTGCCCCGGATTTGTAAAATTGCAGTGAGAACAATGGAAACAACAATCTGAAGCGTAAAACAGTTACCTAAGATCTGTTCGGCGGCTTCGTCCTCCTGCTTTCCCATGCAGATTGATGCTCTTGGAGCACCGCCGGAGCTGACAAGTGCCGCAAAAGCGGAAACAATCATAATGATCGGCATACAGACACCCACTCCGGTAAGAGCAAGACTCCCTTCTCCGGGAATATGACCAATATAGATCCGGTCAACGATATTGTAGAGCATATTAATAAGCTGGGCGATCACGGTCGGGATTGACAGCTTGAGAAGAAGCTTTCCGATGGGTTCTGTCGCTAAAAAGTTTTTATTGTCCTGCATGATTGAAGGTCTCCTTTGTGTTCCGTTTAAAAAATATAGTTTCTTATTGAACTATATTACATAGTAAGATTTTTTATGGGGAAAGTCAAGGTATCGGGTTTTTAAATGAAGTATGACATATTTCTTGACAAAATGGTTAGAAAAGACTAACATAACATTTCAAAGCAAACGTAACGAAAGAAAGGAAGATGTCATGAAAGAGAAAGTAAATGTGACAGGTGTGCCGGAGACAATGATCCAGACCTTATATGCGAGGGCAAAGGAATCGGAGAAGCGAAACTCCAAGATTCAGGATACGATGGCAGTAGAGATCGTGGCGAAATTGGACTATGATTTCTCCAATGCGGATAAGGATAAGGCAATGAGCTATGGCGTTGTTGCCAGAACGATTGTGTTGGATGAGCTGGTGGAAAAGTATTTGAGCAGTCATCCGGACACAGTGGTTATCAATATCGCCAGTGGTCTGGATACGAGATGTTATCGCATGAATGGGAAATATTTGCGGTGGTACAACATCGATCTGCCGGAAACGATGCAGATCCGAGAGAAGTTTCTGACCGAAAACGGACCGGTTTACCAGATTGCTAAATCGGCAATGGATGCGTCCTATGTGGACGAGATTGAGTATGCCGGTGAGAATGTACTTGTGGTGATCGAGGGGCTTACGATGTATCTGAAGGAGGCAGATGTGCTTCAGATATTCTCGATCATTGAGAAGGCATTCCCGAAGGTAACGGTGATGGTCGAGACAATGTCCCCGTTTGTCGTAAAGCATGTGAAGGAGAAATCCATTGAGGGAAGCAATGCCAAATTTACATGGGGCATTAAGAACGGAAAGCTGCTGCAGCAGCTTGTGCCGGCATTTACTTACAAACAAGAGGTCAGCCTGATCGAGGGAATGAAAAAGCTTATGCTGATCTATCATGTGATCGGAGCGATTCCGGTGGCGCAAAACTTCTCCAACAAAATTATCGTGTTAGAGAAGAAATAAAGTCCGACAGGCGAAAGAGGAGCAGTTGATCTGTGAAAACAGACCGCTGCTTTTTTTTGTTTTCAGTGGAAGTGACGAGACATTTTGCTAAGATGCGAATAAAATTTTAAAAATATTCGCAAAAAGTATTGACATATGAGTTAGAGCGGACTAACATATATACGAATGAAATAAATAAAACGTTCGCATGTGACAGGAGGAAGCAGAATGTATATTGAAGGAAAAAATCTGGCAAAAAAATATGGAAAGGGAGAGGCAACGGTCTATGCGCTGAATCATACGGATTTCGGCATGGAAAAGGGAGAGATTGTTGTGATCCTGGGACCAAGCGGAAGTGGCAAGAGTACCCTTTTAAATATTCTCGGTGGTCTTGATAAGGCGACGGAGGGAAATATGGTGGTAGACGGAACGGATCTGGAGAAGATGTCAGCTAAGGAGCTGGAGCTTTATCGGAGAGAAAAGCTGGGCTTTGTATTTCAGTCCTATAATCTGACACCGGATCTTACTGTCCGGGAGAATATCGAGATGACGGCAGAGCTTGTGAAGGAGCCGCTCAGCGTGGATGAACTGATTGGAAATCTTGGACTGAAAAAGTACGAGAAACATTTTCCGAAGGAGCTTTCCGGTGGACAGCAGCAGCGTGTAGCCATTGCGCGTGCCATGGTCAAAAAGCCGGATATTCTTCTTTGTGATGAGCTGACGGGTGCGTTGGATACCAAATCCTCCAGAGATGTTTTGCAGAGAGTGCAGAACATGAATGATACCTATCAGACAACCGTTGTGATCATTACCCACAATCTGAAGATCGCAGAGATGGCAGACCGCATTATCCGGATCATAGACGGTAAGGTGGTATCCGATGAGAAGAATGTAGACAAGAAAAGAGTAGAGGAGATGGAATGGTAATATGACGATCAACAAGAGAGCTGTACGAAATGTAAAGAAAAACAAAGCCTTTTATATTATCAGTATTATTTTGACGGCGCTGACTTCCATGCTTATCGTGGCAGCTGTGTCAACGGGACTCAATCTGAAAACGGTTGTGCGGGATTTTATCAATACATATAAGGCGGAGGATGCGGAATTTGTTACCTATAAACCGCTCTCCGATGAGGACATCAAGAGTCTGGAGGATAAGTACGATGTGACTCTGGAATACAGCCGTTATAAGGATGTTAAGGTTAAAAGCGGAGATTTAAAGGGCGTTACCTTTCGTGTATTTGATATGTCGGAAAAGCTGAATCTGTGTGAGGTGAGAGAGGGGCATGAGCCGGGAGACGGAGAAGCACTTCTGACGCAGGATTTTGCCGATGCGCGTGATGTCGGGGTTGGTGATGAGATTTCCCTTGGAATGAACTCATACAAGGTATCCGCATACACGACAAAGTCAGATTACATCTATATGCTGGAAAAGCTGAGCGGCTTTATTGACACGGAGAAGTTTGCGGTGATCGTAGTCGACCATGATGAATACGATAAAGTGGATGCGAAGGAGACCGGCTATTATTCAATTCGATATCAGAAGGATAATTCAAAAGAGGTACGGGAGAAGATAAACAAAGATTATGTCATTGCAAGCTATCTTGCGGCTGCGACGAATACAAGAATATCCATGCCGGTCAATGAGGGCGATGCCGTTACAAATATGGCAACCATGTATGCGCCTGTCATGTTTATCATTGTGATCGCATTGATCGTTATGGTACTAGGAAGAAACATTAAAAATGAGCAGTATCTTCTCGGAACATTTCTGGCACTTGGGTTTTCCGGAAAGCAGATCATTGGTCATTATATGCGGTATGGCATGATCCCGGGGCTGATCGGCAGCGTACTTGGTCTGATCGGATCGGTTCCGTTGACACGGGCACTTTGTCACTTTTATATCGAATACGATTTCGAAAAGCTGACCTATACCGTCATTTATAATGTTCCATCGATTCTTGTGGCTCTCATTGTACCGACACTTCTGTATTGCATTGCCATCGCAATACAGTCAGCGAAGTTGCTGAAAAAGTCGCCGGTTGATCTTCTGCGAAACACAGGAAAAGACAGCAGAACAGTTGGTGTTATGAAAAACAGCCGCGCAAAGACGCAGACGAAGTTAAGAGTCCGCAGTGTGATCGGACATCCGGGAAGAAGCATTGTGACAACGATCGGCGTGGCGGTTGCTGCATTTTGTATTCTCGCCGGTTTTATTATGAATGACAGCATGAATACGCTGCTGCATAACGGACTGACAAGCTCGATCAAATACGAATATTTGTATCGCTTAAACAATCTGGAGGAAGGGACAGCCGATCAGGGAGAGGGACTGTTTCAGAATTATTATGAGGTCGAAGGCAGCACGGTGCAGCTTTTTGCACAGGGTATCGCAGAACATTCCAAATATTTTCCGGATAAGACAGATGACGGAGAGAAAGTGGATCTGGATAAATATTATCTGACAAGTGCAGCGGCAGAGACATTTGGGGTGAAGAGCGGAGATGAGTTTTCTTTCTACAATATTGCAGATCTGAAGGAACATAAAGTAAGGATCAGCGGAGTTGTGACAGACAATACGCACTGTTATTTGTACACCTCCCGTGAAAATGCAACAAAGCTTGCCGGTGTCAGCACAAATGCCTATAACTGCATTATCAGCAAGGATAAGCTGACGCTGGATAAGAAGCGTGTGGCAAGTGAAACAACAATGACGGTGACGGCGGATACCATGGAGAATCTGATGGGACCGATGAAAGCGATCAGTGCGGGCTTTGAAGTGATCGGAGTTGTGCTTGGTATATTTGTGCTGTATCTGATCATCAATATGATCGTGTCAGAATCTGCAACAAACATATCCGTTATGAAGGTGCTTGGTTTTAGCCGTAAAGAGATTTCCAACAGGGTGATCAATGTCAATCATCTGCTGGTATGTATCGGATTTCTGATCGGAATCCCGATCGCCTATGGATTTGTAAAGGTGGGATATTCCGATACCATTGAGAATTACGGAATACTGCTCTCGCCGGTTCTTACCGCGAAAACGTTAGTGATTGGCTTTGTACTTACCTGGGTTACCTATGAGATCACACTTCTGATACAGAAGAGAAAAATATCAGGGATTGACATGGTGGAAGCTTTGAAGGAAAATAATAGAAATGAATAAGATTATTGCATGGAGCAATCCATGACATCACTTGGGGCAAATGCGTTTGCCCCTTGTTTCAATCGCTGTTTTAGGGAGGACACAGATGGCAAAACGGGTATTTACGGAGGCTGAGAGAGCAGAGTACAGAGAGAAGATGTTAGCGGCAGGCTTTGATCTGCTGAAGCAATATGGAATGACACATATGTCGGTTGCCAAAATTACAGAGGCAGCCGGCATTGGTGTGAGTACGTTTTACAACTTTTTCCCATCGAAGGAAGCATATGTGTATGATGTCATGGAATACCGGAAAAGGATGATTCCGGTATTTATCAAAAAGGCATTGAACGGGAAAGAAAAGGCGGGTCCTGCGGAGACGAGAAAATATCTGAAAATTATGATCGATGAAGATTATAGTATATTTCCGAGCCTTTCTCCGGAGGATGAAAAACGTCTTCTGGAAATGCTGCCGGAACAGGTGCGACCGGATCTGCAGAAGGAGACCCGGACAAGTATGATTTTTTTTCAGCAGATGGAGGGGATTCGACCGGATGTAAACATTGCACTTGTGACGAACCTGATCAAGATCTATGTGCTTGGTGCAGAAGGCAGGGAATTGCTGCATGACGCAGCATATGAGGAGACTATGGAGCGTATGCGGGATGTCATCATATATGAGATTTTCGGGAGAACCGAATCGTAAATAATGATTAAAATTTTAAAAAGGTATTGAATCGGAAAAGTGATGGTGTTATAATCATCGCGGTAAAATAATGAGCCTTGAAAGGCGCAGAGATAAAAAGGAGGCGAAGCATATGGACAGTTGTGATAGTCGAAGTCGAAGTACACATAATGATGGATACAGGCTTGGATTTTATTACAGGTGTCTGTAGGCGTGCCGTTTTTCATAAAAGATAAGCCGTTATCCATCGTTATGAATCAATTCACAACTTATAATTGTGCAGCATGACATTACGATGGATTTTTTATGCCCTTTTTCGGGTAAAGGGAGGCTTATGATGACAAGAGAAGTATTAAAGGAACCAATTTTTGCAAAGGAAATTGTTGAAATTACAAGATTTTCTCATTCGATTGATGAGATGAAGGAGAAGCTCAAGGATTACCATGAGAATGACATCGCACAGAGTCTGAAATATCTAAACAGAGCCGAAAGAAATCTTCTGTACAGTGCGATTGATGCAAAATGGATGGCGGAAATCATTTCTTATATTGACGATCCGGGACAATATGTTGAAGAGATCGGAATCGACAAGCTGGCAGAGATCATCAACGAGATGGACGCAGATGATGCGGTAGATCTGTGGGAAGATATTGACGAGAGCGTGAAGGTGAAGCTTCGTACGATGATCGACGATGAGATCCGGACAGATATCCAGCTGATCAATTCCTATGATGAGGATGAGATCGGAAGTCTGATCACCACCAATTATATCTGCATCAAACAGCACCTGACGATCCGTCAGGCAATGCATGAGCTGGTGCAGCAGGCGGGCGAAAATGATAATATTACAACAATTTATGTGGTGGATAATAGGAAACGTTTTTGCGGTGCGATCGATCTGAAGGATCTTATTGTTGCAAGAGAAAATGTGGAGTTAGATACACTGATCAGCTATGCCTATCCGTATTTGCTGGATCATGAGAAGATTTCGGACAGCATCGAAAAGATCAAGGATTACGCGGAAGATTCCCTGCCTGTTTTGAATAAGGACAAGAAAATTATCGGTATTATTACAGCACAGGATGTGGTTGAGGCTGTGGATGATGAGCTGGGAGAGGACTATGCAAAGCTCGCCGGTCTGTCTGCAGAAGAGGATCTGAATGAAACTACCGGAGAAAGCATGAAGAAGCGTCTTCCGTGGCTGATCATTCTGTTGTTCCTCGGAATGGGAGTATCCACTGTGGTCGGAGCATTCGAGGGCGTTGTAGCGGTACTGCCGGTCGTGATCTGTTTTCAGTCATTGATCCTTGACATGGCGGGAAATGTTGGTACACAGTCTCTTGCGGTAACGATCCGTGTGCTGATGGATGAGAATCTGAATGGTAAAGACAAGCTGAAGCTGTTGTTTAAGGAAATGAAGGTTGGATGCTGTAATGGTGCTTTGCTTGGCGTGTTGGCACTGGCCTGCCTGGGTGTTTATATTGCACTCTTTAAAGGATATGCAATCGGAACTGCATTTTTGATCTCCGGTTGTGTCGGAATATCCCTTCTGACCGCGATCATTATTTCCAGTCTGGTCGGAACCTTAGTGCCGATCATTTTCCACAAAGTAAACGTGGATCCGGCGGTCGCTTCCGGTCCGCTTATTACAACCGTCAATGATCTGGTGGCTGTTGTGACATATTATGGTCTTGCGTGGATACTGCTGATCCGGATGATGAAGATCGTGTGATGCGGTTTATTTTTAAGGCGGCGAAGGATTATTATCCGGATGAGAGTGAGGCAACGAGAAAGGATATTGACAAACGGTTTACCGCTGGCGTTATTATTTGCATTTCCTGATAGTTTAATTACATCATTTACAATTCGACTATCGTAAAAAATGGGAAAAAGCCTCTCCTCACACAATGTTTGAGTTAGATAAATAGTAAATAACATCGAAACCGTTAAAGGATGCATGTGTCTAAGACAACAACCGGCATCCGTCAGGAATGAAACGGTTCCGGTGTTATTTTTTTGTCTAAATGGAGCAGAAATGTCTTTTTTGGTATGGATGTCGCCGTAAATTCATGATACGATAATACACGGTTAGGATAAACTAACGAAACGTAAACTTCGTACAACAAGTATTGACTGTGCCCATAATATTTCTTATGTCCTGAAGAGCAGATAGCCATTTTGCCTCGGAAAGCAAATTAATCCATGAGCTGTGACTAAAAAATTGTCTTGTCACTAACGGATTTCGAAAAGACTAATTGCTTTGCTGCTTTGATGTTTGATGAACACATCCTCCCGGATTCGCCCCGAGGTGGGAATCGGATGTTTCGAGAGGCACTTGCACCCGCCGGTACTTACGCCCCAAGTTTCAAAATTCCCCTCTTAATCTATTTGGCACTTGGGGCGTTATGTACCGCTGCGTGGTGCAGTGGTAGCGGGAGCGTGCCGTCCGAAACAGCTGAGCCCATCTACGGGGCTCAATTGTCCGGATGTGTATTCATCAAAGCATTGCAAAGTAAAGTCTTTTCAGAAATCCTACTGATCTGCGTCAATTTTTTAGTCACAGCTCATGGATTTACAAATGCCCGGGCAGGCAAAATGTTATTGCGTGTAATCGGACATAAGAAATATTATGGGCGCAGAGATAGATTATGTGAGCGAAGTTTGAGTGACAAAGTGATTGAGATCAGAAAGGCATGAGAATGGATGTGAATAAACAGGCGATTGCCAATCTTGGCAACAATGTCAAAACAATTGTGAAAAACGAAAATTGCTCGGTGCTGATGCTAAATGATACCACGGGTGAGGGTGTGATGACTGTATATCAGGTGATGCCCGGTGTGATGATCTGCTTTTCGGATATCCATATGGAGAAATGTGATTCTGAATTTGAACTGCAGAAGGACCGGAGGGTGTTCTGTTTGGATCACTGCCGCGAGGGCAGGATCGAGATGGAGGTACAGCCGGGGGTGTTCAGTATTATGCAGGAGAACGAGCTGCGGTTGGATAACCGGGAGAATCATAAGGGAACAACCTGCTATCCGCTCCGTCATTACCACGGAGTCAGCGTATTTATGGATGTGGATGAGGCACAGCAGGCACTTGATGAGATGTTTCACGGCTTCAGCGTTGATATTGCCGGACTGCGTGAGCGCTACTGTAACCGGGAAAAGCCGTGTATCCTTCATAAGGATGAGGGACTTGCGCGTATTATTTCCGGTCTGTATCAGAAGAATCTTGAGCGGCCGGAGATGGCAGCGTCAAAGGAATATTACCAGATCAAGGTTGTGGAGCTTTTGCTGTATCTGGAGACGATGACGCTGGAGGACAGCAGCGAGGTTAAGCCGTATTATTACAGGACGCAGATGGAGAAGATCAGGGCGGTGCATGAGAAGATTACCGGTGATCTGAGCAAGCGTTTTACGATTGAGGAGCTGTCTTTAATGTATGAGATACCGGCGACAACGATGAAGAAGTGTTTTAAGGATGTATATGGAGATTCCATATACTCCTATCAGAAAAGATACCGGATCAATGTTGCGGCAAGCATGCTGATTCAGGAGGAAGATAAAGAAATACAGGAGATTGCCTCCTGTGTGGGTTATGAAAATCCCGGAAAATTTTCCGTGGCATTTCGCAGTGTGATGGGAGTTTCTCCGGCAGAATACAGAATCAGGAAAGAAGGAAGGTTGGAATAATATGTCAGAAAACAAACAGGAAAAGAAGGATAGCTGGCTTAAGGTGCTGTTTCGCTATACTGATGGCAGTGAACGCAGGATGGGGTTGTCCGTGATACTTTCCATTATCAGTGTGATCGGTGGGCTTGTCCCGTATTATTGTATTTATCGGGGAGCAGATCTGTATATCCGTAATATAGGACAGGTTCCGGTGCATGAGATTATCCGGTGGTGTATCCTTGCACTGGTCTTTTATGTTGTAAAGATCGTGTGTTTTTCGGCGTCCACATGGATATCGCACATTGCAGCATACCATATTCTGGAGGGGCTGCGTCTCCGGCTGACGGATCGTTTTTTAAAGGCACCTCTGGGAGATGTCGAGGGACACAGCATCGGTGAGATTAAAAGCATTATGGTGGAAAAGATCGAGAATATGGAGCCGCCGTTGGCACATATGATCCCGGAGGGAAGCGGTCATATTCTTCTGCCGATTGTCAGTCTGGTCGCACTTTGTTTTGTGGATGTTCGAATTGCGCTGGCAGCGTTAGTGACGTTGCCGTTTTCAATGGTACTGATGAGCCTGACGATGGTGATCAGTGGCAAGAGCTTTACGAAGTACGATGAGTCCAATGCTCATATGAACAGCACGATCGTGGAATACATAGAAGGTATTGAGGTGATCAAGGCATTTGGCAGGGCAGGAACCTCCTATGAGAAATATTCCGGGGCAATTCTTGATTACAAAAAGTTCGTAGTAAAGTGGTTATCCTCGACCTGGATTACAATGAAGCTGACCTTTGCACTGTTTCCGTCTACAATCCTTGGAACGCTGCCGATTGGTCTGTATCTGACGATCCGCGGAAGGATCACGATATCTGAGCTGCTTCTTGCAGTGATGTTATCCATGTCAATGGTCACTTCCTTTGCCAAGATCGAAGTCTTCATGGAAAATATCCGTGAAATGAAATTTAACATCGAAAGCATTGAAGGACTGTTAAATATGAGAACACTGCCGCAACCGGAGAAGCGCGTGGATTTAAAGAGTCATGATATTGTAATGTCGGAGGTACATTTCTCTTATACGGGCGATCAGAAGGATGAGGTGCTTCACGGAATTGATCTGGCGATGCCGGAGGGCAGCTACACGGCACTGGTCGGACCAAGTGGCGGCGGCAAGTCAACGGTTGCCAAGCTGATCTCCCGTTTCTGGGATGTGACAGAGGGAAGTATCACGATCGGCGGTGTTAATGTGAAGGATATGCCGCTTCAGCAGCTCTCGGAAATGGTAAGCTTTGTTACGCAGGATAACTTCTTATTCCGGTGCTCTATTCTGGAAAATATCCGCCTGGGCGATCCGAATGCGACGGATGAGCAGGTGAAGGAGGCGGCAAGAAAGGCGTGCTGTGAGGAGTTTATCAAGAAGCTTCCGATGGGCTATGATACACCGGCAGGAGAGGCAGGAAAACGTCTGTCCGGCGGCGAGAAGCAGCGTATTGCGATCGCACGTATCATGCTGAAAAATGCGCCGATCGTTATTCTGGATGAGGCGACGGCATTTACCGATCCGGAAAATGAGGATAAGCTGCAGAAGAGCATTGAAGCCCTGACAAAGGGAAAGACGCTTCTTGTGATCGCGCACCGTCTGTCCACGATCGCCGATGCGGATCAGATCGTTGTTCTGAAAAACGGCTGTGTGGAGGCAAAGGGAACGCAGGAGGAGCTGCTTGACAATTGTGCACTTTATCAGAGAATGTGGCAGGCACATGTGGGTGCGAGACACTGGGCTGTCGGAGGAAAGAAGGGAGGAGAAGAAGTATGTTTGGAACAGTAAAAAGAATTATTGCATGGTGCGGAGACTTTCGTAAGAATCTTTATATCGGCTTTGTATTCTCCTTCTTCTCTGGATGGTTTGCTGCCATGCCGGTGATCTGGGCGGCGTACGTGATCGGAAAGCTGGTGGAATACACCGGGAAAGGAAAGATGCTCACCACGGCGTGGGTCAGTAGAAGCATCGGTATACTGTTACTCTTTGTATTCTTAAGATTTCTGTTTGATTATCTGCGGGCAAGATTTCAGGAGGCGATCAGTTATGAACTGATCGCGAGAGACCGTCTGGCAGTAGGTGACGCGTTAAAGAGAGTATCCCTTGGATATTTTCAGAATATGAATACAAGCACGATCCTGAATTCGATCACAACCGGACTTCATACGCTGGAGGGCATGGGAATCCGTATGATCGACAATTTTGTCGGAGGATATCTTAATTTCATATGTATTCTTCTGTGGTTGTTTTATATTAAATGGCAGATCGGTCTGATCGCCATCACAGGAGCAGCGGTTTCTTTCGTATTTCTGCTGGTGATCTCCCGGTACAGCACACGGAATGCACCGGTGCTTGCGCAGGCAAACAGGGATCTGACCGGAGCAACTCTGGAGTATGCCAGAGGTCTTGCGGTCGTGAAATCCTTTGGCAGGGCAGGAGCATCCATGGATGCCATGACGAAGGCGTGCCGTGGCAGCAGAGACATCAATCTGAAAATAGAGTGGGGTTATATTCCATATAACGCACTTCATCTGCTGGCACTGAAAACGGCAAGTGTATTTATTGTGATCACAGCATTTTCCTTTGGGGTGATGGGACAGCTTGATTTTACGTCCGTGATCCTTGTCGTGCTGTTGTCCTTCCATATTTTTGGTTCGCTGGAGCCGATTTCCGACTGTGCGCATGTGCTGGCGGTGATCGATGACGCACTGGATCATCTGGATGCCCTGACCGGCGAATCCTTTATTGATGCGGACGGAAAAGACATTCCGCTTTCCAGGTATGATATCGAGTTAGAGCATGTTGATTTCTCCTATGGAGAGGGAGAGGAACGCAGACAGGTATTAAAGGATGTTACGGTGACGATTCCGGAGAATACGGTTACGGCAGTGGTTGGTCCGTCCGGAAGCGGTAAATCTACGATCTGTAATCTGATCGCCAGATTTTACGATGTGGACAATGGCAGTGTCCGTGTGGGAGGACATGACGTGCGGGAATTTACCTGTGACAGTCTGTTGTCCAATATATCGATGGTATTTCAGAATGTATATCTGTTCCATGATACGGTAAGGAACAATATTTGCTTTGGTAAGCCGGATGCAACAGAGGAGGAAATGATCGACGCAGCAAAGAAAGCATGCTGCCACGATTTTATCATGGCACTGCCGGAAGGCTACGATACCGTGATCGGCGAGGGCGGCGGCAGTCTGTCCGGTGGCGAGAAGCAGCGTATTTCCATTGCAAGAGCGATCCTTAAAGACGCCCCGATCATCATACTGGATGAGGCAACGGCGAGTGTGGATCCGGAGAATGAGCATCTGATCCAGGCAGCAATTTCAGAGCTGACAAAAGGCAAGACGATCGTGACGATCGCACATCGTCTGGCAACGATCGAGCAGGCGGACCAGATCCTTGTTGTGGACGACGGTCGGGTGGTTCAGTGCGGAACGCATCAGGAGCTTGTCAAGGTACCGGGCAAATACAGAGACTTTGTGGATATCCGGAAAAGATCGGAGGGCTGGCAGCTTACCGGTTCGGGCTTTGTGGATCTTTTGTGTTTTCGTGGCTAGCGTTTGTTTCACCACTGCTTCAAGTTGATCAAACGATAAAGGCTCGCTGTATAAATATCTCAGGAAAGAGTAAGAGCGAAACATCCGGTAAGATGTTTCGCTCTTATGTGCTTTCTTATGGAGTATCATGACGTTGTATACATGAGAAATGTCTACTTGTCAAGAACTTCTTTTATACTGTTTAATACTACATCCTTTTCGAATGGTTTTGTGATAAACTGTTTTGCACCGTATTTTAAGGCTTCTAAAACCTTGGACTGCTGACCGGCTGCGGTGATCATGATGACCTTTGCATCCGCGTTGACCGCAAGGATCTTCTGCAGTGCCTCAATACCGTCCATCTTCGGCATTGTGATATCGAGAGTGACAAGATCGACCGGATGCTGTTCAAACATCTCTACGGCTTCCTCGCCGTTGGTAGCCTCTGCAACTACGGAATAGCCTTCCTCCTCAAGAAGGTTTTTGAGGATCACACGGGACATTCTGGAATCGTCAACCACAAGGATGGAGCCCTTTGCATCGGCACTGACTTCATAAACCTTCTTCTCGTTGGAAGAAGAGTGGTATGGGGTAGTACCCGGTTTCACCGCATCATTGTCTGCGATCACAAGAGTTACTTTATGGTCCTCGATAAAGATCGGCAGGATATGGAAATCGCCCTCCACGGACTGATCCTTATAAGCAAATACCGGTTCCAGCTCAAATTCATTATCGTGTTCACTCTGATCGGATGCGAACAATCCGTTATTGACATTGATAAACTCACATACAGCATCCAGTGTATCGATTGCATCATTCTGAGCAACACCGGAAAAATTGCCGGCGATCAGAGAAAATGCCTGATCGGAAGACTCCTCTGCGAGTGCGAGACAGAGATTTGTACTGCCTGTCAGCTTCTGGCCGGCAAGTGCACTGTATGGCAGAGACTTTACATGCCGGATCCGGCCGATATAGAAATCTCTGGATACGAAACGGTTGATATTGCGGACAACGAGACCGGCAAGCTCTGTGATCAGAGGATTGGCGGCACAGGCAAAAACAGGGATCAGTGCATCAAGATCATCTGCTTTTAATGCGGTCATATCAGCATCGGAGAAACCGTGCTCCTTCTGAAATGCAGCCAGTGTCTTGTCGATAACGGTAGCGGTCAGCTCCGTACATTCTGTCAGAGACTGTGTAAACTGCATGTAAGGATTTCCCTGCTTTGCCAGTAAGGCATCGATCTGCTCAGCGGTCAGAAGTCCTTTCTCCTGAGCAATATCTCCGAAACGCTTATCGAACTGCATCTGCAGCTGATTGATCATTTCTACGTCTTCCTCAGAAAGTAATCCATCTGCGATGGCGATGGTACCGAGCTTTACACGTACGGAAAGCTGCTTCTCAATGGCTGCACGGTACTCATCCTTTGTAATGATTTGTTTTTCTACAAGGTATGTTCCAAATAATTGACTAAACATAGAATTCACCTCTCCTGTTTATTTTCTGCTTCATATTATACAATAAACTCGTGAAAAATGGAAGAAAAACTGTGATTTTGCTTAATCTTATCGTTTTTTAATGGTGCATTTTCGTCATAATATGGTGAAATGAACTGCCATAGTTTGAAACTATGAACAAACGCATGAAATATGTATTATTCTTTTTGGAAAGAGAGTGTTAGACTGTCCTTATTACAAAGATGGAGGACGAGAAAATGAGTAATGTAACAACACCATGCAGATATGATTTTGTAGGAAGCTTTTTGAGACCGGCACGTTTAAAGAAGGCGAGAAGAAGCTTTGATGAAGGAAAGGTCTCTTATGAAGAGTTGAAAAAGGTAGAAGATGATGCGATCACAGAGCTGATCGAAAAGACAAAGGAGCTTGGCTATCATGTGATCACGGATGGAGAGTTCCGCCGTGCAACCTGGCATCTTGATTTTATGTGGGGATTTGACGGAATCGGTCATACACCGACAACAACCGGACTTCCGTTTCACGGAGAGGCTGCCATGGTAGATGATACATTTATCGATGGAAAGGTTGGAATTTCCGGAGAGCATCCGTTTGTAGAACATTTTCGTTTTGTGAAGGCATTCGAGGATGAGAACACCGTGGCAAAGCAGACAATGCCATCACCGGCACAGTTTTATGCACAGTTTACAATGCCGTTTAACCATGAGCAGACAGAGAAGTTCTATGCGACAGACGAGGAGTTAGCAGCAGATATCGTTAAGGCGTACGGAAAGGTGATCGATGATCTCTATGCGGCAGGCTGCCGTAACATTCAGCTTGACGACTGTACCTGGGGCATGCTTGCCGATAAGACAGGACCAATGCTTTACGGTACAACACCGGAGGGTGCTGTGGAGGTTCAGAAGCGTCATAAGGATATCAACAATCAGGTCATTGCAAATGCGCCGAAGGACATGATCATCAACACACATGTGTGCCGTGGTAATTTCCACTCTACCTATGCAAACAGCGGTGCCTATGATCCGGTGGCAGAGGTGTTATTCGGAGAGGAAAATGTCAATGCATATTTCCTGGAGTTTGACGATGAGAGATCCGGCGGATTCGAGCCGCTTTCCAAGGTGTCCGGAGACAAGAAGGTCGTTCTTGGACTTGTTACAACAAAATCACCGGAGCTTGAGGATAAGGATGAGGTGATCAAGCGTATTCATGAGGCAGAGAAGTACATCCCGTTAGACAGACTCTATCTGAGTCCGCAGTGTGGCTTTGCTTCCTGTGAGATCGGAAACAAGCTGACCGAAGAGCAGCAGTGGGCAAAGCTTGCGCTTGTGAAGGAAGTTGCAGAGGAAGTATGGGGCTGCTAATGAATTTGCAACCTATTTGCTGATTTGTTGAAATCAGATTATTAATAAGAAAATAATATGTGTTGTCAGCAGGGAAACATTTGTCTGTGTTTTCCTGCTTATTCTTATTTGTAAAAGTTTATCAAAGGAAATGTAATCATTAGAAAAAAGGAACTAAGGATATATATTTCCTAAGAGATATGTTATAATTATGATAGATTAAAAGGTAAGGAGGTATAGTTATGAGTAAAAGAAACCGATGGAAACAAAGATGCAGCGTGTTTATGGCTGTGATGATGATCTTTACCTCACTATATTGGGGGGAGATGAGGGTTTCAGCTGCGACACCGCCTGTAAAGATCAAGGTGACATATGGACAGACAGAAGCACGGACGATGCTTGCCGATATCAATGAATTCCGAACGTCGGATACGGAGGCGTGGTGCTGGGATAAAACCGATAGTATAAAGGAGTCGTGTCGGACCACGGAGTTACAGTATGATTATGAGTTAGAGCGTGTTGCAATGAAAAGGGCAGCAGAGATTGCGCTTTCCTACGATCATACCAGATCAAACGGCACGAGTTATTTGACTGCATATCCGTCCGGATATAAGATGGTGGGAGAAAATATTGCTGCCGGTTTTAAGAGTGAAGCAGAGATGTTTGACGGATGGAAGGAAGAGAATGAACCTTATGGCGGACAGGGACACAGAAGAAATATGCTCAGTTCTAATTTTAAGGCTATTGGAATCGGGCATGTCGTATATCAGGGATGCCATTACTGGGTGCAGGAGTTTGGTGATAAGGTCATGGATGGGACGGCTTCAGCAGCGAATGACAGTACGCAGATTGAGGATGTAGATGTTTCACCGTCTTATATCACAGCAGTAAAAACAAATCTGGATGATGTCAGCCTGACAGTCGGAGAGAAAGCAACGACAGCAGATTTTTCACTTGCAATAAATGTGCGGGATCAATGGGGGTATCAGAAGGATTGTGTGATAGAGAATATCTGTACTGCAAAAATTGAAGATGAAACCATTGCAAGCCTGTCGGATGACGGTTTGATCATCGGATTAAAGAGTGGTACAACTAAAATCTGGATATCCAACCCATTCGGAGACGATTTTTACCGTACGATCACAGTCAGCGAGGGAACGGGGCCAAAAGATGATCATACAGCGAGTCCGGATGTGGGCAAAACAGATATTTCTGTGGAGCCGATCGCGGATCAGATATATACCGGTTATGCTTTGATGCCGGATGTGGTCGTAAAAGACGGTTCAAAGGTACTCGCAAAAGATATAGATTATACTGTTTCATACAGTAATAATACAAATGTTGGAACTGCTTCTGTAAAAATTACGGGAAATGGAACATATGAAGGTTCTTATACGACGGACTTTAAAATCGTTTCGTGTGCGATAGGACAGGCGACCTGCAGCAGAATTGCAGACCAGACTTATACCGGGGATGCGATTCGGCCATCCTTTACCGTTACTTATAATAATAAGACCTTGGTAAAAGGAACGGATTACACCTTATCTTTTAAGAATAATGTCAATGTCGGAACGGCAACCATTATCATTACCGGAAAAGGAAACTTTGAGGGAAACAAAGAGATAACATTTAAGATTACAAAGCCATCAGATATTTCGGTAGATGCAATTGCAGACCAGACGTACACCGGTTCTGCATTGAAGCCGGAGGTTGTTGTAAAAGAAGGCACAAAGGTACTTAGAAAAAGTGTGGATTATTATGTTTCTTACAGCGATAATACAAATGTAGGAACTGCCACTGTAAAAATCACAGGAAGAGGAGATTATGGCGGTTCCTGTACAACAACTTTTAAGATCCTTCCATGTGCGATCAGTCAGGTTACTATAGGAAAAATTGCAGATAAGACATACAGCGGAAAGGAAATTGAACCATCTGTTAAACTTACCTATGCGAATGAGAGTTTGAAAAAAGGAACGGATTATACTGTTTCCTATGATAACAATATTAATGTAGGAACTGCGACAGCAACTATTACAGGAATCGGTAATTTTACGGGAACAACCACAGTAAGCTTTAACATTGTAGAAAGTACTGCTAAGATTACGGTTGGTATGATTTCTGATCAGACATTTACAGGAGTGGAGATTACACCGGCAGTTTCCGTGCGGAAGGGAACGAAAAAGTTAACAAAGGATGTGGACTACAAGGTTTCTTATGCCGACAATATCAATGTAGGAATTGCAACGGTTACGGTTACCGGAATTGGCTCTTATGAGGGAACTGCCAGTAAGACATTTCGGATCGTATCCCGTCCGATCAAAGAGGTCAGTGTTGAAACAATTGATACTCAGGAATATACAGGGAAGAAGCTTACACCGAAGCTGAAACTGACTTATAATGGAAAAACATTAACAGAGAAAGTTGATTATGTAGCTGTATACAGCAGTAACATAGGACCTGGAAATGGCGTGGTTAAGATTCAGGGAAAAGGCAATTTTAGCGGACAAAGAACAGAAGTTTTCAAAATTATAGAAAATAAGCAGTCTGCTAACAGAGGTGACAATCAAAACGATAAAAAAGGCGATAATCAAAACGATAATAAAGATGATAAAAAAGACGATAATAAAGACGAAACCGTTCACACCACAAAAATGACGCTGAGCAAGATAAGAGTGACGTTAAAGAAAGGCAAAACTTACCGCTTAAAAGTAACGGTAAATGCCGGAAGCGTAGACAAGATCACGTTTACGTCATCCAATAAAAAGGTCGCAAAGGTGTCTAAAAACGGTGTTATTAAAGCGAAGAAAGCAGGAAAAGCACGTATAACTGTAAAGAGTGGAAAAAGAACAAAATGTTGCAGGGTAATTGTAAAAAATAAGAAATAAAAGGGAGCAAATAATCATGAAGAAATCAAAAGCAGTCATTGGTGTTTTATGTGGTATTCTGGCAGTTGCCCTTGTGGTGGCATCTGTTATGGTGCAGATTTACGGGGGACGCCGGCAGGAGGCAAAGGCAAATAAGAAAACAACAACTCTGGTTGTCTATTTTTCGGCAACGGGTACAACAAAGAAAGCTGCCAGAAAGGTGAAGAAGGCGACGAAAGGAAAGCTGTATCGTATCAAAGCGGCACAGCCATATACGCGGGAGGATCTGGACTATTACACCAAGGATAACTGCAGGGCACAAAAAGAGCAGAACGATGACAATGCAAGACCGGAGATCGCGGGAAGCATCAAGAATATGAGTGAGTACGAAACGATCTATATAGGATATCCGATCTGGTGGGGCAAGGAGCCTCAGATCATCCGCACATTTTTGGAGTCCTATGATCTGAAGGGCAAAAAGATCATTCCGTTCTGCACCAGCGGTGGAAGCGGAATCTCCGGAAGTATGTCTGAGATCAGAGAATCTGCCAAGGGAGCAAATGTTATCGAGGGAAAGGATCTGACAGATGTTTCTCTTGAGTCTGTTAAGAAGTGGACAAAATCCATAGGAAAATAATCGGAAATGATTGTAATCAAAAAGGAGCCATATCAATGATTGATATGGCTCCTTTACCGTATTTAATTAAACTCGCCGTTTTTATGTCTCTGGAAGAAGTCCTTTGTCTCCTTGACAATGACACCGTTTAAGGCGAAGATGGCGATCATATTTGGAATAGCCATCAGTCCGTTAAAGATATCAGCAATCGTCCATACAGCACTTACTGTCATGTACGGTCCGATAAATACGGCAAAGATATATAACCAGCGGTAGATCTTGACGTGCTTCATGTTACCGCCGCTTAAGTATTCCAGACAACGCTCGCTGTAGTAGTCCCAGCCGAGGATCGTTGTGAATGCGAAGAATACAAGACAGAGCATCAGGATGAAGGCGGATACTTCAGCAGGGAACGGAAGTCCCTTCTGGAATGCATATGTAGTTACGGCAACACCTTCGAGTCCCTCTACCTTCCATGCACCGGTCAGTATAATGGAAAGTCCGGTCAGTGTACAGATCACAATGGTATCGATAAAGGTACCGGTCATGCTGACAAGACCCTGGCGGACAGGCTCCTTTGTCTGTGCGGCAGCTGCTGCGATCGGAGCACTACCAAGACCTGCCTCGTTGGAGAAGATACCACGGGCAACACCCTTCTGCATTGCAACAAACATACTTCCGACAGCACCACCGGTCACCGCCTTTGGAGTGAAAGCTGCTTTGACGATGATCTTGATTGCAGCAGGCACCTGTGTAATATTGGTGATGATCAAAATAGCGGCAAACAGGAAATATATGATTGCCATAAATGGCACGATAACCTGGCTGACACTGGCGATTCGTTTGATACCACCGATCAGTACCGCTGCCACGCAGAACGCGAGGATCAGAGAAGCGATCACAACCGACCAGGAGTATTTTCCTAAAAACATGATGTTGACACAGTGTTTGTTGTTTGGATCAAAGAAGCCATGAACGGCACTGGAGATACCGTTTACCTGACTGAAGGTACCGATACCGAAAAGACCAACACAGACACCAAAGAATGCGAACAGCTTTGCAAGCCATTTCCATTTCTTTCCCATTCCCTGCTCAATATAGTAGAATGGTCCGCCGAGACTGTGTCCGTCCTCGCCTACTATACGATATTTGACAGCGAGCAGTCCCTCTGAAAACTTGGTTGCCATACCGAAAAAGGCGGCAACGATCATCCAGAACAGTGCTCCGGGACCACCGGTGCCAACAGCAGTTGCAACGCCGACGATATTACCTGTTCCGATCGTTGCACTCAGAGCGGTACAAAGAGCGGAGAAGCTGGAGATTTCACCCTCACCGCCCTCCTCGTTTTTGATCATCCATTTTAAGGCAAGAGGAAGCTTACGGATCTGGAGAAGTCCCAGACGTAAAGTAAGCAGGATACCACCGGATAAGATCAGTACCATAAGTGGGACACCCCATACAAGGTTGTCAATATTTGCGAGTACATCATTGATTGTTTTCCACATTTTTTTATCCTTCCTGTGAGTGATTTAGGGCATAAAAATAAAACCCTAATATACTATATCGTTTTTTTGTTTTTTTTTCAACAAAAACTATGTGAACGCACCCGCGAGAGAATTTGTGATATAATGAGTCCCAAAGGACTCATATTAGGAGTTTCTTCGAAACTCCGTCATGCGCAGAAAGCGTGCGCAGATATATGATATAATGACTCCAATCAAAGGAGGGGTTTTCCATGAAAGAAAGCTATCGTTTTTATCAGAATAAAGCGTGTGAATATTTTCCATGTCATCCGGTGGACGATCCGGATTCGTTTAACTGTCTGTTCTGCTATTGTCCGTTATATCTGCAGGAAAAATGCCTTGGCAGTCCGGAATGGATATTAAGCGGAAAAGGACAGAAGATCAAGGATTGCAGCAACTGCATGGTAGTTCACAGACCGGAAATGTATGATAAGGTACTCGCGCAGCTTTGCAGGCAGGACTTTACGGTTTCGGTCAACGTCTGGAATTTCAGAAATGAGATCTGGCGGAGAATGGCACAGATCGCCTCCTGGGATCAGATGGAGGCGGAGCTGTTCTGGCAGCACCGGGGAGCCGCGATCAGCAGTGTCACCAATATGATGGAAAAGCACAAATATCTTTACCGTGTGATGATCAAGCTGCAGCCGTTTGATGCAGCTTGTGTACAGAATGACCATTTTTCCTTTGGAAAGCAGGAGATTTTCTGTACGGTGCTGGAACGGATCGACCGCAGTAAGATCACGGAAGGATACCTTTATGCCTTTCATGCACCGGACTTTCCGGTGGAGGAGGCTTCCTCCCTATTGTCACAGTATTATCTGGAAACCTTTCAGATCGCATGTATGGATGTGGTGAGAGAGTGGGTGCGGGACTATCTGGCACGAAAGCACAGTGTTACGTCACCGCATTACTGTTCGGATTCCTTTGGACCGGGCTATTATGGCATGGAGCTTTCGGCGGTGGAGAAGCTGACGGATGTTATGGATCCGGCAGATGTCGGTATTAGTTGTGAGGATGGCACGCTGCAGCCAATGATGAGTCTGGTCGGACTTTATCTGATCAGTACAGAGGATATATTGTCGGACTGTGGTGACTGTGCAGGCTGTATCGGTCAGAAGGAGGGCTGCCGTTTTTGTGCTAATTATGTGAAGCGGTCATAGCGGCAGACAGGGGACTGTCTTATTAAGATTAGATATTGCAATATAAGTAGGATTCGTGTTAAAATTAATATTTAGTCGCAAATAAGGATGATTGATGGAGGAAATATTTATGAGTGAAAATCAGACTTCGTCCCCAATCGCAGAAAATAAAATGGGGACAATGCCAATTGGAAAATTAGTATTTAATATGTCTTTGCCGATGATGATATCTATGTTGGTACAGGCATTGTACAATATTGTGGACAGTATCTTTGTGGCAAAGCTGTCAGAAAATGCGTTGACAGCCGTATCTTTAGCATTTCCGCTTCAGACACTTCTGATCGCTGTCGGAGCCGGTACCGGTGTCGGTATGAACGCGTTGGTGTCGAGGGCACTTGGAGAGAAGGAACATGAGAAGGCGGATAAGATCGCTGCAAACGGCGCATTTATTTATGCCATGAGTTATATTTTATTTCTGATCCTTGGTTTTACCGTGGTCAGACCGTTTTATGCGAGTCAGGCAGGAAAGGCGGATGCAGAGATCATGACTATGGGGATTGAGTATCTGAGTACCGTTATGATCTTCTCCTTTGGATTGCTTTCCCAGTTCTATTTTGAACGTCTTTTGACTTCTACCGGTAAGACCATATTCAGTATGATCTCGCAGATGAGTGGAGCGGTTACCAATATTGTTCTTGATCCGATTCTGATCTTTGGTCTGTGTGGTGCACCGAAGATGGGGGTTGCCGGAGCAGCAGTTGCAACAGTGATCGGTCAGTGTGTTGCCGGAATTGTCGCCGGAACCTGTCATCATAAGTTTAACCATGAGGTGAATGTACATCTGAAGGGCTTTCGTCCGAATGGAAGGATCATCGGCACAATCTATGCGGTTGGTATTCCTTCTATTATTATGCAGTCGATCGGTTCTGTGATGACCTATTGCATGAACCGTATCCTGATCGATTTTTCATCGACGGCAACAGCAGTATTCGGCGTATATTTCAAGCTGCAGAGCTTTTTCTTTATGCCGGTGTTTGGTCTGAACAACGGAATTACTCCGATCATTGCATATAATTACGGTGCTCGCAAGAGAAAGAGAATGGTTCACACGATAAGACTAAGTATGACAGTGGCGTTCTGCCTGACCTGCATCGGTTTTATTTTGTTTGAGACAATTCCACAGGTGCTTCTTGGAATGTTCAATGCTTCTGCGGATATGCTGACGATCGGTGTGACGGCACTTCGGATTATTGGTATCCATTACCTGATCGCATGGTTCTGTATTATTGCGGGTACTGTGTTCCAGGCACTTGGAAAGGCAGTATTCAGTATGATCGTATCGATCATGCGCCAGCTTGTGGTACTGATCCCGGCAGCCTATGTTCTTGCCAGAGTCGGAGGACTTCATATGGTATGGTGGTCCTTCCCGATTGCAGAGGTGATCTCATTTATCGTTTCCACGATATTCCTGATCCGGATCTACCGGACGATCATACAGAAGATCCCGGCATAGTATGGATCACGACAATGCTTACAGATAAAGTAGAGAAAATGAAAGTTCGATTATACTTGAAAGAAAAGAAAGTTGCGGAGGCAGTATGAAACATCGAATATCAGCGGTTATTGCGTGCATATTGGCGGGAGTGCTCCTGACAGCATGCAGTCTGGAAAGTGCGAAGACGGAAGAGAAGACACTGCCAAAGATTACGATTGGCGGGGCCATCTATAAACCGTACTTTTATAAGGACGTCGAAGAAAATTATACAGGCATAGATGTGGAGCTGGCAAAGGAAGCCTGTGCACGTTTAGGCTATCGTCCGGTTTTTAAAGAGATCGATCTGGGACAGCGAAAGGAGTTGTTGCAGAGTGGGAAGATCGATTGTATGTGGAGCTGTTTTAGCATTGATGACAATAATGATGATTATCTGTGGGCAGGACCGTATCTTTACAGCCGCCGTGTTGTTGTGGTACGGGGAGACAGTGATGTGACGAGACTTGCCGATCTGAAGGGCAGATCGATTGCGGTTCAGTCCAATTCTACTTCAGAGAAGATATTTATGAAGAGGGTCAATCATCAGATACCGGAGGTATCAAGAATTGCATCCTACCGAACCTTTGGAGAGGTATTTACGGCACTGCGTAAGGGGTACGTGGATGCGATTGCAGGACATGAGGGCGCACTTCTTGTTTATACACAGGATTATCCGGGACAGTACCGTTATCTGGATATGACGCTGCATCAGGCAAAACTTGGCGTTGCCTTTGCCAAAAACGGCGATGAAAAGCTTGCCGGACGGCTGACGACAGTATTAAATGAGATGTCAGAGGATGGGACAACGGGAAATATTATTGAAAAGTACGGATTAGATGTGGACAGAAATGTATATGGAGGGGCTGACTGATGGGGAAGACTGATGAGAAGATACAGGAATACAGCCCGTTCAAAATAGGGGGAATATTTAGTGTTATTGGAATCCTGTTTCTTGTAATTGTGTATGGGGCGGTGACAAATGCTGAGTGCAGTCAGGTAAAGAAAAATGCGGAGACAACACTGCAGTTTGTGCGTTCACTGTGCCGCAAATACGATGATTATCGGCTTGGAAATCTGACAAGAGACCTTCAGACAGTGATCAATAAATCAAGGACCTTAAGTTCATATGTGAAGGAGACTCAGGCATCGTTAGAAGAATATACGGATATGCAGGATCTAACGGGAATCTGTATTCTGGATGCGGATGCGAAGGTGGTACTCCGGTCGGGACAGCGTCCGCTGGAGGAGAAAGCACTTCTTAAGGCGATCCGTAAGGAGAGTAATCTGAAAAGCATTATTCAGGATTCCAGGAAAACCTATGCGGATCAGATCGAGCTGGAGGGACGTTATTATAATTATGCGCTGGTGGCAAGAACGAAAAAGCCTGGTGTAATCCTGTGTTACGATGATATTACGAGGACGATCGCAGATAAGAATGAACTTTCGCTTGGCTCACTTCTGGCGGGGGATACCTTTGAGGGTGATGCACAGATCATAGTAACAGATGGAAAAACGGTTGTCGGAACCAATGTATCCGATCTGCAGGGACTTGCGGTGGATCAATGTCCGGTCATCAGTGCTTACGGACAGGACAAGGTGCAGAACGACGGGAAATTGTTTGAACTGCGTGACAGCGGGAAAAGCTGGTACGGAAAGCAAGAGTTTTATCGCAGCTATTATTTATATGTTTTTTACAGCGACAAGAATGTTTTTGCCAATCGTATCTATTATATGCTGATCGCATGTGCGGGATACATGGTGGTATGTGTGCTGCTTGCCAATTTGCTGGAGCATACCAGAAAGCTGCGTCTTAAACATATGGAGAAGGAGTATCATCTGGTCAGCACGATCGCCAGTATCTATGAGGCCAATCTGCTGATACACCTGAAGGAGGATAGCTGGGAGGCGGTTGTAAAGTCTGAGCGTTTCAGTGAGGTGATTGATGGAACGCCATCGGCAAGAGAGATGTTAAAGGTATTTACGGACAGACTGGTACAGGATACATATCAGGAGGGCTTTACGAGCTTTGCAGAGCTTGATACGCTGGATGAACGCCTTTGTGGGAAGACATTTATCGGATATTCATATGAGAGCAAGCAGGGGCACTGGTATCTGTCGCTGTTCATTCCGCAGAGAGATGCCGGGGGAAGCCTGCAGTCTGTGATGTTGGTATTTCGCAATGTAACGGATCAGAAGAGAAAGGAAATGGAGTATCAGAAGCAGCTTCGTGTGACAGCGGAGGAAGCGAAACGTGCCGATGATGCCAAGACAGATTTCCTGCGCCGGATGAGTCACGATATCCGCACGCCGATCAACGGCATCCGTGGTATGGTAGAGATCGGAAAGTCCTGTGAGAAGGATGTGCAGAAAACGGATGAGTGCTATGATAAGATCCTTGGGGCGTCTGATTTCCTGCTGGATCTGGTCAATAACGTGCTGGATATGAGTAAGCTGGAGGCGGGAGAGATCGCAATGGAGCATAAGCCGTTTGATCTTAAGGAGCTTATGAAGGATTCGCTTCTGGTGGTGGAAAGTCAGGCGGCACAGCACGGAATCACGATCCACAGGGATGCAGCAGAGGGCGATTACTGGCATTTTGTGGGAAACCCGCTTCACCTGAAGCAGGTTTTCCAGAATATTGTTTCTAATGCGATCAAATACAATAAAGAAAATGGTTCCGTTCGTGTATGGTGCCGCCAGATGTCCGTGGATGCCGGATATGCGACCTTTGAATTTGGCTGTGAGGATACAGGAATCGGTATGAGTCCGGAGTTTCAGAAGCATGCCTTTGATACCTTCGCACAGGAGTCAGACGCTGTCAGGACAACCTATTCCGGATCGGGACTTGGACTTCCGATCGCCAAAAAGCTGGTAGAACATATGGGAGGTACCATTTCCTTTGTCAGTGAGCAGGGGAAGGGAACAACCTTTACGGTTCATCTGCCGCTGCAGATTGACCGGAAATATTGTAGCGGGGAAGGTGAATCAAAGACCGGCGATGTATCCATTCAGGATCTCCGCGTGCTTTTAGTGGAGGATAACGAACTGAATATGGAGATTGCAGAATATATGCTGACCGACAAGGGTGCTGTTGTGACGAAGGCATATAATGGCAGGGAAGCACTGGAGAAGTTTGAAGCGTCAGACCCCGGCAGTTTTGATGTGATCCTGATGGATATTATGATGCCGGAGATGGACGGTCTTGAGACAACCAAAGCGATCCGGGGTCTGTCAAGAGAGGATGCCGGAAGTGTTCCGATCATCGCCATGTCCGCCAATGCCTTTGCAGATGATATTACAAGGAGCAAGGCGGCAGGTATGAATGCCCATCTTTCAAAGCCGCTTGATTTCGAGGAGTTATTCCGGACGATTAAACGGTATGGCGATGCCGGGGCATCGTAAGGAATATTAATAACGAAAAGCATATTCAGAAATAAAATGCAGGCAGAATGGTAAAGCTTACCGTTCTGCCTGTATTGATCTAAGTCCTTCTGAACCCTAAGGTCTGGATCTGCCCCAGTAGCCTTCGATCGCTTCCCGGTTCAGGTTTTCACCGATGACGATCAGGATCGCCTGGCCGACAGCAATCGGATGGATCTGCGTCTGTTTTAGCGTTGCATTGACAGCAATCCAGCTTTCATCCGGAAGTTTCTGGAAGCCCTTGATCCGGAAGACTTTGCCGCAGGCGGGGTCATTTAATATTTCGCGGCAGGACTTTTGAAGAAAATCTTCGGTAAATTCCATATTCATAAAATAAAGGCTGTCATAGGTCTTCTGATTGTCCATCCAGAGCTTGGCGTAATCGGCACCGTGATATCCACTGCTCATGATCTGACGGAAATCCTGTGTGGTCAGATCGGTCCAGTCCTTTTGGAAAACAGTCTGTCCGGCGGGAAGCGTCATATGAAGCTCATTCATAACACCGGTTACGAACCGTCTGGTCTCTTCAAGCTGCACCGGTGAAACCTCCTGCACATGACTGTAGAGGACGGTACCGGCTTGTGCCGTCTGTGATGCCAGAATATAGCGGGATTCTTTAGAGAGCTCCTGATCCGGAGCTGCATCGATGATCGTGATCACATTGCCGATTGCATACCAGCGGTCTAAAGGCTCCTCATGGAGGGCATCAAAGAATTCGTCCATATCAAAGATGCCTGAGGGCTCCACCAGTACACGGTCGTAGCCGCACATTCCCATCGCAATCAGCTTTGTTTTAAAACGTCTGCGGTGGCAGTCGGCATCACAGCCGCCGGCGACCATCTCCAGAGTACAGTTGTCACCGAGGATATCCTGCAGCAGCATGGCATCGACATTGACTGCACCAAAATCATTTTCCAGTATTCCGATGTTTAGCCCCTGATCGATCAGATATTTCGCATATCTGCGGATAAACGTTGTCTTGCCGGAGCCGAGAAATCCCGTGATCAAATCAATCTGAATCATAGTTACAACCTCTTTTCTGTCTGTTTGTGGACAGTTTATCACAGATGTCCTTAAAAAGCATCTTTTATTCTGTGTATCATGATAGATATTATCGGCATATTCTTTTCTAATATGAGACTTTTTCATGATTATATAAAAAAATTCACAAAACGACTTGTCTCGATAAAATAATACCATTATAATTATCGTAATTAAGAGAAGAATGAACAAATAGAAAGAGGTATGAAAATGCAGCATAAAAAGAACTACGAAATAAGTCTATTCGTAATCGGATGCATTCTGATCAACTGTATCGGCAAGTATGCGGCAGCGGAGATGCAGCTTCCGCTCTGGCTGGATTCCTTTGGCACAGTCTGCAGTGCGTATGCACTGGGACCGGTGTGCGGTGGAATCGTCGGTGCAGCGACGAATGTGATCTACGGTTTTTCCCATCCGGTTTCCTGTATCTATGCCATCACCAATGTGGCACTTGGGATTCTGGTAGGACACTGCGCGGCAAGGGGATATCTGCAGAATCTGTTCCGGACGATGACACTCAGCTTTCTGGTTACCGTGGTGTCGGTGGCAGTATCGGTTCCGTTAAATATCCTTTTCTCCGATGGCAGAACCGGGAATATCTGGGGAGACGGTGTGATCGATCTGCTTGGACAGATGGGACTGATCCATTGGCTCTGTTATGTGATTGGAGAGTTTTACGTGGACTTTTTGGATAAGGTTGTGACGCTGGTGGCGTTTTTTGCCGTGCTGAAGCTGTTTCATGACCGGAGACAGAGAAAGCAGGAGACAAAGAATCCGAAGATACGTCCGAATCATGTGAAGACGGGAATCTTTGCAGGAATCCTTGTTCTGCTTGCCGCATGGCAGCCGGGCTGTGACATGAAGGCGGCAGCAGAAGAGCGCTATAACACATATGTCCAGACGATATATAACGATGGAAACGGGCTGCCGGGTGGCAAGGCGAATGATATTGCACAGACAAAGGACGGTATCCTGTGGGTCGGAACTTATGGCGGACTGTATCGCTACAATGGAAGCCGCTTTCGATGGATGAATGAATACGAGTCGGTCAAAAATGTCAACTGCCTTTATACGGATGAGGCAGGAAGACTCTGGATCGGAACAAATGACAGTGGTGTTTCGATCAGCATTAATGAAGAAATTTCCAATGTTATAGATTCCATGCACGGACTTCCCTCCGATTCGGTGCGATGCATTACAGAAAATTCCGATGGAACTTTTTACATCGGTACAACGGATGCGCTTGCCGTTGTATCCTTATCCGGTGGTCTGGCAGTTACGGATATGATCCCGGAGATCACCTATGCCAGAAGTCTTTCGGCGGATCAGGAAGGTCATGTGGCTGCAGTTACGGATGAGGGAGGTCTGTACCTTCTCCGTAACGGAGAGATCATCGCACAGTGGGAGAAAAGACCGATGCAGGCAGCATATTCCTGTTGTATGTTTGACCAGTCCGGCAAGCTGTATGTTGGAAGAACCGACAATGTGATCGAGGTCTATGAACCCTCCGGCAAGATCTGGAAGAACACGCAGGTGATCAAATGCGGTTCCTTGTCCAATATTAAGTCATTAAAACGCTCCGAGGATGGTGAGATCTTTATTTGTGCGGACAATGGAGCCGGTTATCTGAATGCAAAGAATGTTTATCAGGATATCAATACCAACAAGTTTAACAGCTCGATCGATCACATGCTGATTGATTATCAGGGAAACCTCTGGTTTACCTCATCAAGACTTGGTCTGTTTCGGATGTGTAAGTCTGTGTTTACGGAGATATTTACTGAGGTAGGACTGGATGAGGATGTCGTAAATACCGTGACAAAGTGGGACGGTAATCTGTATTTTGGTACAGACAGTGGTCTTGACATTGTAAATGGACGTATGACAGAGGTTCGGGAGAATGCACTGACTAAAAAACTGCAGGGCATCCGGATACGCTGTCTGATGGTGGACAGCCGCAACCATCTGTGGATCTGTACCTCCGGTTCCGGTGTGCTGGAGCTTGCCACGGATGGAACCATGCACAGCTATACAGAGAAGGAAGGGCTGCTCGGCGATAAGTTCAGAACTGCGATGGAGCTCACGGATGGAACCATTGCTCTGGCGGGCGACATCGGCATCAGTTTTGTCAAAAACGAAAAGATCACAGGAACGATCGGCACAGAGAATGGTCTTGCTAATCCAAAGGTGCTCTGTATGCTGGAGCAGAAGGACGGAAGTATCCTGGCAGGAACAGACGGTAATGGTATTGCACTGATCCGCAATCGGAAGGTGGTTTCGCATTACAAGAAGACAAACGGCTTAAGCTCCGGAGTTGTACTCAGAATGGTTCCGGATACCGATAACGGAGGTATTTTCGTGATCACGAGCAACAGTCTGTGCTTCATGAAAAAGGATCAGATCCGCGAGCTGAAGAATTTCCCGTATTATAATAATTTCGATATGGTTGAGGGAAATAAGGGGGAGGTTTTTGTGCTCAGTTCAGCCGGTATCTATGTTGTAGATAAGAAGAAGCTGGAAAACGGAGAGAAGTTAGATTATGATCTGTTAAATGCCGCAAAGGGTCTGCAGGAGTCGTTGACGCCAAATGCATGGAATTATATTGACGAGAACGATAATCTCTATATTTCCGGTGGCTTTGGCGCGGTATATATGAATATCAATGATTATAATTCACACAATTTCTCGTACCGCATGCTGATGAAGTCGATCCGGCTGGACGGGGAGAGATCTTATGTGGAGCGAGGAGAGGTCTTTCATATTCCGAGAGGCGTGTCACATATCGAGATCGTACCGGAAGTAGTCAATTACTCGATCAACGATCCGTATGTGCGGGTATGGCTGGAGGGCTTTGACAAGGAGCCGGTCATTGTTGCTCAGAGTGAACTGAAAAATATTGTGTACACCAATCTGCCGACAGGAGACTATGTTTTCCACATGGCGGTGTACGATAACCAGAAAGCAAAGGTGATCGAGGAAAGCACCTATCCGATCGTAAAGGACAAAGAAATCTATGATCACTGGTGGTTTTATGTTTATTACGGTGCCGTCCTCGTTTTGACGATCGCATATCTGACCTGGCTGATCGTAAGAACACAGATCCAGAAGAAGCTGAATCTGCAGAAGAAGGAGCTGGAGCTTGCAAAGAACCAGATCCAGATGGGAAATGAGACGATCATCACGATTGCGAGAACGGTCGATGCCAAGGATGAAAATACCAGTCAGCATTCCCAGCGTGTATCGGAATACTCTGTTATGATCGCAGAAAAGCTCGGATACGATAAGGAGGATCTGGAGGTGCTGCGAAAAACAGCATTGCTGCATGATATCGGAAAGATCGCGATTCCGGACCGTATCTTAAATAAAGCAGGCCGCCTGACCGATGAGGAATACGATGTGATGAAGTCCCATGTGATCCGGGGAGCAGAGATCTTAAAGAATTTTACGTTTATAGAGCATGTGGATGAGGGGGCACTGTACCATCATGAGCGGTATGACGGCAGAGGCTATGTGAATGGGCTGAAGGGAGAACAGATTCCGCTAAATGCGCGGATCATCGGTATTGCTGATGCCTTTGATGCGATGACAGCCAATCGTGTGTACCGCAAAAAGTTGGATCTTGATTTTGTGTTAAACGAACTGGAGAAGGGCAAGGGAACTCAGTTTGATCCCAAGCTTGTGGAGATCCTGTTAGGTCTTCTGGAGGATGGAACGATCGATGTAGAGAGTCTGTACGGCAGAAAAGATATTCTGGAACAGTCATAAAAGAAAGAGAGGCATGGTATGAAGAGAATATATTTGATCACATTTAGCAGCGCACTGCTCGTTGTACTGGCGGCGTTCTGCCTTCATGTACTGATGCGGGATGACACAAAGCAAAGAAAGATCACTATCGGCTTTGTCTATGTGGGAGATACCAGTACCGCCTATACAGGTAATTTTGTCAAGGCGCAGAAGGCAGTTGAAAAGAAATACGCCGGGCAGGTGAAGACGATCCCGAAGTTTAATGTGACGGAGGGAAGCGAGGAGAGTATTTTGCAGGAGCTGGTGGATGATGGCTGTGATATGATCTTTACGACAAGCTTTGCGTTTGGAGAAAAAGCGAAGGAATGGGCAGGAAAGTATCCGAAGGTGCAGTTCTGCCAGTCTACCTGCGCCAATGCCAACGATAAGCCGGTTTATAAAAATTATCACACATATATGGGAGCAATCTATGAAGGAAGATATATCTCCGGTGTGGTAGCGGGCATGAAATTAAAGCAGCTGATTGATGAGGGAACCATTACGAAGGAGCAGGCAAAGGTCGGATATGTCGGAGCATATCCGTATGCGGAGGTAATCTCCGGATATACGGCATTTTTCCTCGGTGTGCGCTCCGTCGTGCCGCAGGCACAGATGACCGTAAAGTATACAAATACCTGGGGAAGCTACGCCTTAGAGAAGAAATGTGCCTCCGGGCTGATCCGTGAGGGCTGCGTGATCATATCACAGCATTCGGATACGACAGGACCGGCGGTAGCGTGTGAAGAGGTCAAGGGAGAGAAGATTGTGTATCATGTCGGTTATAATCAGAGTATGGCGGATGTGGCACCGACAACGTATCTTACCGGTTGCAGGATCAACTGGGAACCGTATATTTCCTCTGCCGTGCAGGCAGTCATTGAGGGACGGGACATTGAAAATGAGGAGAATGCGACCGTGAATGGAAATGATGCCGGAGCAGGTTTTGATCAGGGGTGGGTGCAGATGCTGGAATTGAATGAGCTGATCGCCGCACCCGGAACCAGGGAAAAGATAGACTCTTTGATACACCGGTTTGAGCAGAAGAAGGTACATGTATTTCAGGGGGATTATATCGGGGTGGATCCGGAGGATGACACGGATCAGATCTCCTTGAAAAAGGAATATAAAGAGAATGAAAAGAGCTCGGCACCGACATTCCATTATGTGCTGAAAGATGTCATAAAGATTGAATAGAAAACGCCTGTCCGTCTGAATAAGACAAGCGTATCAGTCAAAAAGGGCAGGAAGGTGACCTGAAAGGTCAAGAAGAACAAATCGGTAAAGGTAAAATCCTGCAAATGGACCAGCAAGAAGAAAGCCATTGCAGTGGTTTCAAGGAAGGGCGTTGTTACCGGAAAACAGGCCGGTAAGACAACCATCACGGCAGCAGCACCGACGATCATACCTACGGTTGTTCCGAACACAGCACCGACACCGAATCCGGACAAGTCCAAGAACGGCATCCGCAAGTATGATGACGGTCAGATGGACAAGACAATGACAGCACCGGAGCTCATGCAGATGTAGCCAAGATGAAGGTTGTTGCATCCTGGGAAGGAATCTGGAGCCGTACCAACAACAAAGGAATTTGCAAGGGTAAGGATATCAATGCAACTCACTTTGACACAATGGATTACGCAGAGTATAATGAGGCAGTGCTTGCACTCAGTGCAGAGAAGCTTGCCGGTGTCAAAAACTGGATTGAGTTCTCCTCTCCGACAGAGGGAGCAACGATTACCAAGATTGAGATTCTGGATCTGGCAGAATAAGAACTTTCCAAGTAGAATACGATTTATAAGATTTTTTTAATGATAAAGATCATCTTTTGTCCGGTGATACCGGATGGAAGATGATCTTTTTGATGTATCGGAAATCCACAATGTATTGCTCTCACAAAATTATTAACTAAGACTTCCCATACCAAAGATGGAGATCCGCCCATAATATTTCTTATGTCCGGAAAATAAAATATGAATTTTGCCTGAGAAATCAGTTGATCCGTGAACTATGACTAAAAAATTGACGCAGATCAGTAGGATTTCTGAAAAATCTTTGCTTTGCAATGC
>ERZ773115.594-NODE-594-length-39260-cov-28.718556_pt1 | contig 39260 bp, 40 predicted proteins | sample MGYA00511116_ERZ773115 | MGnify/ENA primary metagenome ERZ773115 (study PRJEB29015, sample SAMEA2737869) | human gut metagenome | biome: human gut; feature: human-associated habitat; material: faeces | place: China | collected 2012 ... | reverse complement strand
TTGCAAGAGAAAATGAAATTAAAACAGTGAAAATTATCATGTCAGGAAAGTTAAACGGTTTTGACAATGACTTTATAAAAGAAAGGGTAAGGGAAATGTATGCTTAAAGTAGCAGTAATGGGCGATTACGATAGTATATATGGTTTTCAGGCATTGGGGCTTGATATTTACCCGGTGGATGAAAAGGCAAAGGCGGAAGCAATACTTAAAAAGCTGGCAAATGGAAACTATCCGATAATATATATTACTGAATCGCTGGCGGAAGAAATAAAAAGTGAAATTGAAAAATTTAGTGAATTAGTTACTCCGGCAATTATTTTAATTCCAGGAGTTAAAGGCAACACAGGCGCAGGAGTTAAAGGAGTTAAGGATTCGGTAGAAAAGGCAATTGGCTCAGATATTGTTTTTGGAAAATAATATTTGAACCGGAAAGGACAGAATATGGAATATAGCAAGGGAGTAATCAGAAAAGTGGCAGGTCCATTGGTTATTGCTGATGGAATGCGTGATGCCAATATGTTTGATGTGGTTCGTGTTAGTGACAAAGAACTAATTGGTGAAATTATAGAAATGCATGGTGATCAGGCGTCAATACAGGTTTATGAAGAAACAGCAGGGCTTGGTCCCGGTGAACCTGTAGTTTCAACAGGAGCACCTATGTCTGTAGAATTGGGACCCGGACTAATTGGAAGTATATATGATGGTATACAAAGACCGTTAGATGACATTATGAAAGTGTCGGGTAGCCTATTAGAAAGAGGAGTTCAGGTCCCATCTCTTAAACGTGAATTGAAATGGGATTTTGAGGCAACTGCAAAGGTTGGAGATGTAGTTGAAGAAGGAGATATTTTAGGTACAGTAAAAGAAACTCCTGTAGTTACACAGAAAATCATGGTTCCATACGGAGTAAAAGGTGAAGTAATAAGCATAAAGTCAGGAAATTATTTTGTTACAGATGTAGTTGCCACAATTAAAACTGAAAAAGGTGAGCAGAAAATTACATTAATGCAAAAATGGCCTGTACGAAAAGGCCGTCCATATAAGGAAAAGAAAAATCCCAACAAGCCATTAATTACAGGGCAGAGAGTTGTTGATACATTATTTCCTATAGCAAGAGGTGGTGTGGCAGCAGTTCCCGGACCTTTTGGTAGTGGTAAAACAGTAATCCAGCATCAGCTGGCAAAATGGGCAGAGGCAGACATTGTAGTTTACATTGGTTGCGGTGAGCGTGGAAATGAAATGACTGACGTACTTAATGAATTCCCTGAGTTAAAAGATCCAAAAACAGGTGAGTCATTAATGGAACGTACAGTTTTAATTGCTAATACATCAGACATGCCTGTTGCAGCCAGAGAGGCTTCAATTTATACAGGTATAACAATTGCAGAATATTTTAGAGATATGGGATATTCAGTAGCCCTTATGGCTGACTCCACATCAAGATGGGCAGAGGCATTAAGAGAGATGTCAGGACGTCTTCAGGAAATGCCGGGTGAGGAAGGTTATCCTGCATATCTTGGTTCAAGACTTGCACAGTTCTACGAGCGTGCAGGTATGGTAAAGGCCCTTGGATCAGAGGGAAGGACCGGTGCACTTTCAGTTATCGGTGCCGTATCACCTCCAGGTGGTGATATTTCAGAGCCGGTATCCCAGGCAACACTTCGTATCGTGAAGGTATTCTGGGGACTTGATTCAGCTCTTGCATACAAGAGACATTTCCCAGCTATTAACTGGCTTACATCATACTCATTGTATGTTGACAATATGGGCAAATGGTTTGAGGAAAATGTAGATGAGAAGTTCATGACAGACCGTCAGAAGATGATGACACTGCTTCAGGAAGAGGCAGAGCTTGACGAGATTGTAAAGATGGTTGGTATGGATGCCCTCTCAGCAGGTGACCGTCTCAAGATGGAAGCTGCAAGATCTATCCGTGAGGACTTCCTTCATCAGAACTCCTTCCATGAGGTAGATACCTATACTCCGCTTCATAAGCAGTTCCTTATGATGGAGCTTGTTATCGCCTTCTATGAGCAGTCAGCAGAGGCTCTCAGGCAGGGGGCTACAATAAAGCACATTCTTAGCATGGATGTCCGTGAGAAGATCGGACGTTTCAAATATGTGCTTCCGGAGAATGTAGATACCGAATTTGAAAATATCCAGAAATCACTGGCACAGGAACTTGAGAGTATCAAGGGAAAGGAGGACTAAGAAATGCCAAAGGAATATAAAACAATACAGGAAGTTGCAGGTCCTCTTATGCTTGTTCACGGTGTAGAGAATGTAACTTATGATGAGCTTGGTGAGATCGAGCTTGCAAGTGGAGAGGTAAGAAGATGTAAGGTTCTTGAGATCAACGGCGAGGACGCCCTGGTACAGTTGTTCGAGAACTCAACAGGTATCAACCTTTCAAACAGTAAGGTAAGATTTTTAGGCAGAAGCATGGAGCTTGGCGTATCGGAAGATATGCTTGGCCGAGTATTCGACGGCCTCGGACGTCCTATAGATAACGGACCGGAGATACTTCCGGATGAGAGAAGGGATATCAACGGACTTCCTATGAATCCGGCAGCAAGAAATTACCCTTCAGAGTTCATTCAGACAGGTATATCTGCCATTGACGGACTTAACACACTGGTAAGAGGACAGAAGCTTCCTATTTTCTCAGCTTCAGGTCTTCCACACAGTAATCTGGCAGCCCAGATAGCAAGACAGGCAAAGGTTCGTGGAACAGACGAGCAGTTCGCCGTAGTATTTGCCGCTATGGGTATAACTTTCGAAGAGGCTAACTTCTTCACAGAGAGCTTCAAGGAGACAGGTGCCATAGACAGAACAGTCCTGTTCATCAACCTTGCAAATGATCCTGCTGTTGAGCGTATCGCTACCCCACGTATGGCACTTACCGCAGCAGAATATCTTGCCTTTGAGAAGGATATGCACGTGCTGGTTATACTTACAGATATAACAAACTACGCAGATGCACTCCGAGAGGTATCTGCTGCAAGAAAGGAAGTTCCGGGACGTCGTGGATATCCTGGATATATGTACACTGACCTTGCAACATTATACGAAAGAGCAGGAAGACAGAAGGGCAAGAACGGATCTATCACTATGATACCTATCCTTACAATGCCTGAGGATGATAAGACACATCCAATCCCTGACCTTACAGGATACATTACAGAGGGACAGATAATCCTTTCAAGAGAGTTATACAGAAAGGGTGTTACACCACCTATAGATGTTCTTCCGTCACTGTCACGTCTTAAGGACAAGGGTACAGGTGAGGGAAAGACAAGAGGAGATCATGCAAGTACAATGAACCAGTTATTTGCAGCGTACTCACGAGGAAAGGACGCCAAGGAGCTTATGACTATCCTTGGTGAATCAGCTCTTTCAGATATTGATATCCTTTATGCCAAGTTCGCAGAGGCCTTTGAGAAGGAATATGTATCCCAGGGATATGACACGGACAGAGACATTGAGGAAACTCTTAACATAGGATGGAAGCTTCTTTCAATCCTTCCTAGAGCAGAGCTTAAGCGTATTGATGATAAGTGGCTTGATATGTATTACGGAAAATTCTAAAGCGGACAGCTGTAGATATATTAACAAAGGCTTATCATCAGACCATAAGGTCATGGTATTATAGGAAAGGAGGAGAAGCATGGCAAATGTAGTTGTGAACCCTACACGAATGGAGCTTACAAGACTTAAGAAAAAACTTGTGACAGCTTCAAGGGGACATAAGCTATTAAAGGATAAAAGAGATGAGCTCATGCGTCAGTTCCTTGATCTGGCAAGAGAAAATATGGAGCTTAGACTTAAGGTTGAAGCAGGGATAAAAGCAGCGAATACCAACTTCGTAATTGCCAAGGCAGGCATGAGTGAGCAGACTCTTCATACTGCGTTAATGGCTCCAAAGCAGGAGGTTAAGCTTGAGGTGAGTGACAGAAATGTCATGAGCGTTGACATCCCGGTATTTAATTACAGGACCAAGAGTGCAGACGAAAGCGATATTTATTCCTACGGTTTTGCATTTACATCCGGTGATCTGGATGACGCGGTGAAGTCTTTGTCGGATATCCTTCCGGATATGCTGAAGCTTGCTGAGATAGAGAAATCATGTCAGCTTCTTGCCGCAGAAATAGAGAAGACAAGACGTAGAGTTAACGCTCTGGAGCATGTTATAATTCCGGAGACAAAAGAAGGTATAAAATATATAAGCATGAAGCTTGATGAAAATGAGAGAAGTACCCAGGTACGACTTATGAAGGTCAAGGATATGATGCTTGAAGATGCTCATCATTACAAGGAACATCGGTTTGAACATGCCAACAGCTGATCATGAATCCAGATGATCAGTTTTATGCAGGCGTGCCATATACCAGAGTGGAGGTAGACGGCACGCCTGCTTTTTTAATGTGATTTTAATTGAAACCAGTATATGTTCCAGGTATAATGGTAATGCGTCGATTGGTACATATTAAAGGGATTAACAGGTGAATAATGTATATATGTCCGGTATTGGTAATGTGTTATAATGGATGATATTCGGAGTGGCGATTCGAAGGCTGTGTGACAGCACGAAAATATGATGGCAAGAGAATAAGTACAGGGTGAGGGAGATTAGATAATATGAATATTGTGGCGATAGCGATAATAATTTATTTGCTCAGGAAGAAGGATACAAGAAAGAGTGATGTGGCAAAGGTGTCGGCATTTCCTATAATTGCATTGATGATATTATCGTTTACTGTAAATGATGGATTTTCGGTACTTGTTACACTTGGAATAATGTCATACATAATCATAAAAGCACTTAAGGGTGGAACACATAATAAAAGAGCAAAGGACTACGGATGGCAGACTAATGACAACAGGTGGGATCCCAGGAGAAATACTGTGCCGGAAGGCACAATGGGTGGATATGAGAAAAGGGTAGAGTATGGTCGTGATGGCAAGCCTTTAAAGCCTGTGTCAAGAAATGCCGGTAAGAGAAGGCGGGTTGTGAATAAGTTCAATGAAGAGTACGGTCTTAATCTTACAGACAATCAGGTTCTGTGTATAGTTGATGCCTCTTATATGTCCGCCGGCTGGAAGACAGAGCTTACTGCCATGAACCAGAAATACGAGAATGTATATGAGTGGCTGGAGTCGGATACCAGATGGCTTCGTGCATATCTGTATGTCTTGAGTATCCAGGATGTGTCTCCTGATTTTGAGGAACAGCACAGGATAGTAACCTCCACATTCCAGGAAATTTTTAATTACAGCGATTCACTCGGTGATATGTCATTGGATGAGAAGATTAAGACGATAAATGAGAAGTACTTTGCTTCATTTAACAGGGTTACATATATGATAGCCTATAGGTTTCTGGAGTATCAGGGCTTCAAACATAAGCTTGACAGTGTGGAAGCCTTTAAATATCAGGATGAGATGGACAGGCTTAAGGGCAAGTACGATGACTATTTCAGTGAGTTCAGTAAGAGTACCACATACCCCAATATTTAAAACCATATAGTCAGACATATTTAATTCCCATTTATTGAAATAATTCTTCAATAAATGGGAATTCTATGTTAGAATAAGACGATTTGTCCAATGGGCAGATCAGCTTGTGACAGGAGGGATGAGACGGAAGTCTGTTTCCGTACTCTACTTGACAGGGATGGCGACACATTTGCAGAGAAAACTGCGGATCTGCCCAGATATGGACTGGCAAGGTACTAACCGACTGTCATGTCATCAGTCTGGCTATAAACTGGGGTTTTTCTTCAAATATATCAGTAAAGTATTTGATTTCCCCCCCATAGTATCTGTTGGATGATGGAGCAGGGTTATTGCATGTTTCCCTGTCTGCCGAGTATTATAAAGCAACAGGTGCAAGGAGAAGCACAGATAAAATTCTCCGTTATTTGCTCCCCGGATTGATGAAGAGTCATATCATATATGTCAGAAATGCAAATAATCCTGGCATATGGCGTCAGCAGTATCTGCCGGTGCAGATCATAAAAGCTGATGTTCTAAAGAGGAGGAAATAAAAAAATGGAAAAAAACAATTCCAACAACATCATTGAGCTGAAGAACATCTCGCGAGTATTTGAAGATGGATTCGCAGCGGTTGACGGATTCAACCTGGAAGTAAAGAAAGGTGAATTCGTAACCTTCTTAGGCCCTTCGGGATGTGGTAAGACCACAACACTCAGAATGATCGCAGGGTTTGAAATCCCAACATCAGGTGAAATTTTATTAGACGGCAGAGAGATAAGCAAGCTGCCACCAAACAAGAGACCTATTAATACGGTCTTTCAGAGGTATGCCCTTTTTCCACACCTGAATATTTTCGACAACATTGCATTCGGCTTGAAGCTTAAGAAGCTTCCTAACCAGGAAATCGTAAAAAAGGTTAAGCGAGTACTGGAAATGGTTGACCTTGAGGGATTTGAGAAACGTAAGGTTTCAACTCTGTCAGGTGGACAGCAGCAGCGTATAGCCATAGCCCGTGCCCTGGTAAATGAGCCGGAGATACTTCTTCTTGACGAGCCTCTTGGTGCCCTTGATCTTAAGATGAGAAAAGAAATGCAGCTTGAGCTTAAGAATATGCACGAGAAGCTAGGTATTACATTTATCTATGTAACCCATGACCAGGAGGAAGCCCTTACCATGTCCGACAAGATCGTAGTTATGTCAGAGGGTAAGATACAGCAGATCGGAACTCCCGAGGATATATATAATGAGCCGAAGAATGCATTTGTAGCAGACTTTATCGGCGATAGCAATATCTTCAACGGAATAATGACAGGCAAGCTCAGGGTGCGTTTCTGCGGTGCGGAATTTGAGTGTCTTGATGATGTTGCAGAAGGAACTAAGATAGACGCAGTTGTAAGACCTGAGGACGTTGTGATAACAACACCTGATAAGGGTGCCATAAAGGGTGTTGTCACATCAGTGATATTCAAGGGAATACATTACGAGATCACTGTCCAGTCAGGAAAGAATGAGATAGTTATCCAGTCAACCAAGTCAGCCAAAACAGGAGAGGAAGTAGGCCTTAATATAGAGCCTGACGGAATCCATATCATGGTATCAGAGACAGCCATGAACCACATTGAGGCAGGGCTTAACAAGTTATATGAGCTTGATATATTTGACGGCGAGCTGGATTTCAATATAACAGATGTGTTAGCAGGCTCAAAGCTTGTGGATAATGTGCTTGTGGATGCCAGCGGAAACGAAATAGATCCGGACAAGCTTAAGATAATCCTTTCGGTTCTTCCTGAGGATATCGAGATGAGCGACGAAGAGGATGCCGGTATTGTAAACGGACATATCATCAACCTTATCTACAAGGGAGATCACTACAGCTATGTTGTCAGGACAGATGACGAGGAGGACTTCATTGTTGATGATGAGGACCTCTGGAACATGGACGACAGAGTCAGCCTTATAATACCACAGGACAAGATTAAATATTCAATAAAGAAATAAAGCGGAGGAAGCCATGAAAGGATTACGTTTTTCAAGAAAACAGCTTGGAATACCCTATGCATTATTTCTTATCTGCTTTGTGGTAGCACCACTGTTTGTAATTATATATTATGCATTTACAAATGGTGAGGGACAGTTTACTCTTGCCAATTTTACAGGATTTTTCACAAATCCCAATACCCTTGGAACTCTTTGCTACAGCTTCGCTCTGGCGGTTGTCACCACATGCGTGTGCCTGCTTCTGGCGTATCCCATCGGATACATACTTGCGAAGAGTAATCTCAAGAAAAAGGGCGTTATCGTCATGATATTTGTCCTTCCTATGTGGATAAATTTCACCTTGAGGATAACAGCCTTAAAGGAAATATTAACAATGATAGAGGGCAATCTGGCATACCATCCTTTTTTAAATTCCGTGATCGGTATGACCTACGATTTTCTTCCATTCATGATACTGCCATTGTACACAACAATGCTTAAGCTTGATAACAGCCTCCTGGAGGCGGCCAATGATCTTGGGGCAAATGCAGTCCAGACCTTCTTCAAGGTTACGCTTCCCCTTACCATACCGGGCATAATAAGCGGAGTTGTAATGGTATTTCTTCCGTCAATGACCAACTATGTTGTTCTTGACATGCTTTATAACAGCACATACATCATGGGTAGTCTTATCGGAAGCTATTTCTCAGCTTATAACTGGCATGGCGGATCAATGATAGCCCTTATACTTCTGGTGATCATACTTATCTTCACATTGTGTACCAACAGATTTGAGGATGATGACGCCAAGAACAGAGGAGGTGCGTTGTTATAATGAAGAAATTTGGCGGAACAATATTTATAATCATAATGCTGCTGTTACTCTACACACCTATACTGGTGCTGGCTGTGTACAGCTTTACTACTTCAGCAAATATTGGTACCATCCATGGATTTTCCATGGATAACTATGTGACCTTGTTCACAAAGGCAGAGCTTAGATCCATGATAATCGGAACGGTACTTCTGGCAGTGGGATCAGCGGTAATTGCCACAATACTTGGAACCATAGGTGCCGTAGGAGCGTATTATTCAAAGAAAATCTCAGCAGGAGCTATCGGTGCCATGAACCAGATCCCTGTTGTAAATGCGGACGTTGTAACAGGCTTCTCGATCTGCATACTTCTTATCGTTGTGTGCGGAATGAATAAGGAGAGCTTTGTTCCTCTTGTTATCGGACATGTAGTGCTGTCTGCACCATTTGTGTATCTCTCAGTAGTACCGAAGCTTAAGCAGATGGACAGCAGCCTCTATGAGGCAGCCCTGGATCTTGGAGCTTCACCGGCATACGCATTGTTTAAGGTTGTGCTTCCACAGATCGTGCCGGGTATCGTGTCGGGATTTGCCCTTGCAATAACTCTGTCATTGGATGATTATTTCATAGCAACCTACACTAAGCCTGCCACATTTGACACCATAAGCACTTATGTTGTAAATGCCACCAAGGGATCCCAGACAGAGACTAAGACAGCCCTCTGGGCACTGTCCACAGTGATCTTCCTGATAGTTATAATTGTGGTAGTTATCATGAACATAGCAGGCAGGAACGGCGACAAAAATAAAGAAAATGCCCACCCACAGAAGGTACGTAGGCAGAGACTGGAAAAGGGGGCGGCAAAATAATGAGAAAAAGTGAGATCAATAACAGACATACATTGATGACCGGAAATAAATGTGGCAGGATCCTTTCACAGATTTCCGGAAAAAACAGAGGCAGTATCGGATCATATGTGAGAAGAGCCACGGCAGTTACTCTTGCCGCAGCCATGCTTGGAGCAAGCCTTCCGGTATATGCCAAAGCACCGGAAACCGGTAATGTAACAAATGTGGTTTCCGATGGGAAAGGTCGTAATATAAATGATGAGGCTGACCCGGCAGAAGGTTCTGTTTCGGCAGATAATAAAGATGGTGATAAGGCTGGAAATACAGCTTCCGATGGTAATGCTGCCGGAAAAGGTGATGATGTTGTAACCCTCAGGGTCTGCAACTGGGAAGAGTATATCGACCTTGGCGGCTGGGACGAAGACGAGGCAATGGAGCTTGAGAATGGTCAGACCATATATGGCGACAGACCCATATATCAGGAATTTGAGGACTGGTATTATGAGAACTACGGCGTGAAGGTTAAGGTGGAGTACTCCTGCTTCGGTACAAATGAGGAGCTATACAGTATGCTTACCCTTGGTGACAAGTATGATCTTGTATGTCCTTCTGATTATCTTATAATGAAGCTCATGAAGGAGGAGGCGGTAGTGCCTTTCTCAGATGAGTTCTTTGATGAAAGCAAGGAAGACAATTACTATGTTAAGGGAGTGTCTCCTTATATCAGAAATGTATTTGACGAGAACGAGATAAATGGCGAAAGCTGGAGCAAATATGCTGCCGGTTACATGTGGGGACTTACAGGAATACTTTATAATCCTGAATACGTTTCATATGATGAGGCGTCCACATGGGCAATCATAAATAATCCAAAGTTCAGCCGTCAGGTTACGGTTAAGGATAATGTAAGAGACACATATTTCGCAGCCCTTGGTGTTTATAAGCATGATCTTCTTACAAGTGATGAATTTGTAAATGCATCTGATTATAGTAACAGACTTCTTGAGGAAATGAACGATGTAAGCGAGGATACTATTGATGATGTGGGAAATCTTCTTCAGGATGTAAGGGATAATGTGTATGCATTTGAGACGGACAGCGGTAAGGCTGATATTGTGTCAGGAAAGATCGTTGCCAATTACCAGTGGTCAGGAGATGCAGTATATGCCATGGATCAGGCAGAGGAGGACGGTGTAAGCCTTGACTTCGCAATACCTGAGGAGTGTACAAATCTCTGGTTTGATGGCTGGGTAATGCTTAAATCAGGAATTTCTGAGGATCCAAGAAAGCAGCAGGCGGCTGAGGCATTTGTCAATTATGTGTCAAGACCTGACAATGCAGTGAGGAACATGTACTACATCGGTTACACCTCAGTAATATCCGGTGGGGATGACGATACAATAATTGATTATGTGGATTACAATTTCGGTGCAGAGGAAGACGAGGAGGATACATTTGACTATAATCTCGCCTACTTCTTCGCAGGGGATGAAAATTCCGAGGATTACATCGTGACTGCACCTATGGAGCAGATGAACAGACAGCTTACAGCCCAGTACCCTTCGGCGGAGGATATCTCCCACAGTGCCATCATGCTGTGCTTCGATGATGACGCTGCCGCCAACATCAACCAGATGTGGATCGATGTGCGTTGCTACAATATCAAGGATGTGCCTGTAGGCATATGGATATTTGCAGGGGCAGTGGTAGTGTTGATAGTCGCTGCCATTGTGAGAAAGAAAATGCAGATGAGGAAGTATTAAGAATAAGCATTAGTAGCTGATAATCAATAATATAGGGAATAAAAAGTACAGGTAAACATCGGTGAGTGAGACTGATGGTTTGCCTGTATTTTTTGTTATGGCAGCGAGCCGGGTGCAACATGTTTGCATAATTAATACCTTAATTATGTATAATTTTTAAGGGAAAATTGCTGAGGGGGGTCAGGAAAAAATACTTATTATGTGCGACTGAAATAAATTGTTTTGCATGAACCTTTTTTGAGTACTCTAAAAAGTGCAAATTTCCCACCACCCCATAACCGTATAATCAAGAAAAAGTTGATAAACAAGTTATGGGAGGATGAAAGAAATGAGTACTAACGACATTAACAATTCAAACAATACAAACGGACAGGGAGTATCCGGTACATATGGTTCTATACCGACACCGAATACAATGTACCAGAACAGCCAGTATCAGAATACAGGATATGCAAATACTGGATATGCTGCCGGCGATTATCAGGGCTACGGATATCAGAATACATCATATACCGGAGCGGCATATAATAACAGCACAACACAGGATGGCGGATATTCAGGTGCACAGCCATCGAAGGATGTCTTCAAGGATGTATTCGTGGAGGAGACAGAGAGTGTAGTTGCTACACTTGATAACAGCTATGTCAAGAATATGGTGACAGGTCAGGGTGTTAAGAAAGATCAGGTAGTGCTGTCGGATAAGAGATTGTATTACAATCACAAAAAGGGGATTATTGATACTTCCGCTTCAAGAGAATGTGTGAATGTAGATGATATTACAGGAACCAAGATTGCGAATACAAGCCGTGTTGGCTTTTTGATCAGCGCGGTGGTGATATTCATAATCGGACTCATCATCAGGTCAGCAGTCCCTAAGAGTATGAATGGTGTGGTATTGGCATTAGCAATAATGATACCATTGGCATATATCATTATTTTTTTCATCACAAAGAATAAGTACCTCTTTGTTGAATATGCAGGTGGCAAAATAGCCTTAAAGGTAAAGCTCTACGGCATGGATAATGTAATAGCATTCCAGAAGGCAATATACAAGACTAAGGCTAAGAATGCTCATAAGTAAATAGAAGATATGCGTAAAACGTATACAGACAAGCAGGGAGATATAACCCGCAGTGACCATAGCGAATGCGTGTCACCAGGGCTATATCTCCCTGCTTGTCGTCATGATTGTTTACTACCTGGATTACCTGACAGTCTTACAGCACAGAATATCCATAACTGTTAACAATAGCCTCGATCTTCTGGCCTGCCTTACACATAGGACACTCCTCATGAGGGTATGTCTTGTAATCAGGAAGATCCTTTGAGTTGAACAGTGAATGAACAGGATAACCGTCTACTTCTGCTGTAGCTGAGAATATCGCTGAAATGCCTGAAATAGTACCGCCGTAATACTCAATACACTCAAGGCTCTTCTTGATAGTTTTACCTGTTGTGGCTGAAGCAAGGAGAAGAAGAACATTCTTGCCCTTGATCATAGGCTGGAGATTGTCACGGAAGATGAGCTGACCTGAGCTGTGAACCTCAGGAGTTACAATGTATATGGTCTGGTGCTGGTTCATTGACACGATACCATTTGCAGTAAGTGCATCTGCAAGATAAGCACCGATGACCTCTGTGCCATCCATACATACAATAGTATCAACTATTGTAGATGAAATATATTCTGTTGCCATTGCACGGGCAGCAGCCAGAGCCATCTTTCTTCTGACCTTGATGGTTGTCATATCAATGTACTGATTGATGTGTGAGTGGTTGGTGGCGAAATGGCCATTTACAACCTTGATGTCTAATGAATTGTTATAAGATGATGTAACTTTGATTGGTTCGAATTGCATGTTATTTACCCCTTTCTTATTTGCACGACTCGTAAAACGATTTCGTTTTTTTTTTTTTTTTATTTATTGTAATGATGTCCGTGACATCGTTACGCTGCAGCAACCCTTGCCGTAGGCAATTTCTAATGGTTGCTGCTCTACTTTACACAATCTCAAGGATTGTATTTACCAGAAGGTCATTCTGCTTAGGATTCATGAAGCAGAAGCGGATGTACTTGTTGCCAAGGCCGGCCATGTCGGCGCAGCTTCGTATGTATAATCCCCGGTTCGCACAGTGGCTTACCACATCTGCGGCAGTGATGTCCGGCTTCAACAGCTCCACAAGCATAAAGTTCGCCGCAGGCCTTATGAGCCTGATGGATTTTCTTGCAGAGAGAGCAGAGCACACAAGGTTACGCTCGGTGGTTATTACTTCTGCAGAACGGGATATGTAGGAAGCGTCCTTGAACATATCAATTCCGGCTAACTCGGCAAATCTGTTGATGGAATAAGGAAATCCTGCGATCTCCAGAGTTTTCTTGAATACCGCATTTGAAGTTATGGCATATGCAAGGCGGAGCCCCGGCACAGCAAAGAACTTGGTAGTATTTCTCAGGATGATCATGTTGTCGTATTCATTTGTCAGTGGGACGGCTGTCTCATTCTGCCAGTTGGCACAGAAGTCCATGTATTCCTCGTCAACCACCAGGAAGATATCATTTCCGGTGCAGATCTTGCAAATGAAGTTCATTGATTCCCTGTCAATAAGCTTTGATGTGGTTCCGTTTGGATTGGAGATGAAGACCATATCAAGCTCTTCGCTTAAGTTAGATATAAGGTCGGCGATATCAAGGACGAAGTCGTCCTCTGCCTTGGTTTCGTAGTAAATTATCTCACAGCCGTTTAGCTTAAGCAACTTCTCATAATTGTGAGCACCGGGAGTGATGAGCAATGCTTTCCTAGGCGAATTGAATTCAATAAGCAGCTTGATAAATTCATAGGAACTGCTGCCGATGATAATATTTCCGGCAGGAGCACCCACATAAGAAGAAATGCTGTCCTTAAGCTCCGTGTAATTGTTGTCGGGGTATTCAGACAGTGCGTCAATATGAGCACTTACAACATTCTTCACAGAATCCGGAATCCCCAAAGGATTCATGTTCAGATCGTATCTCACGGTCTCATAGCTCGCAATGAGATTTTCTGTAGACAGATTTGGCGTACCCTTAACCATAAAAAACCCTCTTTCTGCAATGTATCGCATCTTCATGTGAGAAAAGTTGATACATTTCTAATTATAATGTTTAAAAAATTACCTTCTTTTGTTATAATCACTTTATACGTCTGTATGTAATTATACAGATTATAAGGTCTAAAAACAAGTCTAAGACCTGTTTTAATGTAATGGCAACGGAAAAAGTGCAACATGTCTGCATGGCTGCATTGGGCGACTGCCGATATTAAAAAACGGGGTGACATGTTGGTTCAGGAGATTTTGATATGAAGGCGATTGTAGAAGAATATGCCAGGGGCGAGTTCGAGGTCAAGAGACCTGAGGTAGAGATATCCGTGGCAAGACTGGCTCTTGAGGTAGAGACGGGAACCCTGTACAGGGGTTCATTCACAATTAAATCTGCAAATGACATGAATATAAAGCTTATGGTATTTGACAGCAGATACCTTATAGATTTCAAGAGTCATACCTTTGTGGGCAGGAAGAATGAGATTGCCTTTTCTTTTAATGCGGAAAATATTGAACCGGGAAAGACATTTGTGGGTAATATAAATGTGGTCTCAGACGGCGGTGAGTTCAGGATACCTTATAACATTGAGGTGGTTGAACCGATGATCACCGTGGGAGATAAGAAGATAAAGGATCTGTTCCAATTTGCTGCATTTGCAGAGGAGGCACCGGGCGAAGCCCTTACGGTGTTCCTTGATGATGACTTCAAGAGAGTGTTCTTAAAGGACAAGGACATGGAGGCAAGGGCATACCACAGCCTGAGAAAATGTGTGAACATGGAACAGGCTATGGAAGATTTCCTTGTGTACACCCATAAGAAGAGGGCACTTACACTGCAGGCGGCAGAGAAGGAGATCCTTATCGAAATGCCAACTGAGCTTGTGAGAGCCAGTATCAATATAAGCAAGAATACTTGGGGATATGTGAAGGCTGCCGTAAGGAGCGACTGTGATTTCCTTATGCCGGAGATGAAGGAGATCGATCGTGACAGCTTCACAGGCAATAACTGTAAGCTCACATTCCTTATTAACCCTGACAGGATCAAGGACGGAGTAAATACCGGCAATATCTACGTTGAGAATCCGTATCAGACCATCTGTATCAAGATAGGAATAAAGCTTCCGGATACAGAGAAGATTGCTCCGAAGGTCAGAGAGATGAACCTGACTGTGAAGAGGGATGAAGAGGCAATAGTCAGGGCATATATAGATTTCAGGACTGACAGGATAGATTTGTCTAAGTACATAGATACCACCAAGATATGTCTTGTTGAACTTCTCAAGTTCAGACCCGAGATGAAGTTATACAGGCTGGGGCTGCTCCATATGAACATCCTTGAGGGAAGGATCGAGTATGCAAAGCATGAGTTTGAGAGGATAGACAGTGAAAATCCCGAGAGAAAAGATGGAGATATGGAGAGGTGCTATTACAGCTACCTTAAGGCACTGGTTACCAGGGATGAAACTGTCATTAAAGAGACTGCAGCTATGACCAGAGAGTGTTTCAGAAGCAACAGGGATAAATTGTTTTACTTCTGGATACTTCTTTTTATAGATATAAGATACACAGAGGACAAATGGACTTTATATGAGGACATACAGACTCTGTACGATATGGGAATCAACAGTCCCGTTATATATTTTGAGATATGTGACATGTTCAACAAGCAGCCTCTTATGTGCAAGCAGGCAGGGCTTCTTGAGATATCGGCCATAAGATGGGGCATGAGGCATGACTTTATTTCTGAAGATGTGTTGATGGAGTATATCAAGGCATGTGGAAGACTTAAGGTTTTTGATGAACATGCATTTAAGCTCCTTGAGGAGATTTATGAGGTTCATAGGTTCACTGAGGCTCTTAATGTAATCTGTGGTATCCTCATAAGAAATCACAGGTATGACATGGCATATCATGAGTATTATAGTAAGGCCTTAGAGGATAATCTTAAGTATATCGGGCTTAACGAGTGCTTCCTTAAGAGCATGGACAAGTCCAGATATGACCTTATACCTGAGGCGATACTCAGATACTTCTTATACAAGAACACCCTTGATGAGAAGGAACTGGCATACCTTTACGCCAACATAATCATGAACAAGGAAGCAAATGGCAGTGTATATAATGAATATACACCATCCATGACTGCCTTCATGGAGAAGATGATAGTTAAGGGAGAGGTGAGCGATGATCTCACAGTGATCTATGATGAGTTCTTAGAGCCTGAGACCGTCAGCGAAGAATTTGCCCCGACCCTGATAAATATAATATTCAGAAGAAAGTTTGTATGCAGGAATAAAAACATAAAGACAGTGATCGTAAGCCATGGGGAACTTAAGGATGCCCAGGTGGTAAATGTTAAAAACGGTGAAGCCTATGTGGAGATTGTATCAAAGGATGTGGTGCTCACACTCCTTGACGGCAGGGGAGGCAGGTATGCCGGATCTGTGGGATACAGGCTTGAGAGGATCGTGGATGAGAAGAGCTATATGGATATCTGCAAGGAATATAATTTCAAGGATTACAGATATCTGTTATGTGCATACAACAACATTGACAGCTTTGATAATAAGGATTCAGAACATATAAATATTGCCAGAAACATAATTGCCTGTCCTGAGCTTTCAGACAAGATCAAGCAGCAGGCTGTAAGACAGATGATCAGCTACTATCATGAGAATTATGATGGTGAGATACTGGCGAAATACATGCTTAAGCTGGATCTTGATTATGTTAAGCCTTATGACGCCACAGAGCTTACAGAGTATATGGTAGAGCTTGAACTTATGGACATAGCATTTGACATGGTGATGAGGTTCGGCTATATGGATGTGGCAGTGGAGCCGTTGGTGAAGCTTGCGGAGTATGGCATAGGCAGCAAGAAGTACGAGGATACCAGGGAGCTGATATCCATGTGCGTATATCTCTACAAGAGAGGCTACGCAACGAAGAACATGCTTTCTTTCCTTGGAAATAATTTCAACGGTTCCACCACGGACATGGCAGATCTCTTCAAGAGCGTAAGCAATACCTACAGAGATATAGATATGCTGGCAGAGAATATCCTTGCCCAGAGTATGTTCGCAAATGGATATACGGAATCCATATATGATATATTTGACGTGTACTACAAGGGCAGGAGCAGAGGCATGGTCATAAAGGCCTTCCTCAGATATTGTGCCCACCAGTACCTTATAAAGGAACAGAAGATTCCTGCGAATGTCATGGAGTGCCTGTACTGTGAGATAGAGAAAATGAACATTACAGACGAGATATCCAGAATGGCACTGCTGTATTTCTTCAGCAATTGCGGAGGACATTACAACAGGGAGCAGAAGGAATGGATCAGAAAGAATGTGAAGGCATTTGTGAGTGCGGGAAAGATACTCCCGTTTTTCCGTGCCTTTGTAAGCTTCGTAACGCTGCCGGGAGACACAGACTTCAAGACCTACATAATATTCAAGGGTGAGAAGGACATGTCGGTATGGATCAGCTACAGCTTCGGAAATGAAAGCGTTAATATGGCGAAGTACAAATCCGAAAGGATGAACGAGATAATACCGGGAGTGTATGTTAAGGAAGTGGTTGTATTCCATGGGGAAAATCTCGTATATTCAATAGATTGTGATGAGAGCGGCAGAAGCTCCATAGTGGAGAGTGAAGCATTAAAGAATAAGCCACTCGACAAGGGAAGCAGCAACAGATTTGAGCTTATAAACCACATGCTCATAAGTCAGGAAACAAGAGATGACCAGGCCCTTATGGAGGCCATGGAGACATATCTTAACAATATACATTTCTTCGAGGAGAACCTGATCATATTGTAGGCAATGTCACGAGACCATAAGGGGTAGCATGGTACAGATATTTTAGCAAACAGAAATTTGCAGGAGATAGATAAATGGCGGAATTTTCATTGTATCTCGGCATGGATATAGAGCCGGATCATACACAGCTTAGTTATTACAATATACAGAAGAGAGAACCTGAATCTGTAAGTGATACTGCAGATGAAGCTTCCTACCTCCTGCCTAATACCCTGTATGTGGCAACAAAGACCGAACAGACAGAGGGGGAGGCCGACAGGAAATGGTATGTGGGAAGCCAGGCGGTGAGACGGGGCATAGACGGCTCAGGTATGCTGGTGGATGATATATACAACCGCGTCATGTTGAATGACGATGTATGGATAAATGACAAGAAATACAGAGCCAGGGATTTATTTGTCAAGATGGCAAGGCTCCATCTGGAGGAGTTCCTAAAGAGCTTTGATGAATATACCATTGAGAAGCTGGTGGTCACAGTTGCAGACACAGATCCTTATATAATAGATGCTTTAAGGAAACTGAGGATAGAACTTAAGCTTGATGAGGAACAGTTTGAGATACAGGGACACGAGAGAAGTGCTGTGTATTATATATTCCATCAGCCTGAGGTACTTAGAAACAACAGCGTGGCATTATTTGACTACAGTAAAAAAGGACTGTTCTACTATAGCTTAAGCCAGCAGAGAAACAGATCTCCGTACAGGATAGAGATAAGCGAGGCTGATTTCTCAGACAAGATGTCCGGGGATGGTCAGGCTGCTGACAAGGAGGATCTTGACGATCTCTTTTTAGAGGTGGTTAAGGAGACTGTCACACTGGAGAACATTTCTTCTGTATACCTTACAGGTGTGGGCTTTGATGGTGACTGGATGGAGAGATCCACCAATTTCCTGTGCCAGGGCAGAAGAGTATTTGCCGGACAGAATATGTACGTGAAGGGCGCCTGCTACAGAGCATTTGCAGTACATGAGAAGAGAGATGTGCTGGACAATTACATCATCTGTTCAGATACGGTAGTGATGTATGACGTGGGTATCAACCTTATGGACAATGCCAATTCCCTGTATATCATCTCGGAAGCAGGCAGGGAATGGTTCAATACAAGAAATAAGATCAGCATTTTCTTAGACGATACAGACAGACTTGATATAGTATTCAGAAATATGCTGACAGGAGATAAGACGGTCCAGAGTATGCAGATCGCAGGTCTGCCTAAGAGACCGCCGAAGACTACAAAGATATCACTTGAGGTGGAGTTTTATGACAGCGAAAGCGGAGCCATGATAATAAGGGATGAGGGCTTTGGTATGCTCTATCCTACCACGAACAAGATATACAGGAAGGAATTCGATTTGCATGGGGAAGATAATAGTATGCAAGACTAAAACTGCAGATGATCCTTATATGTTCCTAAACACTAAGGTGTCGGTCTATTCCTATGAAGAGCTGTGTTACTATATATACAACAACATGGTGCTGATCGGCAGGGATGATGTAACGGAACGGCTTGCCATGTGGATAAGGAAGGAACTGGATATGCCGGAGCTTGCGGGAAGGCTTGAAAGTCTCATGGAGAAAGAAGCATTTACCCAGGATATTCTTATTGAAATAATCACCGCCGGCAATTATTATGGAACAGACGAGATACGTGCCTTCATGAAGGAGTGCCAGAAGATAAGGGGATATTCAAAGTACGAGCTTTTAAAGGTAAAGGCTGACGGCTACTGCCGTTATAAGCACTATATAAAGGCAGGAGCTATGTATGATGAGATAATAAAGAATTTTCCTGAGTCCCAGGGCACGGAGGTGTTCCTCGGAAATGTATATCACAACAAGGCTGTGGTGTTGTCCGGAAATCTCCAGAGGGAGGAGGCGAGACAGTGCTTCCTTAAGGCATATAAGCTTAACCACAATGAGGAGTCACTGATAGAGTATCTTTATGTGACAGCCGTTACTGTGGATTCTGCCACATTAAAGAGGGAGATCAAGAGACATGGTATGCCGGAGAGCTTCTTCGATGATGTTATGATGGAGATCGCTGACTGCAAGGATGATGTGGCAGAGATGACCATATATAATAAAGTCCAGAAGGCGGTGTATAATAAGCTTCATGGAAATATTTCCGACTATGACAGACGAGTGGACAGCGTTCTTACGGAGCTTAAGGACGATTTCAGAAAACAGCTGGCATAGTGACAATTTGCAGATATAGATTTATAATGCAATATGCATAAATATTAAAGAAGGTGTCACAGACATTATTATAAAGAAAAGCACGCCATAACTTCGTGAGCCGTGCCATTAGATAGAAAGGATGCAGATTATGAAAGAACTAGAAAAAACCTACAATCCGGCGGAGATTGAAGACAGACTGTACAGGAAATGGGAAGAGAAGAAGTATTTCCATGCAGAGGTAGACAGGAGTAAGAAGCCATTTACAATAGTAATGCCACCTCCAAATGTAACAGGACAGCTTCACATGGGACACGCTCTTGACAATACAATGCAGGATATCCTCATCAGATTTAAGAGAATGCAGGGATACTCAGCATTGTGGCAGCCGGGAACCGATCATGCCGCAATAGCAACAGAGGTTAAGGTTACAGAGAAGCTTAAGGCCGAGGGAATAGATAAGAAGGAGATCGGACGTGAGGCATTCTTGAAGCATGCCTGGGCATGGAAGGAAGAGTACGGCAACCGTATCGTAAGCCAGCTTAAGAAGATGGGTTCATCCGCCGACTGGGATCGTGAGAGATTTACCATGGATGAGGGCTGCTCAAAGGCCGTTACAGAGGTGTTCTGTAATCTCTATGAGAAGGGCTATATCTACAAGGGTTCAAGGATCATAAACTGGTGTCCTGTATGTAAGACATCTATCTCAGACGCTGAGGTTATACATGAGGAGCAGGAAGGACATTTTTGGCATATCAACTATCCTGTAGTTGGAGAGCCGGGAAGATTCGTAGAGATTGCTACAACCCGTCCAGAGACACTTCTCGGTGATACAGCCGTAGCTGTAAATCCTGATGATGAGAGATATAAGGATATAGTAGGAAAGATGTTGGAGCTTCCTCTTACCGACAGACAGATCCCTGTTATTGCGGATCCGTATGTTGACAAGGAGTTCGGAACAGGCTGTGTTAAGATTACACCTGCCCACGACCCTAACGACTTCGAGGTAGGAAAGCGTCATAATCTTGAAGAGATAAATATCTTGAATGATGATGCCACCATTAACGAGCTAGGTGGCAGATATGCCGGAATGGATCGTTATGAGGCAAGAAAGCAGATGGTTGCAGACCTTGACGCTCTGGGACTTCTGGTTAAGGTTGTTCCGCACAGCCATAACGTAGGTACCCATGACAGATGTAAGACAACTGTTGAGCCAATGATCAAGCCTCAGTGGTTCGTACGTATGAAGGAAATGGGTGAGGCTGCCCTCAAGGTAGTTAAGACAGATGAGCTTTCATTTGTACCTGAGCAGTTTGACAAGACATATATCCACTGGCTGGAGAACATCAGAGACTGGTGTATATCAAGACAGCTCTGGTGGGGACACAGAATACCTGCATGGTACTGTGCAGACTGTGGTGCAACAACAGTAAGCAGACAGACACCTTGCAAGTGCAGCAAGTGCGGAAGTGCAAATATAACACAGGATGAGGATACCCTTGATACATGGTTCTCATCAGCATTATGGCCATTTTCAACTCTCGGCTGGCCTGACAAGACTCCTGAGTATGATTACTTCTATCCTACAAGTGTGCTTGTAACAGGATATGACATCATCTTCTTCTGGGTAATCCGTATGGTATTCTCAGCGCTGGAGCAGACAGGAAAGAGCCCATTCAAGCATGTGCTTATCCACGGCCTTGTCCGTGATGATCAGGGACGTAAGATGAGTAAATCCCTTGGAAATGGTATCGACCCTCTTGAGGTTATCGACAAGTACGGTGCAGACGCACTCCGTCTCACACTTATCACAGGTAATGCACCCGGAAATGATATGCGTTTCTACTGGGAGCGTGTTGAGAACTCGAGAAACTTTGCAAATAAGATATGGAACGCAACTCGTTTCATAATGATGAATATGGAGAAGGCAGACTTCTCACAGGTTAAGTTAAGCGACCTTACCATTGCAGACAGATGGATCCTTTCAAAGGTAAATGACCTTGCGGTAGCTGTAACAGAAAACCTTGACAAGTACGAGCTCGGTATTGCTGTTCAGAAGGTATACGACTTCATCTGGGAGGAATTCTGTGACTGGTATATAGAGATGGTTAAGCCAAGACTCTACAATGATGATGACACCACAAAGGCAGCAGCTCTCTGGACGCTCAAGACAGTCCTTATAAATGCGTTGAAGCTTCTGCATCCATACATGCCATTTATCACAGAGGAGATCTTCTGTAACATTCAGGATGAGGAGGAGTCTATCATGATCTCCAAGTGGCCTGAGTACAAGGAAGAGTGGAGCTTCAAGGCAGACGAGGAAGCTGTTGATACCATCAAGGCAGCAGTCCGTGCCATCAGAAATCTCCGTACAGGAATGAATGTACCACCAAGCAAGAAGGCTTCGGTTTATGTAGTGTCAGAAAAGTCGGAGATAAGAGACAGGTTCGAGGCTTCAAAGAACTTCTTCGCAACCCTTGGATATGCTAATGCTGTATATGTTCAGGAGGATAAGACAGGAATAGATGCAAATGCTGTATCAACAGTTATCCATGATGCAGTGCTTTACATTCCTCTTGCAGAGCTTGTTGATATCGACAAGGAGATCGAGAGACTCAAGGGCGAGGTTAAGAAGCTTGATGGCGAGATAAAGAGAGCTTCAGGCATGCTTGCAAATCCTAAGTTTGTTGACAAGGCACCTGCAGCAAAGGTTGAGGAAGAGAGAGCTAAGCTTGCAAAGTATACAGAGATGAAGAGCCAGGTAGAGGAGAGACTCTCACAGCTTATTTAAGTTTATTAAAATCACAGGAAACACGGACACTTTGACTTGCCATGTGAACACATTAAAATCGCAGGAAACACAGAGTGTTTGGGTTTAAGATGCAGGCACATTACATTTTTCCGGGAATATTATAATATCATGCACCCCGTATAATAGGAAATCACGTTGACTGAGAGGTTCTTGATGTTATGAGATTCAGAAATATTCCCATAAGGAACATCATATCAGAGGCCATGAATACAGGTGGTATCATAATTGATGTTCGGACCAAAGCGGAATTTGATTCGGGGCATATACCTCTTGCCCTGAATGTTCCTTTAGATACAATAAAGTCAAAGAATTACAGGCTGCCGAAAAGCAAGACCCTGCTGGTGTATTGTATGCATGGAGGAAGCAGTGCTGTGGCTGCCAAGCGGTTATTTGATGACGGCTACGATGTTGTTAATGCCGTGGGCGGATTGAAGCAGTACAAGGGAGCGCTCAGCAGATCGTAAAGTAATTATGCCAAAATTATTGCTGCAATGATCTTAAAATGCAAAGTATAAATTGCAGAGTTGTAATGACAATGGTTTAAAGAGGGAAGTATAAAATATAGAAATGTCATATATGAGATGTTCGGTATGTATAAGATCATGTGATATGACATTGATAAACAGATAAATTAAGAATCCGGGCTCTGTAATATATTCTCCGGTGTAGGGAAGGTGTGGAGCCTGGATTTGAGGTTTTATTTTAGAACTTGATCAGGAGTAAATACGGGATGATAGATAATTTAGACAGAGTGGAGCTTATTGCTCCCTGCCATTTTGGTCTGGAGTCAGTACTGAAGAAGGAAATATTGGAGCTTGGATACGAGATCGTGTCTGTGGAGGATGGGCGTATTACATTTGCAGGAGATGTGGAAGCAATAGCCCGGGCAAATGTATTCATAAGGACCGCAGAGAGGATCATGCTTAAGTGCGGAAGCTTCAAGGCAACCACATTTGACGAGCTCTTTGAGGGGACGAAGGCGATACCTTGGGAGAATATACTTACCAGGGACGCGAAGTTCTGGGTTTCAAAGGCAACCTCCAACAAGAGTGCATTATTTTCACCATCAGATATCCAGTCCATTGTGAAGAAAGCAATGGTTGAGAGGATGAAGCAGACCTACCATGTGAACTGGTTCACAGAGGAGGGGGCGTCATATCCTGTCCGCGTATTTATCTTCAAGGACATAGTTACCCTAGCAATCGATACCTCGGGAATATCTCTTCACAAGAGAGGCTACAGAAGGCTGGTAGGTAAGGCACCGATCTCAGAGACTCTGGCGGCTGCTCTTATTATGCTGACACCGTGGCACAAGGACAGAGTGCTGGTGGATCCTTTCTGCGGAAGCGGAACATTTCCAATAGAGGCTGCCATGATCGGGGCAAATATCGCACCGGGAATGGACAGGGATTTCACCGCAGCGGAGTGGGTGAAGATCGGAAATAAAAAGATGTGGTATGAGACCATAGACGAGGCTCATGACATGATAGATAATGACGTGAAGATGAATATCCAGGGCTACGATCTGGACGGCGACATAGTGAAGTGTGCCATGGAGAATGCCAGATGTGCAGGTGTGGACAAGCATATTCATTTTCAGCAGAGGGATGTTAAGGATCTCAGCAATCCTAAGAAGTATGGCTTTGTAATGACCAATCCACCTTACGGTGAGAGACTTGAGGAGAAGGAAGCCCTTCCGGAGTTGTACAGAACCATTGGTGAAGCCTACAGAAATCTGGATAGCTGGTCCATGTTCCTGATCACCTCTTACAAGGACGCTGAGAAATATATAGGCAGAAAAGCCGACAAGAACAGGAAGATATACAACGGAATGATAAAGTCCTATTTCTATCAGTTTATGGGACCGAAGCCACCGAGAAGATCATGACATGAAGAGACTTTGGCAATGGCTATATAGGTGAAGATGACATGTCATAAATTGACATTGTAGACAGCACCTGTGATGGTGTGAAAAATGGCGTTGCAGGTGACATTTATGTGGATGTGTGATAGACGTATTGTAGATTTTTTTTGCGTTGGTGAAAAAGGAGAAGCGTATGAAGAAGCTTATATTTGCAACAGGAAATGAAAATAAAATGAAAGAGATCCGCATGATCCTTGCGGACTGTGGCTATGAGATACAGTCCATGAAGGAAGCGGGAATAGACATAGATATAGTTGAGGACGGAAAGACATTTGAAGAGAATGCCATAATCAAGGCTGAGGCTATCAGAAATGTAGCAAATTGCCTGGTACTGGCAGATGATTCCGGTCTTGAGGTTGACTACCTGGACAAGGCACCGGGAATATACTCAGCAAGATTTATGGGTGAGGATACATCCTACAGGATCAAGAACAAGGCTATCATAGACAAGCTTGAGGGAGTTCCTGACAGTGAGAGGACAGCCCGGTTCGTGTGTGCCATTGCGGCAGCATTTCCGGATGGCAGGACAATAACAAGACGCGGAACCATAGAGGGAATAATAGGATATGAAGAGCGTGGCGAGAATGGATTTGGATATGATCCTATCTTCTTCCTGCCTGACAGAGGCGTGTCAACAGCAGAGCTGTCACCTGAGGAGAAGAACGAGATAAGCCACAGAGGAAATGCACTTAGACTGATAAAGGAAGTAATCGATGAAAATTCTGATAATTAGTGATACTCATGGAAGACGAAGCAGCATTGTAAAGGTTGCTGAGAAGGTGGGTGAGGTGGACATGGTGATCCATCTTGGAGACATTGCAGGAGATCTTGATTATGTGGAGGAAATGTTCGATTGCGAGATCCACATGATTGCAGGAAATAATGATTTTATGTGTGGACTTCCACGGGAGGAAGAGCTTGAGATCGAGGGAAAGAAGGTATTCATAACCCACGGACATTTGCACAAGGTGGGCTTTGGAACTGACGATCTCTATGAGCTTGCGGTGAAAAACGGCTATGACATCGTACTGTACGGACATACCCATGTGCAGAAGGTGGAGAACCGCAATGGAATATACATTGCAAATCCCGGCTCACTGGCACTTCCGCGGGACGGTGCAGAGGGTAAATTCATCCTTCTGGAATTCGACCAGAACGGCACACCATTCTTCGCAGAAAACTCATTAAAGAGAGAGTACAGATCCTACACCGATTGGTTCTTTTAAAGAAAGAGTACAGATCCTACATCGATTGGTTCTTTTGAGTAGAGACTATTTAGTAGAAAGTAAGGGGCAGCCCAGTAAGCTGCCCCTTTGTTGGAGATAGATACAGGTTGTGACTTGGATTATGACCTAAATTAGTGTAATGGGAATATAAGTCAGGATTACAGTATATGGAGGATACAGGATTGAAGAAGCGTGACATAATAACAGGAACAATCGCAGAATATGATTTCCCAAACAAGGGAAGCTTCATGTGTGGTGATAGAAAGGTTACAATAAAAGGGGCACTTCCCGGACAGGAGGTAAGTGCACAGGTAATAAAATTAAAAAGCGGTCGGGCAGAAGCAAGAACTTTGGAAGTCCTCAAGCCATCACCTCTTGAAGACAGTAAGCCGGTGTGTTCACATTTCGGTCAGTGTGGCGGCTGCAGCTATCAGACCATGAGCTATGAGAACCAGTTGAAGTTGAAAGCAGATATGGTGAAGAAGCTTTTAGATGGGGTGATAAATACAGAAGAAAACCCATACGAATGGGAAGGGATAATTGGCTCTCCGGTTACATCAGGATATAGAAATAAGATGGAATATTCATTTGGAGATGAATATAAGGATGGTCCCCTTGCCCTTGGACTTCATAAGAAGAATAGCATGTACGATATCGTCCAGATGGAAGACTGCGATATTGTAAGTCCTGATTACAACATGATCGTTGGTTATACAGTGAAGTTCTGCAAAGAAAATAATTTGACATATTATAAGAAAATACAGCATACAGGGCTTCTCAGACATCTGGTCATAAGACAGTCATACACTTCGAAGGAATTGCTTATCAATCTTGTGACCAGTTCGCAGAATATTGAGGACATGGATCTGAACATGTATGTTTCGGGACTTCTTGAGCTTGAAACATCAGGCGAGCTTACAGGTAAAATTGCCGGGATACTCCATACTACAAATGACTCCATGGCGGACGCGGTCATTTGCCAGAAGATGGATGTGCTTTACGGTACGGAATTTATTTATGAGGAACTGCTGGGACTTAGGTTCAAGATATCACCATTTTCATTCTTCCAGACCAATACTGCCAGTGCGGAACGACTCTACAGCAAAGCGAGGGAGTATGTGGGGGATACCAGGGACAAGGTGATATTTGACCTCTACAGCGGAACCGGAACCATCGCTCAGATGTTGTCTGCTGTAGCAAGGAAGGTTGTGGGAGTTGAAATAGTCTCTGAGGCGGTGGATGCTGCCAGGGCAAATGCCGAACTGAACGGTCTTGATAACTGCGAGTTTATAGCAGGCGATGTGCTCAAGGTTATTGATTCCATAACAGATAAGCCGGACATAATAGTCCTTGACCCTCCTCGTGACGGAATAAATCCCAAGGCACTGGAGAAGATCATTGCTTATGGTGTTGACGAGCTTGTGTATATAAGCTGTAAGCCAACCTCCCTTGCAAGAGACCTTGTGACTCTGCAGGAGAGAGGTTATAGGGTAGTAAAAGCTTGTGCTGTGGACCAGTTTGTGAATACGGTGCATGTGGAGAGTGTCTGTTTGATGTCAAAAGTGCAGGACTAAAATCACCAAAACCGTTAAAAAAAACAAGCTATCTGCTATAATATTTATTGGATTATTGCTTACACATTTTCATAAGTGAGGAGAACCCAAATGAACGAAATCGTAAAAGAAGAAAAATTGATGGATTTAAATAGACGTTTTAATAGAGAAAAAATAAAGAAGTTTCAGATTTTAAATGGTGCGCAACTCAAGTATATTGCATTTCTTTCAATGCTAATAGACCATGTAAATAACGGGATAGTTGCACCGCTTTTAGATGGCAAAGGAGCGCTTCTATATATTTCAAATATATTTTCAATTCTAGGAAGGATTGCCTTTCCAATATTTATATTTTTCGTTGTGGAAGGATTTTTCAAAACCAAGAATACGAAAAAATATCTTATAAATTTAATTTTATTTGGAATTATTGCAGAAGTTCCATTCGATATGTTCACTTCAAAAGTGTTTTACAATCCAAATTGGAACAATATAATGTTCACATTAGCCCTTTGCCTAGTAACGGTTTGGATAATCGATGAGCTTAAAGGCAAGGTAAAAAATAAATTTCTTTGGTACGGAATTTCTGTTGTAATCGTGATGGCATTCGGACTTTTGGCGATGCTACTTAGCCTTGACTACGACTACCACGCAATCATCATTGCCTATGTTTTCTATATTTTCTACGATAGACCTGTGATGAGTGCTGCAATTGGATATATTTCTATAATCAAGGAGCTATATTCATTCTTAGGATTTGCTATGACCATAACATACAATGGCAAGAGGGGTAAACAGTACAAATGGTTCAATTATCTCTTCTATCCAGTTCATCTTTTAATAATTGGGATCATTCGTTTTTACTTTAATCTCTAATTATGCCGCAGTTAAGACTTGCTATTTATAAGAAATTATTGCTTCATAAGTATACCGAAGACAGAGCCACCAAGGAAACCAACAACATCTTCGATATTACACAAAAGAGAAGTGCGTGGAATTTTTGTGGCATTGATAATTTATCAGACTTTTCATTTGGGGATGATGTGTTTTTGAAGGACTACATATGTCCACAATGCGAAGCAGAGATCGAAGAGGATTATGAACTTGAACAAACAAGCAGAATCACAGAATATGATGAGCAACTGGTCAGAAGGCTTATTGAAAAATCACAGTTTATGATGATAAATTAATCTTCGAATTCAAATCCGGCATGACTGTTGAACTCAAAAGATAATTGAATAGGAACTATTACATCAACACCTTGCAGCATTGCAGGGTGTTTTTTGTCATTCATAAATGATAAGTTTATTGTACAATATTTGCAAGGACTTTTAGCTTTGACAAATCCTGAAAGCAAACATTATGAAAAATTTTTGAATGCATTTTCTCCAGAACCTATGCTCATAACAAAGGCTTTAAATGGAGAAAAATTGTCTATAGGTGATATTGCAGTTGTAAAGGAATTAATGCAAAAAAACATGGCAGAGTATGAGATGAAGGGAGAATATCAAATATGTTGTTACTCTGCAATGCTTGCTTTTTTTCAAACAGCATATTGCATACTAACCCAAAAAATAGACTTTATTATTAAACACATAGATATGATAGCTGATTTGGATGATGAACTTGAAAGTATCCAGTTGTATGAAAGTTCTGAACCAATTGATGCAATCAATGTCGACTGGCACAGCAGTAACAGAATTAATAGTATTTATATGTTATATAAGAATCAATATTCTGGATTAGATAAAGCTTCAATTTTAGATTTAGTAGCAGCGGATGTTATAGAGGAAGATTATTATTTTAAAGACGAAAGATTTTCGATTGCACCAAGTATTTTGACAAAACAGTATTGTTCGATAATTGAACATGAGGTAAATGAAATAATTCAATTACTGAATTTACGCACTTTGTAGAGTTTTTCAGTTTCAACTATGTGGGTGAAAATCACAAGGAAAAGGTACTTGTAAGAAAGGTCACTGTGGTTGTGGCACTTGACCTCGGTACGGGGAATACAAAAAATCCTGAATATGAAAGTGAATAGTGGACTATCAGATAGATTGATAGATTATAGGGATACTTACAAAACGGTATCCCTATTTTTTATATAGGGCATTCTGTAGGGGAATGTCTTTTTTAATAAAATATTCAGGAGGAAAACGAAAATGAAAAACAGTACAGCGTTAGGAGCAAAAGAAAAAACAACTCACACAATAACTTTCAAAAGCAAACAACACGAAAATTTTTATCAGGAATATCTGCCTAAGTGCAGATACGAAGATGTCTATCATAAAGCATTGGTGTATTGCTTGGGGATAGACAGAGATACAAGAGAACATATTAACAGAATTTATGATTTTAAATCAGGATGTGTCAAAACAGAGTGTTTGCACGAGGGATGGCAGACCAGCGGCAGTGTTCGTATTGTCCGTATGGCGTTTAATCTTTACTGTGACGGAAAAACATCATTTCTTACCTGGGATTATATCAGAGAATCGCATCCCAGAACAGCGATAGGATATTATGAATCGGGACATTACTGTTTATTGTGTGTGGATGGAAGACAACCAGATTATTCAAGAGGAATGTTTCCGGAAGAGATGGCAAAATTATTCGAAAAGCTTGGATGTAAGGCAGCCTATAATCTGGACGGCGGTCACTGTACGTTTATGACAATGAAGGATACGGTAGTGAACCATCCATATAAATCAGAGCATAAAGTACCCGATGGTATTTTTATTAAGGAGGCATTGCAATAATTAGAAGAAAGTGCATTGTGAAAGGAATAATACTACATATTTGTGTTATCTGCAGTATAGCGTGTTTGATTATCCATGTGTTGGATTGGTATAATCCTTATATGGATTTTATTGGCCATGCTTCTTTTGTTCAGTATGTGCTGTATTTTTCTGTGATTGTATTAGCATTTGTAGAATATTTTTGTCCTGCGAAGAAAAAGCATTAAACTATTGTGAAAAAGAGTATAATGAGAGATAAGCGCAGAATGAAAAATTATTAGAACACGAGGTGTAGATATTATGTGGATACTCTATGCGGTTGGATCGGCATTTTTTGCGGGGGTTACGTCAATTTTAGCAAAGAGCGGAATTAAGAAAACAGATTCAAATGTAGCGACTGCTATACGTACCATTGTAGTATTGATATTTTCATGGATTATGGTATTTGTAGTTGGAAGCCAGGCAGAAATTAAGACAGTTGATCAGAAAACGCTCTTGTTTTTAATCTTGTCCGGTATGGCAACAGGTGCATCATGGCTGTGTTATTTCCATGCGTTACAGATAGGGGATGTTAATAAAGTTGTTCCTATTGATAAATCCAGTACAATTTTGACGATTGTATTAGCACTGATTTTTTTGAAAGAAGGCATTACTTGGCAGAAGTCAATTGCTGTTGTTTTAATAGCAATCGGTATTTTTTTGATGATACAGAAAAAAAGTGTGGATGAGGAACATAATTTAAAAGGGAAAAGCTGGTTTTTCTATGCTGCATTATCAGCAGTTTTTGCGAGCCTGACAGCAATTTTAGGTAAAATAGGTATAACAGGTATTGAGTCAAATCTTGGAACCGCCATGCGAACGGGAGTCGTTTTGGTTATGGCATGGGGTATGGTTTTTATTACCGGTAAACAATCTGAAATACATAAAATAAATCGTCGAGAATTAATTTTTATATGCTGTTCGGGGATTGCAACAGGTGCTTCATGGATGTGCTATTATAAGGCATTGCAAAATGGTCCTGCAAGTGCAGTAATACCGATTGATAAATTAAGTGTTTTAGTTACAGTTGCTTTTTCATATTTTATATTCCATGAAAAATTGGATAAAAAGTCTGCAATCGGGTTGGCACTTCTGGTTATAGGTACGATTATAATAGCAATACTGTGATTGTTTAGAAAAAGTTTATTTTTATGTTATCTGTTTTTGAGAAATCCATTATACTTCGGCGTGTAATATGGCGGAGTATCTGATAAAGGGGATGGCAAGAAAACAAGGTGTGACGGAACAACTGAAAGCGGAGGATATGATGAAATGGGTCGAATTGATGAATAATATCCGAGCCTGTGCAGACGAGATTGTATTGAACGATATTGTGTATTCTTAATAGCATACCAACCGAAAAGGAACTGCTGTCTTAACTGATGGCAGTTTTCTTTTTCGGGAAGCATTCAAGAAGTCATTAAGTCGTGAGTGTAATGGAAGTGGTAGAAAAGTTCACAAAGGCGAGATATAATGTACTAAATTGAGAGTGATAAAAAAAGTAATTTAGTGTTGAGAAAAAGGTGTTAATATATGAAGAAAAAAATAAGTTTAATATTAAGCATAATGTTATATTTAGTTGCTATATTTATTTTGATATATTATTTTAGTGTAGAGTTTAATGAATTATTACGTTTAAGTCCAACTGGAAGAATAGTATTATTACTATCAGGTTGTCTTTTTATGTATTTTGGTGGTTTAGTTTTAACAAAATATATAGATAAGAAATATAAGAATAAGGTTTTAAAAATAAATATAGGTATATGGTTTATTTTATATATTATATTATTATCAACGCTTACCTTATTTGATGATTACTTTTTTAGAGGAAATTTTAATATATTGAATTGGAATAGTGAATTGTTTAGAAGTTATATGTCTAACTCATTTAATTTAATTCCATTTAAAACAATATTTGGTTACATTACAAAGTTTATTAGTGGAGATATTGCACCATATATATTTATATATAATATTTTAGGAAATGCAGTTGCTTTAATGCCTTTTGCCTTTTTCTTACCAATATTATTAAAAAAACAAAAGAAATTTAAAAACTTTTTAGTAACTATGATTTGCATAGTTATAGGTATTGAACTGTTGCAATTTATTACAATGTCTGGTTGTTGCGATATTGATGATGTGATTTTAAATGTAGTAGGTGCGGTAGTTATGTTTGGTATATTGCGAATAAAATCAATTAACCAATTAATAAGAAACATATTTCTTTTAGAAAAAAATAAAATTGATTATAAAGATTTAGTAAAAAAGATTATTATTATTTTAATACCAATTATCTGTATTATTGGAGTTGTTTTTATAAGTGAAAATAAGTATATAGATAAAAATAGTCAAACTTTTACACACTTAAAGATAATAGATAAAACAAAAGAAGAAAATATTGCTTGTAATACTGCATTAGAACAATTTTATGAAGATAAAGAATATATATATTATTTTCCTTGCGAAAAAAGTAAATATGTAATAGTTATATATTCTAATGGTTATCAAGAAACTGTAAAATCATCTTTAGAATATGGAGATATAACTATTGAAGATTTAGAAAGAAATAATATAGAATTTATCAAACAGAAAAAAGATATGAGTAACTGATAAATACCAATTGTTGCTATCCATAAAGCAGAAGAGTTATATCCAACGATTCAAGCAAAAGGTATGCGCCTGGGCTATGGCTTAATAAAAAATCATTGTATGTTGGATGGAAACAAACGAATAGGAACACATGCGATGCTTGTATTCTTTGCCTTAAATGGAATTGAATTACGATATACTCAAAAAGAATTGTATAAAATGGTTCTTTCGGTGGCTGACGGTAGCTTGGAATATGAGGATATGCTTAGATGGGTACTGGAGCATCAAGAGTAAGTTTCCAGATATGATAGTTACATCGATTAAAAGAAAACGGAAAGAAAATAAGGATTAAAGGATAAATCGGTATTTTTAGGAATAGATATTCAGGAAAATATGCAGAAAATCGCTTGTTTGCGAGAATGATACGAATCGTATCACGCATGTGAAAGAGCGTTTCTTTCATAGTTTTATGTTTTTGATAAGGTGGAGTTGTCGGAAAGACAAGCCAAAACAGAAAGGATGTAAAATTATGAATAAGAGCGAAAAAAAGAGTTTGTTGGTGGGAAGCATGTCTGACTTTGATAAATACATGTTGGAATTGGAAGAAAATGCGAAAAAATAACGGGAATGTTTTTCCCTTTAAATGCCGGATTTTTTAGGCATAATAAGGTCGAGTGCATGGAAACCTGGCTATCAGTTAGGACGAAAAATAGCTGTTGACCTGTTCTTTGTAGGAGGAACGGACAAGGTTGGGGCTGCTGCGCTAATCACTTAGTGCTACAGCCCTATTTGTGATTCTGTTTATATTTCCAGAATATAGAAAGATTGAGATAAAGATTGACATACCAGAACAATAGTCTTATAATCGTTCTAAAAAGAACGATTAAGGAGGGCGGCAATGTATTTCTGGGATCAGCATAAGACAATTACAAACTATTATGAATTGCTTTCGAGCGGGATATGTGACCAGTACGGATTAACACAGATGGAATACGATATACTTATGTTCCTGCACAACAATCCGCAGTTCAATACCGCCGCGGAAATCGTAAAAGTTAGGAAATCGACCAAATCACATGTCTCTACTTCTCTGAAAAGTCTGGAAAACAATGGACTAATCAGAAGAATACAAAGTGAAGATAATAAAAAGCATATTGAGATTGTTTTGTTGGACAAGGCGGAGATAATTGTGGAGGCAGGATTAAATATGCAGAAGCAATTTGCCAAAAATGTCTTGAGCGGGTTGACAGAAGAAGAAAAACATATGTGCATCCATGTATTTAATAAAATCTGCGGTAATGCAGAAAAATGTTTGAAAGAGCATAAGGAGAACGCAAATGAAAGAGAATACGTATAAACCACAGATTCAGGATGTGATGGAAGCAATATTTGATGCAGCGTATCTGACGTTTGATCTGGTAGCCGCAATTTTATTTTTTGTATATGCAAATGGAAACACATTATTTGTACTTTATGGAATATTGACATTGACGCTTTGCGGAGGGGATGCGTTCCATCTGGTGCCAAGAATTATCAGAGCAGTAGGTGGAACCAGCGATAAGATAAAAAGACAACTTGGCATAGGATTACAGGTATCTTCGATTACGATGACCGTATTTTATATTATTCTGATGTATATCTGGAAGCTTACGTTCCCGGAAATTACGATGCCGGCAGCAATCGAAGCCATCGTCTGGATATCGGCGGTTGTCAGAATTGCGATATGTCTATTCCCGCAGAATAACTGGTGTACAGATGAAGGAAACATGAAATTGTCCATCATCAGAAATGCAGTCTTTGCAGTGACAGGTATCGGAGTCATTATTCTGTATGCGATTTCCGGAAATGCAAATGGATATCATATGACAAGGATGGTTGCAGCGATTATTATTTCGTTTGGCTGTTATCTTCCGGTAACGTTATTCAGCAAAACAAAGCCGAAGGTTGGACTTTTGATGATTCCAAAGACGTGCGCTTATATGTGGGTTATAGCGATGGGACTCCAGCTTTTATTTTAAAGCGGAAATAGACCAAATAGATAAGAGATATAAAGTAAAACAGGGACAGAACGGAAAATAATTGTTTTTCGAACTGCCCCTGTTTTTAAATTATTTATTTGCCCTGCTGACTGTAATGGTTGGATTTGCTTTCGGTTTTCTATTGTTAATAATTCATGAGTGGTTACATGGAATTGTTTATCCTAAGGAAGCAGATGTAACAATAGGTAGAATAAAAGGAAAGACAACATTTGTCGCATTAGCATCCTATCCATTGAAGCGAAATCGATTTATATTTATGTGTCTGTTGCCATTTGTTCTGGGATTGGTTCCATTTATATTATTTGTAATTAGTCCGGCTGAATTTAGAGTATTTAATGGATTGAATTTTGGCATGGCATGTATGGGTATGGTATCGCCATTTCCGGATGTGTTTAATGTTCTTGCCGTTTTAAGAAATTCTGAAAAAAGCGATTCAATAATGTTCTACAAGAACGATATGTATAAGATTTCTTAAATCTCTGGTTGGTTGTACAGTTGATCAGATAGGAAAATATAAATCTGCAACTCAGAATATTTTGAAGAAAAGCACATAATACCAGACATAGATATTGAAGAAAAGCATACGACGTCAATGGAAAGAATTTTTCAGAGATTGCTATGATTAAAAGACAGATGATTACTGCATCTGGGAGAGAATTGTTTTATCATACATGGGAAAAGAATGGGAGTACACATTATTATGAAGTGGATTTTTTAATATCAGAAGGAAGCAAGATAAATGCATTTGAAATCAAGTCTTCCGGAACAGGAAAACACGAATCAATAAAGGAATTTTCCAAAAAACTTTCCCAAAATGTGAATAAGGTATTTTTAATATCACAAAAAGATGTAGGAAGAGAAGAAAATTTATTATTGAAGCCATTTTATTTTATTCCGTTTTTAATATGATTTAATCATGTTACACGTTGATAAATCGGAATTTGTAAATCTGATTGATTTTATAATACAAAGTATTGGAGAGAAATAATATATGTGCTGGTTGTGATTGTGATATATACGTTTATAAGAATATTTGTACCGGAGCGATGCAAATTGTTGCCGCTGTATGTATTTATTTTTGCAGCACTGGTAGAATTTTCACAGATGTTCCATATTGTGGAAGTATTAGGCTGGCAGGATAACCGATTCTTAAGTGTTTTGGTCGGTTCTGTATTTGATTGGAAAGATATCCAGTGCTATGCCGCCGGGGGTATATTGCTTGGAGTGTATGAGGTGTTGGTACGAAATACTGCAAGAAGGAGATAAAATGGGTTTTGAATTTAAGCGGATTGGAGAATTAAAATGAAAAATCAAGAAGAAATCAAGACCGCAATTTACCAATATATTGCTGATTCAATAGATTGTTCCATAGAGCAGTTAGAATCAGATGATACTTGCTTTGTAAAGAATCGGAAAGAAGAAAAAGATTATATAAAGATCTTAAGTATAAAAGATGCCAATATCATTTCTTGCTCAGAAGATAAATATGAGATTGGAAAGCAGTTATTGGCAGGAAAAATTCGAGATGAATTATATGAAAGTACATTAATTTTTGGACAGACGTTACACTATATTCCGAATATGAAAAAGATGATTCCTCTTCCTTTGACAGATGGGTTTTCTTATAAATTGTATGAAGAAAATGAGTTATCCCAATTATGTGGTATAAAAGGCTTTGAGAATTCACTGGCATTTGATGAAAATGGAAATACACCTACCGCTATTGTGTTATGTGCTAGGAAGGATGAAAAAATAATTGCAATTGCTGGTGCATCCAAAGTTTCCGGAAATATCATGGAGGTTGGAATTGATGTAAATAAAGAGTGGAGAGGATATGGTTTGGCGAGACTTTTAGTCAGAAACTTGACCATCGAAATTCTTAAAAGAGACCAGATTCCGTTTTACAGTGCCTCTGTCACGAATTTAGCTTCTCAGGCGGTTGCCTTTAGTAGTGGATATATGCTGTTGTGGACAGATTCTTTTGGTGTTCGGTAGTATTGGATGTAACGATTCCAAATCACGATTTACTAAATCGGAATTTAGTGGAGGAATCATTATGTGTGGAATGACAACTGATTTATAAATAAAAATAAATCGGAGGTTTATATGAATTATTCAATAAGAGAATTAAAACAAGATGAAAATAAGATATTAGATACTTTTTTGTACGAGGCGGTTTTTATTCCTGAAGGTGTTCCTGTACCGTCCACAGATATCATTAACAAACCAGATTTGCAGGTATATGTAAAAGACTTTGGTGAGAACAAGGTAGACTTATGTTTGGTTGCTCAAGTTGCGGATGAGATTGTTGGTGCTGTATGGGTTCGGATTATGAATGATTACGGGCATATAGATAATGAAACACCGTCTTTTGCAATTTCACTTCTTAAAGAGTATAGAAACTATGGTATCGGAACAGAATTAATGAAACAGATGCTAATGAAATTAAAACTAGAAGGATATAAACAAGCATCATTAGCTGTTCAGAAGATGAATTATGCTGTCCGTATGTATAGGAAGGTAGGATTTGAAATCGTTGATGAAAATGATGAAGAATATATTATGATTTGTAAATTATAGGAACTTTCAACTTCCAGTTTTTGAAACTGAGAAATCGGGATTTAGGGAGGTACAAGAATGATAAATTTAGTGGCACTTCCGTGCCTCTGTGTAGATGTTTTTGATGGAACAGATGAATTGCGTGCAGGCGGTGAAGCCCTCAATTTTGCAGTTCATGCATCAAAATTTAAGGAGTTTAATGTTTCAATATTGGGTGCGGTTGGACAGGATTCCTACGCAAAATTTATTATGGATTCTGTTTCTGATAAGAGAATAGATGTAAGCCATGTAAGAGTTGAAGAGGACAAAGTAACTGCAAATAATCGTACATATCTTACGGCTGACGGTGACAGATATTACAAAGATGATTCATGGACGGGTGATATTGTTGATAAAATGATATTGAATCAAGACGAATTGGACTTTATAAAAAAATCAGAGGTTGTATTTATACATTTCTGGGCAGGCTGTTTTGAACAAATTATAGATTTAAAAAAGAATAATAACTTCAGATTGGCTGTGGATTTTGTAGAATATCGTGATTTTAAGGAGATGGAAAAATATGCACCATATATAGATTATTTCCTGATTAGTGGAGAGGAATCAATTCTTCCGATATTTGAAGCATTTTCCAAGAAGTATAAAGGACTATTTAATGCATCTTTAGCTGATAAAGGAAGTGTTACATATTATAATGGTGAAAAGTATTTTGTCCCGGCTGATGAAGCTTTAGAAATAGTTGATACTACTGGTTGCGGAGATAGCTACCATGCAGGCTTTGTGTGTTCTCATATGTTAATTGGTGATATTTACGAGGCTATGAGAGTTGGTACAGAATTTGCAACAGAGACATTGTCTCATTATGGTGGCTTTTAATTCGATTTGTAAGGAGAAACAATATGATAGGGTTTATTATATGGTCACTTTTCGGAGTGTTTATAATTGGATTAGGAATAAAAGATATGTTTTCTAAGAATCTGGTCGTGAAGAAAAGTAAATAAATTTCAGTTTTTGAAACTGAGAAATCGGGATTTAAGGAGGGCTTGTATGAAGAAAATCGTATGTACAATGCTATGTATTATGCTTTTATTTGGTTTGAGTGCTTGTGGTGGAGATGTCAGTGAAGTAAAAACTCATAATGTTGAATCTGAGAGCTATTCAGAAGAGGATATTAAAGCCGCTATTGACACAATAAAAAAGGAGTTTAAGAGTGACTGGAAAGGATGCACTCTCACAGAAATTTACTATGCCGGAGATGACTGCACGAAAGATTATAAAGATTGGGCAGACAGAAACAATGCAGATGAAGTCATTGTTTTATTATCTTCATTCGATGTTGATTCATCGGGTGGAAACGGATCTTTGAATCCAAATAGTACATACAGTGATTGGAAGTGGATTTTAGTTAGAACAGATGGCGGAAAGTGGCAGCATGTTGACCATGGATATTAAGTCAAATTCAAGTTTGTAACGAAGGTATTTGCGATGAAAGGAATTAAGATTGAGTTATTGGGGATTGCAATAATACCTTTAGGAATTGCTGTGACAACAAATAATTTTTGGGGATATGTCCTAGGTGTTCTTGGATTTGGCGTCGCTGTAGTTGGCTGTTTTCTAAAAGATAATCACTGATAACTTCTTGTTTGAAAAATTGAGAAAACGTAATATTGAACAAAAAAGAAATGCACAGTTCTTAGCTTATCGTGAACTGTGCATTTTTGTAAATAAATACTTTTAATTAGCCGATTACGGCATCCTCTGCTGTAAAATGTTCCAGAGAATTTTCTTTTACCTGAATGCAGATATAAG
>ERZ773115.591-NODE-591-length-39394-cov-19.720150_pt1 | contig 39394 bp, 26 predicted proteins | sample MGYA00511116_ERZ773115 | MGnify/ENA primary metagenome ERZ773115 (study PRJEB29015, sample SAMEA2737869) | human gut metagenome | biome: human gut; feature: human-associated habitat; material: faeces | place: China | collected 2012 ... | reverse complement strand
AATCCGGAACAGTGAATTCCGTAAACAGAGCTATCATGTAGAGCATAAAGAAGACCGCCGCACTCTGCTGACAAGGTTTGGAAACATAGAGGTCAAAAGAGCTTACTATGCTCCAAAGCATGGTGGAAAGAGGATCTATCTGTTGGACAAATATGTGGGGATGGACCCCAATGACAAAGTCAGCCAGGCAGCACTGGCACAGGCACTCAAAGAAGCTGTAGAGACCAGTTACCGCAAAGGAGGGGAAGAAGCCTGCCTGACGGAAGATGTGGTTACAAAACAGACGGTCAAGAAACTGATCCATGGTCTTGAAATGGAAATGCCGGAAGAGATTCCGCAGAAAAAGAAACAGATAAAACATCTTCATATCCAGGCAGATGAGGATCATGTTGCCCTGCAGTTTTACGAGGAAAAAGGAGATCTGCAGATATCCGAAAACGGCAGAAAAAGCAACACAGTCATGCCGAAGCTGATCCTGCTCTATGAAGACATCGTGGAAGATGGAAAGTCCGGAAGCAGAAGATACCGTTTAACAGGAAAACATTACTTTGGTGGAGTTTATGAAGGTGTCGGGGCAAATGAGGATCTGTGGCTGCAGGTACAGCAGTACATTTATGACAACTACGATACGGAGTATTTGGAGAATGTATATATTGCTGGGGATGGTGCACCATGGATCGTATCAGGCTGTCAGGTTTTGGAAAAAAGTAAATTTGTGCTTGATAAATTTCATCTCTGGAAATACATCAGTGCAGCGACCAGTCATCTGCTGGATAGCACAGAGGACGCCAGAGAGCTGATCTATGCAGCAATCAGAGAGAAGGATCTGGAAGAAGTGCAGAGACTTCTCAGAAAATGTGGAGCCAGTGCTGTAACATCAGGAAAGCAGAAAGAGATCGAAGCCTGCCGGAAATATATCCAAAACAACTGGCTTGGGATCATTGTGCGATATGATGATGCTGGAGCAGACTGGGGATGCAGCGCAGAGGGACAGATAAGTCATGTGCTGTCAGCAAGGGAATCCAGCCGTCCGATGGGCTGGTCAAAGATTGGTGTCCATAAAATGACACAGTTAAGAGTATTTACAAGAAATGGGGGAAATGTAATTGATCTATTGGAATACCAACACAAAAAGGAGCAGATGCAAAAAAGGATCAAGAAACAGGACGAGCTGGTAAGAGAAGTCAAAAGGAATCACAGGATCAGTGGCGAAGAAATCATACGAAAAGAGATACCGGGACTGGAGAGAGCCAGTATGACCTGGATGAGAGGTCTGATCTATGGATACGGAGCATAAAAATGCTGTGAAAGTAATGGAAACAAAAACGGAAATATGTTATGATGCAGGAAGTTGAGGTTCTTAAAACTATTCAGGAGCTGATCTGCTCATTTTTTTCCGAAGAACAGTTTACACTATCATAATCAACTTGGAGTTTGCGTATGGGCAGTGAAAAATGATAGAATAGATTTATGCAAAGATTGGATTCAAGATATTGCAAATAAAGAATATACATTTATTTCGGACGAGTGGATTAAGACAAAGTTCAATGAACTAGACAGAGAAAAAGAACGATTTAAAATAATAGCTAGTATCATGTATGTGTTATCATATGTTTTTACAAATAAATTTGTCAAATTAAGAAAAAATGCATTAGAAAAAAGTGGATTTGAAAAAGATAATCAAGATAAGATTGTTGCAGAAAATTTATTAACTGCAATAGGATATATTGCTTATATAGAACAACGCATTTTAATGAATTGTTCTAAACAACTTGATTTGGAAGATTTTAAGGTAACATTAGATATTGTCTTGGAAGAAAAGTATTATAATGGCTGCTTTAGAATTGAAACCATTTTGTTTAGAAAAGGAATATTAGAAAGTATTATTCAGTTAAATGATATGCTTCCGCAATCATTTACAGAGGTTCTAGAAGATAAACTTTGTGAAAAGGCAAAAACATATAGTGAGGTTATGCTTTTAGAAAGCTATTGGTCATATTTATGTGCATGCAACAAGACATATTTGGTGGAAAAATATTTTGATGAGTGGATGGGCTTTGACGGAATAATATGGAGTGAAGAGTTATCCGAAAGAGGATATATTTCAGAGATATTGTTAAAAATAGCAGAGAAAATGGGATGGAAGGAAAAGGTGAACAATGCTTTGGAATTATTAAATGAGAGAAGCATTAGTTATGTGGGACGTAGAGAATGCAGTCTTTTTAATCCATTAAATTGGTTTGAAAGAATTGCAAATGATGTTGGAGGTATATGGAAATCGGAAGGTTGTTTGATGTTAAATCTTTCGGAGTATGCTTCCAAAATTGGTGATAATAGAGCGTTTGTCGAGATTGGCGGTTCGGTAGCGTCTGTAGCCGGAAAAATGGGAGCTACCAGTCTTTTACAATTTGTAAATATGGTTAAAGAGTCAGAAATTGATTGGAAAGAGTTAACATTTGATGGGATAATATCGGCACTGGAAACAAATTATTTTACAGAAGAAGAATTACTTGAAATATGGAAAAAAGCTACAAGCTATTTTCGATTAGACGAGCATGCGGGACAATACGACAACCAGAATACAAGAAGAAAAATATATTGTGCGGATATTCATAAAGCAATTTCATTATGTGCAAAGAGGTTGAAGTATAAAGATTTTGAAAATAAAATGAGTATAGTAGCTCCATTGGAATATGCACAAGAAAGATTAGAACAGTCAGAACATAGTTGTATCATCCCAAGTAGATGGTATGAATCAGAGTATAATGCGTATATGGATGAGTTTATATCTAAGACGAAGAAAATGACGCTTAGTGAGATGTTTGACTATATTGAGGTGCAGTTTGGCAAAGGGAACTTTTATTGGGATTATATTAAATATTTTATTCAGAGAGCACAAAGTAAGAATTCTCAATGTATTACAGATTATAAACTGCGTATTATGAAAATACTTGAGAAAAGAGAAATTAATAACTTAGAATATGATGGTTGTAACAGACTATATACGGTACTTTTTCCGTATTTGAATGACGGTGAAGTTATTAATGTATTAAAGCAAGTGATTGATACTTATTATCATCAAAAAAGTAAAGGTTGGATATCGACAGAATATGGATTGATGAATGACCTAGACAATTTTACTTTTGCATTGTTTTCTCGATTTCCTGTGGAAGACAATATATGGGGACTGCACGAAATTTTGAAGATGCATTGTTTATGGTTAAATGGAACAGAGAATTTGAAAGTAAAAGAAATATATCATTTGGAGGAAGTAAGCATGGTAGAGAATTGGTGTGAGTTTTTCAATCAATTAGAAAGATGTGTAAGTTTTAGTACGCTTTTTGGGGCATAAAGGCTAATTTTATAGTTTAAATGAAGGGTAAAAATGATATTCTGGAAGGTGTCATGGGGCAGCCTTTTATATAAACAGAGATATGCACAGTTGAATGATATTCATATGTATGAATGTTGCCCACATATATAGATGTAATAAGATTTGTAATATAAAATGTATTATATAAGATGACCAGTGGATAGGCAGTCTGAAAGAGGGCTGCCCATTTTTTGTGTAGACAACAAGCTAAGTAGTCGGATATACACTTTTGCGTAAATCCGGATATCTTATGGCTGTCTATTATTCAATGTCGAAGTCATGAGATGTGAGACGAGGCTGCTATATTGAATGGCATAAACGTTAATTTGCCCAATAAATTTTCCTATCAGTACCAATAATGTACCTTCAAGATTCTCTTTGTTAGATGTATGCATTGCTATACTTGAATTGTCTATAAGGGATAATTGCTTGCAGGTGAGCAAGAATACAGGTCGTAAGACCGGATGACATGCGCATACATCGTAACGAAAAAATATATGATGGCGGCTACATCAGGCTGCAGAAGAAGGAGTGTGTTTAAAATGAGCGATATAGAAACAACAGATGTTGATATGTTTACGATAGGAAATAATCTTCGGGAGCTTCGAGAGCAGAAAAGAGTAACACAGATGCAGGTAGTTGATGTGTTGGGGGTTAGTTATACTCATTATGCAAAGATCGAAGAAGGTATGAGAGGCATGAGCCTGAAAATGCTGATAAAGTTGATCAGATATTTTGAAACAGATGCCAACACGATACTTGGAAGTGCGGCAATGGGGGTAGCGTGATGGAAACGAGAAGAGCAAGGAGAAGAGAAAAGAAGAAACAAAGAATGGCAAGACGGGAGAATATCCCTTGCATTGTGTTTCTGGCAACGGACGAAGAATCGTTTGAACTGGCAGAAAAGAAAGAGGATCGGCAGTTGCGATACATCAATCAATATGCAGATGCACATGGGTTAATTCCTATGAAGATCGTGCGTAAGAGCTGTTTTGCCCCATATGTTGTAAATCAAATGTATAGCCGGTGCATTGATTGGATGCAGCAGGGAAAGGCAGAGGCTATATTGGTTGCCAATATGGAGTATCTTGCTTTGGATGAAGAGGATGCCTATCGCAAGGTTGGACAAGTAAGAAAAGCGGGTTTTCGAATATTTTCCGTGGATGATGGAGAGTTGAAAATGAAGATCCGATTCCGAGCAGAGAAAGAGAGGAAGGTTGGATGAAACAGAATAATATAAAGAATATATATCGTGGAGATATTATTTGGGTGGATTTGGGAGAATTTTCCGGCAGTCATAGACAATCTGGGAAAAGACCATGTCTGGTTGTCAGTACAGATAAAGGAAATGGTCCGGTATATACAGTAATGCCGGGAACCAGCAAGCAGGAAAAGAAGGCATTTCCGGTACATGTGACAGTATTTCAGAAGGATGTCTTTGGAAGGCTTGGAAAAACAACGGTTTTCATGGCTGAGCAGCTTGTAACAATAGATGACCGGCAGATTTTAATGAAAGCAGGGCATATTCCAGAGCAATCAGAAATCATGCAAAAAATCAACGACCTTTTAAAGCGTCAGTTGGGTTTGGGAGAGTGATGAGATTGGAATCAGATAATATGAACATTCCAATATGGGAAAAAGCGATGTTGACGAAACAAGAAGCTGCATTATACAGCCATATCGGAATCAACAAGCTTGAAGAAATGTTAAAAGTTCCCAATTGCCCATTTGTTTTATATGTTGGAAAGAAAAAATTGATAAAACGCAGGGAATTTGAAGAATATTTGTCCGAGCAGATCGAAATATAGGATTTTACATTTGAGCCTCTTTATGATATGATTAAATTTGAGTATTGAGGCTCTTTTTGTGTGAAAGGAGCTGCAATATGGGTAAAAACCTAAAAGGAAAAGAGCTTGGTCTGGGAATAAGCCAAAGAGAAGATGGCTACTATGTTGGAAGATATACGAATAAATATGGGAGACGTGTTCAAAAATTATTCCTAAAGCTTCAAGAGTGCAGACAGTGGCTGGCTGACTCCGCATATCGCGATGAACACAGCAATATAGATTTCCCGGAGGAAATGACGGTTGATTCGTGGTTTGAGTATTGGATTTCGATGAAGAAGAGAACTGTTCGACCAAATACAGTTCGAAACTATACGGAACGATATCACCGCAATATTAAACCGATTATAGGGAAAAAGATACTGGGTAGTGTGAATACCATTCAATGCCAGACGGTTATGAATCGTATGGCGGATGAAGGCTATCGCACTTCAACAATCTATCAGGCGCGGATTACATTGTATAATATGCTGGATTATGCCTATCAGAATGATGTGATCATGAAGAATCCATGTAACAAGATGGTTCGTTCTGATATAGGTAAGCCTTCTGAAAAGAAAGAGGCATTGACATTACAGTATCAGCGTGAGTTTTGCAATGTGATCAAGGGAAATGCGTACGAGTATCAGTACCGTTTCCTGCTACAGACCGGTCTTCGTACCGGAGAGCTGGTAGGGTTGAAATGGTCAGACATTGATATGGATCGCCGTACCATGACGATAAGGCGCTCTATGGAGTATCGCCATTCTACAAAGGAATGGAGGATTGGTGAACCGAAAAGCAAGGCGGGATATCGAACGATACCATTGACAGAGGAAGCCGTTGAGGTCTTGAGACAGCAAAAGATGAAAAATAATGCGCTCAAGGTTACGGTGATGGAGTGGTCAGAGTTTGTATTTCTTTGCAGAAAAGGAACACCGGTTAAGAACAGCACATATGATACGATGCTGTTCAAGCTATGTGATAAAGCGAAGATTCCCAAGTTTTCCATGCATGTGCTGCGACATACGTTTGCAACCAGATGTATTGAAGCCGGAATGAAACCTAAAACATTACAGACAATCTTAGGTCATTCCAATATTGGGATCACCATGAACCTTTATGTGCATACAACAGAAGAACAAAAACAAAAAGAAATCGACCAGATTGCGGATGCTTTGAAAGTGGTTTAATTTTTTTTGCTCTCAAAAATTGGTACATGATTGGTACGTTAACCAAAATTTTTGAGGGCAGAAAAATTGCTGTCTCGAAAAATTGGTACATAAATTGGTACATAAACGAGATGCCAAAACCCGCAAAGCCCGTAAAATCAAGGTTTACAAGAAAGGAAAGATAGAAAATGAAACTAGGAATTGTTGGACTTCCCAATGTAGGAAAAAGTACATTATTCAACTCTTTAACAAAGGCAGGTGCAGCAGAGGCTGCAAATTATCCATTCTGTACGATCGAACCAAATGTCGGTATCGTACCGGTTCCGGACAAGCGGCTGGATGTTCTGACCGAGATGCATCATTCTGCTAAGGAAGTGCATGCGACGATTGAGTTTGTTGACATTGCAGGACTGGTAAAGGGTGCCTCCAAGGGGGAGGGACTTGGTAACCAGTTTCTTGCGAATATCCGTGAGGTAGATGCGATCGTTCATGTAGTGCGCTGCTTTGATGATGCCAACATTGTGCATGTGGATGGCAGTGTTGATCCGGTTCGTGATATCGAGACGATCAACCTGGAGCTGTTGTTCTCTGATATGGAGATTCTGGAAAGACGTTATGCAAAGTTAGTAAAAAGCGTCAAGAACGATAAGACTCTTGTAAAGGAGACAGAGCTGGTTGAGAAGCTGAAGAAGTATATGGAAGATGGCAATCTTGCAAAGACTTACGAGCCGGAAGACGATGATGAAAAGGCATTGCTGGAAAGCTTTAATCTGTTGACTTATAAGCCGACGATTTATGCTGCAAATGTTGCCGAGGATGATCTGGCTGACGATGCAGCTTCCAATGCGTATGTTGCACAGGTTCGTGAGTTTGCACAGAAAGAGGGCTCCGAGGTGTTTGTGATCTGCGCACAGATTGAGCAGGAGATTGCCGAACTTGAAGATGACGAGAAAAAGGAATTTCTGGAGGATCTCGGTCTTTCTGAGTCAGGACTGGATAAGCTTATTTCCGCAAGCTACAGCCTGTTAGGTCTGATCAGCTACCTGACGACAGGACCGGATGAGAGCCGTGCATGGACCATTGAGAGAGGAACAAAGGCACCTCAGGCAGCAGGTAAGATTCATACGGACTTTGAGAGAGGATTTATCCGTGCAGAGGTCGTAAGCTATGATAATCTTGTAGAGCAGGGAAGCTACAATGCAGCTAAAGAAAAAGGACTCGTCCGCTCCGAGGGTAAGGATTACGTTGTACAGGATGGCGATGTCGTACTGTTCAGATTCAACGTCTAAAACGAATGCAAGCGGGTCTGTGGTATGTGGCTCGGAACAAGTGTAGAATAAGGAAAGCAGCAAGTGTACTTGCAAATAAAAGAAAGGAAAACTCAGTATGGCTCCGGACATTCGATTTCCCCATTTAGGGATAGAGATTGCGTCATTGGGGAAAGGAATTACCATTGGCGGATTTACGATTGCGTTTTATGGTATGATCATTGCATTTGGTATGGTCATGGGATATTTGATGACGGCGTTTCAGGCGAAGCGTACCGGGCAGGAACCGGATCTGTATCTGGATCTTGCACTGTGGGATATCGTATTTGCCGTGATTGGCGCAAGAATTTATTATGTTATATTCACTTGGGATTACTACAAGGATAATTTATTGCAGATATTTAACACCCGTGGCGGCGGTCTTGCTATTTACGGAGGAGTGATCGCCGGTGTGATCACAACGATCATTTTTGGTAAAGTGCGGAAGCAGAACTTCTTTCAGCTTCTGGATACCGCCTGCATTGGTCTGATCACAGGGCAGATCATTGGCCGCTGGGGCAATTTCTGTAACAGAGAAGCGTTTGGCGGTTATACTAATGGCTTATTTGCAATGCAGCTCAAGCAGAGCGATGTGGCAGCCTCCAATCTGACGCACAGTGTTTTAAAGCATGCTGTTGAGATCGATGGAACCAGATATATTCAGGTGCATCCGACATTTCTTTACGAGTCGTTTTGGAACATCGGTGTGTTGATCATATTGCTGCTTTTTACCAAGCATCGCAAATATAATGGTCAGATTTTTTTGATCTATCTGTTAGGCTATGGTCTTGGCAGAGCGTGGATTGAGGGATTGCGGACGGATCAGCTGATCTTTTTTGGAACGGGAGTCGCCGTGTCTCAGGTTCTTTCCGGGGTGCTGGTTGTGGCATCTGCAGCGATCTTGATCTACCGGTTTGTGAAAGACAGACAGAAAGCAAAAAGCGCACAGTAGAACTTCTTTGAATATAATCAGATAAGTATAAAATTCGATGAGTGAAAGATCGAAACATTTTCAATCAAGAAAAGGGAAAATGAAAAAGAGAGAAACATGTGAAATTTCATGTTTCTCTCTTTTAGACTATAATAAATATTCTGTTTTAATGTATAGAAAAATGTCTATCCAAATTAATCCTCATCCTCATTCTGTACGGACAAAAGCTGTCTCTTACGAGCCATTTCATCGCTGTCAAGATACTCGTCATAGGTAGAGATCTTGTCGATCAGACCGCCCGGAGTGATCTCCATGATACGGTTGGCGATCGTCTGGATGAACTGGTGATCCTGTGAAGTGAAAAGCACAACGCCGGGGAACTTGATCAGTCCGTTGTTCAGAGCGGTAATGGATTCCATGTCCAGATGGTTTGTAGGCTCATCCATGATCAAAATATTAGATGCAAGGATCATCATCTTGGAAAGCATAACGCGGACACGCTCACCACCGGAAAGAACATTCACCTTCTTGACACCGTCTTCACCTGGGAAAAGCATACGTCCCAGGAAACCGCGGACGTAAGTCGGATCCTTCTCCGGAGAGAATGGCATAAGCCAGTCAACGATCGTATCATCGCTGGCGAAAAGCTCTGTGTTATCCTTCGGGAAGTAAGAAAAGCTTGTCGTTACGCCCCATTTATAAGAACCCTCGTCCGGCTCCATCTCGCCGGAAAGAATCTGGAACAGTGTTGTTGCGGCAATCGTATTGCTTCCGACAAAAGCAACCTTATCCTCGCGTCCGATAATGAAAGAAATATCATCAAGAACCTTAACGCCGTCAATTGTCTTGGACAAATGCTCTACGGTAAGCACTTCGTTTCCAATCTCACGCTCCGGACGGAAATCAATATATGGATACTTACGGCTGGATGGCTTCATGTCATCAAGCTCGATCTTCTCCAAAGCACGCTTTCTGGAGGTTGCCTGCTTGGACTTGGAAGCATTGGCACTGAATCGCTGGATAAATTCCTGCAGCTCCTTGATCTTTTCTTCCTTCTTCTTGTTGGCTTCCTTCATCTGCTTGATCATCAACTGGCTTGACTCGTACCAGAAATCATAGTTGCCGGCATAAAGCTGAATCTTCGCATAATCAATATCGGCAATGTGTGTGCAGACCTTATTCAGGAAATAACGGTCATGGGAAACAACGATGACTGTGTTGTCAAATTCAATCAGGAAATCCTCCAGCCAGCGGATCGCTTCCAGATCCAAATGGTTCGTCGGCTCATCGAGAAGCAGAATGTCCGGATTACCAAACAATGCCTGCGCAAGCAGGATCTTTACCTTCTCATTGGCAGGAAGCTCGCTCATCATCATAGAATGTGTCTCGGTCGGAACGCCAAGACCATTCAGAAGCGTAGCAGCATCAGACTCAGCCTCCCAGCCGTTCATATTTGCAAACTCTTCCTCAAGCTCTGCGGCACGGATACCGTCTTCATCAGAGAAATCCGGCTTTGCGTAGATGGCATCCTTCTCCTTCATGATCTGATACAGACGCTCATTTCCCATAATAACCGTATCCAGAACAGAATACGCATCATACTGGAAGTGATCCTGCTTCAGGAAAGAAAGACGCTGCCCAGGTGTGATAATGACATCACCCTTCGTCGGTTCGATCTCGCCGTTTAAGATCTTTAAGAAAGTAGACTTTCCGGCACCGTTCGCACCGATCAGTCCATAACAGTTCCCCTCGGTAAACTTAATATTTACATCCTCAAAGAGGGCTTTTTTGCCAAGACGTAATGTGACATTGCTTGCTTGTATCATCGAAATCCTCCATTCATGCTCAAAATCATTAAGTACATATTATATATGTATTCCTTATAATAAGGCATACACCTTTCTATTTTACAGAAAACTGGCGAATTTGCAAGGGGGAAATCAAATATATGGCATATCCGGCGGAAAATATTGCCGATATCCGATGGAAAAGGATATTGCATTCACGATACAGCGATGCTATTATTAAGAATGGATACGTGAATAAATCCTGAAATTTACTGTTGACAAGATATCAGAGGCCATATATCCAAAGAAAAGTGAGGTAGAGGATTGGCAATCAGGTATCATATATTATATGAACAAAGTTGCTCCTGCCACATTCAGTTATTTTGATGTGGGAAGTGGAAATGGAAGTGATCCGGAACAGATCGGTTTCAATATCGACGAAATAGTATTTCATATGCAATTTCCTCTGGAAGGGACAGGAGGCAATCTGCTATCTGGTTATTGGATAAAGCATCGCTTGGTTATTGTGATATCTTTTTGTGTACTAATTGGCATTATAGCAATTCATTGTGTATGGACTAAGCATGGTGCATATCTGAAACTAAGAAATCTACTGTGTCTTTGTGGTTTTATGATTTCAACAAGCCTTTTATTCGGAGGAATCGGTGGACTGGCTATTAGCTTGGGAGTTCCTACATATATAAAACAACAACTGGTTCCATCCGGTTTTATTGAGGATAACTATAAGGATCCGCAGAAAGTAGAAATTGAATTTCCGAAGAAGAAGAAGAGAAACCTGATCTGGATCTATATGGAATCCATGGAATCAACGTTTATCTCGAAAGAAGAAGGCGGTGCCATGAAGGAGAATCTGCTTCCGGAGATGACGAAACTTGCAAAGGAGAATATCAATTTTTCGGAAAGCAGTCAGGTTGGCGGTGCGACTGCATCCCGGGGAACAGACTGGACAACGGGAGCGTTGTTTGCGCAGACCTGTGGTCTGCCTATGAAATTGCCGATTGGTCATGGTGATGTTGGGGTCATGGTGATGTTGGGGAATATGAAAAATTTGCACCGGGTGCAGAAGCCGTTGGGGATATTCTGGAGAAAGAGGGATATTATCAGAAGTTTATAATGGGATCAGATGCAGAGTTTGGAGGTAGAAAATCATATTTAAAAAAGCATGGATCTTATCAATTATATGATTATAATACAGCTATACAAAATGGAGATATTTCTAAAAATTATTATGTGTGGTGGGGATTTGAGGATCAGAAATTATATGGATTTGCGAAAAGAGAATTGCAAAAGGCAGCAGATCAGAAGCAGCCGTTTGCGGTTAGTTTGTTAACGGTAGATACGCATTTTTTAAATGGATATTTTTGCAAACAATGTCAACATAAGCATGATTCTGAATATCAAGATGTTCTTAATTGTGCAAGTCGACAGGTGGCAGAATTTGTATCTTGGATTCAGAAGCAGGATTTCTATGATAATACAACGATTGTTATAACTGGTGATCATCCGACGATGGATGAGAGTTTCATCGGAGAGTATTATGATGGTTCAAAAGCAAGAAAGGTTTACAATTGTATCATTAACGCACCGACAAAGACGGATTATGAAAAGAATAGGAAGTTTAATACTTTCGATTTCTATCCGACAGTTATTGCTGCGCTTGGAGCAAGGATTGATGGAAATCGGCTTGGTCTGGGTACAAATCTTTTTTCGGGTGAGAAAACGCTGGCGGAAAAGTATGGTTATGATAAGATTGATACAGAATTTGCAAAGAAATCTACTTTTTACAATGAGTATATATGGGAAGAGTAGTAACATGAATAATTGTAACATCAATCCATATATTTATATATGTCTAGTGGCTAAAATATAAGGCAAAACAATAACTGCAATACCCATAGCGATTAGAGTATTGCAGTTATTTCGTTATTGATCTCTGTTTTCAGGATTTTTTGTTTGATAAACGCCGTGACATAATGTATTCCAATAGACAAACGATTCCACATAGGATCCAGAATCCTAATGTAATAAATTGACAGGTCTTAAGTTTGTATGGAACAAATTTTAAAGTTACAGTATGCTTTCCGGCAGGTGTCTTTATCATCAGATTTGAATTATAAGGATTTAATATTTTCACTTCCTTTCCGTCAATATATGCATGCCAGTTTTTGCTGTAACCAAGACTGAATAGTGTATATCCGTCTTTTGTATAATTCGTGGTTCCGTTGATAGCATCATTTTTAATAGATATATTTGTCATTTGGTTGACTCTGATTTTTTGTAATGCTTTGTCTGCGGTATCCGCATGATATCGCAGGATATTTACCTTATCATTATCCAGCAGAATCTGATATGGCAGTCCGATTGTTACCGAGTTGTCCCCTTGACTAAGTGTTCCCAAGGAAGCCAGATCCGTTGCATACAAGTAATAGGAACCGGTTTTTTCTGCAGTATAGTTGATATGTAATTTGATTCTGGAGGAATAGAGTATTCCCTGTGGAAGGTCATCAATGATTTTTTTTGCTTGGGCACGGGAGATGATATTTCCCGTCGCATCGGTGAAGTAAAAGCTGTTTTTACTTCCGGGTTCTGTAGTATATGATAAAACATCAAAGTCATATATGTCGGAGGTGTTATTCATATAAAAGGACATTGCCTGATTGTAATATTTCGGATTAAAATCCTGATTTAGCTTGGCATCAATGACAGAATCTGGCATATAGATACCAAGAGCGGTGTAGGAAGGGTTTTCAAATACATAGTATCCCTGCCAGAAGCCGAGGTAATTATATTGCTCCAGATCCAATACAGAATGAACGGAAATGGATGGAAGAAAGAGATATTTACACCCGATCAGGGAAGTATTAAGTGGCGTGGAGCTGTAATCAGACCCCATAGCGTTTGAGGTCTGATGGAATCCATAATTAGTATGCATATGGATCTGTTCCCGGTTTAGACAAGTTCCAAAGCTGTCAAGACAACCGATATTATAAAACTGTCCAAGATTTGTCGAGTAATCTCCAATAAAACCAATACGGAAGTATTCCCCATCTTTGCGCATTATTGATCCATTTAAAGTTTGTGATATCTTAGAATAGTTTCCAGGAGTTGTAATGCTTGTCACATCCCATGTTGAGGTTGCATAGAGTGCATTGTCACTTATTTCGAGCAGGGCAAATAAAGTCAATAAGAAATATAGTTTTTGACCGGTACAAAAAGAATTCTTTTTGTAGTAGAAATAAAGTAATACTGATGCAATCAGCACACAAAGAGAGCTGATGAATGCAACAACAATTTTTTCTGACGCTAAGCTATAGCATGCGATGAAGAAAACAAAAATTCCAATAATAATATGTTGAAACTGTCGACGGTTGAGCTTGGTTATGTGGATAAAACCATCGTAACTGAGTTCTGCGAGTAAAAATATTAAGATGAAAACGTAACGGTTTGGACAATTTGATTGATAATGTAAGCCATTCCAGAGATAAGAAAGTACCTGACCGTTGAAGCTGATCAATAAAATAACTAAAGGAATTAACCTTCTTAATTTGCTGATCAGAGTAGCTTTTGTGTAAATAAAGTAAACGCAGACACAAATCAGAGTCAAAATACCACAGTAAAGGCTGACATTACCGTCATTTGAGCTGACGGCATCTGTTGGGGTAAACAGGAACAGCTTACGCCATTGTTCCCAAAAACTACCATGGAAACCCAATGAAGGGAAAATGGAATCGGCATCTGTGTAACCGCTGGACTGATAGGAGTTTAAGGTACGGTAGATAGTCATAAATCCGCATCCACCAGCCAAAAGAGAGGCAGCAGTAAAGCGGAAACCGCTACTGATGAAGTCTTTTATACTTTGCCATTGATAAGCGAAGAAACGAATTACAAGATAAATACAGATAAACATTGCAAGCTGTATCTCTAATAATATTGCTGCACCAAGTAATGCGGAATATAAGATCCATTTTTTCTGAATGATCAAATAATCCATAGACAGCATGATCAATGGGAATAAAGCCAGTATGATATACCACGTTGGATAACAGTGCACAGCAAGATTATAAGCACTTAAAGAGTACACAGCAGAAGGAAACAGTAAACGAAAATCGCAATTGTTCGCTGCAGGCTGAGACAGGCGGTGCGTCAGATAGCAGGTCATGGATAAACCGCAGAACCCCAGGAAAAACGCAATGAAAAATTGCAGTGCAGGTACGATCATTTTCAATGGCAGAAAGTGATATAATTTTGAAAGTAAGTGTATTGTATAGCTAAGGGATAGATCCGAGCCATATCCAATATTCATTGACAGATAACGGTTTCCGGACTGATATTTATAGTAATGATCCAGAAAAGCAGGAATACTGCTCCAGGTTCCGTCGCTGTCAAATAACGAATTGCTGCCAAATGGCTGTGCATCATTTATGACCATTGCCAGAATATACAATAAAAACGGAATCAAAAAGGAAAGCCAATAAATACGTTTTGCTTTAAGACTGGATATAAGTGACTGGAAGTATGTGTTATGGCACATTTTATCTTTACATTTATACATTGAGTGAAACAGCTTGTCTTTTCCATCATACAAGCACAGAATTATCAGTATCATCACAAATATAACAGAAAGAATGATACCAGCATAATCGTATGCCAAATAGGAAGAACCGGTGGAAGCGGAGTCTTCGTCTAAAGGCAGATTATCGATATAATCACATAATTTCTTATATACATTATCATTCATTTCATAAAGTAAAATCTGAACATTAATGGTTCGATCCAGAGAAGTACTTACTTTTAAGTAATTGTCAGACTTCCCTGAGATAAGCTTGTCATCAAGAAGTAATAATTCCTGTGAGGTGTTATCAAGCATATAGACAGAACCCTGTGCTTTTTTAGTCATTTGAATTGTATAAGGGATGATACCGTTTGATACATTAATGTTTTTTCCCGACAACGGATCATCCTGTGCGGCGGAGATATTATAGATTCCATAACCCTCTGAATCAACCTGATACTCTTTGGTGTTTCTAAAATGTAAGGTATACGCACATTTTGTGAATAATGTGCCATCAATTCCCGCTTTTTTGCAAATGCCGTTTACTTGTTGGAAAAAGTCTGGAAAGATGGTGCCACAATATTTCTTAGCTTCTTTATCGGAAAGAGAAACAGTGGACAGAGCATTATATAAAGTGCTTTGTACAGAAGTCTCCTTATGGTTATTTACATAATCAGTATATTTTTTGGAATAATCATTCTGTTTTGTCTGTGTTTTTGCTGTTCCAGTTGAAGAATGAGCATCCAATGCCTTTTCGATACTGTATGCAAGATGTGGTTCCAGAGAAAAATCTTTGGAAACATAATTTTTGTTAGTGCAGATATATGCATTTGAAAACAGCTCTACGATCATAACGAAAAACAGGATAGGAATAATTCTTTTTGCTGCAGTTCGCTGGATAAACAGTAATAAAGTGTAAATTGCAAATAATACAATGTAAATCACAAACAGATTGGAATGAAAATTGTGTTTTCCCCATATAAATGAGATTATTACCGGAATAAATCCACAAAGAACCGGGTATGCGATCAGATTTGTTGTATCCGGTAAAAACGATTTGTTTGCAGCATATGCACCTACATAGAGCATCCAAAACACAAGAAAAAACGATGCGGTAAGTGTTGTGTGATATGTAATATGAAATAAGTTAAATACATATAATACGGGTGAAAATTCCAGCATAGAAAGAATTAAAAGTGTAAAAATACAAACGATGCTTTTGAGTCGCAGACGGATTTCCTTCTGAAAGAAAAAAAGGAAAAAGAATATCAGAGGAAGTATTCCGAAATACAGATCCATACGGTCGGTTGAACCGGATATAGCACGGGAGGCAGCAACACCAGGAAGAAATCGACCTAACAAAATTGCCGGATGATATGCAAGAGAAAATCCTTCGTATGAATAATCAGAATGCTCCGCAAAGTACGGTGCCAGATAAAAGATGATTCGTGCGGCACCAAGTCCGTAAGCAAACAGAAAGATAAGAAATGTATGGATAATTTCACCCGGATTAAATTTATGCCAATAGATTAACAGAAGTAATGCGAACACAAACAGAAGCAGAGATATTTCAATTCCTGCCTCAGGATGAATGATGAGCATTACAGCACAAGCAACGGCGAAAGGAATATATTTTCTGCCCAGTATCATATTTTCATAATGATAGAAGATGATTGGAAAAATTGCGTAAAGCAGTAAAGGCGGAATAGTATTTTCCTGAAGGATCGCATAGGAGCAAAAACCATAAGAAGAAGAAAAAATGTAAACCATCCAGGAATTCTCTGATTGTATAATCGAAGAATGCTGCAGTAAATAATAAAAAGATATGGCTGCCAGGATTACAAATGGCAGAGATGGATATGGCATTAATGTTGGAAGAGGGCTTCCGAGCGAAAGGGTGTAAAGACCTTTGGTGATTAAGAAAAGCAAGGCGGGGATACCGCCTGCGATGAGATATCCTTTGTCGAAATGGATATGATTACGATGTGTTTCTTGTTGCAATGTGTTCGTGTGCATATGACAATAAACCTCCTGTATCTTTTGCTGTGAAACAGCGTATTTTCTTACAAAAACCCATTATACTATAACATTGCGGGGGGACAGATTCAAGCAGATTTGTTTTGACACTCTCCCAGAAAATGTAGTACAATAAAATATACGAACGCTGTGACATACAGCAAAACAACTGGGAAGGCTGGAGATACATGGACAAGACAGAGAAATTGTTTCAATATAAACCGGGGGATAACCTGCCTTTTGGCGTAACGAAGGTGGCTGATGGAGTTCAGTTTGCTGTTTCAATTCCGCATGGCAGGGAATGTTACCTGAACTTATACCGGACAGGACAGAAGCGTCCGGCGTGCCGGATTCATCTGACGAGAGAATTTCGGCGCGGGTGTGTATACTTTGTAAAGATTACAGGTTGTCCGGGAATACAGAATGATAAAAGTGTAGCTGATATACTATCTCAGGGATATGAGTATATGTATGAGGTAGACGGTAAGGAGTTTGTTGATCCGTATGCGGCGGTGATCCACGGAAGAGAGCGTTGGGGTAAACGTGTTGGCAAGGCATGTGTCCGCGGAGGAATCAGTCTCGAGGAATTTGACTGGAAGGATGACAGTCCTTTAGGTACTCCGTTTTCAGACATGATTTTGTACCAGCTGCATGTGCGAGGCTTTACGAAGCATGCTTCTTCGAAGGTGGAGCATCGTGGCAGCTTTGCTGGCTTGATGGAGAAGATTCCTTATCTGAAAGATCTTGGCATCAATGCAGTGCTGCTTCTTCCGTGTTATGAGTTTGATGAGATACAGGCGGCAAAGAAGCCGCATGGGATTCCGGCGGGAGAAGTACCGGCGGTTCGCACGGCAGAGGATGAGGCGAAACAGAAGAGTACCGTGTCTAAGAATGATCAGGTTAAGTTAAATTACTGGGGATATGGTCAGAGCGAGACCTACTATTGTGCGCCGAAGGCGGCTTATGCAGCTGATCCGCACCGGGCTGGATTGGAGTTTAAGGCTTTGGTTCGCAGTCTGCATCAGGCAGGGATAGAAGTACTTCTTGATATCTACTTTATGCCGGGAACCAATGTGTGTCTGATGGAGGATTGTCTGCGTAACTGGGTATTGGAGTATCATATTGATGGATTTCGCGTGAATCAGGAGGTAATGCCGGCGCAGATGCTGGTATCGGATCCGGTTTTATCGGGGGTAAAGCTTCTTACAGATTACTGGAACCGTGAACTGATCGCCGGAGCTTATGGTGAGAGCGGTACTTTTGCAGAGTATAATGAGGGATTTATGAACTGTGCCAGACGTTATCTGAAAAGTGATGAGGGACAGGTGGAAGGATTTGCCGGACTGTTCCGAAGGGGCAGTGATAACCTGGCATCGATCAACTTCATGACCCATGTCAATGGGTTTACGATGACAGATCTGGTGTCTTATGATGTCAAGCACAATGAGCAGAATGGAGAGGGCAATCAGGACGGAACCGAGTACAATTACAGCTGGAACTGTGGTGTGGAGGGCAAGAGCCGCAAGAAGTTTATTCAGGCACGCCGTATGTGCCAGATCCGCAATGCATTTGCAATGATGCTTCTGGCGCAGGGAACACCGATGCTTCTTGCCGGTGATGAGTTTGGCAATACCCAGGAAGGCAACAATAATCCGTATTGTCAGGATAATGAGATCACCTGGCTGGACTGGCGCATGACAAGTGCCAAGACAGAGATTTTAGAATATGTCAAAAAGCTGATCGCATTCCGCAGAAAGCACCCGGTGCTTCATCAGGGAAGAGAACTGTATATGTTTGATTCATTATCCTGTGGAATGCCGGATGTATCCATTCATGGAACACAGGCGTGGAAGGCGGACTTTTCTTATTACAGCAGAATGCTGGCAGTGCTTTTGTACGGGGATTACCGGAAGAAGGATGATGGAACGGCAGATGATTCTCTTTATATCATATTTAATATGTACTGGGAGTCGCGTTCTTTTGATCTGCCAAATCTGCCGGGGGAGAAGGAGTGGTATCCGGCCATAGAGACATACGGCAATACATTCAGTGAGGTGCCGGTACCTGTCCGCAGGAAGAAGAGACGAAGAAAACCATCGCTGGAAAGCCAGAAGAAGACAATTGTTCCACCGCGTTCCATTGTTGTATTTGTGGGCAGATAAGATTAAACTATGTAATAGCCGGATATGACTCCGGCTATTTTGGGTCGAACTGTAGTTGAAGTTACAGATCGTGATTTTCCACGATTTCCTCATACAGGTCGATATCACATACCTTGCCAGGTGTGTAATGTGTGCAGTTCTGGCAGGAGATGGCATCGTCCTTGCTTGAGTTCGAACAGTTACAGTTATCGCAACGACAATACTTTGTGCATCTTTCTGCCACTTCTTTCATGGTTTTTGCATCTTTTTTCATGATATTTTCCTCCAGCACAATTTATAGTTAAGACAAAGAATGACCTGCCGTCTCCGGAGTTTTTCGGCAGCAGACTTTGTCGTGGTACTTATTATGTACAGAAAGCAGGTTTTTATGATAGTGATAGAAATAATCGATATTAAAAATTTTATGGCACATCTGCTTCTTAAGGATACCTTTGACCATTTTCTGCTTTTTGAAGCACGAACGGTTACCGCTTCAGAGCTTCTGCTGAAAGGGGGAAGACGGCGGGAGTGGTACGACAGTGACCAGTGGAGTAGGATGTGTTCGGAACGGGGAGAACATGACTGCATGCACATGACCTGGAATGAAATGAAAGAAATTATGTTTCATTTCATCAAAGGAAAGAAATCGCCGCAGCTTCTATATGTGGATCTGGAAGCTTCGAGCAGACAGAGAGAGCAGATCCTTGGAGGGGCATTTGCAGTGCAGGACAGTGAACTGCCGTCCCTTCGTATGCAGATCCGCTATGAAAACGAGCACCTGACAATCGTCCCTGCCGCGTCCTATCCGTCCTTTTCACCGGATCGTTCGGCAGGTCAGATGTGGGAGGAAGCTTTACAGGAGTTCCTACGCCGCAAAAAAATAGTATTTCACTTGCTAAATAACTCATAAACGTATATAATAATATAAATATATTTATGCCCTTATAGGACAAAGGAGAAGAGACGGTGAACGGACTTGCCGTCCTATGAAAATGAATGAATAGGGGGATCTGTCATGGACAATTCGATTGCAAGCAGACTACGTAGAAAGAAAAGACTGGGAGACTTGCTGCTTGGCGCGGGAGTTATTACACAGGAGCAGTTGGAGGAAGCATTAAAGAAGCAGAAGGAAGCGGGCAATGGTCAGAAGCTTGGTATGACCCTGGTAGACATGGGTATCATGAATGATGAGATCATTGCGGAGGCACTCTGCCACCAGATGGGGTTAGAGCGTGTGCATCTGGCGGGTATTACGATTGAGGACGAGGTTCTTGCACTGGTTGACGAGAAGGTTCTTCGGAAGTACATGCTGTTGCCGTATGAGTTTGCTCCGGATAATCCGAACGTACTCCGCGTTGCGTTTTCAGATCCGCTGGATATGATCGCGATGGATGACTTGTCGATCATTACCGGTATGCAGATTGAGATTCGTGTTACCACAGTTAAGGATGTGTCGCAGGCACTGGACCGCTTCTATGGTAATTCTGAGGCGATGAAGGTGGCAGACCAGTTTGCCGCAGAGCGTCGTGAGAAGTATGGCAATAGCAAGGATGGTAAGGAAGAGTCTGAGGAGGTTAAGCAGGCACCGATCGTTCGTCTTGTTAATCAGATCATTGAGCAGGCGGTACATAAGAGAACATCCGATATTCACTTTGAACCGCTGGAGAATCAGCTCCGGATCCGGTTCCGTGTCGATGGTGTGCTTCAGGAAGCGATGAGGCATGATATCTCGCTTCTTTCAGCGATGGTAGCCCGTATTAAGATTGTCGGCGGTATGGATATTTCCGAGAAGCGTAAGCCTCAGGACGGTCGTATGACACAGATCGTTGACAGACAGGAGTATGATATCCGTGTATCTATCTTACCGACAGTATATGGCGAGAAAATCGTTATGCGTCTTGCGCAGAAGACAGCGCTCAGCCGGGATAAGAAGGATCTCGGATTTGAACCGGAGGAACTTCACCGGTTCGAGGATATATTAAAGCATCCGAATGGAATTATGCTCGTTACGGGACCTACCGGATCCGGTAAGTCTACAACGCTTTATACAGCACTCAGTGAGCTTAACACGGAGGAGGTTAATATCATCACGGTAGAGGATCCTGTCGAGGCGAATATTAACGGTATCAATCAGGTTCAGGTTAATGCCAAAGCGGGTCTCACCTTTGCGGCGGCACTCAGATCTATTCTGCGTCAGGATCCGGACATCATCATGATCGGTGAGATCCGAGACGGTGAGACAGCAGGTATCGCCGTCGAATCAGCTATCACGGGTCACTTGGTTGTAAGTACACTTCATACCAACAGTGCGGCGAGCACGATCAGCCGTCTGGCGGATATGGGTATTGAGAATTATCTGATCTCCGATGCGGTGATCGGTGTTATTGCACAGCGACTGCTTCGCCGGGTATGTCCGCGCTGTAAGCGTATGGTGCCAGCAGATGATCTGGAGAAGAAGGAGCTTGGTATTCCGGAAGAAAAGTGGGGTGAGGAAGTGTTGATTCCTCATATTGAACCGAATGAAGAATGTCTGGAGTGCGGTGGCGCAGGCTACAAGGGACGTATCGGTATCTACGAGATCATGCAGATGTCTCCGGCACTGAAACGTATCATTGCAACAGGAGGTACCGCAGAGGAGCTAGAGAAGGAAGCAATCAAAGAGGGGATGAACACACTTGTTATGTCTGCCAATAAGCAGGTATTGAAAGGTATTACGACACTGCAGGAAGTACACCGTGTCGCTTATGATAATTAAACTTAAGAATATGGAGGGTTTACAAAATGGAAATCACAATGGACAGTTTGCTGGAAATTGCCAGAGATGTAGGAGCATCCGATGTACATATTACGGTAGGGCTTCCGCCGAAGATGCGTGTCAACGGTACGATTGAGGATATTATCCCGCATGTGCTGACATCGCACGATACACAGACGCTTGTTCTTTCTATTATGAATGAGAGACAGGTTGCTACATTGAAGAGAGATGGTGAGGCGGATTTCTCCTATAGTACAGAAGCACTGGGACGTTTCCGTTGTAATGTGTTCCGTCAGAAGAACTCCTTTGCGGCAGTTCTTCGTCTGATCAATACCGTGATCCCGGCACCGGAGAAGCTGGGACTTCCGTGGTCTGTTATGGATCTCGCTAAAAGAAAACGTGGTCTCGTACTGGTTACAGGACCTACCGGATCCGGTAAGTCAACGACGCTTGCATCTCTGATCAATATGATCAATGAGAATCGTAAGGAGCATATTATTACTTTGGAGGACCCGATTGAGTACCTCCATCAGCATAAGAACTCCATTGTCAATCAGAGAGAGATCGGATTTGATACCCTTTCATTTGCCAACGGTATCCGTGCCGCACTTCGTGAGGATCCGGATGTTATCCTCGTCGGTGAGATGCGTGATCAGGAGACGATCGGTGCAGCGATTACCGCAGCCGAGACCGGTCACCTGGTATTTTCAACCCTGCATACGATCGGAGCGGCAGCAACAATCGACCGTGTTATCGATGTATTCCCGCCACATCAGCAGCAGCAGATCCGTGTACAGCTTGCAATGGTACTTCTGGCAGTTATCTCCCAGCAGCTGATGCCGACTTCGGACGGTAAGGGACGAGTGGCAGCTTATGAGGTTATGCATACAGTACCTGCGATCGCAAGTAATATCCGTGATGCGAAGACGCATCAGATTCCGTCAACGATCCAGACAAGTAAGAAGATGGGTATGCAGACCATGGATGATGCAATCTTTGATCTGTACCATGATCTTAAGATCTCTGCGGATACGGCACTGGAATTTGCGCAGGAACCGGAGGTTCTGAAGCGGAAATTGTTCTAATTTGTCGACAGATACAGAAATGTTTCACAAAGATAGTTCATATAATAGAGACATCATTTGGTCAATGTGTATAAAAATGAAGTCAAAATTATGTGAACTATTTTTTATAGAAATTTAATAAATGTCGTTGAAAAAATAAGACGAATGTAGTACAATCAATAAAGTGATACCGTATATAACTGTCGGGGATGTTATGTACAGCACAAATAAATAACCCATTGTGAGTATGACATCTCACGCAGAGGGGTAGAAAAGGGTGATAAATTGGCAGCATTTAATTATGTGGCGGTTGACGCCAATGGTAAACAGAAGAAGGGTACTCTGGAAGCCGCCAATGAGGCAGCTGCAAGGAATTCTCTGAAGGCAGAGGGGTTGATCCCGATCAGTGTGGAGATACCCAATGCTTTGAACAAGGATATTGAGATCAGCATTGGCAAGAAGGTGAAATCAGGAGATCTTTCTGTATTCTGTAAGCAGTTTGAAAGTATCCTGCATGCCGGTGTTACTGTCATTCAGGCACTTCAGATGATCACGGATCAGGTGACGAACAAGTATCTGAAGAAGGCATTGGATCAGACGCGTATTCTGGTAGAGAAGGGTGAGTCACTGGCGGATGCGATGCGGGCGCAGGAAGGCATCTTTCCAGATATGCTTCTGAATATGGTGGAGGCCGGCGAGGCTTCCGGTAGCCTGGAGACCTCCTTTAATCGTATGGCGTCACAGTTTGAAAAGGATAGCAAGACGTCCAATATGATCAAGCAGGCGATGATCTATCCGATCGTACTTCTTGTTGTTGTGGCTGGTGTAGTAGTGCTGATGCTTACTTATATTATTCCGCAGTTTAAGGATACACTGAGTGGAGCCGGCATGGATCTTCCGGCAATTACGAAGGTAGTTATGGCGATGAGTGATGGCTTGATCAAGTGGTGGTGGCTTGTGGCTATTATTATAGCAGCTATTGTCGTGACATTCCGGGTCTGGTCGAAGACAGAGACGGGAGCAATTGTTCTTGGACGTGTTCTTCTTCGGATTCCGCTTGTCGGTGATCTTCAGATTAAGTCGGCAGCTGCAAGACTGGCACGTACGCTGAGTACGCTGATGGCTTCCGGTATCCCGATGGTGGATGCGATATCTATTGTGACGAAGCTGATGAGCAATCGTATCGTACAGAAGGTGATGGAGGAAGCACGAGGCGAAGTGGAGAGAGGTACCCCTCTTTCGGTACCGCTTCGTGATTCGGGAGTGTTCCCGCCGCTTCTTTATAATATGGCAGCGATCGGTGAGGAAACCGGTAATATGGAGGAGATGCTGGAGCATGCTGCTGACTTCTATGAGGAGGAAGTGGAGAATGCAACCAAAGCAGTGACGGCGATCATGGAACCGGTTATTATCGTATTGATGGCCGGTGTGGTTGTGCCGATCATGCTTGCGATCATGGCGCCGATGCTTTCTATGTACAACGCGGCAGAGAATGCATAATGATGTGTGCCGGATGATGGGGTTAGAGATTGAGTGAAATATCTCGATATAGTATATGATCCTGGGACTGTGCCAAGCAGTCTTATGATAAATAAAATTAAAATGAAAAGGAGATTTTATTATGAAGAAAGTTATCAAAAATTATCTCGCAAAGCTGCAGGAAAATGACAAGAAAGGTTTCTCTCTGGTTGAGTTGATCATCGTTATGGCTATTATGGCTATTCTCGTTGGTATCGTAGCATCTCAGGTGCTTCCGTACATGGAGAAGTCTCGTCAGTCTAAGGATCAGCAGGTTCTTTCAGGCTATTGTACAGATCTTGTGTCTGCAATTGCTCAGTCTACAGAGCCTGTAGCTGATATTACAGATGAGGATATTACAAGTCTGACGTCAGGCGCTACAGATGCCAATCTTAAGAAGTTTGCAGGCACTTTCGTTGGATTACAGAATGACGTTGCAATTACGACAGCTTCTTTAAGTGCAAAGCTAAAATCTAAAGCTGCAAGCAAGGGACAGTATGTCGTTAAGTTTGGTTACAGTTCAGGCGATGGTAAGGTCAAGGTATATATTGACGGTCACAGTGCTGGTGCTTCTGGCGATAAGATGTATGTAGAGTCTAACTAATTTAAATAATTAGCAGATATTACAAATATTAAGGAGCCTAAATCATGTCAGTAGCAGCATTAACCGTAGTCTTATACATATTCATCTTTCTGTTTGGAATCGTGATCGGAAGTTTCTTGAACGTCTGTATCTATCGCATTCCCAAAAAGGAAAGCATAGTGTTTCCACACTCCCATTGTATGACTTGCGGTTATCAGCTGCGCTGGTATGATCTGGTTCCACTATTTAGCTTTTTATTTCTAAGGGGCAGATGCAGGAAGTGTCACACAAAGTTATCGCTTCAGTATCCCTTAGTGGAAGGCATGAATGGAGCATTATATGTAATCGTTTTCTTGGCGAACGGTTGGAATTATGTGAGTGTCGTATATTGTCTCCTGACATCCGCCCTTATTGTTTTAAGTGTCCTTGATTTCCGGACTATGGAGATTGCGGACGGTATCAATCTATTTATTTTATTGCTGGGGATTGCGGCAACATTGCTTGATCTGCATGCCTGGAAGGATCACGTGATCGGAATGTTTTCTGTCAGCGTGTTTCTTTTGGTTATTTATCTTGTTACCGTCGGAAGGGGAATCGGCGGAGGAGATATCAAGCTGATGTTTGGAGCAGGACTTTTACTTGGATGGAAAGGTGCGGTTTTGGCGTTTTTCCTGGGGTGCATTATCGGTTCGGTAGTTCATCTGATCCGTATGGCGGTAAGTCATGCAGAGCATCGTCTGGCAATGGGTCCTTATTTGTCTGTGGGAATTTGGCTCACGGCTTTGTGGGGAACGCCGGTAATTGATTGGTATATAGGTATGATTATTCATTAGAAAGTAGCTTTACAGAGAATAAGAGTATCTTAATGTAACAGGTTGATTGACGTTTTATTCAGAAGATGGCAGTAATTTTGCTGTCACAGAGAGTTTAACAGCGGGCTTATCACGAGCACAGCGTTAGGCTCCTTTTGCGGTAGAAGACCGCATACGTTGAATTTTGTGTGATGCAAAAATATTGAGACAGGGAGGAAAAGTACGATATGGCGAAACATGTACTTAGTATTGAGATTGGCACGCAGGTGACCAAGATTGTTGAGATTGATTATAAAAAGAAAAACCCGCATGTTTATCGTGCGGTAAGCTTCGCAACACCGGAGGGTGTTATTGAAGATGGTGTCATTCGTGACAAAGATGTGCTTGCAGTTGCATTCCGTAACGAACTTGCCGAAGCAGGTATGAAAGAGAAGAGTGTAGTATTCTCGATTGCTTCCAGTAAGATTGCAACTCGTGAGGTTACACTTCCTAATGTAAAGGAGAATAAGATTGGTGATCTTGTTCGGGCGACAGCACAGGAGTATTTCCCGATTGATCTGAATGATTATACATTGGCATATTCATTGTTAGAGACGATCAAGGAAGGCAAGGAAAAGTCTTATAAAGTACTTCTTCTGGCAGCTCCGGATGATCTGGTAGATAACTATTATAACTTTGCTCAGGAGATGGATTTTAATATCGAAGCGTTGGATTACTTTGGTAATGGTTCCATGCAGGTATTAAAGAAGGAGATTGTCCTTGATTATTGTGCATGTATCCAGATCAGCGGCAATACAACGATGATCAACTTTATGAATGAAGGACAGCAGTTGATGCAGCGTACCATTCCACAGGGTATCTTCAATGTAGCTGAGGCGATGGTATTAAGTGAAGAATGTATGATTGATGATATGGATGCCGCTTGTGAGGCGCTTTGTCGTGATAAGCTGGTATGCCGAAGCCTTGATTATAAGGGACTTGATGATGATGACAGCATCGTAAGTGCCCGAATGACAGAGGAGCAGTGGAGACAGCAGGAGGCAAGTAAATCTTCCCGCAAGGTTGTTACCGATGCGATCGGTGAGATCCTTCTGAGTGTACTCCGAGTAATTGACTTCTTCAAGTCAAAGTATCAGGGAGTGGAACTGACAAGTATCTATATTACCGGTATGGGATGTAAGGTTTCCGGTATTGAAGAGCTGTTCTCTAATGAGTTGAATATTCCGACACAGAGAATGGAGCATCTGGTAAATGTATCCTTCCCACGTCATTTCAGCGAGGGTCTTTACAACCAAACAGAGTACATTGCAGTTGTCGGTGCAGCAATCGCACCGGTTGGCTTCAAGTCTAAGAATGCAGCAACATCAGGAGCGGGATCGGATGCACTTCGAAATGCACAGCTTGTCTTTGGTCTTGCTGTGATCTGTGCAGTGGCAATGTCTGTGTTCTCATTCCTGCAGTATAACACAGAGAAGAATAAGAATGACGACCTGAAAGCCAGAAAGGAATCACTGGCATATATCAATACAGTCTTTAAGGAGAATGAGGGTATTAAATCCGTATACGATCAGGTCAACAGTCTTTATAACTCAACAGAGACACAGAATGAGAATCTGAACAGTCTGGTGAAGCAGCTGGAAGCAAATCTTCCGAGAACTATGACGGTAAGCTACTTACAGTCCTCTGAGGATGGCATCAACATGACGATCAGTTCTGAGACAGATATCTCTATCGCAAGAATGCTGATGAACCTTGAAACATTAGAAATGCAGGATAAGGACGGTCAGAAGATACCGGTACTTACTAATATATCAATTCCTTCCGTGACAGCGGCTGATGCAGATGATGGAAGCACAGTTTATAACTTCACAGTATCTGCACAGTACTATCAGGTGGCGCAGGCTCAGGCGGCGCAGGAATCAGCAAATCAATAATACCAGACAGGAGGGAATGAGATATGGATACGAAAAAGAAAATGTCAAATCGTGACAAAATGATGCTTTTTATCTTTGGAGCAATCCTCATCGTTGCAGCAGCATACTTCTTAGTATTTGCGAAGATGAATGAGAGAAAAGATACATTAAAGACAGAAAACGAGACACTTTCACAGGAAGTGCAGAAGCTGGAGACCATGGAGGCTCAGAAAGACAGTGTTCTGGAGGAGACAAGAAAGACGCAGCTTGATGTTGCGGAGGTTCTTGGAAAGTTCCCGGCAGAGGTTCGTACGGAGAATGCGATCTACGATCTGAATGATATGTACGAGAGTATATCTGATGTAAAGATTCAGTCAGAAAGCTTTAACATGAATCAGATCTTCTATCAGCAGGGTGCAGTTAGTGATGGTAGTGCATCAACAGATGCGACTACAACAGGAGATAAGACAGCAAAGTCAAATCCTGCATCGGTAGCGGCAATCACTTCAGATACACCGGTCAACGATGTGATCACGGCAGCGGCTGATTATACCGGCTATCGTTCAACCGTCAATGTGACATTCACAACGACTTACGACTCATTGAAGAAGGTTGTGAACTTCATCAATGAATCGAAGAATCGTATGACGATTTCGGAGATTTCAGCAACGGCAGGAGAGGAAGACAATCTTTTGACCTGTAACATGGCAATTGATATGTATGCGATTTCCGGAACCGGTGAGGTATATGAAGCTCCGGATGTAAGCAATGGTAATACCGGAGTGGACAACATATTTAGAAAATAGGACATAAGTTGCAACTGCCGGAATTTTCGGCAGTTGCAATTGTTGTATAAAGATTTGAGGTGAGCCCATGAAAGAGAGAAGGTGCAAAACCGCACAGTGCCTCAGGGATGCACGCGGTTTTACTTTGGTTGAGCTGATCCTGACGATCGCAATTCTGGCTATCGTCACGATACCGATTTTGAGCTATTTTACAGATGCTGCAAAGCATAATGCAAGGAGCAGACAGAAGCAGAATGCAACCGTTCTGGCACAGGAGGTGCTTGAGAATTTCAAACATTCTGCCTACAATCTGGATGACCCGAATGTTGTATGTTCTGCGGATCCGAACTGGACAGTAGCTGCTCCACAGAGCAGTGACGGCAGTTATTCGTTAACACAGAATAAAGATGTCGATAGGAATTCCTTTAAGGTGACAGCGAAGATCACGCCTTTGAATAAGGTAAATGATGCGGCTGTATCAGCGGCACCGGCTTCATCAGCTGCGCCTGCGTCTGTATCAAAGGATTATGAGAAATTTGTGATTGGTACGATGGACACAAGCAAGGATTTGATGTCATCCGATCATGGTCAGACATTGGTTGCGGCAAGCTTTGCATTTAATAACAAGTATACGGCAGCCTGCGCAGCAAATGGTGTGACACCTGAGCCGGCAGGAACTCCGGATCCTGTGACAGGAGTTACACCGGCGAAGATTGATGCCAATTATTTTAAAAATCGACTGAATTGTGAGATTATTGTATCAGCTAAGAAAGATACATCTAAACCGGGATATGACGTGATTTCGGTGAAGTATCGATATACTTATAATAAAGGCGGAGAAGCATATCCGGAAGGAATTGACACCAACACAGTTTATGAGGATGTCGTGGCTTCTTCATCCATTAAGGTTGATAAGCTGGAGAATATTTATTTGTTCTATAATCCGTTAAATGTGAATGATAAGATCACGATGACGACAGATGATGATTATCAGCTGCAGAATAATGCAGGTGATCTGAATATGTTCATTATTGCACAGAACAGTGTGCCGGCTTCCACCAGTGACAGTGATCTTCCGACAGGATATTCGAAGCGGCCGGGAAGCTATAAGCTTCCGATCAATGGTGCGGGTTCCGGATTTGAAAACAAGATTAAATGCGTTTATACCAATTTATCCCGGACGGCTGCTATGACAGAGCTGGATGAAACGTCGACGATTGGCGGAAAAGTACAGACCGGTCCAGATGGCAATTACACTTTGGTACATTCTGAAAAGATCAATCGTGTGGCAGACATTACCGTGACGGTTGACAGCAAGGATGGATCTACACAGAAGATTGTAGAAGTAACAGGTTCTAAGACGCAGGATTAGAGAGGAGTGAGATCATGTTCAAACGATTTTTAAAAGATAAAAGTGGATCGTCTTTGGTTTTGGTAATGATCTGCATGTCATTTCTGATCTTGCTTGCAGGAGCAGTCATTACAACAACTGTTACCAATATTTATCTCAAGGCTTCCCAGAAGGTGACACAGGAGAATTTCTATGAGACAGATTCGATACTGGATGCAGTAGCAGCCGGTATCCAGAATGAGTCGTCTGAGGCTTCCGCAAAGGCATATGAGAAAGCATTGGGAGAGTATAATGCCTCATTGACCGCTGCAGGCAGTGCAATGAGCGATAAATATGCAAAGGACTTTTTGAATCTGATGATTCAGTCTCTGACAGGCGGAGACACCTATGATGCAACAAAGACGAATTATAAATATCTGGATAGTGTTTTGCTTGGTTATCTGACCAAGGATCAGGCAAAATCGTATATCAAGCATGCAGACGATGGTACCGGTGTGACGAAAGGTGACATGGTTTTGGATGGAGATGCTTTAGTGCTTAAGGATGTAAAGGTGATCAAAGCACATGACAAACAGAAGGATTATGAGACGACATTGACAACTGACATTCGTATTGAAGTGCCAAAAATCAGTACTGATGCACACTCGGAGTATCTTGATTATGCAATTCTTGCAGATGATCAGGTGATCGCAGATAACGGTACGATTTCGGCTCAGGTAGATGGAAATGTATATTCCGGTACGGTGAATCGTGTGGCAAATGCAACATCACCACAGCCGGCAAGCGTTAAGAATAATACACCGTTAGCCGGTATCGTTATTTCCGGTGGAGCATCACTCAAGATTAATGCGGAGCAGATCATCACACGAGGTGATGTGGATGTATCCAATGGCAGCCGCTTTGAAGTTGGCAAGAGTCCATCCAGTGATAAGGCTGCACAGCTTTGGGCAGAGAATGTGATCACAAGTGGTAATAACAGCAGTAATGAAGTGACGATTGATGCTTCCTCCTATATCGCGGACGATTTGGAGATCAATGGTGAGGGTGACCGGGTTACTCTGAAAGGAAAATACTACGGTTACAATTACACGAATGACTACACAGCCGGAATAACAGGAAATAAGTTATCTACAACGGCTGCATACAGTAGTTCCATTTCAGTCAATGGTTATGATAACCAGTTGCTGATGAAGGATCTGAATGAGCTGGTGCTTGCAGGACGTACCTTTATCTCCAAGAAGACGAATGTTGGCGAGACAGCACTTGCCAATCCGGATATTGAGCTGGGTGAATCTCTGGCGGTAAAGAGCAGCCAGTTGTCATACTTTGTAGCAGCAGTAAAGGACGGATCTACCGATGGATTTGTCAAGAGAGTACAGGATCTTCCGGCAAACAATAGTGTTACGTTGGATGATGGTCAGGCGGTTCCGGGCTTTGGTAAATACTCTTTGGATGCGAAGGATTCCATTCCATGCTTTGTATTTAATGCAAACAATGAGGAGTATCTGTTCGACTATGAAGCATATGAGAACCGTATCGGTATCCCGAAGAAGAATGGTGCAAAGCAGTTTGATATAAAGGCATTGATTACAAGCGGTGCAATCAGCAAGACGACACCGTTAAAGCTGTACAGCCGTTATGATCCGAACGTCAGTGCTAATACGATCAAGTATTTCTATCTGAACTTTGACGATTCCAAGGCTGCAAGCAATTTCTTTAATCTGTTTTATGAGAATAGTTCACAGCAGACGGTTTATGATGTTGTGAATAAGACATATGTAGATACAGTGGGAATTCAGCTTCCTTCCTTTGGATCAAAGGCGGGCTATCTGTTATCTTCCGGTAATATCATGTACAGCGATGAGAATGATAAGGATGCCAATGGAAAGGCAAAGATCAAGCTGAAGATTGATAATGGCGGTCAGACACCATCAAGCTCCTTTAAAACATTTGCGGAGCAGAACAGTAAGCTGTATATGTCTAAACAGCTTGCATTGGTGGACGATTACGATGATGCAACAAACAGCCCGAAATGGAGACTGTATGATGACAGCGATTCCAACCGGGGCGATGATACCTTGTTAAAGAGTGGTAGTGCCGATGGAACAAATCTGTTTGCAAAGCTTGTAGATGCAAGCCAGATCAAAACTACGCAGATTGGACGTTATTCGATTACCAAGGATGATGGTTCTAACGGCGTATGCGGATATATTGTTTCAGATGGTGATGTCAAGTGGCCGGAGGATTACACGGCTAAGGGATATAATCAGGACGATCCTTGCTTTATTCTGGCAAAGGGATCTGTAACGATCAACAGCAACAAGTTTAATGGACTGATCATTGCAGGAGATGATGTGGAATTTGCAACAAACACAACAGTATCTTCTGATTCAGAGTCCATTGAAAAAGTATTTGAGCAGGATAAGAATTCCGGTAGTCCGGCATTCTTTAATGCAATGAAAGAGTATTTCAGAAAGTCTGTAAGCTCTTCCATTGGAACGAAGGAAGATCAGGATAAGGTAAACAACGTTTCATTTGAGAACTGGAAGAAGAATGATTAATGCAGGAGGTGAAGGCAATGGATATCAGAAAAGATAAGCGCGGTTTTTCTTTAATCGAGCTGATTATTACGATGGCGATCATGGCAGTCTTTGCCGGAGCGATCATCGGTGGAATGTCATATATCAATGCCGGTAAGACCAAGAAGGCCGCTGCAAGATTGAATAATAAGATCTCCAGCATTCAGACGGCGACAATGACCAAGAAGGGTCAGACGTTCCTCTACATTTATCGGACTTCTGATGGGGTATACAGTACTGCGGTAAGTAGTACGATTGATACAAACAGTGATGGCAATCCGGATTATCCTAAGGGATTTACACAGAGATCGGAATTAGATCAGTGTTTATCAAGTGGAAAGGTTTCCGGAGATAAGCTTTGCGACAGTACTGTGACCATTACCGGAAAGCAGGGAACCGGTGGTTCTAACTCCGTAACGCTGAGTGAAAGTAATTTCCTCAAGTTGGGTTATTCAAAGTCAACCGGAGCATTTAATTATAGTAATGATGGTTCACTGGATACGAATGGTGAATTTACGGATGTACCATTTTACAGTATGATCGAGATGTCAGGCAAAGAGAAATTCTCAATCAAGCTGGTAAAAATAAGTGGTAAGCATTTTGTAAAGAAAGGTTAAGGGGAGGTGATTGTTCTGAACTGGAAAGATAAGAGAGGTTATACTCTCGTGGAATTAATTATTTCAATGGCGATTCTGGCAATTGTAGGAGGTGCAATCACTCTTATGATGCAGTCGGGAAGCAGAAGCTATTCGAATACGAAAGCGGAACTTGATCTGCAGATGGAATCCCAGACATTGATGGCGCAGATGAGTACCATGATCATGGAATCAAATTGTGTCAAGTATGACAAAGACAACAATACACTGGCATTGTATCAGGTTGAGCTTAAGTCAACAGCTCTTCCGGCTGTATCAGGTACACCGGGAGCAACTCCGGTTTGTCAGCAGACAAAGACAGTAAAGGATCTGAAAGTGATTCAGTTCAAGGATGGAAAGCTCTATCTGAACGAGCACAATGCAGATGTAGCTTTACCGGCAAGCGGTGGATCGGTAAGCTGTACAGAAGATGATCTGCTTTCTGATTATATCAGTGATTTTAAAGTAGGCATCGATGGAAACAAGGTCACGGTTTCGTTTGATATGAAATCCGGTAAAAAGACTTACAAAATTGACGAGACAACAAAGGTAAGGAATGGTATGGTAGTCTATCCGTAATGGGTAGGCTGCCCTTGAACGTTATAGTGGAGTAAGGAGAGAACGGTTTGCAGTGCGAAACTGTGGAATGGAGGCTGTATCTATGAAAAAATGGTTTAAAAACTTGACGAAAGGAAAACTGGCGATTGGCGTATTGGCCTTGTGTCTGCTGGTGTTTGGTGGATATTTTGGGTATCACAAATTTATTGTAAAAGCGGATAGTATGCCAAATAGAGCAGTTGTAAATACGCTGGAAGATTATCGCAAACTTTGCACCGGAAGTGAGAACGGTGAAGTAGATAAAACACAAAATATTGCGGATGCAAATTCAAAAAATGCTTTTTTAATTTTGGAAATTGTGCCGTATTATGGTGATGCGGAGGTTGGCTATCTAATCGATGGCTGTGAGCCAATTGATCTCACGAATGTTGGAAAGTCTGTTTATGCAGCTGCCAAGGAAAGTACACGTTCTGTAGCAACAGCCGTTTTTAAGGATGAGTATGATAGAGATCGTAAGGATTATGACGATGGTTTGTATAAGGAAGATACTCGTTGGACCGTGGATGATGATTGGGTATTGACCTCCGGAAAAACAATCAAGACACATGGATATTATGAAAAAGTTGCAAATGGTGCTTCCGGTGACTTTGTCATTGATCATTATGAACAGGATACAACAGGAACCTTCTATACAAAAGATGCAGAGGGTAAGGATATTCCGGCGTATCGTCCGGTTTTTAGAAAAGCAAAAGATGGTGAGACAGGTCAGTTTAACTGGACAACACTTTATTATGCGTCAGCAGATACATTTGTTATGTCACGGTCGCAGTTTGATACATATGCTCTGAGTGAAAATAAGTATGTGGCATCGGCAGATGAAGGGATTGATTATAACCCGGGAGAAAGAGAGTATACGACAAGAGAAGACAGCGATTTCTATAGTATTTCTTATACAAATGATAAGGGAGAGAAAGTTGCTTCAGAGGGTAATATCAGTAACTTGTGGGTTAACATTGAAGGAATGCAGGTGTTAAAAGGTCATGTGGTTAACACTAATGATTTTGTACGTACATCTTTGGATTTGGATGATGAATCAGAGACTGCGTGCAGAAATTTGAAAATTGCAGTTAAGACAATTGAACCTCAGGAATTAAAGAAACATCCGGAATGGATTGACTACGCGGATTTGTTATATATGCATCAGAAAACATCAGTTGGTACCTTCCCGGATTTATGGTGTAATGCAAATTTGGATAAGTATCATCGAAATAAAGATGTACTTGGAGAGTCATATTATAAGGATAAGGATCCGTTTATCATTGAAGCGGATGGAACGGTGAAATCCAAGAGTACAGATAAATCAATAAGAGAAGCGTTATTGAATTCTAATTTTATCTCTGATAACGATTGGGGTTGGACAGTAGCGAAGAAATTATTCTTCAAGATCAATCAGTTGGAGACATATGATGGGAGCGGAAAGTATGGATTTGCTCCATTATTGACTTCAAATGATATGATGAATGATTTGAAGGGACTTTCCGGGAACAGCAGATATAATGCTGATGATTTAAAGACAGTAACGAATCAGCATTTGGATTATACTACCATGGAGGTCGGAATTCCTAAAACTCCTTGGACTCCAGGTGAAAATACTGGTAAATATACAGGTACAGGTACTAATTGTGGTATGTATAAATTCTTAATCATGAATTTTTTAATGAAACAGGAGAATTTTTACAATTACTTCTTCCAGACAGAAAGAGATGCTGGAGGAAAGGTCATTACAGAAAATGGTGATATATCCTACTGTAGTCCACAAAAAAGTGCTGATGCACAGGAATATTGGAATCCTGATGCATTTCTTCCTGTTGCGGAGGGCAATGATTATACAAATCTTACAGATGCGCAGAGAGAGCGGTATTCAATATATTATTCACAGGGATCATATCTGCAATTCCCTACACCGGGTCTTGCCGGTGCTACGTTCATTTATAACTCAGATACATCCTTGTCACAGGGATTTAATAATGCCAGAATTGATGAAACAGATTCAACCAAGGAGGCATTTGACTGGTTTGAGAAAGAGTATGGTGAGAGACCGGGTAAGCTGACTCCGGCACAGATGGTTCATTATCTTCTGCAGTATAAGAGACATGGTAATGACGATGATGATGTTGGAACCAGAGACAAAGAGACAATGCATGTATTGGAGATTGAACCATGTGCAGATTACTTTATTACAGAAAAGTATCTTGTTGGAACATATCTTCCGGCATCACGTTTCAAAGGTAAGATTGAAGTAGACCATATGACTACCGCTGAGTTTAATGGATCAAAGCGTGATATCAATGGATATTATGACTTGATTTATATCGGGGATAATATTGGTAAATTTAATACGACAACTACGCAGAATAATGGCGTTAACTATACCAATACCGCATATAATGACAGTAATTTGGATAAGTATGTATATCTGCATGTTGGTGATAAATCAGGAGATGTACGTTCTTCCGGTAATGATATTTCCAAACTGAAGAATGAACAGCTTCAAAAGTATGCAGAAGGTGGAAATGCGTTGGTACTTGCTGACAGTTTGGCAACGTTTAAGTGGGACACAAACGATACAACAAAGATTTCGGATTCATACAAGAATAATTATTTGTCGATTGTTGATTCAACTTCACAGATGCATGCACTTCTGGAAAAATTAAAGAGTGCTAACAATGTAAATAAATTTAGAAAGAATAACATCTGTGCGCTTTCGAAGCTGAGTGTTAAGTTCCTGAGCGAGAATTGTCTGAATTATATGAAAAATGGATTTTCGCTTCCTGCGAAAACTAAAACAGGATTAACCACTAAGAAGTATAAGGAATTAACCACTCGTTATAAAGATTATGTTGGTCTTTACAGTAAGATAACATCTACTCCGGATCGATATGTTTCGGACGATGGAATGGCAGATAGCAATGAAGTTAATCCGGCAAAGGCAAAACAGTTGGCGTTGACCGATCCACAATTGAACTTCAGCTTTATCATTGGTGATCAGTCATCAGACTATGCAGTACGTATGTATATTGATCTGAATGGCGATGGTAATATTTCTGACGACGAGTTGGTTCAGGATACATTTGCAAATAATTCAGGTTCTCCATATAAATTTGTTGGAGAGGATGCAAAGGATGCCGATGGAAATGTATTCAAAGACAAGAGTGGCAATGCAATTCAGGTTCCAGCAGCGCAGAACTATATTTATGATTTTAGCAGCAATAAGAGACTGTATCTGAATAAGACCAAAACTTCGGGTGCTGTTTCCTGGAAATTTGTATTATATAATACAAAGACTAAAGAAAATTATCAGTCAGTAACGGGAACATCATTTTATAAGCGCTCTGATGGAAAGACAACATCAATCAAAGCATTACAGATTCTCGAAGATGATCAGATGAACAGTCAGGCAAATTTGGAGAATCAGCTTGCAGGAAGCGGATTGTTCAAGGATTGGGTTGATAAGTTGAATGATACCATTGGTTTGGATGAGAACTATAAAGTAACAGTTAAGACAGTAAGTCTGACAGATTTCAATTCACAGCTTCAGGCAGGGACAATCGGTGGTGCTAACGGAGAGGATTATAATTGTTATATAGTCAGCTGTTCTACTAAACTATTCGGCGATAATGCATATAAGGATGCAGCAGATTATGTATCCTCAAGGGCAAAAGCGGGTGCTTCTGTTGTAGTAACCGGTGAAACAATTGATGACAATAATAAATCATCAGAAGTAAAAGATATCCTTAACATGAGCCGTTTTACAGATGATTTGAAGTTGTATGGCGATATCAAGGACACTGCGAAGAAACCAAAAGAGACAGACAAGGAATATGATAATAAAAATAAATTAGAATATACCTATGCAAAGGTTATGAAGGAGGGATCCGGAAAATACAAAGTATATAATAACAAGCTTTGGAAAGATGTCGATTACAATAAGGTTGCTAAGGCGAAGAAGATTAGTAGAAACAATATAGGAAGCCTTACAACATACCCATATACTATTAGTAGTTCTGTTGATATTGCGTCATCAGCAGCTCAGGTGTACCAGTTGAACATGAATAATGAAGGATTGGTTGTCTGGTATTCATTGGGACCGGATGGTGATGGCGATGATACAGAGTATGGTATTTCGCCGAGAGATGCATCGAATAACTATTATTTGTATTCTGTTGAGAATATCACATATGATATGATAGATCTCGCAAATACAACAAGTGATCTGGAGATGAAGTTATTTATTAATACATTGCGAGGAAGTGATGTATCTCCAGCAGTAAGAGTAGATTCTGCTAAGACAGTGGATGCCAACTATAGAGATTTTGCTGTTTCTGAAGTAACAGATGATTACTTCCCGAAGCAGGACTCTGATGCCATCAAGAAGTCGGAAGATGGTTCTGAGATGACTGTATTCAAGGGAGTAATTCAGCCGAATGGCAGTGATTACCGTGATTATAAGTCAAACTCTAAGATTGTAAAGGGAGACAGTCAGAGTCAGGGCAGTGGTGGTAAGATTGATGATGACACTACTATTACGCCTGCACCTGCTACACCGACACCTAAACCGAAGAGAGAGCCGGAAATATTAACACAAAAAGTGAATAGTTGGGATGATATTAAGTCTTATCGTTCCGAGAATGGCTCGCAGTTTAAGGGATGGGATAATAGTAGTATATTAGTGATTGATTATAAATCTAATGCTGCTGGTAACTCTTGGTATAATGACGGAGTTGGTTACATAAAGGACAAAAATGGAACGACAGTGTTGACGTTACCGAATAAAACACAAGTATACAAGATCACTCTTGGTCAATTGAAAGAGAAATATGGCTTAGATAAAAACGATGATATTGGATATTTTAATATTGAAGCTAGAGACGGATGGTGTATTAGTATCAATTTGATTGGTATTTTTGAGGATGAAGAGCAGTATAAGGACTATAAAAATGGTGGGTCCTCTGAAGATGAAGATACTTCTGGAACAGGTGAGTCTATTATTGACAAAGAGTCCCAGAAGGATATTTATGGAACTCACGATTCGTATGACTTGCTGGCAACTCCGGCGCCGAAATATATTCCTGACACGGCTACACATCGTGTATCGTTTACACCATATACAAACGCAACGGATTGTGTTAACGTTAATTCGTTTAAGATTTCTATGGTGACAGCAAGTGCATCAAACCTTGGAACTTCTAAGGAAAAGACAGTTAGCTATGTGGATGAGATTTATCAGAAGGTAACGACTGCGACCGGTAAGTATGTATGGAAGTTCACAGCCAATAAAGATCATACGTTTACGTTGAAAGAAGGTAATTTCCTGAAAGATAGAACGCAGTATTTCTTCTTTAGTGATGACAACTATATTAATACGACAACAACGTATGACAATGATAATACAAGATGGGTACGTTTCGATATTTCGAACCGTAGAAAGTCAGCAATCAGTTATCTGCATCTCTATTATGAAGGAAATGTAGATACAACATATGTATTTGATCTGGATTAATCAGATGATATAAGCGTGGTTTATAAACCACTGTAGAGAGGGCTCTGTGCAGCAATGCGCAGAGCCTTTTTAATATATAGGAAAATGCCTGTAACGTAGTGTGATGTCAACGAGAATTGCGAAGCAATTCTTGGAGGGCAAAACGCTGGTTTTGCCCT
>ERZ773115.562-NODE-562-length-40741-cov-4.132011_pt1 | contig 40741 bp, 29 predicted proteins | sample MGYA00511116_ERZ773115 | MGnify/ENA primary metagenome ERZ773115 (study PRJEB29015, sample SAMEA2737869) | human gut metagenome | biome: human gut; feature: human-associated habitat; material: faeces | place: China | collected 2012 ... | reverse complement strand
TCGGAGAATGTGCCGAAGTTGTGGGTGGTCTGTTCGAATTTGATGTCTGCCTTTCCTTGTGCATAGGCATAACCGATGCTCATAACCAGCATCATCATATAAAAAACGACTTTCTTCATGTTCTTATCTTTTTTATATTTCAACGGCGCAAAGGTAACCCATTTTCATTAAAATAATGCCTATGGTGTGCGAAATTGTATTAAATCGGGCTCAAAAGGTCTCTGTACGAATGATAAGCAGGGAAAAATAGGGGAAGCGGATGGCCGCTATCCGCTTGCTGTCATTGATATACTTCTCTTCCGGAGTGCCAACATTCTCAAAATAGTGATACCGGTATTCGGGATGCAGGCGGATGCAGCGGTGAATCTCATCGGTGCATCTGGACAGCTTCATGATGACAACCGCACTGTTTTCGCTTGTCAGTCTTTCTATCTCTTCTGTCGTGACGATGCCGGGTATCACCGTCAGCCGTTCTTCCTGGCTGGCTACATGGAGCCCGCCCAATGCGCCGGCGGCAATGAAGGCGGGGATACCGGGGATGTGCTTCACGGGGATGCCGTCTGCCTGCAATTTGTCATATACATAGTGTATGGAAGAGTAGAATCCGGCATCTCCTTCGGCAACGATACAGACCTTCTTTCCTTGTTGCCGGAGGGTGGAGCTCTCCATATAGACCTCGTCGTAGGCGCTCAGGGCTTTTTCGCGCTGTTTGCTCATGGGGAGTGGAAAGCGGTACACCGTGTTTTCCGGAATGTCGAGTTGCAATAGGATGTCGGCTGCGCGTGAAACTCTGTTTCCATCTTTGGCCAGTGTCTCGGGACAGAATATACAGTCGGCTGTCTGCAGGGCTTTCAAGCCTTTTACGGTAATCAGTTCCGGTTCGCCGGGACCGAGAGATACAAATATGACGGGGAACATTTGCATGAAGACATTAAAGGTTAAAAATTAAAGAACAGCAAAACGGCTACAAAAGTGGGGAAATAATCAGTAGCAAACAAGATATTCGCTATCTTTGTTATTTACTAAAACAATCTGTTTTTTATGGATTATCAACTGAACACCCGCTTGAATGGCAACATAGCCATGACTTCCAGCTACCATGAGCGTGCGTCGCTGCAACGTGACAAGACTCTGTATAAATTCATTTGGGTACAGAGCGGTACGCTCACTCTGGAAATAGACCATATCTCCATGCGCTTGGAAAAGGACGAAATCGTGACCTTGACCCCGTTGCATCACCTGGAGGTAAAAGAGGTGGACGGTGAATACCTGACGTTTGTATTCAACAGCAATTTTTATTGCATCTATGGACATGACAACGAGGTCTCTTGCAACGGATTCCTTTTTTATGGCTCTTCCAAGGTGATGAGACTGGCGCTTTCTGCCGGGCAGTCTTCCAACCTGCATGACATAGTCCGCATTTTCCGGCAGGAATCGGTCATTCATGACAATCTGCAGGAGGAGATGCTGCGCATTGTCTTGAAACGTTTCATCATTACCTGCACACGCATTGCGCGCCAGCTTTTCGGGGTGGGGCAGGAGAAGGAAAAGACGTTTGACATCATCCGACAGTATTATGTGCTGGTGGACCGGCACTTCAAGGAGAAGAAGCAGGTGCAGGATTATGCCGATATTCTTTGCCGTTCTCCCAAGACACTTTCCAATCTGTTCTCGGCCTGCGGGTTGCCTTCCCCGTTGCGGGTGATTCATGAGCGCATTGAGGCGGAAGCCATGAGACTGCTGTTGTATACCCGCAAGAGCGCCAAAGAAATCAGCTCCATTCTGGGCTTTGAAGACTTGCCCGCGTTCAGCCGTTTTTTCAAGAAAATGACCGGCGAGAGTGTCTCGGACTACCGGAAAAGAGTGAAACGGGAAGAATTGCCAACTGTTGCGGAATAATTGCCATTTCGTACGTGGTGGAAAACAAGGAACTTTGCAAAAACAAAAATCAAGTCATATTACTGAAACCATTTAAAAAGTAGAACAAAGATGAAAACGAAATTGCAAAACTTGTTTATGGCTGCGTTGACGCTGGCCGCTTCCACTCAAAAGTTGGGTGTTAATTTGATCCGTGTAGCTATCCTGGTTATTTTCGTATGGATTGGTGGATTGAAATTCTGGAATTATGAGGCTGAAGGGATTGTTCCTTTTGTGGCGAACAGCCCGTTCATGAGCTTCTTTTATACAAAGAATGCCCCGGAGTACAAGGAGTATAAGCTGAAAGAGGGTGAGTTCAATGAGGTGAAACATCAGTGGCACGTGGAGAACAATACGTATGGTTTCTCCCAAGGTCTGGGCATTCTGATTATGACCATCGGCATTCTGACATTTCTGGGGATATTCTCTCCGAAAATCGGACTGGCGGGAGCCGCACTGGCCATTGTCATGACAATAGGTACCCTCTCTTTCCTGGTGACAACCCCTGAAGTGTGGGTACCCGACTTGGGAAGCGGGGAGCACGGCTTTCCGTTGCTGACGGGGGCAGGGCGCTTGGTCATCAAGGATACGGCCATTCTTGCCGGTGCCATTGTCGTACTGTCTGACAGTGCAAAAAGAGTATTGAACCAATTAAGGAAATAGACGTATGAAACCGGAAGCACGCAAGAAGGGATTGAATATAAGAGGCAACAAACTGCCGGTCTTTACACATCCCAGCATGAGTGAAGCACTGAATGACCTGATGGGCTTTTAAAGATTATTTAGGCACAATATCCGTCAATTTGCAGGAAGAGCATTTGCGTATCTCCCCAAAAATGACGAATATTGTGCCCGAATTCTATAAACCCTGATAATCATGATCCGGATATCTGCCATAGGCATTGCACTGCTGTGCGCTTTATGCGTAACCTCTTGCAGTTCAAAATCAAAACAGACTTCTACAGCATCCTCTTCAGAAAAGAGTCATTTGCCAGTTGCGGCAGATACGGCGGCTGCCATTGTCCCGCTTTATGCTAAAGGCTATACGGTGAAGTACTTGCCGGACCATGTCCGCCTAGTGGATATACACGACCCTCAGAAAGAAAATGGCAACACCTTTCATTACGCACTGGTACCGAAAGGCATAAAACCCGCCGGTGTACCAGATGATTATACGGTGATAGAAACGCCGGTGGAGCACGTCATGTGTATGACATCTCTGCAACTTTCCAACTTCATCCGTCTGGATGCCTGCGATTGTGTGGTGGGTATCACCAGTACGCGCCATCTCTTCAACAAGGAGATGAACGACCGTTTGAAGTCCGGCGAGACTGTGAAGATTGGTATCGAAGGGAACTTTGATAATGAAGTGATAATGAGCATGAATCCGGATGTTATCTTTATCTCTCCTTTCAAGCGGGGCGGGTATGATGCCATGCGGGAAATAGGCATCCCACTGGTTCCCCATTTGGGGTACAAGGAGATGACCCCGTTGGGGCAGGCCGAATGGATAAAATTCATCGGCATGTTCATTGGCCGGGAAGTGGAGGCGAATGAAAAGTTTGCTGCGATAGAGAAGCGCTATAACGAATTGAAGGAACTGGCTGCCAATGTGAAGAAGCGTCCGGTGGTATTCAGCGGCGAGATACGGGGTGGCAACTGGTATGCAGTGGGAGGAAAGAGCTTTCTTGCCGAACTGTTCCGTGATGCCGGTGCGGATTATTTCTTGAAAGACGATCCCCGTTCGGGAGGTGTCACGCTGGATTTTGAAACCGTATATAGCCAGGCGGAGAGTGCCGACTATTGGCGCATTGTCAACAGCTATGACGGGACATTCACGTATGATGCCTTGAAGTCCCTCGATCCGCGTTATGCTGACTTCCGTGCGTTCCGCGAGAAGGGAGTGGTATACTGCAATATGCGCGAGAAACCCTTCTACGAAAGTATGCCCATGCAGCCCGAAATTGTATTGGAAGACCTGATACATGCTTTCCATCCCGATTTGTTGCCCGACTATAAACCGACTTACTACGAACTGCTGAAATGATAAAAAGACCCGTACTTCCGTTGATGTTGCTGACACTGGCATCTATCTTTCTTTTTTTCCTGCTGAACCTGCTTTTGGGGTCGGTTCACATTCCTCTGCGCTCTGTGTGGAATATATTGTGGGGAAATACGGATGAATCCGTTATTTGGCAGAATATCATCTGGAAGTCCCGCGTGCCCCAGGCGTTGACGGCATTGGTGGCGGGAGCAGGGCTGTCAGTCAGCGGTCTGCAGATGCAGACGGTGTTCCGCAATCCGCTGGCAGGGCCTTCGGTATTGGGCATCAGTTCAGGTGCCAGCCTGGGTGTGGCTTGTGTGGTGTTGCTGTCCGGGGCGATGGGCGGTGTGGCGTTGAGCCGTTTGGGGTATATGGGCGAGGTTGCCTTGTCGGTTGCCGCCATTATCGGTGCGCTGGCTGTGATGGCGCTCATTGTCTATGTCTCCCAGAAGGTGAAGGGCAACGTGACGCTGCTGATAATCGGTGTGATGATAGGCTATGTGGCAAGTGCCGTCATCGGCGTATTGAAATATTTCAGTGTGGAGGAAGATATACGTGCATATGTCATTTGGGGATTGGGTAGCTTTGCCCGTGTCTCGGGCGACCAGATGGTGCTGTTTGTCTGCATCATGGCTGTGCTGCTTCCGTTGTCCTTCCTGCTGATAAAGACGATGAATCTGTTGCTGCTGGGCGATGGCTATGCACGCAATCTGGGACTGAACATCAAGCGGGCACGCCTGCTGGTTATTTCATGCTCCGGTGTGCTGGTGGCGATTGTAACGGCCTATTGCGGTCCGATAATGTTTATCGGATTGGCGGTTCCTCATTTGTGTCGTGCCATCTTCCACTCTTCGGACCATCGGGTGCTGATGCCTGCCACATTGCTGGTAGGCGCTTCCCTGGCATTGGTCTGCAATCTGATAGCCCGTATGCCCGGCTTCGAGGGAGCTTTGCCGGTAAACTCGGTGACGGCACTGGTAGGTGCGCCGGTAGTGGCTTCTGTACTTTTTAGAAAACGGAAAGGAGAATTGAATGAATAAGGAAACCATACATATAGAGAATCTTTCCATCGGTTACCCCGGTAAGGAGGATGTGAAAGTGGTGGCAGACGGCATTTGCGCCAGAATCAACAGTGGTGAGCTGACTTGCTTGTTGGGAGCTAATGGAGTGGGGAAGTCCACGCTGCTCCGTACGTTGTCCGCCTTCCAGCCTAAACTTGGAGGAAACATATTTATTGAAGGAAAAGAGATAGGGGACTATACCGACAAGCAGCTTTCGCGCGTCATCAGTGTGGTGCTGACAGAGAAGTGCGATATACGCAATATGTCCGTCGTAGAACTGATAGGTCTGGGGCGCAGCCCCTACACCGGTTTCTGGGGAACTCTTTCGAAAGAGGACAAGACTGTGGTGGACAAATCCATCGCCTTGGTAGGCATTCCCCATCTGGCACACCGCATGGTGCATACGCTGAGTGACGGTGAACGGCAGAAGGTGATGATAGCCAAGGCGCTCGCCCAGGAAACTCCCGTCATCTATCTGGATGAACCGACAGCTTTCCTTGATTTTCCCAGTAAAGTAGAGATGATGCAACTGCTTCACCAGCTCAGCCGGCAAACGGACAAGACGATTTTTCTTTCTACCCATGACCTGGAACTGGCCCTGCAGATAGCGGACAAAATATGGTTGATGGACAAGGCGAACGGAGTGACCATCGGCACGCCCGAAGACCTATCGCTAAACGGCAGCTTGAGCAATTTCTTTGCCCGTAAGGGTATTGCCTTTGATTTGGAAACGGGACTGTTCAGGGTAGCCAATGAATATACCTCCCAGATACGCTTGGCGGGTCACGGACAGAAGTATGCCATGGTGCGCAAGGCACTCCAGAGAAACGGGATTCTGGCAAACCGGAATGTTGAATCGGAGATCTATATCGAAACCGGAGATTTGAAGGGAGACGGCAGCTTCGTGTTCCATCGGCCGGGTAAGGAGCCGGTAACGGTGTACTCCATTGAGGAATTGCTTCAAATAGTTTTGTCATTCCATTCACTATGATACATCATTCTACAAAAGATAATTATGTCCACTTGACGACGGCTCCGGTCCCCCGGCTGATTACGTCATTGGCTGTGCCGACCATCATCAGCATGCTGGTGACGTCCTTCTACAACATGGCAGATACCTATTTTGTGGGTAAAATAAATACCCAGTCTACGGCTGCCGTAGGTATCGTGTTTTCTGTGATGTCCATTATCCAGGCTGTGGGATTTTTCTTCGGTCATGGTTCGGGGAACTACATCTCCCGTAAGTTAGGGGCGCAGGAAACGGTGGATGCCGAGAAGATGGCATCCACCGGCTTCTTTTTTGCCTTGTTTGTCGGGGCGGTTCTGGCTGTGTTGGGATTGCTGTTCCTTACACCGCTTTCCCTTGCTTTGGGGTCAACGCATACCATTCTTCCGTATACGGAGCGCTATTTGGAAATCATTCTGCTGGGGACTCCTTTTATGACCGCCTCATTGGTGCTGAATAACCAAATACGCTTTCAAGGTAATGCGGCGTATGCCATGGTGGGGATTGTGAGTGGAGCGGTCATTAACGTGGTGCTCGATCCTATCCTGATTTTTGTATGCGATATGGGCATATCCGGTGCCGCACTTGCCACGGTAATCAGCCAGATATGCAGTTTCATCCTTCTTTTATGTATGGGGCGCAGAGGAGGGAATATACGTATACGTTACAGAAACTTTACGCCTACACTGGCTTTCATCAAGGAAATTATCGGGGGTGGAACTCCGTCACTCACCCGCCAGGGACTGGCAAGCGTGGCAACCATTTTGCTGAACGTGGCGGCCGGTGCGTATGGTGACGCAGCTATTGCAGGGATGTCCATTGTGACGCGTATCTCTATGTTCATCAATGCTTTCCTGATTGGTTTCGGACAAGGCTTCCAACCGGTATGCGGATTCAATTATGGTGCCGGGCTGTATGCTAGAGTGCGCCAGGGATTCTGGTTCTGTGTGAAGGTAGGCTTTTTCTTTTTGTTGGTTTGTGCGGTGGCAGGTATGGGATATGCCGAGGAGATTGTCTCTATCTTCCGCAAGGGAGACCCTGCTGTTGTAGCTACCGGTGCGGCAGCATTGCGCTGGCAGTTCATCACTTATCCGTTGGGTGCATGGATTGTGGTCAGCAACATGATGCTGCAGACGATCCGCAAGCCCGTACGCGCTACGATACTTTCCTCTGCCCGTCAAGGGCTGTTCTTCATCCCCCTCATCTTCATTCTTCCTTATTTCTTAGGACTGAAAGGGGTGGAAATGTGCCAGGCGGCGTCGGACATGCTGACCTTCTTCCTCGCCATTCCATTGACCTGCGGGGTGCTGGCGGAGATGAAGAGGAAGGAGGCGGAACAACTGCAACAGCGGTAGTCTTGAGTATCTTATTCAATGCTTACGGGACTATCAGTTGCCGCTTTACTTTATCGAGGGGAGCTGCATGGTATTCGATGCCTACGGATACCAGAACCGGTACCCCAGCGTGAAGAATGCGGCGAAGTTCTTGGGGAAATATCCTCCTTCTTCCGAATAGTCTATCATCTGGTTTATCTGCTCATTGATTTTTACCAGTCCCACCTGCATCTCTGTACCGATGATGAATCTTCTGTATTCAAAAGTAAGTCCCAGGGCAATACCTGCATCGAAACGGTTGTTACCCATTTTCCCGTCTACCATGCTGCCGAAAGTGTCTATCTTGAACTGGTATCCTCCCTGCATACTACTGCTGCTATAATCGTAGGTCTCGCCGGAGGTCTTGCCTGCCACGCCTATGGCCGCATAAGGGCCGACGCTCAGCGAGGCATGATAATCCCTGCCCAGATGGAGGCGGGCCCCTATCATGAGGGGGATTTGCAGATACAGTTCATGCATTTTGGCCTTGCCGATTTGGCTTATCTCGTCTTTACCGCCGATGGACACGAACTCCAATGCGGATTGCAGCACCAAGGTCTTGTTGAGGACATATTCTGCACCGACACCAGCTTTGTAAGCTATTTGGGTGTCACTACTGGAGTGTTTTCCATGAAAATGGGAGGTACCGATTCCAGCTTTTGCATGAAAGGACAGCGGGCTTTGTGCCAGACCGGTCAGTACGGTCATTGCCATACAGACGGTAATGATTATCTTCTTCTTCATGAGTAAATTTTTCCGTTTTCGGTTATGAGTAATACTGTTAGTTCGCCATTGGGCAGCAAGGGGGTACAGTGCCGGTGACAGAGCTCAATCAGTGCCTTGCCAAACTTTTCCAGCAGCTCTTCGGGAATGATGTCCCAGAGTTCGCGCGCCAGGTTCATCTGTCCGATGGCGGCAAGTGTTTCTTCGCTGCATCCCGTCTGGCGTGCCAGGTCTTGGATGAATTCCTTGTTCATGGTCACTTTCTTGCTGTGGGTATCCAGATTGCCTTCGGCCAGTTTCACGGCCTTTCCCATCATCACGCCGAGGGTGACGTGCGGTACTTGCTCTTCGGCTGCTATTTTCAAGGTTTCGCCGATAAAGTTGCCGTAATGTACGAAAGCCTGGGCAGGGAGGTCGGGATAATACGCCTTGATGAAACGTTCGCTCTTTGCGCCGGAGCTGATGACGATACGAGGGCTCCGGGTCGCCTTTGCCACTTCCATGGACTTCCGGATGGAATTGACGAAGGCTTCCGAGGAGAATGGCTTCACGATGCCGGAGGTCCCGATAATGGAAATGCCTCCTTCGATACCGAGGCGGGGATTGAAGGTGCGTTTGGCTATCTCTTCTCCACCGGGGATGGAGATGGTAATGAGAATAGGACTGGGCTGTTTGGCAATATGGAGGCGTTCAAGACATAGCTTGACGTTCTTCTTTATCATTTCGCGTGGGGTGTCGTTGATGGCAGAGCTACCGAGCTCAAGTCCCAAACCGGGCATGGTGACGACACCTACGCCTTCGCCGCCGCAGACGATGATGTTGTAGTCATCCTGGGGAGTGTCTTCCGGCAGCGGGTCGTCTGTGCGGAAAGGTACGGCTATATTGGCCACAACTTTCATCCCGTTGGTGATGTCCGGGTCGTCGCCGGCATCCTTGATGACGGTAGCGCTTGTCTCGAACATGCCGTCACCGTTTTCCAGAAGGTCGGAGTGGGGAATATGGTGCTGCGGCTCTACGGGAACCTGGATGGTTTCTCCGTTGGGGAGGACTACCGGAAATTCCGTAGGACGCTTTTTGAAGTAGATATTGAATACATCCCAGGTGGCGGCTACGGCGGCAGCGGCGGCACATGTTCCGGTGGTCAGTCCGCTGCGCAGGGGGAAGAAGTCGGGTAAATGTTTCTCGATTATGCGGCGCAGGCCATGCTCGCCGTTTACACAGATAAACTTGTCGGATGTCTTGGGGCGGCAGATGGCAAAGATGCGTATACCCAGTTGCCGGGCAGCTTCCACCTTTTCGCAGAATCCGCCCGATATCCCGCTTTCTTTGAGGAGGATGGCTTCGGGATGAAGCTGTTTCATCAGGACTTGCTCGTCTTCTCCGGGCGTGTAGTAGTAGAGGTTCTTCTCGGAGAAACCTTGTTCCCGGGCGAGCTTGCGCGAGCTGTCACGGTCGAGGATGCGGAAGTAACAGCAGGCATTCTGCCACAAAGGCTTCAGCTTACCTATGGTCTGTACGCCGGTCAGTGCAAGTAAGATGAAAATCTTTTCTTTCTGTATCTTCTCGATGGCATCGTCATAATCCCTGCACCAGGTGATGTGTTCTTCATCGCGTTTCGGGAAGATACGCTCGAAACGGATGACGGGGATATTCGATTCCACGGAGACTTGTTCCAGAGTCTCATGCAGCTGTGTGGCAAAGGGGTGCGCGGCGTCTATCAGCAGCTTTATGTGATGCTGTGCACAGAATGTTTCTATTTCTATTGCATCCATCGCGCCTTGCAGGCGGATGCCATTATGCAGAAGTACGTCCTGCTCATCCCCTTTGGTAGAATAGTAGAAAGTTTTTCCGGCTTCTTCAAGGGTTTGGATGGCTATGCGTCCTTCGGTGGTTCCGCCAAATATTAATATCATGTTTGAATGTTTATGGGTGATTAATCGTTGATTTATTTCCGGTACAGATGCTTGAACTCGTGTGCATAGAGCCGTGACAGACCTTCACGGTTGCCGATGGCTTCGCCTACGACAATCATGGTTGTCAAGGTGAGGTTATTTTCCTTCACTATCCTGGCAAGGTCTTTGAGTTCCCCCCTAAATATTTGTTCGTCTTTCCATGTCAAGTGATAGCAGACAGCTACAGGGGTAGTTTCCGGATATTCCTGCAACAGTTCTTCCTGCACCTGCTTCGCAATGCTTGCACTGAGGAAGATGCACATGGTACTTTGTGAGCGTGCCATGAGATGTAGCTTTTCGCGTTCGGGCATGGGCGTGCGTCCTTCTCCGCGTGTTAGGATGATGCTTTGCACTTTTTCCGGAATGGTGAACTGCGACTTCAAGGCAGCTGCCGCCGCCTGGAAGGAGGATATGCCGGGGGTGATGTGGTAGCTCATATCGTGCCGGTCAAAGTAGTTCATCTGTTCCTGAATGGCACCATAGATACATGGGTCACCCGTATGCAGGCGTACGATGAATTTTCCCTTGTCATAGAACTTCTTCATCACTTCAAATTGTTCTTCCAAATCCATGGAAGCGGAGCTGCGGACTGTAGCCCCGGCCTTGGCACAGAGAGTCAGCTCCCTGGGAACGAGACTGCCGGCATACAGAATGAGGTCGGCGCGTTCCAGCATTTGGCGTCCGCGTACGGAAACCAGGTCCGGGTCGCCCGGGCCGGCACCCACTATTTCGATGTGGCCCTGGCGCACAGTTCTTATGTCGAGGGCGGCGGCCACGGTATAGTTCTCTCCTTTCTTCTTGGGCACCAGCAGCCGGGAGTTGTTTGCACTCAGCAAGGCGGCGGCTTCGCTGACGCTGGGGGTACCCATGTGCTTCATGACGGTTTTGCTGGGATGGGGCACCTCTATCTCTGCCAGTTCCTCGGCTGTATAGAAGTAGACCGGGAACTTCTTTTGGAGCGCTTTCACTACCGGTTCGTCACTTTTGGCTTTAATCGTGGAGATGGAGGCGATGCTTTGGGGCATGATACCGTATTCCTTCAGCGTGTTCATAATCTCTTTCTCCACTTTCCGCACAGGGCCTGCCAGCCGGGCAAGGCCGATGCCGAGGTGTACGACACAAGGCACGTAGCATATCATAGGCATTTCCGGGAAGTTGGGGACTTGGGGAGATACGCACAGAATCAGTTTGAAGCGTGAAGGGTTGATGTCCTGCACCCGGTAGAATACTTCTACATGAGGCGGCAGGTGCGCCTCCATCCAGTCCGTACCTTCATTGCGCACCGTGAGCAACAGGGCGGTGGGCTTGCCGGAAACGAAGAGGCTGATATGCTCGTTCATGCATACTCTTTTTTTCTCTTCGGGCGTCTTGGCAAGTTCTGCCAGCAGGAGGGTGGAGGGTTCGGCGTTGATGACCGGAAACCACCCGAAACGTTGCGGCAGGGTATCGAGTCCCCATAGACCGGTGCAGTCGCTTTGCGTGGTGACTACCGGTTCGGCCCCGAGGATATTCGCTACCTGGTGGGTCAGTTCGTTGGCTCCTCCGATGTGTCCGGAAAGTACGGAGATGGCAAATTTACCGGTACTGTCCACGCAAACCACGGCAGGGTCGGTATATTTGTTCTTCACGCAAGGAGCGATGGTGCGGACACAGATTCCCATGGCGCCAATGAAGACAAAGGCATCATAGCGGTTGAAGTTTTCCGCTGTGAATTTGCCGGCGGATTCTATATGTGTGCATCCCTCTTCGTGCCTGAGGGTGAAGATTTCGGAGTCGGGAAGTTCGTTGAGTAGTGATTGGGCTATGCTCAAACCGGCTTCGGAGATTAGAATAATAGCTGTTTTCATAATGGGTATGTTTAAGAAAGCGTGGCTTTCATAATTTCAATGGGGTTATATTCGTTCAAGGCGATATGGGTGGAAGGGTGGAGCACCATTCCGTTCCGCTCGATTCCTCGGCAGAACGCCTCCTTGCTTTCTGCCGATACGGAGTTGAAGACGATGCAGCCTTCGGGGTGCAGCACTTGTTTCACTTTCTCTATCATTTCCTCCAGATGTCCGCCGTGTCCACCGATGAAGACGGCATCGGGGCGGGCAAAGGGAGTGAGGTCGGTGTGCAGGAAATCTCCGGTTACCGCCGTAATGCCCGGTGCGCCGAAGCGGCGGGAGTTGGTGTCCATCAGCTCTTTTCCTTCGGGGCGTATCTCGAAGGAGATGACGGCGAGATGAGGAAATTGCAGGCGGGCTTCGATGGAGACGGAACCGGTACAGAAACCGATGTCCCAGAAGACGCGGCGGCGGTTCAGTTCCAATGCCTGCAGGGTGAGCAGGCGGATGGGAGCCTTGGTTATCATGCGGGCGCGTCCGTCAAGATGTGCAAACTCTTCATCGGGGATGCCGAAGGGACGGACTGGAAAGTCTGGGGCTTCGCTACCGTGCAGGGAGTTTGTGCGGCATTGTCCGGGATGGCTGTCCAGCAGCAGGCAGTTGGGATGTTCGAAGTCACCGGAAACCGCTTCCTGGGGTGTCATCCGGCGTATGCGTTCCTTTTCGGGATTGCCGAGATGCTCGCCGATGTATAGTGTGTAGTGGGAGTACCCGTATTCCAGCATGCGGGCGGCAATGGTGACCGGGGTATGTTCGCGGTCGGTGAGGATGCCTATTTTGGGTGCATGCTCTATGAGGGCACGGTCGAACTCCTGCCACGGGCGTCCTGTCAGGGAGACGGTGCGCATGTCGTCATACGGCATGACGAGGCGGTGTGCCAATGTCTGCAAGGAATTGAAAGCGGGATAGAGCAGAATGTCTGCCTCGGGAAGCTTACGCTTTATGGTATTGGCAAAACCGAAGAACAACGGGTCGCCGGACGCGAATACAATGATGGAGTTGTCCGTAGCCGTCTCTTCGAAGCGGGTAAATATTTCTTCATAACGGGAAAAGACGCGGTCCAGCGGTACGGTGATGGAAATCCATTCGGCCCCGGCAGGCAGCAGAGAACCGACAATCTCCTTATGCCGTATGCCACCGGAGAAAACCTTCCCCTTCCGTATCTGCGCCAGTGCTTCCGGTGGAAAGAAGGGGGAACGGTTGTCATCCATTCCTATGATTATAAATCTGTGTTTCATTCAATGAGTAATCTTATGAAAATATCAAGTAATGTAAGGGGGCATAACAAGTAATGTTATCGGTCGTAACAAGTAATGTTATGGAATGTCTCTTTTCACTTACACATCCCTGCCCGGGCGCAACTGCTCCGCATCGTTGTAGCACAGCACGGAGTTCACCAGCGTGGCAGCTAAGTTACTGCCTCCCTTACGTCCTTCTACGATAATCTTGGGTATTTCCGTAAAGGGTTTCACCATGTGTTTGGACTCCTGCACATGCACGAAGCCTACCGGTGCAGCAACAATGCCCGCCGGATGTGCCTTGCCCTTACGTATCAGGTCGCAGAGTTCCATAAGTGCCGTAGGTGCATTGCCGAATACAAAGAAAGCATCGGGATGCTCCTCCACAGCCAGGCGGATGCCTGCCTGGGTACGGGTGATGCCTTTCTCTGCAGCCATCGTCGCCGTGCGCGGGTCGCCGAGGTAACATTTCACCTCTATGCCCAGCCGCTGCAAAGCTCCTTTGCGGATACCGCTGGCTGCCATCGTGACGTCTGTGACAATCGTCTTGATTCCGCCTTTCTCGATGGCTTGATACAAGGAAGCCACGGCACCTTCGTCCGTATGCAGCAGATGCTCCATTTCAAAATCGGCGGTGGTATGTATGGCATGGAGTAAAGCCCATTTATGGTCGAGGGGAATATGCTTGTTCTTCAGTTCCTTTTCGATGGTACGGAAACTACGAATCATGATGTCTTGCCCGATGCCCGTGGCTTCGGTATTCGTGTCCCGGTAATAGCCGCGCGGAGTGATGAAGGCTCCGTTCCATTCGTAGGACTGTGAGTTGCCTATCAATACGACTGTAAACATATCCACCTCTTCGGGATTGAAATCTCCCAGCGTGGTGATGTGTACCGCTTGTTCCGGGCGTCCTGCCTGGCGTACATATCCCACGGGCGTTTCCGGTGAGCGTCCTTCCTGCAGAAAGAGTTCTTTCAAGCGGTAAAGCTGCCAGTAGCGTCCTTCACTTTTGGGGTTGTAGACTGCCGTCACGAAGTCGGCGGCAGCGGCTGCGATGATACGCCTTTCAATACGCTCCCAGGGAGTCATCAGGTCTGAAAGGGAGATGACACAGAAGTCATGTCCTACGGGAGCTCCCAGCAGTGAGGCTGCCTTTTGGAAAGCGCTGATGCCCGGCAGCGAAACGATTTCCACGTCGCTGTTCCTTTCCCGCTTCATCTCGTAGACAAGCGGCGTCATACCATAAATGCCCGCATCCCCGGAACTGATGACGCAGACCGTCTTTCCCTGCTCTGCCAGCTCGAAAGCCTGCTCGGCACGGGCGCGCTCACGCTTCATGCCGGTATCTATGCATGCTGTTGAGGGGTGGAGATAAGGGGTTACAAATTGGAAATAGTACTTATATCCCACCACTACATCTGATTCTTGCAAAGCGGAAATTACGGCGGGAGTTATATCCGATTCATTGCCCGGTCCGATGCCGGCAACAATTATTTTGGGGTGTTTCATATCCATATGTTCTATTGGCATACAAAGATAGAACTTATATTTGATGAAACCGAAAAAACTCTGTGCTAATCCGCGTAATCTGTGGTGAAACTTTATTGTCTAAACCTGCAAGTGCCGGTATTCGCTCGGAGTATAGCCTACGTTCTTCTTGAACACGCGGTTGAAGTGCTGCGAATACTGGTATCCCAGCTCATAGGCAATCTGGCTGACTGTCTTCCCGCTTCCTATAATCATTTCTTTGGCCAGGTCGATGATTTTGTTCTGGATATATTCCTGCGCCGTCTTTCCGGTTTCCTTCTTCACCAAATCTCCGAAATAGTTGGAGGAGAGGAACACTTTGTCTGCGAAGTATTTCACGGAAGGCAGTCCTTCGGTCTGCGGTTTGTCGCTCTGGAAATAGTCATCTATCAGTGCTTCAAATTTCATCAGGATGTCTTTGTTGGCTGCCGAGCGGGTGATGAACTGGCGTTCGTAGAAACGCATGCAGTAGTCCAACAGTAGCTCGATGTTGCGCGCAATCAGACCCTTGCTGTGCTTGTCGATGGGGCGTTGGATTTCCATCTTAATCTTCTTCAGACAGTCGAGGAAGATTTCTTTCTCGTCTTCGGACAAATGCAGTGCCTCGGTAGAGGAATAGGAAAAGAAGGAATACTGCTTTATTCCCTGTCCCAGCGAGGTGCCTTTTATCAAGTCGGGGTGGAACAGCAGGCCGGAGGCGCTGGGCTGCATACCTTCCAGCATGTTGACCTCGGTCACCTGGCCCGGGGCGAAGCTGGTTACCGTGCCTTCCTGGTAATCGTAATACTGTTTTCCATAGCGTATGTCTCCGCATTTGGTGTTTTTGAGGAAAAGGGCGTATACGCCATAGTTCAAGGTGAAATGCCTGGGATATCCGGTGGCTTCGGACAAATCGACTACGCTGACCAGCGGATGCAGGGTTTCGAGACCGAACATCTTGTTGTATTGGTCTACAGCATTGAGCTTGATTACTTCTTCCATAAACGTTCCTGTTAGTTTTGTACAAATGTAGAGAATAATCCGGAAAGTTCCATATTGCAGGAGGAGGAATCCGTAATATGGTTACAAATGTCCGTAATCTGTGTACATTGAAAAGAGCTACACCCTTTGTCCGGAATGGTGTAGCCATCCGGAGCAAAGGGTGTAGCCTTGGTATGTAAAAGGTGTAACCCTTTTACGCTTGCTGGTTATCAATCTTTTAGCATGGCTTTGATGTGTTCCATATAGAGCTGGCGGATGGCTTTGTTTTCGCCCAGTCCCTGCATGCGTACATTCACTTGATAGCCTTGCTTTTCAAGTTCCGTCTTCCACACGCCGGCAATGTCTTCCTTGGTATGGTTGCCGCATACCAACAGCAACGGAACCAATGTCACGCTCTTGGGGCGTGTCTCTTTCAGTTGCAGCAGGGTTGCGTCCAGGGTAGGATATCCTTCAATGGTGCTGACGTGGAAGTTCTTCAGTCCATGGGCTTTCATCATGAAGTCGAGCATGGCGTAAGTAGCCGTGCTGGGTAGCTGGTTGCCGTGCCCCACATAGACAATGTCTTCTTTCTTTTCCGGCTGTTCGGCGGTCAGTATACCGATTACCTTCTCGCAGTCTTCGACGGAGTAGAGCAGGGGATTTCCCACTTTTATCTCCTTGAAGAAGGGACGGAGCTTGTCTGCATCCCTGCGGACGGAGGTCATCTCACTGCCTTCTATCAAGGTGGTGCTCTGGACGTAGATGGTCTGGTAGCCTTCGGCGCGAAGTTTCAGCAGTGCATCCGTAGGGCTGTCTTTGTACACACCCTCCTTGGCAAGTCTTTTTCGTACAATCGGCGAGATGTATGCTTCGCGCACTGTAAACTGCGGAAAGGCTTCTTGTGCCTCACGGGTCACGACGTCGAGCGTCAAGGCACGTGTCTGAGGGTCCGAACTGCCATAATGGGTGATGAGCAGAGCCGCCTTCTCCTCTTGTTGTGCGGAGGAGAAGAGGCTGATGCCGAGTAAATAGAGAGTGATGAAAAAATGTTTCATAATTGTTGTTGTTTCTAAAAGCGTTATGGAGAAATTATTTTAGTCTGAGTGCCAGGCTGACTACTACCGAACGTCCCGGGGAATACAAGGCGAAGTTCTTGTTCAGCGGGCGGTTGTCCTTCTTGTTGAAGATATTGTCTATGCCGATGCCCGGTTCGATGACAAAGTTGCGGAAGCCGTCGAAGGTATGGCGGGTATTGAGGTTCCAGATGCCGTAGCCCGGAGCATTGCCGTCCGCGTCACCCGGATAATAGACTTTGCTTTGCAGACGACCGTTCAAGTTGAGGTTCAAGGTATAGTCGCTCCAGCTGTGTGTATAGTTTCCGGTGATGGTGGCTGTATGGCGTATGCTGCGTTCGATGTTTTGCCATTCGCCTCCTTCGTTCAGACCGCGTCCATAGGCGTAGGTATAGTTTCCGGCCAGGGTGAAGCCCGGGAACAGATTGCCGTTCAAGTTCACTTCAAAGCCTTTGACGGTAGCTTTCTCGAAATTGAAGTAGTTCTTGACACTTAGGTTTTTCGTGGATGAAAGGTCACCGATTTCGGGGAACTCTTCACGCAACTGGTTCTGCTCTGCTTCCGGTAGGTCATCGAATTTAGTGGATTTGGAAGTTACCATGTTCTTTACATAGTTCAGGTAACCAGTGACGGAAGCACTGAAACGGTTGGTGCGGTATTCCATGTTGATGGAGTAATAGTTGCTGCGTTCGGGGTCGAGGTTCTCGTCACCCAATGAGATGGTGGCTCGTGTACCCATTGTCTTCTTGAACATGTGGTAGTAGAGCTCGTCGATTCCCGGAGCGCGGAATCCGGCAGCATAGGTGGCACGTACATTGAAGTTGCCTATGTTGTACATGGCTGCCACTTTGGGGGTGAAGCGTCCACCCGTCTGTTCGTGATGGTCGTAGCGTACACCCACAACACCGGTCAGATGGTTCCATAGCTTCACTTCATGCTGGCCGTAGGCTGATGTCGTATAGACACTTTTGTCCAAATCAGAGTCGGGACGGCGGAGCACTTCACGGCGATAGTCCACACCGAACACCGTAGTGCTGTTGGTTGTAAAACCGAAGATACCTTTCAACTCGGCATCATGGAATTTCTGAAGCTTGGTAAGCGCATACTGTCCGGGCAGGTATCCGCTGTTTTCTATCAGGTATTTGTAGCGTGATGCGTAATTGTTTCCTGAATAGTCGAACTGGATAACGTTGCGTTTACTCAGTTTGTATTTGGCGCCTGCCCCCCAGTTGTAACCTTCGTAGGTAGTGTTGTACTTGCTTCCGCCGGTGATGTCTTCGCGTTCTACCGGACGTTCGAGTCCGCGGTTATAGTATCCACCGTTGGCATAGAAGGAAAGCTGGTCCGTAACATCATAGGTAAACTTCTGCGAAAAGTTATTCGAGCTATAGCCCAGGGAGAGCGGGGCAATCGTTTCGATGATGTCTTCTCCATCTTCTGTCAGATGGCTGTTTTGCCAACCGTCGGAGTGGTCGTATTTATAGGAAGTGTAGGACCCTATTTTTCCTTGGGCGATGTCCAGATTCAAGCCTTGGGAGAATTGATTCTTTCTCGTATAGCTGCTATTGCTGCTGAAGGCTACCACATCTTTAGGCTCGTTGGTAATGATATTGATTACACCGCCGATGGCATCCGAACCATAAAGGGAAGAAGCGGCTCCGTTCAGCACCTCGATGCGCTTGACGCGGGTCATGTCTATTTGGTTGAGGTCGATGTTACCGGTAATGTCTCCCGTGACCTTGCGTCCGTTTACCAATATCAGCACGTGCTTGTTGGAGAGTCCGTTCATCATCAGATAGGACCCCATCGCGTTCGGACGGAAGGAGAGCGAGGGTACCATCATGGTCAAGGCCTGCTGGAAGTCGGTGATACCGGCACGCTTTATCTCGTTGGCAGTGATAACCGATACCGGAGACGGAGTGTTCTTCAGTCGCTGATGTGTACCCGTACCCGTTACTACAACCGGGTTCAACTCGTGAGTTTTCTTGGTCATATCGTCGCTGTCACCTTTTTCTGCTTGTGCATAGGCACCGGTGGCGATGATTCCTCCCATAAGGAGAACTGTGAGAAGTCTTTTCTTTATCATATATTGTTTTATTTTATATAACGCTGCAAAGGTACATACCATTATCGGAGGGTGAAATACTTAATAGTTGTTATACTGCGATGGCCAAATAGCTATTAATAGGTACTGTATTCCCTTATTCCGGCACATAGATAATCTCTCCATTTTCAAGCTGATAGGCAACTCCCACTTTCTTTCCTCTTTTACCGGAGGTCTTTTGGTCTTCGCTGGGAGTGTATTTCTTGATTTCCTGCCCTTCTTTGGTAATGATTTCCATATTTTCCTTTCCGGGATTCTTCACCATGGTGAAGTCTTCTTTGGAAAACATCTCCGTCATATTGAAGCGGGAGACGAGAGCCACCATCAAGGCTACGGCAAAGACCATTGCTACGTCAAAAAGATTGGCTACCGTACCCATGGGGTCGGAGTCCGAATCGCTGTGCAGTAATCTGTTTCTCTTACTCTTCATAGTTTTCGTATCGTTAGTCCGTTATTCCTTTTCGGCCGTTTGGCGGCTTATCACTTTGTACAGATATTCCAAGTCGTTCATTTCGCGGGCATACCAGCGTTGTTTCACTTGCAGGGTGATGATGCCGACAGCAGCAATGACCAGTCCTACCACTGTAGTGGCAAAAGCCACCTGCATATTGTAGGCCATGGAGGAGATGTCTCCTTGTGCCAGCCCCACCAGTGCGGGACCCATCGGGATGAGGGTACCCATCAGTCCCAACATGGGACCCAGTTTGATGAATGTACGCGAACGTTCCAACTCCTTCTCGGCTTCCACTTCATAATTGGCAAGCAGGTGTTCGCAGTAGGCGTCGTCGTCCCGGTGTGCGGACAGTTTGGACAAGCTGCGGAGGAGAGGGGAGTTACCTGCCGACGGGAGTTGCTGCACCAGTCCGTCTATATTCTCTGGGGTGATGTTCTCCAGTGTTTCAGCGAATTGCTTCTGTAATTTCATCCGCTGGTAGAACTCGCCGAAGAAACCTCCCGCAAGGATAATGGCACGTAGAAAGAATAGCAGCAGCAGGACTATGACGGGAACCAGCAGCCCGTTCGAAATCCAGAACAGTGTGTTTGAGATTGTTTCCATATATCTTTTTAGTTTTTAATTCTTTAATTCGTTTCAATAGCCCGTGGCAATGATGCTCAATATAACAATGAAAATATTGACAATGAACAATACTTCCAAGCGCAGCGGCTTGTCACCGATAGCATATCGCAGCAAACGGCTACCGGCACCGACTGCAAGGAAAGTAACACCGGCTGCTATCCATGAGAGACTGCCGAAATCAAGACCGGGAAAAGAGAAAAGCAGTAGCGCCAGGACGTAGCAGATTACTCCGCCTATCAGTATGCCGGGGTATAGCTTCAGCAAGAGGGTGACCGCTTGTTTGAAGGCCGTGTTGCGGGTACGCATTTCTGCGAAACAGTCGAAACAGAAAGCTATCATTACGGCAGCTTCCAGGGTGACACATACCGACAAGTTCAACATCTGCGGGCGGGAAGCAAAAAAAGATGCCACCACGGTCTTGGACTGTTCCGTCATCCACGGAGTCACCAGCCACGCAAAAAAGGCACAGCCTGCGGCAACCGTCCACATTCCCCAGCGGGGATAGAACCCCACCTTCAATAGAAAATTGAGGGCAATGAATAGGGCTAACAGATGAATGACATATTCCATAATACTCTGTTTCTATTTATTCTTTTTCCTTCTCTTCAACAGTACGACCAGTCCGATGAAGGTGATGACGACAAGACTGCCTGCAATCACTCCGTTCACTCTGTTCTTACGTACCGTTTGTTCGGAAGCCAGTTTGTGTTCTTTCAGTGCGACATTCTTGTCATTGGTTACGGATGCTTCGTGTACCTCCTGCATGTTTCGGGTATAGGTCTGCTTCTCACTATTGTTCAACCGGTCGGCAACGAACGATTGGAGCCTGGTATTGTCACAAACGAACTCTGTGCAGGCGGCACCCTTCTCGCGTGTGATTTGTGCATGCAAGGAGGCGGTGGTTTTCAGTTGCTCATCAGATGCTTTCCAGTAACCTTTGCGGGCACTTTCCAGCATGACGGCTGTCATGGCCTGGAATGCGGCGGGATTGACACGGAGGAAGTACTCGTGAATGCCCAGCTTATTCTCATCCTTTATATATATTCTATATAAGTCATTGAACAGTTCCTTGTCTATGGCCGACGGACGCATAACGTGCCAGCCGAAGATGTTGCGGAAGATTTCGCCGAACATCTGCGCCGAACCTTCCCCGCCTTTCATCCGCTCTTGTATAAAGGTAGGGTTCAAGACGGTGGAACGTGTCTCTACGGCAATGGCCTCTTTGGCATCCTGCATGCGGCGGTTGGTCCGGTTGCGGTAGTCTGCCATATAGGCATCCGGTTCCTTGCCGGTCACGGTTTTGACGGTGAGCGAGAGTCCGCCCGTAAATTCATATACATGGTCCAGAGAGATGGGGCCCCATGTGTTACTTTGACGGGGCTGGATGACAACATCCGTTTCGGACAGTGCCGAGGCAAACAAACCTTCCTGGACGTCTCCCCAATTTTCGTCGTCCCCATAAGAGGCACCCATATTGTTGAGATATCCTTCCGCTATTTCCTTTTCGCTTTCCCACGAACCGCTGTGCTCGGTATAGGCCATCATACCGGTACTGTATCCGCTGTTGACCGGTCCGAATACACGCATCACAGACATTTCACGGGCACGTTTGGGGGAAGTTCCCTTTTCTACCAGTAATTTTTCCTGCAACAATGTACCTGATGCCACGTAGTTGGAATAGGTCTCATTCCCGGCTTCCGATGCCAGACGTATAGCATCGGTCAGTAACTTCAAGCGGGAACCGGCTATGTCGCGTAGCTGTCCGGACACTTGTACCAGCACATTGATGCGCGGACGCCCCAGTTCTTCACTGGGCACCAGTTTCAGGTCAACCACTCTGCCTTGGGCGTCGCGTACGGGTTCTACTCCCAACATCCAGAATACTTGAGCGAGTGTGGCTCCTTCCGTATTGATGAATTCGCCTGCCCAGAAGGTATAGCTTACTTTCCGGGGATATTCGCCGTGCTTGCTGATGTACTGTTTTAAAGTCGCTTCTGCCAATCGCTTCCCATCTTCCCAAGCCCTTGGGTTGGGAGTATTCTCGGCGTTGATGCTGTACATGTTGCGTCCGGTGGGCAGAACGTTCGGGTTCAGTACGGGGTCACCTCCTGGAGCGGGAAATACGGTCTCCCCGCTGAGTGCACGCACCATGGCATTTTGCTCGTTGGCGGTGGAGGCCAGCAACTGTTCGCGATAGAGCAGGGCGGGGCGAAGCTCCGGTGCTACAGATGCAGTATCTTTGGGTGGATTCTGGAGTAAGGCAGTCAGTCTTTTCCTGGCAGCAGGCAAGTAGTGGTGGGCTATATAGGTAAAGTCTTGCAACTGCTTTGTGGTGATTTTACCTTTATCGCGGTCCTTGCGGGCCGTTTCGTATGCCAGCGGGTCGGCAGCGACGGCGAGAGTGGTAGTCAGCAGGTCGCGGTCAGAATAAGGCTCGTTCATGGTGTAGTACGCACCCAGTATCTTTTCGTTGGCTATCTCTTCGGTGAAGGCATCCAGACGTTCAAACTCCTCGGCTGTATAGGGTTCGCCGGATATGGAATCCAGATTGAGGTCGCGGTGCAGCCCCAGGCGCATGGCCTCTTTTTTGATGTTCATTCCCAGAGCCCGGTGTTTGGCAGTCCCTTCGTCCAGCACTTTGTGAATATCTTCCAGCAAGGCCGAATAGCGTTGGCGCATACCGCTCTCCACGTAGGGCGGAGTGAGATGGGTGACCAGTACGGCATGTGTTCGGCGTTTGGCAATGATACCCTCGCCTACGTTTCCGGTGGTATAGAAGTAGAAGTGGGGGAGGTTACCAATCAGTACATCCGACCAGTCGGCCTGCGACTGTGCCACATTCTTTCCGGGAGTATATTCCAGGTTGCCGTGGGTGCCGAAGTGAATCACCGCATCTGCTTTGAAACCTTTTTGCATATACAGATAAGGAGCCAGATAACTGTGGGGCGGCGCCACCGGCATACCGTGCACCAGTTTGAACTCATCATCTCCCAATGCCGGGCGGGGCTGGGGGAAGAGCAGGATATTGCCGAATTGCAGGCAGGCAATGGCGATACTATCTTCTGTTGCCAGCAGATTGCCGGGCGCATCTCCATATCTGTCCGTCACTTCCTGATATTTCTCGGGAAGGAGTACTTCGTGTGCCCATTGTTCGTATTGCTCGGTAGACAACCATACCGGGTGTGCTGTTTTCAAAAACTGTTCTTGCGCTCCTTTGGCATACGAACCCATGACGGCACCGTCACGATGTATCCGCTTGCCGAACTCCTCTACAGTGGCAGGCAGTCCGCCGACGTCGTACCCTTCCGAGTGCAGGCGTTTCAAGAAGTTGTAGAGTGAAGGAATCACTTCCATTCCGCTTGCCAGCAGAGCGTCTTTTCCCGGAGTCTTGAAGTAGCAGATGGCAACACGTTTTTCTTTGTTGGACATGTTTCTCAGGGACATATATTTGGTAATATGGTCCACTACAGCATCTATCCGTTCATTCTCGGCGGTGTACAGATAATATCCCTGCTTGTTTTTGTTTTGGGTGGCGATGCAGAGGGGCAGCATGCCTCCGTCTATCTCCGGCACCACTATACGGGCAGTCAGCGTACCGCCGCTGACGGGGGTATTGGGGTTCAGCCATTCCTCGTGGGGCTGAATCAGCGGGAAAGGCATGAATAAAGGAATGTTTTCCTGGTGCAGCCAGTTGATGAGTGAGTCATTGCCCAACCGTCCCATAGGCAGGTAGACTACTGCATCGGGATGGAGGGTACGTATCATATCGGCACGCGGTTGGCCTCCGGCAGTGAAAGGGTAGACATTGAAGCCTGCTTGTGTCAAGCGGGAGATGAGGGAATCTACGTGGGCACGGTTTCCTTCCATCGGAAAGTTGAGTCCGGAAATCAGGGCAAGGTTGCGTCCGTCCTCATGGTAGAGATTTTTTTCTTTCAGATAGGCAGTTACCTCTTGCGGAGTACTGAAGTAGCGGCCGTATTCGCGGTGGTAGAACATGTTCTCTAGCAATGGGATGGGAGGCTCGTAATCTTGGTGTCCCCACCGGTGGGGAGTGGCAATGTGGCGCAGGTAGAGTAAGGCATTCCGGTAGTTGTGTTTGTTGCCGTTCTTGAGGTACTCCCGCAACGTGTGCTGTTGCTCGTTGGTGATGTTATAGTTGATGGAGAAAGCGGAGTTTCGTAACGTATTGGTAAAGACCGGTACTCCGCCGGCACCCACCCGTTCCACTTCGGCAACTTGGCTGTCATCGAGATACAAGCCCCTGCTGTACATCACGATGGCGTCATAGCCGGAAAGGTCCTTCACATCTTCTTTTTTGATGCAGTTGACTTCTATCCGGGCACAGTCATTGTTCAGGGCAATGTCGGCAGCTTGTGCCAGGGTTGCGTTGATAATAAGTATACGTGTAGGAGCAAGCCAGTATTGATAGGCCGCAAAGCTGCAGACAATCAATAGGGCTATGCTGCCGAGGAATATTCCAAGTCTTTTCTTATTCATACAAGTTTATTCTCGTTAATAGCGTTTTTGTCTTTTACAACATTTTCTTCTTATATAATTCACACTTAACGCCACACCCGTGATGCAAACGGCTGTACCTCCAAGCAGCAATACCCAAAGCACAGTCTTGCGCAGGGTGGCATTGGAGTTCAGACCGGGCAGACGCATGCGGTGCAGGGCTGTATAGCTCCAGTATTTCCAGCGGGAGGAAGTGTCTGTATGGCGGATGATTCCCGTTTCCGGGTGAATGTAATAGACGCTCCGGTCCGGGTCGTCCACCGTAATCTTCCACACGGGAAGCTGGGGGCGTCCGCGATACATATTGCTCATGTCGCGATAGTAGGTCTCGAAATGTTCGAGCCGGGAGATACGTATGCCGGGGATATGTTGTGAAGAATCACGCTGGGAGGTATAAATGCTTTCCACGCCTTTCAGGATTTCTTCTTCGGAGAGTTGCAACGGACGCGGCAGGCTGTCGGTGGCATCGATGTAATATTCGTTTTTGCTGTCTTTTACGATGTAGTAGGGATGTTCGCGGAAGTTGCGCCACTCTATCTGCAAAGCTTGGGGATAGGCGGCTATGATACGGCGGTAGTCCAGGGGGTAATCCTCCGGTTGTGGGGCACGGGCATGGAGCGTGCGTGTGGCGCTGCCTTTCTTCAGTGCCGGTTTATGAATCCATTCGGGAATGTCTGCCAAAGACATCATGCCGCTGAAGGTGAAGGTCAGTACGAAGATGCCGAAAAATATTCCGCTGACGTAGTGCCAGTGATACCACCTTTTTCGGTAGGGAGAGAATTTGGAGTGACGGTTGCGGTGTGTCTTGCGCCATACATCCACAGTTACCCAGATGCCGGCAATAACCATGAGGCAGCCCAGAGCTGTGAGCCAGATGACGGTTTTAGTCCAAAGGGCGGTGTCCTGCCGCAGCCAGGTGAAGTACACCCAGTGGGGGATGGCTCCCAGCCATGCCCAGAAGCGTTCGCTTTTGTTGGAGAACTGCAAGACTTCGCCGTTTTGCGAGCCGAGATAGAGTTGTGTCCCGGCATCGTCGGCAAAGTATATTTTATAGACGGGCATTTCCTTTTTCAGTTCAGCGAAGGGAATCCATTGGTCCAGAGAGTGGAGGGTGTCGATGCGGGTAATGGGAGAAGAACACCACAAAGCTGCTGTCCGGTGCAGGTGCTCGCTGTCCAAAGAGGGTCGTGAGATGGTGGAATCGGCAAGGAAATGAAACGTGCCTTTTGTGGTACTAAAGCTGAACTCGGGGTGTCCGGCATTGAGGTTCAGTATCGTAGACCTGACCTTTACGCCACGGGGCAGGCGGGCTGTGACGGAGGAGATGTCCGGAAGTGAGTCTCCGGCTTGGGAGAGCATTTCCAGCTTTTGCATTTTCTCCTTGGCGCTGACACGGGGAAAGCGGTGGTACATCATCACGAAGGCGGAGAGGAACCACATGAGAAATAGGATACAGAGCAAAGTGCCCAGTATCCTATGAATAGAGTACATCAGTTTGGTGATAACATTCATTGTCGTTCGCGTTTTTCCTGCAAAAGTACAAGATGATTCAAGAACACTAAATACCCACTAATGGGTATATTATTCAGTGTCTTTTCCGGCAGCATAGGCCGCCTTCTTCGTCATGATGTCCAGCATGCGGTGCTTCAGTCCGAAACGGATATGGTCAATGAATATTTCTTGAATTTCCGGAATTTGTCCCAGTCCTTCCAGTTGTGCACTGACGGTGAAGCCTTCTTTCTCGAGCATCTCCTTCCACTCTCCGGCAATGTCGTTTTTGGCATGGTCTCCGGCAACAAACATGAAGGGTATGAGGGTCACACGTTTGGCTTTCCCGGCTTTCAGTTGTGCCAGCATGGTGTCAAAGGTAGGATAACCTTCGATGGTACCCACATGGAAATTGGCCAGTCCGCCTGCTTTCAGCATATAATCCATCTGACTGTAGATGGCGGTACTAGGGGTATAGGTACCGTGCCCCACAAGGACGAAGTGTTCTTTGGAAACTTTCTTGCCTTGTGCTGGGGCGTTGTAGCGGTTGCCCAGAATATCTGCCACCTTCTCTGCATCTTCGATAGAGTAGAGCAGGGGAGTACCTACACGTATTTCCTTGAAGAAGGGCAGTGCACTTTCCACATCCCTGCGGAGTGATTCCATTTCTACTCCGTCAATGATGTTGGTGCTCTGCACGATGAGGTGTGTGTAACCTTCGCTGCGCAGTTTCAGCATGGCATCCAGTGGAGTCAGCTTCGTGGTGCCGCGCTCTTTCAAGCGGCGGATAATGATACGCGACGTATAGGCTTCTTGGAACTTCAACTCCGGGAAGGCAGCTTGTGCCTTGGCGTTGATGGCATCAATGGTGAGGGCACGGGTATCGTCATGCGTAGTGCCGAAGTGCACCATGAGCAGGGCGGCCTTGTCACCGGGTTTCATACTTGCAAGCATATCGCTGTGCTCGTAATTGCCTCCCCCGTGCGCATGGCAAAGGAGGGAGGTGCTTAGTAAAAGTAATAAAGAAAGAATCTTGTTCATAGATTATTTATCGTTTTCAACAACTCTAAGCATATCGAAATAATAACCTTCGGCAATTTCTGCGCCTTTTTCTACTTTACCGGTTGCTATGTCATAGATGTAGATACAAGGATTGGCTTTTTCTGTATTTACGCCGATGTATGCCTTACCGTCTATAATAACGGAGCGTTGTGCAAATCGTCCGCCACTGTAAGGTATTTCTTGTCCGTTATAACTCAAGCGTTCTTGTGTTCCGGTATTGATGTTGATGATAGAATAATAGTGGCTGTAGCTGTCGATGGCAGTACCGGCTGCATCATTACGTGCATACACAAGGGCTTTACCGTTACCCAGGTTTTGGATGGTGAGCAGTTTACCGTCGGCGTTGGGATATCCCTCATAGCTTGCATCGAAGTCTGTTTCACCTTTCCTGATGCGGAGCAGATGACCTTGTTCCATGTCATTGGCATCAGTGAATGCAGCCAAGTAGAGGTTACCGTCTGCATCATACATCACGCAACTTTGCATCAGTTCTCCGTAAGCGCTTCCCGCCATTTCTCCGGCAAGGGTATTGACCTTGTTACTTTCCACTTTCATGTCCGAGGGATTGATAACTGCTGTCAGGAAGTTTGAGGTTGCCTTTCCACCTCTGCCTGATTTGTCTTTACCAATATAATTTACCGGCCTTTTCGTTGTAGGTCAGAATGCCGGAAGCTGTGAATACTTTTGCTCCTTCTGGCAAAGGAAGGTCCAGTGTTCCTTCGGCAAGGATACGCATGTCGTCAGCATTCAGCTTGGTCCAGATAACTTTGTCCGCATTACCATTGGCTGCCATGATAATCAGGGTATGGTCATCCAGCCAGGCATGTGTGTAGCCGCGTACTTTGAAGGTATTCTGTACAAATGTTTGTTCTTGGACTATTTTGATGGAATTACCGGTTACCTGCAATTTAGTAAATCGGTCGTTTGAGTTTGGCACTTGATAATAGTATTTCCCTTTGACAATGGCTTCCATGGAATAAGTGTTGTTTTCACTTCTGAACTCAACGCCGTCATTCTTTATGTCAATGACTCCCATATCTGCCGTAAGGCTTACACTTTTTACAATGGTACCGTCACCCTGGTTCATACCACCGTGTTTGCCGATAGTCATAAAAATATCAAAGTGATAATCGGAAAGTTCCGGTTGCGGGTCTGGATCCGGGGTGGGGTCTGGATCGTTGTTGTCGGAACATGCACTGAATGATAAGGTCATGGCTACGGCCATAAGGATACCGGATAAAAGATTTAGTCGTTTCATTTTAATAAAATTAGTTAGTTGATGAATAATCTGAATTTGGCGAAGAATGCTCGTCCGGGCTTTTGCAGTTTATAGTTGTCATAAGCCAATTTGTCGAGTAGGTTCGAGCATTCCAGCGAAATATTGTATCGTCCTCGTTTCCATGAATAGGTGATGTCGGCATTGCAAATGTGTTGTGCCGGGATGCGTGCCTTGCTTTCGCGAGAGCCATAGGCCTCCCATGTCAGGAAGAACCAGTGCACCCACTGATAACTGCAACTCAGCCGTAATTTGCTTTCGGGCAGAACCACATTGTGGAAAAGATAGCTTGCTTCTGCACTTCCGAAGAGCCAGGGGCGGTTGGGTACCCGGTTGTTGTAAGTTGCCGAAGGCTTCCCGTCAGTCTTGTATCTGTTCTGGTCGCGTGCCTCTTGAAAACTGACATTGGTGGCAAGCTGTAACTTGCTTTGCCAGTCGTAACGTACTTCTCCTTCTATGCCCTTGATATGTACAGCCGGAACATTCTTATATTGCATCATACCTTCTTTGGTTTCTACGGTGGCTTGGATATAGTCGTCCACATAGCGCAGGAAACCGTTTGCTTCATAATAAAGTGTATGGCCGGGGGCAGGATGCCATGTGCCGAAGATACCCAGATTGATGTTGTCGCTGCTTTCGGGTTTCAAGGCTACATTGGCATATATGGTGGTACCGTTTCCCAATAATTCGCGGGCAAGGGGTAGCCGGACGCTGTGCTCATAGGAAATTTTAATGGATAAAGGTTTTATGGCTGTGTAGCGTGAACCGATACCGTAGCCCCAATACTTTTTGGTTATTGTCCCTTTTACATCCTTCGACCCGGTGATGCTGGATAAATCCGTTTGCCGGATATTCAGGTGGTTGATGTAGTTCTTTACAAAAAAGGTATTGCTCATTTTTTCTTCGAGAAGGGACTGATTGTAGGAGAAGCCTGTCACATGTTTTGCCAGAATATCATTGGAGGCTTCAAAATCAGTATCCGCTTCATCATAGCGGTCATTGCCGATGCGGCTTAATAGATAGTTTAGGTTGAGGGAGTGATGGTTGTTCAACCGATAGTCCAAATTGGCGCGGCCAATGGTCAGGGGACGTTTGTAATGGCGCATCGAACGGCCCCGTCCTGTGATTTCGTTACGTGAGCTTACGATATAATCTCCGTTCCAGTCATACTTACGGTAGGCTGTATCTGTGGTCAATGAATGGTCCCAAGTGTGCGAGAGTGCGGCATTCAGCTGCATGTTCTTCCAAATGAAATTATGCTTTTGATAGCGGGCTGAAATGTTCCATGCATCGGAGCCTCTTTCTGCCATTCCATATACCTTACTCTGTACAGAGCCTGTCTGCAACTCCTTGTCTACTTTGGAGTAAGAGGCGGAAACAAAAAAAGCATCTGCCCAGGACTTATTGGCAAAGCCGATTTCCATTTGTCCGAACAGTGAAAAATAGTCATCATGGAAGCGTCTACGGTCAGTCAGAATGTATTTGCGGCTGTCTTCATCCCAGACTTCGACATCTCTCATCATATAATCGTTTTTGGAGTAATTGACCCCAAAGGTGGGTTTAATGATCAGTCCGGTTCGAGGCTCTACAAACTGGGCATTCAAGTCTGCCTTGTGAGTATGGAAGGAACCGATACCGTAAGAGACATCCAGATAGTTCTTCTTCTCTTGTTTTGTAATGATATTGATGGCACCTCCCAATGCATCTGTACCCAGACTGGCAGGTACTACTCCTTTATAAATTTCAATCCGGTCGATGATATTGACCGGCAGATTTGCCAATGAAACGCCGCTGCCTTTTGTGTCCAATGGTATTCCGTCTAAGAAATAACGTATGGAATTACCAGACATTCCATTGATGGAGAGGTCGAAGTCCGAGCCAACTCCGCCTTCCTCTCTCACCTTAATGCCCGTTGTACGGTTCACCAGGTCGTTGAGGTTATTCAGAGAGTTTACTATCGGCTTGATGTCGAGTGCATTGACAGCAAAGGCCCCTTCCTTCACTTTCTGCGTTTGGGTCTTTCCGTATACTTCGACAGAATTCAATGCCACGGAGCTTTCCTGCAATGTGAAGTTCTGTTTTTTATCCTGTCGGATGTCAAAAGTTTGTTTCACGGTTTGGTAGCCCAGGAAGGAGACGACGAAGGTATGTTTACCCGGAGTGACTTGTAGTGAATACTTCCCCCGGTCGTCCGTATAGGTGCCGGAGGTGGTGTTTTCCACAGCGATGGTGGCTTGGGATACCGGTGTCCCGTGCTGGTCTATGACTTTTCCGGATAAGGTGACCTTATTCTGTGCCATACTACCTGCAGGAAGCAGGCAGATAAATGTAAATAGCAGTCCTGTGATGAATCTCATTTCAGTTCCTTATAAGCGTTCGTAACTTGCCCTCAAGGAAAAATGAACAAAGAGAAAGATTCCTTTATATGGATAAAGAATGCCTCGACTCAATGTTTTGTTGCTTTATTCCCCGAAAGCACTAAAACTATGTTGTCTTGGCAGGTCTTCTGACTTATCCCTCTTTGAATGCCTTCCCATCCGCCGGGCGGACAGTGGCTTGTAGAATATTCAAAGATTTTGGAAGGACTTACAGCAGCGGGTCTGTTCAGGATTTGCACCTGATTCCCTTTTTCATCACTCATCTCCAACAGAACCGGGAGAGGTGAAACCAAAACTGGGACAAAGATAACAAAAACTATTAGGTTTGCGAATACTCCTGATAATTTTTGTTATCTTTGCCCGCGAATTGGTTCCGGATGCATGTTTCCATCATCTGGATTAAAAGGGAATCGGGTGTAAATCCCGGACAGTCCCGCTGCTGTGAAGCTCCGTTTATATCATGAAAAACACCCTTGCCACTGATATGCATTGAAATATCGGGAAGGCTTCAGGATTAGGAGTCAGTCAGAAGACCTGCCATTCATTAAAGGCTGCCTTTGCTCGTGGGTTAGGAAGACAGTACGAAGATATTAGTTGAACATTTAAACAAGAAATGGAATGCCTTTGTTGAAGGTATGTCCGCATTGTGGTGTGACTATATATATCCTTTATATATTAAAGAAAAAGTAAAATGATTAAGAAAGTATTGATTGCCAACAGAGGTGAGATTGCCTTGCGCGTCATGCGTTCGTGCCGGGAGATGGGACTGCTTACGGTTGCCGTCTTTTCCGATGCCGACCGTACTTCTCATCATGTGGCATATGCCGATGAGGCTTATCCGATAGGACCGGCCGTGGCAAAAGAGAGTTATCTGAATATTGAAAAAGTGATTGCCACGGCAAAGCGATGCGGTGCCGATGCCATCCATCCGGGTTACGGCTTTTTGTCGGAGAACTCGGAGTTTGCACGCCGTTGCAAGGAGGAAGGGATTATCTTTATCGGTCCCGCCGCCGAGACGATGGAGGCGATGGGCGATAAGATAGCTGCCCGCAAGCGAATGATTGCGGCAGGCGTACCCGTGGTTCCCGGAACGGAACAACCTTTGCAGAGTGCCGAAGAAGCTGTGCGCATCTGCAACGAGATAGGCTACCCCGTGATGCTGAAGGCGTCTATGGGTGGCGGTGGTAAAGGTATGCGCCTTATCCATAGCGAGAGCGAAGTGGTGGAAGCCTACAACACGGCACGCTCCGAGTCCATGTCCTCCTTTGGAGACGACACGGTCTATCTGGAAAAGTTCGTGGAAGAACCGCATCACATCGAGTTTCAGATATTGGGCGACAACCACGGCAACGTTATCCACCTTTTCGACCGCGAATGCTCCGTGCAACGCCGCAACCAGAAGGTGGTAGAAGAAAGCCCGTCACCCTTCCTTACGCCGGAATTGCGCCGGGAAATGGGAGAGAAGGCGGTTGCTGCAGCAAAGGCAGTGAACTACTCCGGTGCAGGTACCATCGAGTTTCTGGTAGACAAGAACCGCCGTTTCTATTTCCTCGAAATGAATACGCGCCTGCAAGTAGAGCACCCCATCACGGAAGAAGTGGTAGGCGTGGACCTGGTGAAAGAGCAAATCCGCATTGCCAACGACGAGGTGCTGCACCTCAAGCAGGAGGACCTGTTCCAGCGCGGCCATGCCATAGAGTGCCGCATCTGTGCCGAAGATACGGAAAACAACTTCATGCCGTCTCCCGGTGTCATCAAGCAACTGACGGAGCCGAACGGAATCGGTGTCCGCATTGACAGCTACGTGTACGACGGCTATGAAATCCCCATCTACTACGACCCCATGATAGGTAAGCTCATCGTATGGGCAACCACCCGCCAGTATGCCATCGAGCGTATGCGCCGTGTGCTTTACGAGTACAAGATTACGGGCGTAAAGACCAACCTTGCCTATCTGAAGCGCATCATGCACGTGCCCGACTTTGTGAAGGGAGAGTACAACACCCTCTTTATCGAGAAGAACGCCCGCATGCTGGTACGCACCAATACCACCAACGAAGAGTTGGAGAACATTGCCATGATAGCCGCCTATATGGACTATCTGGTTAATCTGGAGGAGAACGTTTCGGCACAGCTGTCCGATGGCCGCCCCATCAGCCGTTGGAGGGAATTCGGCTTGCAGAAGGGAGTGCTTAGGATTTAAGGAATGGAAAATTGATAATGGAGATTTAATAATGGAAATACATATAGGAGACCGTATAGCAGACATTACCCTGGTGGGTAAGGAAGGAAATAAGGTTCAGCTTACCATTGACGGAAAGCCCTACGAAGTGGACATTGTGATGGCGGAGAACGGAAGTTGCTCCATCCTGCACAACGGAAACTCGTTCAACGCAGGCCTTGTGCGCGGCGAGGGAGGAAAGAGCTATGACATCAGCATGCTCCAGCGTTCCTTCCACGTAGACATTGTAGACACGCAAGCCAAGTATCTGCACATGAAGAAAGGAGCCGATGAGAAGCAGGGCGACAAGATTTTGGCTCCGATGCCGGGCAAGGTGGTAAGCATCCCCGTCAAGGTGGGCGACCGACTGGCTGCCGGAGACATTGCCGTGGTGCTGGAAGCCATGAAGATGCAGAGTAACTATAAGGTGAATGCCGACTGCATCGTCCGCAACATTCTCGTGAGCGAGGGCGAACCGGTGAATGCCAACCAGGTATTGATTGAATTGGAGTTGATAAAGGAGGAATAATCCCGAGTCGCATTCAGTCCGTATATTATAAATCACTAAATTGTAAATGCAAATATGAACAGAGAAGAAATATACCGCCAGTTTGAGGAACTGGACAAACGTGCCTCGCTGGGTGGGGGCGTAGACAAGATAGAGAAACAACACGCCTCCGGCCGCATGACTGCCCGCGAACGTATTGACATGCTGCTGGACAAAGGCTCGTTCAATGAGCTGGACAAGTTCGTGAACCATCGCTGCACCAACTTCGGTATGGAGAAGAAGCAGATTGCCGGAGACGGCATGGTGTCCGGTTACGGAAAGATAGACGGCCGCCTTGTATTTGTCTATGCCTACGACTTCACGGCGCACGGCGGTTCGCTCAGCGAGACGAATGCCGCAAAGATTGTAAAGGTGCAGCAGCTTGCCCTGAAGAACGGTGCTCCCGTCATTGCCCTCAACGATTCGGGCGGCGCGCGCATTCAGGAAGGTGTGAACAGCTTGGCAGGCTATGCCTCCATCTTCTATCAGAACACCATTGCGTCGGGTGTCATCCCGCAGATATCTGCCATTCTGGGACCGTGTGCCGGTGGGGCATGCTACTCTCCGGCGCTTACCGACTTTATCTTCATGGTAAAGGAGCAGAGCCACATGTTCATCACCGGTCCGGACGTGGTAAAGACCGTGACCCACGAGGAGGTGGACAAGGAGGAACTGGGCGGTGCCTATACGCATAGCAGCAAGAGCGGCGTTACCCACTTCATGTGCAATACGGAGGAGGAGACACTGATGAGCATCCGCGAGCTGCTGAGTTTCCTGCCGTCCAACAATATGGAGGATGCTCCCTTCACTCCCTGCTCCGACGATATCCATCGCCGGGTAGAGACGCTTCAGACCGTCATCCCCGAAGACCCGAACATGCCCTATGACATCAAGGATATTATAGAACCGGTGCTGGACAACCAGTACTTCTTCGAAGTGATGCCTCACTTTGCCAAGAACGTCGTTATCGGTTTTGGTCGCCTGAACGGGCGTTCGGTAGGTATCGTGGCAAACCAGCCTGCCTATCTGGCGGGTGTGCTCGATATTGATGCCAGCGACAAGGCGGCACGTTTCATTCGTTTCTGCGACTGCTTCAACATCCCGCTGATAACCTTCGAAGATGTTCCCGGCTTCTTGCCCGGAACGATGCAGGAGCACAACGGCATCATCCGCCACGGCGCCAAGATTGTCTATGCCTACGCTGAGGCTACCGTGCCCAAGATAACGCTGATTACCCGCAAGGCATACGGCGGCGCCTACATCGTGATGTCCAGCAAGCCGACGGGTGCCGACGTGAACCTGGCTTATCCGCAGGCGGAAATCGCCGTGATGGGTGCCGAGGGTGCAGTGAACATCCTCTACCGCAAGTCCTCTGCCGAAGAGAAGCAGGAGATTATCAAGGAGTATGAAGACAAGTTCTCCAACCCTTACCGCGCCGCCGAGCGTGGCCTCATAGATGAGGTCATCATGCCGCGCGATACCCGCTACAAGCTAGTGCAGGCATTGGAGATGGCGCACAACAAGAATCAGAGCAATCCACCGAAAAAGCACGGCAACATGCCTTTATAATAGTAGTTATTTTTTATGTGTGAAATGCGTATCCCCGGAGAAGTGATTTCTGTGGGGATACACTTTTTAAATAGAGAATTAAGAATTAAACAGTAAGGTTGAAAAGTAAAAACTAAAAACTAAAGATAGAAACTATGGAACTATTAAGAAACCTCTTTGAGGGTTATCCCAATCTTTGGGGCGGAGGAGTGGCACACTCTGTCCTGATTCTGTCCCTGGTCATCACCTTCGGTATCATGCTGGGCAAGTTGAAGGTGGCAGGCATCTCGCTGGGTGTCACTTGGATTTTGTTTGTGGGCATTGTCTTCGGACATTTCGACATGAACCTCGACGAACATCTGCTGCACTTCCTGAAGGAGTTCGGCTTGATACTGTTTGTCTATTCCATCGGTCTGCAAGTGGGACCGGGATTCTTCTCCGCTTTCAAGAAGGGCGGACTTACGCTGAACATGGTAGCAATGCTTTCCGTCTTCCTCAGCGTGGTTATCACCATTGTGTTGCACTTTGCCACCGGAATCCCCATTACTACGATGGTGGGTATCTTGTCCGGAGCCGTGACCAATACCCCCGGTCTGGGTGCTGCCCAGCAGGCAAACAGTGACCTCAACGGGGTGGATGCTCCGGAAATCGCACTCGGATATGCCGTTGCCTATCCGCTGGGTGTGGTGGGCTGCATCCTGGCGCTGCTAGCCTTGAAGATTTTCATGCGGATTAACACCCAAAAAGAAGAGGAGGATGCCGAGCACGGGCTGGGTCATCTGCAGGAGCTGACCGTGCGTCCCATATCGGTAGAGATACGCAATGAGGCAATAGACGGCAAGCGGATCAGAGATGTGAAACCATTGTTGAACCGTGCGTTTGTCATCTCCCGCATCCGGCACACCGGCAGTCAGGAAACAGAACTGGCGAATGCCGATACGGTGCTGCACATGCAGGATGAAATTCTGTTCATTGCCAACCCGAAAGATGTGGAGGCCATTGTTGCCTTCTTCGGAAGAAAAATTTCGGTGGAGTGGGAACGGGAGGACAAGAACTTGATTTCACGCCGCATCCTCATCACCAAGCCGGAACTGAACGGCAAGTCTCTGTCTCAGCTCAAGATACGTAACAACTTCGGTGCCTGCATCACCCGTATCAACCGTTCGGGCGTGGACCTGGTGGCAACTCCCCACTTGCAGTTGCAGATGGGAGACCGTGTGACGATTGTAGGCAGTGAGCTTGCCGTGAGCCATGCGGAGAAGGTGCTGGGTAACTCGCTGAAGCGTCTCAACCATCCCAACTTGATTCCTATCTTCCTGGGTATTGCCCTGGGATGTATCTTGGGCAGTCTGCCGTTCATGTTCCCCGGCATTCCCCAACCCGTGAAACTGGGACTGGCCGGCGGACCGTTGGTGGTTTCCATCCTCATCAGCCGTTTCGGGCCTCAATATAAGCTGATAACCTACACGACGATGAGTGCCAATCTGATGATACGCGAAATCGGTATCGCCTTGTTCCTGGCCTGCGTGGGGTTGGGTGCAGGAAAGGGATTCATCGATACCATTATCTACGAAGGCGGCTATGTGTGGATTGGCTATGGGGCCATCATCACGGTCGTTCCGTTGCTGGTGACAGGATTCATGGGGCGCTATTTCTGGAAGCTGAACTACTATACGCTGATAGGTGTGCTGTCCGGAGCTAACACCAATCCACCTGCATTGGCCTATTCCTCGGACTTGACATCCTGCGATGCCCCTGCGGTGGGATACGCCACGGTCTATCCGCTGGCTATGTTCCTGCGGGTGCTGACGGCTCAGTTGCTGATACTGGCACTGGCGTAGTTTCACCATAGATAATCTATGGTACATAGGTTGATTTGATAACAAGTAATGTAAAGAGAGCTAACAAGTAATGTTAGGCTGCTTTACATTACTTGTTATTTTTGTTTGTAGTATTCCTCCGCTTGTGCCAGTGTCTCCGGTTTGCCGATGTCGAACCAGCGGAATCCTTGCAGCGGATAGCCTTGTATGTGCACCTTTGTGCAGGCGGACAAGTAGAAAGGAATGATGGAGAACTTGCCGTTCCACTGCCCATCGTCCATCAGGTGGAAGAGGGAGGGGGAGATGATGTGGATACCTCCGAAGGCGAGTTCCCGGTACTTCGTTTCCCGGTAGTCGAAGCCTGCCGGTTTCACCTCTCCGGTGGACTTGTTTATCCAGCCGTGCAGGTGGTAGTCGTCGTCAAAAAGGAGATAGCGGGAAGTCTTGCGCTCGCTCACAAGCAGGGTAGACTCCGCATCGCTCTCCAGATGGTGGCGGTAGAGGCCTGCAAGGTCAATGTCCGTCAGAATATCCGCGTTGTGCACCAGGAAAGGTTCTTGTCCGTCCAGAAAGGGGCGTGCCTTTTTGATGCCTCCTCCGGTGTCGAGCAGCATGCCGCGTTCGTCGCTGATGTGAATCTCCGTGCCGAAGTTGTCGTGGGCACGGAGGAAGTCGATAATCTGCTCCCCGAAGTGGTGGATATTGACCGTTATCTCGTTGAATCCTGCTTCCTTCAACCGCAGTATCACCCGTTCCAGCATGGGCTTTCCTGCTACGGGAACGAGGGCCTTGGGCATGTTGTCCGTCAAGGGGCGCAACCGGGTGCCCAGGCCGGCGGCGAAAATCATGGCTTTCATATTGGCATATTCTCACATTAGCACATTAAACTTTGGCCTTAAACGTCTGTTCAATATTCTGTTCTCTATGTATCAGGTTCACTTGCACGCCGAACTTCTTGTGCAGATGTTCCGCCAGGTGTTGTGCCGAGTACACGGAGCGGTGCTGTCCGCCGGTGCAGCCGAAGCAGACAGACAGATTGGTGAAGCCGCGTTCCATGTAGCGCTTCACGGAAGCGTCGACAAGGGCGTAGGCATGCTCCAGGAATACGGCTATCTCGCCGTCGTCTTCCAGGAAGCGGATAACGGGTTCGTCCAGTCCCGTGAAGGGTTTGTAACGCTCGTACTTGCCGGGGTTGTTCACAGCGCGGCAGTCAAAGACGAAACCTCCTCCGTTGCCCGTGGAATCTTCGGGGATACCTTTTTTGTAGGCAAAGCTGGTGACTTTCACCACGAGGCGGCGCTTTTGCAGGTCGTCTGTAAACTGTTTCAGCTCGGTAAGTTCGCGCAGAATCCGGCAGAGGTAGGGATATTCGGGATAAGGCTCTTGGAGCAGCTGGCGCAGGTTCTCGATGGCGAAGGGGACACTTTGTATGAAGTGGGGCTTCTTCTCGAAGTAACCGCGGAAACCATAGGCACCCAGCACCTGCATGGTGCGGAACAATACGAAGTGGCGAAGCTGGGCATAGAAATAAGCCTCGTCCACGGGCTGGTACTTGCGCAGGGCGTCGATGTATTCCTTCAGCAACTCTTTGCGCAGGCTGTCGGGATAGTTTGCTTTGGCTTGCCACAAGAAGGAGGCAACGTCGTAGTAAACCGGACCTTTGCGTCCGCCCTGGAAGTCGATGAGCCACGGTTCGCCGTCCTTTATCATAACGTTACGGCTCTGGAAGTCGCGGTACATGAAGGTGGCGGAGCTGCTACGGAGCAACACGTCTGCCATCTTCTGGAAGTCGTCTTCCAGCCGGTCTTCCTGGAAGTCCATTCCCGTAGCCTTGAGGAAGCAGTATTTAAAGTAGTTCAAGTCCCACAGAATGCTGCGGCTGTTGAACTCTGCCTGCGGGTAGCAGTAGGAGAAGTCCATGCCGTCGGCTCCGGCAAACTGCACGGCGGGCAGCAGACGGATGGTCTTGCGCAGCAACTGTTTCTCTTCCTCACCGAATACGCTGGTCTTGCGGCCTTTCTCGATGGCATTGAATAGGAGCGAGTCGCCCAGGTCTTCTTGCAGATAATAGATATCATCTTCGGAGCGGATGAACACTTGCGGTACGGGCAGTCCTTTCTGGCGGAAATGTTCTGCCATGTAGAGGAAGGCGCGGTTCTCCTCCACAGACTCTCCGCTGACGCCGATAAGTGTAGGACTTCCGATGAGGCGGAAGTAACGGCGGTTGGAGCCGGAGGAGGGGAGTTCGTCAATCTGTTCCGGTTCGTGTCCGGTATGTGCGATGTAGAGTTTCTTAAGTTCTTCGGTTATCATGGTGGTATGTTTTTATTTTCGCAGCTAAGATAAAACTTTTGTTGGAGATATGCTTATCTTTGCACGTTGAAAATGTGCCAATGTGCCAATATGTCAATATGTCAATGACCTGCGGCATGGGGAAGTAGCGCAAGTATAGCGCAGCCGATTAGCACATTGGCACATTAAATCATTAACACATTAATTATGCGTTCCATCCCTCAGTTTCTCATAGCCGCCCCTACATCGGGCAGTGGAAAGACCACCGTCAGTCGTGGACTGATGGCATTGTTTGTGAAGAAAGGTCTGAAGGTGCAGCCTTTCAAATGCGGCCCCGATTATATAGATACCAAGTATCACGAGGTGGTATGCGGCCGTCCTTCCATCAATCTGGATACTTTCATGGCATCTCAGGAGCACGTAAGCAGTCTGTATGCACGCTATTCGGCAGATGCTGATGTTGCCGTGGTCGAGGGGATGATGGGGATGTACGACGGGTACGACCGCGACCGGGGCTCGTCGGCAGAAGTGGCTCGGCTCTTGGGTATTCCTGTGGTGCTGGTGGTTGATGCCAAGTCGGCTGCCTATTCCATGGCTCCTTTGTTGTCGGGGTTCATCAATTTCCGTCCGGATATACGTATTGCGGGAGTTATCTTCAATCGTGTCGGCTCACCCCACCACTACCGGATGCTGCAGGAGGTCTGTGAAGACTTGAACGTGACTTGTCTGGGCTATCTGCCCAAACGGAAGGAACTGGAGCAGGAGTCGCGCCATCTGGGGCTGGATTTCAGCCGTTCTAAGGAGACGGAGGGGCTGGACATGCTGGCAGGCTTGCTGGAGGAACATGTGGACTGGGAACTACTGCTCTCGACAACCGGGCGTCCATTGCCTACGGCGGCAGTGGAGGAGAAGCCGGTACTATCGGAGCCGGGGAAGCTGCATATCTCGGTAGCGCGCAACGAAGAGTCCTTTTCCTTCCTCTATGCGGAGCATCTGGATATTCTGCGCCGTATGGGCACGGTCACTTTCTTCAATCCGGAGCAGGACCGGGCTGTTCCGCAAGAGACGGATTTGCTCTATCTGCCCGGCGGCTATCCCGAGAACCGTCTGGAGGAACTTGCCGGGGCAAGGCTTGCCAGGGAGTCTATCCGCAGCTATATAGAGGCTGGTGGCAGGACGCTGGCAGAATGCGGGGGGATGATATATCTTTCGCAGTCCGTTCTTTCTGATGGGGATACGGACGGGGGAAGTGCCGGGAGCTGTGTAGGCAATATTGGAAATGAGATGGTAGGAGTATTGCCTTTCAGCATTACGAACGAGCGTAGACGCAGGAAACTGACATTGGGATACCGCCAGTTCGACTATAACGGATGGCGGCTTAAAGGACACGAATTCCATTATACGCAGTTTGCTGTGCCCGAAACTGATGGAAAAGAAGGTGGTGCGTGCAGTCTTCCTCCCTCGATAGCGCAGGTCTACAATGCCAAAGGAGGGAAGGTAACCACTCCCGTCTTTCGCTATAAGAACCTGATAGCCAGTTATATGCATCTGTATTGGGGCGAGGTGGATGTGATGGCTTTGTTCGGTGAACTCTAAAATAGCGCATTGATATTTTATGTAATTTCGTTTGTGTTCTTGAAATAGTGGAGTAT
>ERZ773115.558-NODE-558-length-41146-cov-4.521355_pt1 | contig 41146 bp, 54 predicted proteins | sample MGYA00511116_ERZ773115 | MGnify/ENA primary metagenome ERZ773115 (study PRJEB29015, sample SAMEA2737869) | human gut metagenome | biome: human gut; feature: human-associated habitat; material: faeces | place: China | collected 2012 ... | reverse complement strand
CCTTATTTAAAACAGTTCCACAAAAAATTCCCAAATGTACCGATCAAAGTTACGAATGCAACATCTTTAAGCTGTGTTGACCTCCTCGATCAGGGAAAAGTCGATCTGATCGTAACCAATTTTCCAAACTCGAATCTGAATCACTCTTATATTCAGAAAACCGTATGTAATTTTACTGACGTATTCATTGCGAATCCAGCATATTTTAATCTGAAACAGCAGGAGATCCCATTTGAAGAATTAAAACAATATCCAATTCTCATGCTCGACCGCAAGAGTACAACAAGTCAGTTTCTGCATAACCTGTTTTTACAGCATCAGTTAGAGTTAATCCCGGAAGTGGAATTAAGCAGTAACGACCTTCTGATCGACCTTGCAAGAATCGGTCTTGGCATCGCTTTCATCCCTGACTACTGCTTAAGCCGCGATTCGAAAGACCTGTATGTCGTGCGGACGAAGGAAAAGCTTCCTTCCCGACAAATGGTTGCTTCCATCAATCCGACGCTTCCGGTATCACAGTCGACAGAGGAATTCTTAAAGCTCCTGCCGTCTCTCCCAGAACTCGGCTAACATCTGTTCTACTTCATTTACGTTACATATCCGGCGCTGTTCCCATTCCCTTGGGAACAGCCCTCTGTAATCACTCTTTAAAAACCGCTCGTCCAGCAGTTCAATCACTCCCACATCCTCTGTCGTCCGTATCACGCGTCCGGCCGCCTGCAATACCTTGTTCATTCCCGGAAAGCGGTACGCATAATCAAAGCCTGCCCCCGCTCTCTCATCATAATAATGCATTAAAATCTCGCGTTCATTGCTGATCTGCGGCAGTCCGGTTCCCACGATCACCGCCCCGATGAGCTGTTCTTTTTTCAGATCAATCCCCTCTCCGAAAATACCTCCGAGCACACAGAACGCCACCAGTGAACCGCCGCGCCGTTTCGATGTCTCACCGGAAAATGCCTGTAAGAAAGCCTCGCGCTCCGCCTCACGCATCCCGGTCTGCTGCATCATGCACCAGAGACGCGGCTCTGCATTTCCGGAATTTTCCGCATCATTGGGATGCTCCGCAATTTCTGCCTCTTCGGGATGCTCCGCAATCTCTGCCTCTTCGGGATGCTCCGCAATCTCTGCATTCTCTGCTCCTTCCGGAAAATACTCCTGCGGACGCATTTCATCCGTCTCCCCGCCCTCTAAAAACACATCGTAGACTTCCTGCATCATCCGGTAGGACGGAAAGAACACCATATAGTTTCCCTGCTTCGCGCGCGCTGTTTTTTCTATATATAATGCAATCCGCTCATACTCTGCCCTGCCACGCCTCGTGTACTTGCTGCTGACGTCATTTCCAAACAGCAGCAGGCGCTGTTCCTCGGAAAACGCCGTCTGCGCGTAGACCGCATAATTATCCCTGCGGGTGGACAGCAGGCTTTTATAATACTGGATCGGAAGCAGCGTCGCCGAGAAAAAGATCGTCGCATTTCCCTTGTCAATGCGCTCCTGCAGATTGAGGGATGGATCCACACAGTAAAACTTCAGCTTGAAGCGCCCGTCCTCCTCATGCTCTGAATACACGACATAATGCTCGTCGACCAGCTCGTAGATATTCATGAAATTGCGCAGGTTTAAGTAAAATTCATTTACTTCCCTGCGCTCCGGGAAATCGGGACTTTTCTGCAGATACTCATCCAGATCTGCCGCAAGGCGCGTCAGTGCAAAGATCAGCGTACCGATATTTTCATATACGACATAGTTTTCGCACTCACGCTTGTACCCAAGGAGAATTCGGTTGCATTTTTCCAGATGCCGGATCACACGTTCCGCACGTCTGTCATGCTTTTCCTGATAGGGTTTCAACAGCTTTTTAGCTGCCAGAAAATCCTCCTTATAGATCGATGCGCTGTACATTTCCCGGCTCCGCTCCACAAGATTGTGTGCCTCATCCACCAGAAAAATGTAGTCCCCGCGCGTTCCTTCCGCAAAGAAGCGTTTCAGATAAACATTCGGGTCAAAGACATAATTGTAATCCCCTATGATATCATCCGCCCAGGTTGCCGTATCCAGCGACATCTCAAACGGACAGACCCGGTACTCCCGCGCCTGCTCTAAGATCACTTCCCTGGTAAAAACATCCTCCTTCTGCAACAGATTGTACACCGCATCGTTCACGCGGTCGTAGTGTCCCTTCGCATAGGGACAGTGTACAGGATTGCAGTCCATCTCCTCGCACAGGCACAGCTTTTCCTTCGCCGTCAGCCAGATGATCTTCGCCTGATACCCCCTGGTGCGCAAAAGTTCAAATGCTTCCTTTGCCACCGTGCCCGTGATCGTCTTCGCCGTCAGATAAAAAATCTTGTCCCCGAGTCCCTCGCCGACCGCCTTCACCGCCGGAAAGACCGTCGAAATGGTCTTCCCGACACCGGTGGGCGCCTGGATAAACAGATTCTTCCGGCGCGCGATCGTGCGGTATACGTCCGATGCCAGTTCTTTCTGCCCCTTCCGGTATGCATAGGGAAACTCCAGCTTTTTGATGGAAGCCTGCCGCAGATTCTGCCAGGCGAACTGAAAATCCGCCCACTTTTTGTATTCATCGGTCAGCCGGGTGAACCACTCCGCCAGCTCCGCAAACGAAAATGTTTCCCGGAAGTATTTCAGATTCCCCAGAAACGCCGTCTTTGTCAGTTCGATTGTATCCAGATTGCAGTAGGTCAGCTGCACGGAGATCTCTGCAAGATCATGCTGCAAGGCATAGATATAGGCATAACACATCGCCTGCGCGCGATGCACGCCCACGGGTTCATCCAGCGCATCCAGATTCATGTAGATCCCCTTGATCTCATCAATCGTCACATGCATGTCTTCCTCCACCGCAAGATAGTTGAAGTTATCCGAAAAATCAAGCTGTCTCTCCCCGTCGCACGTAATCTCGATTCCGTCCGCCCGTCCCTCGATGACAAGCGTGTAATCTCCCTCGCTAAGTTCGATCTTAAGCGGCACCTCCGCATGGTAATTCGCGCCTTTGCTCTTCTGAATGCGCTTATGGATACGGCTGCCCTCCCACATGGCCTCCGGGGACGCAGTTCTCCCGTGGCGGTTATCAATGTCTCCCTCCCGCAGAATGAACTCCACCAGATTCCGCACCGAGATCTTTATGATTTTCTTTTCGTCTTTTTCCTGTTGTGCATCCATACGGCAGCGCTCCCTACTTTCCGGTTTCTTATCATACAGTGTAACACAAAAACAGGGCTGCTGCACGAAGAGGTTTCTCTCCGGCAGCAGCCCTGTCTCCGTCTGTCTGACTAGCAGACTGCATATTTCTGTACCGTATTCTCAAACCCGGTGTTCTGTCCGCCGTATTTTACGGTCAGATCCTTGCTGAGTCCAAGATACAGCATTCCGAGCAGTGATTTTGCATCAATCACAGCTCTGTTATAACAAACATCGATATCAAAATCACATTTTCCGGCAGCTCTCACAAACTCCTTTACTTCCTCCGTGTCAGACAATCTGATTTTTCTCTCTATCATATTATTCATCCTTTCCTACTATAAACCAAACGTGTTTCTCTGATTTCCGCGCAATTATTGCATAATTTTTATTCTTTGTCAAATTTGACGCAACCGGTAAACCACTTGAAAGTACGGGCAATCTGCTCATTTCTGTGCCCGATTTTTGCCGTTTTTTGCAATCTCTTTTTGCGATTTTCTCTCAAAAAACAAACTGCATAATTATTCTTGTGCACACTTTCTCATTTCCCGCAAAGGTACGTTTCGTTTTTGTAATATTTTCACATATTTTTTCCCCAGGGAAAACTATTTTTCATCTCTCAGTTTCCTAAGATTCTGCTTGAGAGCCTCCACGGCGCGGTCGATCTCTTTCCTTGTCGTCTCTCCCGACAACGTCATGCGCACAGTACCCGCTGCATATTCGTCCGGCACACCCAATGCCCCGATTACATAGGAGACCCGCTCCTCACCGGTGTTGCAGGCAGAACCGCCCGAGGCGCAGATTCCATCCTCATACAGCAGAATGAGGAGCGATGCACCGTCCACGCCGGAAAAGCTCACATTCACATTTCCTGGCAGGCGGTTCGTGGGATGTCCGTTCAGGCGGACCCCCTTGATCTCATGCATGATCTTTTCAATCAGATAATTGCGCAGCATCATCTCCCTGCGGATTCTTCTGCGCATATTGCAGAATGCCAGTTCCACCGCTTTCCCCATCCCGACGATCCCCGGCACATTCTCCGTTCCCGCGCGTTTTCCACGCTCCTGGCTGCCGCCGTGGATAAAGGAAGGCATCGTAACCCCGTCTCTTACATACAAAAATCCCACGCCTTTCGGTCCGTGAAATTTGTGGGCGCTCGCACTCAGCAGATCGATGTGATACTGCTGCATCGAGATCGGAATCTGGGCATACGCCTGCACCGCATCCGTATGAAACAGAATCTGATGGTCTCTTGCAAACCTTCCGATCTGCATGACCGGTTCGATCGTTCCGACCTCATTGTTTCCAAACATGACCGAGATCAGGATCGTATCCTCCCGGACGGCATGCTCTAACTGTTCCAGCGAGATCATTCCGTTTTGATCGACGTCCAGATAAGTCACCTCGTAGCCCTGCTCCTCAAGATAATGGCAGGAGTTTAAGACCGCGTGATGTTCAATCCTGCTGGTGATGATATGACGACCGTATTTTCCATACGCTTCCGCCACCCCCTTGATGGCCCAGTTGTCTGCCTCCGATCCCCCCGATGTAAAATAGATTTCCGACGGTCTGGCATCCAGTGATGCTGCAATCACCTCTCTCGCATGGGCAATCGCCGCCTGCGCTTCCTCCCCGTAACCGTAAGCCGTTGACGCATTGCCAAACTTTTCCACCAGATAAGGCTGCATAGCGGCTTCGGCCTCCTCCGCCATCCGCGTCGTTGCAGCATTATCCAGATAGACCACACCTGCTTTATATTCCTGATCGCACATTTTTCCCCCACACCTTACATATAATAAAAAGATTCCAATTCCCGGAGACACACTTGCCAGACATTCATTTTCCCATGAATTCCGTTTCTGGAAATTCTCTGAAAAATTCCCTGATCACCGGCACACTGCTGCTCACACTCGCCGGTGTGCTCACACGGATTATCGGCTTCTTCTATAGAATATTCCTCTCAAGGCTGATTGGTGCAGAAGGTCTTGGGATCTACCAGCTGCTGTCCCCGGTGATGGCGCTCGGTTTCGCCGTCACCGCCGCCGGAATTCAGACTGCGATCTCACGCTTCGTCTCCTCCGAGCTTGCGCAGAACAATCCCGCGGGTGCGAGGCTCTATTTTCGGATCGGCCTGCTGCTGTCGCTGTTTTTATCTGCCGCGACCGGCTTTGTAATCTGGAAATACGCAGACTTTATCGGTGTTTCCATGCTCGGGGATGTGCGGTGCATCCCGCTCCTTAAGATCATCTCCCTCTCCTTTGTCCCTTGCTGTATCCACGCCTGCATCAACGGCTGCTACTATGGACAGAAAAAGACGGGTGTCCCCGCTCTCACACAGCTCACAGAACAGATCGCCCGCGTCGGCACGGTCTGGCTGCTCTATCAGATCCATATGCGGGAGCAGACCGCCGTTCCGCTCTCCGTCACAATGTGGGGCGCTGTGATGGGCGAAGTGGTAAGCACGCTCGTCTCCGTCAGCGTCGCAAAACTTCCGGATGGAACGGACACGGCGCTTTCCGTGAAATGCGGCACGCGCAATCTCCTTGCCATGGCGGTTCCGCTCACGGCAAACCGGGTTGTTTTAACACTCTTTTCCAGTTTTGAAAATATCATGATTCCTAGCCGCCTGCGCCTGTTCGGTTACACGGCTTCCGAGGCGCTTGGCGTCTACGGCATCTTAACCGGCATGGCGATGTCCGTCATCATGTTTCCGTCCGTCATCACCAACTCCGTTTCGGTGCTTCTTATGCCCGCCATCTCAGAAGCCAAAGCCGGCGGAAACGATGCGCTCATACGGCGCGCGGTCTTAAAAACCATCCGGGTCTGTCTTCTGTGGGGCTTTTTCTGTACAGCAGGTTTTCTTGCTACCGGCCACTTTATCGGGAATGTGCTCTTTGGGAACGCGCTCGCCGGAACATTTATACGGACGCTCGGCTGGATCTGTCCTTTCCTGTACCTCGGCGTGACGCTGAGCAGTATTCTGCACGGGCTCGGCTACCCGGGCATCACTTTCGTGCTGAATCTGATTGCCTGCGGCATCCGCATCCTCTTTGTGCTGTTTGCCCTCCCCGTCTACGGCATCCGCGGCTATCTGTGCGATCTTCTCATCAGTCAGGCCGTCATGGCTCTCCTCTCCATCGGAATTCTGCTGCGCCAGACACATTTTAATGCCTGACCACGCGCTGCTACTCGTAATCGCGCACATTGGAGGCATCAACCTGCTCGAACGCCACCTGATAACCGTTTAAAATGGTCGTCCCCAGGTCTCCCGCATCCAGTTTTTCCGCAACACTCTGCATCAGTGGATCGGAAGCTGCGCTCTCCAATGTGCTTCCCACCAGCGCACTGCTCCGGTGGCTTAAAATCATGTTGTCGCTGGTATCCACCAGAAAGGCTGCCGCATCTTCCATCTCCACCAAATACTGCCAGAATCATTCACAAAGTATGCAGGTTAAAATTGTTGCATCTGTATATAATGGCAATCTGACAAACAGCCTTGCAATATAATTACATCAGTGGTATAGTTGTTTTATCACTACAGATTTATTCCTAAAAGCTGTTGACTTTGCTTACTGTTTGGATATAATAATATTGTACCTATTTGTGTGGTACAGTATTTTGAGAGTATATCCCTAGCAGTAATCCTCCCAACATATGGGAAGCGATGAGCCTAGGGATATTTTTTTACCAAGGAGATTTTATGATAAAAACAGCTATTCTTGTTGACGGCGCTTTCTATAGAAAACGTGCCTACACATTATTCGGAGACATAAGCCCTGCCGAGAGAGCAAAAGAACTTTCGGCATACTGCCACCGTCATATAAAAGACGAGAAAGAAGGTGCATGCCTCTATAGAGTATTTTATTATGATTGTCCCCCTATGAACAAACAAGTATATCATCCCTTGCTAAAGCGGGCCATCAACCTCGGTCAATCGGAGGATTATGTATGGGCAAATGATTTTTTTAAAGAATTAAAGCATCAACGCAAGTTTGCACTCAGACTGGGTCGACTCGCCGAGGAACAGGCTCACTTCAACATAAAACCCGATGTGATGAAAAAAATATTATCCGGCGTAAAAACTATAGATGAATTAGAAGAAAAGGATTTTTCATTATCAGTTACCCAGAAGGGTGTCGACATGAGAATTGGCGTAGATATCTCTTCACTTTCCTTCAAAAAGCAGGTTGACAGAATCATTTTAATTTCTGGGGACAGTGACTTTGTACCAGCCGCCAAGAATGCCCGACGAGAGGGTATTGATTTCATTTTAGACCCAATGCGTTCACCAATACGAGACGATTTATACGAACACATTGACGGAATAAGAACAAAAGCTCCTAAATTAGAAAAACAAAACGTTACATAAAGAAAGCCCCCGGAACTTGATATTTCCGGGGGTTGTGCTTCTCATCTTGAACCGAAGTCCGTTTTCAATTAAACTCTGGCTAATTTCAAATCATTGATTTTACTGAGAAAACGTAACTTTTTGTTACCAACGCGTTGCCAATTACTTTTTGTGAATTATTGCTAATCTGCTTTTTTACTGCATTTCATTGCTCTTAAAATATAGCACACCGTGTTTAAGTATCACATATTATTAAGCCGGCAGGATTGCTCCCACCGGTCATACTCTTACAATGCTTCCAGTCCCGCTTTCCAGCTCAGCTTGCCGACAATTCCATCCGCCGCCAGCCCGTGGTTGCCCTGCCAGGCCTTGGTCATGCGCTCCGTGCCGTTGCCGAAATTGCCGTCCGCCGCCGCGCCAATGATGATCTGCCATACCTTTACCGCGTTACCCTTGCTACCCTTTTTGATCGTTTTCATATTATAATCCTCCGTATTTGTTGAGGTGGTCGTTGCCGCGATTGTACCGGTGCAACTTACCGCCTTGTTAAATAATGCCTGCTCTGCTTTTCTACGCCGTGTCAGCCCTGCCAGCACCTTTCCAGCCGCTTTGTTGTAACTTGGCATTGCCAGCGCGATCTGCGCCGCCGTTCTGCCCTTGCAAAGCTTCCGGAGGTTTCCGGCTCCCAGATTAAAAGCAAAGGATACCAGCGCATCGAACTGGTTCTGATTAAGCTGCTCCGTGATCGGAACGTATGCGGGATTGTTGACGTATCCCTCAAACTTTGCAATGTCCTGCCGCAGGTATGCGTCCGCCCGCGCCTGTGTGATCGTCATGCCGCTATGTACGCCAGCCGTGTGACCGTACCCGATGGTCCATACACCGGCGGCACACCGGTATGCTGCCAGTCTGCATCCCTCATACTGCTTGATAAGGGCAAATCCTGCCTGTCCAATTCTTCTATTTGCCATTGTCCTCTACCTCCTTGTCTCTCAGCTGCAACAGCACATCCTTAAGCTTGTCCGGGATCGGGATAAACATTGCCGCGTTCTCCAGCAGGCTCAGTGCCTCGTTGCAGATGTAAAACATAATAACAATCTCCCGCAGCGCGATCGCATCATTCAACAGTTTCTGAATCGAATATGCTACTGCGATCACGATGAACATCACAATCTTTTTCAGAAGCCCCTTGAAGCCCGTCTCTGAACTCAGTGTCTTGGTATAAATGCCCTTGATAACTCCGGTCACATAATCCGCCACCGCCAGAAACACGATCGTCTTAAGCAGCATATCCCAGCCGCCGAGCCAGCCGGCAATAATCCCGCCGACGATTCCTACAAAAATGCTTGTGTGGTTAAAAAGTTTTTCCATATTCTTTTCCTCTCTTTCCTTATAAGATAAGTATAAAACACTGCTTATGCAGGTTTGTGCCAACTGAATAGCGCCGGACGCTCGATCACAAAGATCAATTGTTCGGCGCTATGACTATGGTTCTGTTACTGTTTTGCTTCTGCAATTTCCTGCAGCCGACTCTCGATTTGTGTTAAAGTCGCATCTAACTTCTCCCAGTTCTCGTTCTGCGCTGCAACATCATAAAATTCATGTTCCTCCGGTACGTTAAAGCCATAATTCTCCGTCTGTTTCATGATTCTCCTCCTACATCATAGTTGTATCTTCCTCGACACTTTTCTTCGCCGGTTCCTCATATGTCTCCCCGGTGATCTCCTCATATTCCGCGGCTGTGATCCACTTTCCTACCGCATTGTACACACGGGTTTTGCTCCAAAGATTCTTGTCATAATACCCTTTTACCTTTTCATAATGTTTACTCATCCAATGTCACCTCCATCTGCATAGCCAGATAATCCATATCGGCAGCAAGCTTCTGAATATCGGTTGTATTTCCATCAACCGTCTTATTTGTCGCGGTAACTGTTTCCGCCATCTCCGATGCGGTTGCCGATGCCTCCGCAAGTTTTGATGCCAGATCCGTGACGCGCTGCGAATAGTCGTCACTTTCTCTTCCGAGAACTACCGTCGCATGATTATCCTCAAGCACCACACGTTCCAGCACCACATACTCAGTGATAATGCTGGTCCGCTCATCATGATCGTAAATCTCCAGCCGTGCCAGATCATTTTTGACCGAAAAAATATCCTGCAAAGCTTCGCAGGACTGGTTTTCAAATACAATATTCAATTTTCCGTTTTCATGGTTTGCATTTACAATTTCATAAATGCCTTTTGCTGTTTTTAATCTCATATTTTTCTTGTCTGCCTCCCTTTAATTAATTCGCCTAAGTGTAATATAGCCCCCTGCAATACGGCCAAGTGCATAGATCTTAATATATCCATTCGCCTTGATCGGGATAAGTATATTGATGTTGACATTATGGACATTGTTTGCCTGATAAAAATAATCTTCCGCGATCAGCGTGTCGTTGCTGTCTCCTGCATCATACCGGTGTACGGTTGCAATTGTATTTGTCGTTGTAAAATTTTTATCAACAGTCAACATCATACTGAGCATATACCAGCCTTCTTTTTTTACGGTAATTGCTCCATACTGGTTGAAATTAATTTCACTGGAGCCAAAGTTTTTCTTGTAGCTCGTGAGTGTATACAAAGATGCCGTTGCCAATGCTCCATGTGCTTCAACCTTTATAAGAGCAGCACAATTCATCTGGGTATTGACATATGACAAAGGCTCCCCAAACTTAGCATCGCTTTCTGCTTGTGTATAACAGCCTGTCCAGGGATACCACTGCCGGTTCATATACATGCGCATATACATCTTGCAGCTGCTGAACACATATGCAACCTGTACCACAGATGATTGATTTGTCGCACAAAATACCGCCAGATTATAATAAGCACTTTCTGACAGTGCTGGTTGTGTTCCGGTCACCTCTGTATAATTGATCCAGTATATTCCTGCATCCGTGCTATTTATCAGGTCATCAATATTTCCTGTGAATGATCCTCTGGTAGCAAATTTTTTCTGATCATTTTCGGAAAGCTGATGGATCTGATCTCCCAACGATCCCTTAACATTCGGATTCGCCTGTCTGGCATCCAGTGCATATCCCGCTTCTGTGACTGTGTTTGTGTTCTGCACTGCAGTTTTGAGCAGCCGCTTGTCAATCTCGCTCTCCGCCGCCTGGAAGTTCTCATTGACCACCGCCAGATCTGCAACGTCTTTTCGTTCAAACAGCTTGAATTTGAATAAATCCGTAAGTTTCATCTCATACCTTCTTTCTGATTCCTATATCCGCAACCTCTTCCACTGTGAAGCGTGCCAGATCATCCACTGTATACGCCGCTATATTCTCTACCGCAGCACTTAAATTCCGGGGGATGCTCAAATTCCGCAATTCCCAATGTGTAAACTGCGCCAGAATAATATGTGGATATGGTTTAAGCGCCTGGTACTGATTGTAAAGTAAAGAAAGATTCAACTGTAAGTTGCATGGAACTATCTCTTCCAGCATTTCCGCGACCACATCATGCTGATTCTTCTGCGCAAGTCCCACCTTAACCGTTACGGTCTGGCCGGCAATGTCCAGATCCAGCGTATATTCAGCTCCACATAGTTCCCTTAACTTTTGATCGAGGAAAGCATAATTGTACGGCAGACACACATTCCACTTTGTTATGCATCTGAAAATCCGGTCTTCCAACGTATCATCTGCCTTGGGCTGGATTCCCATGAGTTGCTCATATCGAACAATGCCCTCCTCATCGCAGGTCACGATATAACGGTTGGCAATGATCCTGTTATGTTCCGCCTCAATTATCTGGAACTCCGGTGTTTCCGCATCCATAGGTGCGGCAAGTTCCTTATACGCCTGCAAATACAAAGGGAGCAGTTCCTTAAGATTGATATAACGATCAGCCATAAGTAACCACCCCCAGTACCGGGATCTCATATTCTGTTAATTCGACGTTTCCCCCGCCGTTAAGCGTTGTACCGGTCACATCCACCACACCCTTCACGCCCATGATCGCTGCATCAATAGACGCAATCCGCACAACCAGTTTCGACTGATTTTCCCAGTTTTTTCTAAGTCCGGCAAAATACTCCTCTATGGCTGTCTCGATCTGGGTCTTGCAGGTATTAAGGTCATACCCGTTATCATAGGTTATCGTCGCCGCAATATTAACAGTGACTTCGGATGCGGTGTCAACTGTCACCGCGTGCCCGATCGGTGCAAGACCATCGCCATGCCCGTCTTTATTCGGGTCAAATTCTTTCTGCACCGTCTGAATCAATACATCCGTTGCCTTTCCGAAAACACTGTCTAAAATCACAAGTTTGACCGTTCCCGGACCATTCCATGCCCGGATCACTTTAACAGCGCCAACTCCTGCTATTCCCAGTGTTTTGTCATGATAGTCCTTTGCATTCCCGGCAAAAGCCCGTTCATTGAAAGATTCCTGATACCGCAATCTAAGAGTTTCGGTATCCTCGTCGTCCTCTCCGTAGATCAACACACGCGTAAGTTTTGCCGTCGTGAGCCCCATCACATACTCCACCGGGATAACATCCCCCAGATATTCGTTCCCGGCAGCCCCCGGCTGCTCACAGGTTACCTGTCCGCTTGCAGTTACCTTATAAAAGTGATCCCCGCCGGTAAACCGTGTTCCGACCGGTACCTCCACATCCGTCTCTAATTCCAGTACCGCATACGTAGCTGTCTTGGGTGTGATACCCCTATCCGCACATAACCGGATCAGGTACTCCCGCGATGCTGTATCGCCGAATGTCTCCGCCAGCATGCAATCAAATGCAACATACAGCGATGCCAATTCGACCGCCGCCGGTGCAAGCGCCATGTATACAGGACTGCTCTCTCTCTTATCCAGCGTATCCGGGATGCGCTCAAGCATCCTCTGCATAATTGCATCAAACGTCTGCTCCTCATACACTTATACATCCACCTCCTTCTGTGCCGGAACGCTGCCAAATTTCGTATGAGCAACGAACGTAACCAGCAATTTTCTTCCTTTTTTCTCAAACTCAAAACTGTCGCAGGAATCAATCCTGTCATCCTGCACCAGAGCCTCCGTGATGCGCCGCTCTACCTCCGACATGACATAATCGATTGGTTTTCCGAACAGGTCCTTAAGCTCCACACCATAGTCCCACGAAAAAATAATATACTGATACCGCTCGGTATTCAGAATGTTATAGATCGCCTGCTTAATCGCTTCGACATCATCGCACTGCCCTATGATCCGTTCACTTTCCACGATCATTCTCGGACAGAGGGACGGCTGTTCTACCACTTCGACGTTTTTCAACTGGTTTGATACCGGTATCATGCTTACACCACCTTCCCGATTACAAGATATTTCTGCCCGCCTTGCTGCCGGACCACCTGCACGCTGTCACCAATACTCAGACCGCTATGTACCGTCACCGTTAATTCGCCGCCATATTCATGGTTATGCTCCGGCGTACCGCCGTCCTCGGTATGCGTCGGCTTTACTGTCACCTTGATTTCACGCTCTTTCAAATGTTCCGGCAGAATCAGCATGCTTCCGCTGATCTCAAATCTCTGTTCGATTTTGATTTTTAAAGGGCTGGCAGATGTTACCGTCCCGGACATCACCGTAGCCGGATACCCGGCATCATTCGCATTCGTCGATACCTGCTGCACCGCCCGGACAAAATCATTTGCGTCATGCACTAAAATCACCTCCCGATACTGTCAAATCCATTGTGTGTTTGCTCTCGCCGTACTTGTGAACGCATTTTTCTACCAACATGAGATTCTGAAGCTTCACGTCGCCGAGATCAAGCTGCACCACGACGAGCGATCCACCGCGCACCCGTGAGTCTCCGGCGGCATCCTTGACTGTCAGCGTCCGCGTCTCCTTATTGTAAAGCTGTAATAACGCGTCCGCCTTTGCCTGCCCGTTTTCTCCCTTTTGTAGCGCATCAAAATACTGTAAAATCCCCCACCTGTTGATATTGGATGAATCCTGTGCGATATAAACCTCCCGCTTCCCGGCATCCTCATTGTCATAAACCAGTTTGATCCGGTTATAGGTATTTTCATCGATGGAAGACTCATAGTCATAATTCTGGCCAGTTTCCGCATCGATCATGATCGGCACATACATATCACCGAGGAAAGACAAATTCAGCTTTCCAAAATCGTCATGCAGGATGTACAAGTCCCCCGTATTCTGCAACGTCTGATCCAGGGCATTACTGATCATATCAAGCAGCGACACATTATCTTCCACCCGCGACGCGATCACCCACACCGTATTGGCAAGTGTACCGATGTTAAATCCATACTTCTCACCGATCAGCGCCACCACACCATCCGCCGTCTTATTCTCATATACGAGCGTATCCTTATTCTTCAGATACCGGATCTGGTCATATGCCGTAATCGTCACAATGTTACTGCGGTCACGTTTCATGCGAAAAATGAATCCATAGAACACTTCTTTTCCATCTGCATCCTTGAACCGAACCGGATCACCATTTCCAATGTTGATTCCAGTGTCCACAAAGCTGAATTCGAGCACTCCGGGGCTGATCTGCCGCTCCGTCGTAACCTTCACCTCTTCTTTCACAGGCGGCATATACGCCGTGCTATCATGCTGTATCAATAACTCGTACATATGTCCCTCCTACGCCGCCGGAATGGCAAGTACCTGCCCCGGATAGATCAGATTCGGATTCCCGCCGATCACCGACTTATTAGCATTGTAAATCGTTCCCCACTTGCTTCCATTCCCATAATACTGCTTTGCAATCTTCCACAGGCAATCCCCCTTTTTCACCGTGTAAGACCCGCCGGACGGCGCGTTGGATGATGCCGCTCTTGCTGCCTGCATTGCAGCTCTCGGCTTCGGAAGCGAAATGTCAATCGTACACGCCTTGGTTGTGAATTCCCGGTACTGCCGGAGCTTTACTTTTACCGTTACATCCAGCCCCTCCCCCGCGTCCTCCACGATGTCGTAGCTTTCAATCGATACCTTCATGCTGGTATCAAACAAACGCTGATTCGTCCCATCCGTTCGCGTGACCACATACTGAAATGCACTCTTGGCGCTCATCAGCGCTTCCAGCTTGTCCAGATAGTATTTTGCCGGACGGAATCCGCTCGGGTATACCGCAAACGGGTACTGCACCGCCGGAAGCAGCAGCTCAAAATCCACGTCCGTCAGACCGGGGCTTTTTAAAATATTGGCTTCCCCCTCATTGATCAGTGTGACCGTTTCATTTTTGCCGTTAATTTTCATGGTGATCTTGGACGGCGTAACGGGAAATAAAATGCCATCCATATACAATCTGTATGCCACGGTCATTCCTCCTTTCCTAAAATCGGGTATAAAAATCCCCGCCTACGTCATGTAAGCGGGGATTCTCTATCTTTATAATTCCACTCTATTCATCCTAGCTGTAATTTTGGGTTTTAATTGCTCTATCAGCTTTGCACATTTTTGAGTATTAGGATATTCATCTCTTAAAACAAACGTCTGTGCTTCGCCATCTGCATTTTGATATGTCACAATTGCATAGCATTTTACCTCACGTTTTGTTTTTGTCTTCGGTGCAGAACCAAGCACCGCTCCTGCCACTCCAAAAGTTGCTGCTCCAACAATTCCTTTCGCCAAACTGCTTTTCTGATATATGCTTTCATCAATATCCATCTGAAAATCAACATTATGTATTTTCTCATACAATAATGTCATTTCTGTCCCAGCCCCGGAAATCACCATTTCCTGAGTTTTAAGCATAACTTTGCATTTACAATTTTCTGGGATTGGCAACCCTACAACATGCACGATATCTGTATATTCCTTAGCTTGATCTTTCTTACCAAATAACCCCATAATAGTTCCTCCCTAATAATTTGTGAAATTATTATACACCTCCCTTCTGCGTTTGTCGATATTTAGGCTCCATCCCGGACTATTTCCATCGCCTCCAGTACCCGCGTGGTCAATCCGTCCACAATACCGTCCAGATCATTGGTATTATGCACAGTATTGCTCATACCGGACATATCCACCTTGATCTCCGCCGTCGTAAAACGGTTGATTGCTTCCTGCTCCGCAATATCTCGCAGATACTTCAGATCCTCTTCCGAAACATCCAGCGAATCCGAGATACTCGATGTATCACCTGCTATGTTGGCAACATTCGCAGCCATATCAGATGCGGCTCCATAACTGCCTAATGCTCCGGTGTCTCCGCTGTTTCCAAGATCCTTAATACCACCAAAGAAATCAAAAACCTTGTTCTCTACGCCCTGTCCGAAATCATATCCCTTGTTGTATGCAGTCTGATAATCGACATAATCCATCTTGCCGACCTGCTCAACCCAGCCTGACTTATCCTTGACCGCCTGCTGTGCCTCTTCCAACTTTGAGTAGAATCCGTCTAAACCGCTGGTAATATCGACTTCAACTCCCGGTATTTTGTTCAAAAGTGTCTGTATCGCACTCGCAAGATTTGAGATATATCCAAGGACTGTAAGACACAGATCATAAAACATCACCTCTACTGCCGCGACAGGATTATTAAATACATTCCCGAAAAAATTCGCCAGCGTGGCAAACCCATTCCATGCCGGAACAACAAATGTGTTAATTATATGTGCTCCCAGTGTGGCAAATATTCCAGCTACAACCCCGGTCGCACTATAGGCGGTATGTTGTGTTTTGTTAATTGCTGCAACAATTAAATATATCGCAGCTATAACAATAATAATCGCTGCCACAATCCATGTAAGCGGACACGCCAATAATGCCGTATTAAACCCATATTGGGTTGCTGTAGCTATAGCAGTTTCTGATGCTTCCTTTTTCGTAAAAGCTGCATGCGCGTATGATGCCAAACACAGGGCAACTTTTATTCCTGTACTGACTGCCTCTACCGTTTTTACAACCCCTAAATACGTTGCATACGCCGCCAGTGCCGCCGCTACTCCACCTATAACCGGTGCGATCATTGACCAGTTGTCCACGATATACGCCCCGCCCGTTACCATTACATCGATCACATTCAAAGCGATCGTTGCCGCCCCGGACAGGGCATTCATAATTCCGGTCAATGCCGTTTGCATATGCTGATCGTTTGCCATCTCATTCAACCGCTGTAGTACCGGTTGAAATGTTTTTAACGCCAAGTTGGAATACTGCGTCCACAACTGCCCCCAGGTCAGTGGCATCGAGTTAAATTTTGCATCAATATCATCTGCTGCCGCAAACATTGCATTCTTTACAATATCCGCGGTGATCTGTCCATCTGATGCCATTTCCCGGATCTTACCGATTGGAACATCCATGTAATCAGCCACAGTCTGGATCAAGTTCGGCGCCTGCTCGAAGATACTGTTCAACTCATCGCCACGGAGCACGCCAGACCCTAACGCCTGTGTCAGCTGCAAAAACGCATTGGACGATTCTGTTGCCGATGCCCCGGCTATCGTAAACTGCTTATTTACCAACTCCGCGAACTGCACAATCTCGCCGGTCGATGCAAAAGCATCCCGGGCATTATTTCCGAGTTTCGCCACCGATGCAGCTGTATCCATATAAGACGCCCTGGAATTCTGCGCCGACAGGAAGATCATCTGCGAGAGTTCATCTGTCGTCTGCATCGTCCCATTCAACGCATTATACTGCGACACCATCATATCAAGGCGCGCCGTGGTCTGCGTGAGTTCATCCGACAGATCCAGTGCGTTTTTTACCGTAGAAATGCCAACATACGCTCCGACAAGCGATTTCACCTTATTCACGAGCACATCCGTATGCTGTGATCCAGCCTGTATCTTCTGGTTGTATTCCTCCTGTTTCCGGCGCGCGCTCTCCGTGGCACTCGTGATGTCCTGTAAACCCACCATACCATCGGCAAGCAGCTGCCGCGCCTCTTCCATCGACGACGTATCAATCGCGGTGCTGGACGCATATTCCAGCGCTTCAAAGTTGCTTATCACCATATTCACCGCCGTACAGATATTGTAGAGCGGCGCAGACATACGGTCCGACAACTCTATCGCAGTCTGAATACTTGACATCCTCTTACCTCCTACTTCTGGATTTCTTTTGCCTTGCGCTTCTCTTCCTCGACCCGAAGATCTATGGACGCAATCACAAAAGCTTTCTCATTCCGATCCAATTCAGAAAAGAATGACGGCAGCCAGTGAAACTTCTGCAAGCAATAATGCGCATATGCCGCTTCACCGTCGCCGCCATTGATTAGTTTTTTGCCTCGTCAACCTTCTCCTGCAGCGTCTCATCGATGCCGCTGTATTCCTGCACGAATGTGGCAAGCTCACCGAACTCTTCTGGGTTGTCGACCATTTCCACAATCAATGCCTCTGCGCTCATAACGCCATAGGAATCCTGCAGTTCTGCATTGTGCAGATCCGGCTCCACTACCGCGGCGCAAATCATTTTTCTCAGAAGCTCATCCGTATTAACCTTCTGCCGATACAGTCCAGGCTTGCCGGTTACCGGCACCTCAATCGTACATTCATCCCGGATTGCCGCAGATTCTTTTGTGGACAGAGGTCTGATCGTCCAGAGTAACGGATCACCGTTCTCATCACACAGTGACTTTGTGGCAGCAAACTGCGTTGTCTTTTTGGCTTTCTTATTCTGTTTCAAAAATGCTTTTAAGTTTCCCATATGTTTTTCTCCTCATTCTCTTAATTGGCGGCAGTCTCCCGCCGCCGTTGACTTGTTACAGATAGGACGGCTCCTTGTAGGATTCCGGGCTGGAATAATCCGCAGCATAGAAATTGATCTCCTGCTCGACAAATCCACCCTCGGCATCAAACATTGACAGCAGCACATCTCCGTCGATCACGCAGTTGTGATAAACCTTTGTGCTACGCCCCATGCAGGTAGCCGCATCATTGTTTGTCGTCTGCAATTCAAACACCGGCAGATGACCGGTATTTTTGTACTCTGTTACGATCCGGTCAAACATCTCCGAGCATTTGTAGACCGTCATTTTTGCCTGCACGACCATTCCGGTCGGCTTCCTGCCGGAAATGATCTTTCCCAGCACCGGGATCTCCTTGGTGCTGATGTTTGCCTTGCCCTCAAAATTCTTTGCGTTCAGCAGATTATACCGCTGTTCGCCAACCGTGACAAAAGCTTCCGCCTCTTTTGCAGACGGCACATCCTGTTCATTCATATAAGCGTTAAACATCTCTTTACCTCCTACTCAATCACGACCGTCATATACAACTGTGACATTGCATTGACGATCGTCACCTTATCTTCCACATATACGCCGCGTTTCTCGCTTCCGGCGGAGACCACAACATCATCCTCCGAAAAATTCTCGATTGCTCCAATCTGCTCTAACTGCTTATGATGCGATGCAATATCGTTCCATAAGCTGACACGACCAGATTCATTGTTCTGAACCTTGCCGTGATACTTCGTGTTGAACAGCGATGCGATATCCATCGCGATCTGATCCAGCACACGGATCGTCTGGTTGCTCTGGAAGAGTTCGTTTTTATCCTCCGTAAGTGTCACAAGAGAATTGATGTCCTCTAAGACACGCACTTCCGTTCCCACGCTGTGCAGGACGAATTCACCGGCTTTCACAGCATTCTCAAGCTGTGTCTGCGTATAGGCGGTGTCAATCTCAAGCTCCCCGTCATAGATCGCGTTGGTACAGGTTGCATTAACCCCGCACGCCGCCTCCAGACCCACAACCCACGGAATCACATCCGGGCTGTTCTTCACATTGATGACGCCCTCATAATCGGCTGCGCAGTTATACAGGACTGCCTGGAATTTTGCCCCGACCTTGTCCCTCATACGCTTTGCAAATGCGGCGTACAGTTTCGCCGTGGTAGCATCACTCACACTCGCGCCGATCGTATTCACGGTATATGATTCCAAGAGATCCAGGTATTTCTGGTGCACCTCACCATTGACCGTTCCATTCGTACCGCCTGCCAGCGGAACGCCTGCCGTTGCTTCAAGTGCGGTTTCTTTCCATGTAACCCAGTCATTTTCTTTCAGATCAGCCGCGGATGCTACCGTCTGGGAATCCACAAGCTGCGCATCCAGATACAGCTTCACGTCAAAGCCATCTCCGTCCACATTCGCCGCAATAGCAACCTTCAGATCATTGCCACGGATTCCGCAGCACTTCGCTGTCGCATAGGTATTTTGCGCCTTTGCGCCGCCCGATGTCAGCTTATAGATATAAGACTTTGTCGCATGCGCAAACAGTTCGCGCAACGGCTGCATCTTATCATCTGTATAGGCATAACCGAACAGCGTAAGCGAATTCTTAATGAAATCTTCCTGCGCCACCTCCATCATCACGTTATCCGCACCCCAGTCAAGTTCAAGAGGCATGGATGCCACGCCACGCTCTGACAGATTCGTGGTCACGCGCGCCGCCGAAATAAAATTGATATAAGCACCACCCAAAACCTTATTCTGGGTTGTCCACTGTCCACCTCCGTACATTATCGCACCGCTCCTTTCATGTATTTTTCCATTTTCTTATCCACTTCCTCAAGCGTATAAGATTTTCCCGGTTCCAGTAATGCCGACAGGAGATCCACCCTGCCCGCGTATTTTTTGGAACCAATGATCTGCTCTTTGGTATAAGTAACCTTATTAACTGCTTCTGCCACTGTTTACCTCTCCTTTCACTTCGCATTCTTCCATATACGCATCTTTCTGGCTCTGCCCCAGGAATAACGTATATTCTGCCGTTGCCGACATCACATCGTCCGATATGTCCTTACATTCGATCGTACCGCGCACCATTTTACCTTCTACCTCTATGAGGTCCAGGCACTCGCTCAACCGTTCGTAAACGGTATTGATCTCTTTCTTTGGCTCGTCACTTTCCGGAAAATACTGCACGATAAAAAGCAATGTGGCTTTTCTGCGGCCGGTAAGCCCTCGCGGCACATCCGGATTGATGCAGCGCACAAAAAATGCAGGCTCTTCCATGTCCTGCATCGATGCTTCTGTATGGATTTCATAGTCATCGCCAAATGCGGCATATAAGGCATCTGTGATGCCCTTTAAAACTTCGTTGATCATGCAAACACCTCATTCAACCATGCCGTCAGTTTATTCTCGAGGATTCCCGGTGCTGCCTTGCGGATTTCATTTTCAGAAATGGTAAGCATAAGCTGTCCCGGCACCCAGCCTTTTTTTAGACGCTTTCCAATAGCAGGAACATATCTGCCCGGCGTCTGACGATGTCCAAACTCTACATAGCTGGCATAAAGCTGATCGTTGGTAACTTTAATCGTATAAGTATTACCGGATTTTTCAATCGTTCCAACCGTCCAGCTTCTGCGCAGTGTTCCACCCTGTTTTTCTGACATAACAAGGAACTTCTGCTGACCGTCATCCTCCACATCATAGGAATCCGAGTAATCCCCTACTGGAGTACGCTTAATAACCTTTGCCAGCAATCGTGCTGCCAACTCCTTGGCACAGGCTTCCATGAACGCTCTCTGCTGTTCCTCATCGGCAACTTTCTGAACTCTATCCCGGAACTCCTCCAATTGTTTCAGATCAACCTTTGTATTTCCCATCAAGCCCACTCCTTAAATAAATCCAGCATAATTTCCTGATGCGTCGGGTGCATCCCCGGGACGCCGCTCCTGGTGTACTCCGTGGAATTGCCACAGTGTGTCACGATGATCTTGGAGCCGCTCTTGATTTCCACCTCCGGCGCAACAAACAGCTTTACCGCCTGCGCTACCGGAGATGCCGCATCGGTCTTTTCTGCCTGTGCGATCGTCTCAAACGACAGCTTGCACGGCTGATTTTCCAAGACCACGGTGTCCGTGTATGTCACAACGCCCTTTTCCTTGGTCTTACGGTGTTCCACAACCGTGCAGGTATCTTCATACATGGCTTCAATTGCCATTCTGACCATATCCATCAAAACACCACCTTCCGGTAACGGTTCAGCACCGGCTTGTAATTCTTCATAAGGCTTTCCGAGAACTCCGCCGCGGAAGTCTTAAAAGATGTTGTTGTATCGCCGATCTGCACCGAAGAAACCGTCTGTGGTATATTGGCACTCCCCATATGCTCATTCCGGTAAATATCCATCGCCATGCGCAGTACCGTGGTTTCCAGTCCTGCCGGAATCTCGTCGATATGGCAGTAGTTTTTTACCGTATCCTCTGCATTTTCAAGCGCAAACTCCAAGTGGACTTTCACTGTCTCATCCGGGTCGCTTATCCCGAGAAGCGCCGACAGCCTTTCGACTGTCAGCTTGCTTTCCTCTGCCATACCGCACCTCCTAACCGATCTTATGCTTGATTGCTACAATTCTAAGCTGCTTCGGCTCATATACCGGTTTCCAGTTCTCTGCCTTGGCAAGTTCTGCACGAAGCGGTGTCTCTACATGCTCACGAACAGCTCCGGTGTATGCAATTCCTCTCGGATGCAGGATAAACGCCTTACGGTTGATAAGATAATCGATACCGCCGCCGGTCTGCTTATCACGGTCAACCTCTGTTGAAACAAATCCGGTCGGAGAACCATTGCCGTAAGCTACCGCACCATTGCCAAACAGGTATGTCGTATACACGCCACCGGAAGTTACCGGACAGCCATCATCCACGGTCACGCGTCTACCCTGATAGGTGTCAAACTCAACATCCGTAGAATCACGCTCTGTCTCGATCAGATTCAGCTTTTTCAGATAAGACTTTGTCGCCGAGTGCATCGCTACGCCGGATAACTGCGCCTGCGCGTCGCCGAGCAGCTGGCATGCGTCAATAAACGCAGATGCGCTGATCTGCTTTGCCGCATCCGTTTTTCCGGTGGTAAGGTCAAGAATATGATCTGCCATTCTGGTTTCTGCCGCCGGTGTTCCCTCTGCCCCCGCAGTAGTGGTGCCGAACACTCCAGCAAGGATTGAGATAAGCTCCTTCTGCATATCTCTTGCCCAGTAGGATGCCACCAGATCACCGATGGCTTTCATCGGATCAGCTCCGGCCAGCGCCGCGGAAAGATTACTTGCTCCCCACATATTCTGTCTGTAAATCGTGGTGGATACGTCCTTGTTGGAACCGATCTTCTTTGCGGTCATCTTCACATCCTCAAGGATTGCCTCGGACTCACCCTGTAAATCCTCAAAGAACGGCATATTGTGTGTTCTGGCTGCCTCGCTTGCCAGTGCGTCAAATTCCGGGCTGTTTACCACGATTCCGCTCTGGAAGAACGCGGACAGCTCCATCGTTCTGTTGATTACATACCGGTTAAAAAGCTCCGGTACAATTACGTCTGCAATCTTTGTAATTGCCATAAGTTATCATCCTCTCTTTCTTACAGTGTTACTCCGGCCGCTGCGGCAAGTTCTTTTGCCTGCGCCGGGTTTTCTTTTAACATACGTCCCTGTTCGGTCAGATTAAAAGTGTCTTTTGCGAATGGATTCGTCACACCGCCTGCGCCCCCATCTTTCGGGTTGTACGGCGGTTTCTGCTGTTCCTGCTTAAACAGGTGAGCCATAGCCGCATCATCTTTGTATGGCTTCACAACCTCTTCCACGCCGATTGGCTTTCCTTCCTTGTCGAAGTCGAACTTCTCAAGGCCACCGGCTTTGTAGATCAGATAATCCGGATCCAGAACACCCTGCTTTGTAAGTGACTCTTTCAGCGCATAGGTCTTTGCAATCTCCTCGCTTGCAGTCTGCTGTTTTTTGAGTTCTCCCTGCAGATTGGCAATAGTGGTCCGTAACGTCTCGTTATCGGCATTATTTTTCTTTAAATCTCCGATAGTTGTGTTGAGTGTCTTAATCTGACCGGCAAGATTCTCTTTTTCTGCCACGGCGGTATCATACTTGCCTTTGTCAACATACTGACCAGATCCAAGGTCTGCAAGCTTTACCTGCTTATCCTTATTCTCCGGCTTTCCATTATAGGCATTGACGGTATCTGACACCTGCTTATAGAGATCCTCGCCTAAAATGTCTTTTAAAAATTCCATAGTTTCCTTTCCTGCACCGTTTTTAAGCGTGGTGTCTCCACAAGCAGTATGCAGTTTTGATGCCATGCATAAGGGCAAATTGCCGCAGTTTAAACGTCATAAGGCTTTCGGACAATATAAAAACAGGACTGCCGGAGGAACTTACTTGGCGTCACCTCTGCGCCGTTCGGTTCATAAATTTCCGGTTGTCCTGTCATTACTAATTTGGGGTATAAAAATACCACCTAACCATTATCGGCTGGTGGTATATCTTGTTTCTTTTTAAACCCTATATTATCTCTGCATATCTCTCCATCTATTTTCTTTGTATGTAATACCTCAGTTGGAATACCATCTGGATATGCGTCGCAGCGCATACCCGGCATGCAATTTGAACATGATAAACAGTATGGAATTCTAAGCATTACCGTTTCCACCTTTCTATATATCGATCGACATATTCTTTTGCTTTTTCTGGAACATCTTCGCCATTTTTTATCTTAACATATGCTTCCGCAAGCGTTTCAAATCCATTCTGCACCTCATCCGAATAACCAGAAACTCCAGGTACATATAAGTCTTTTACCTCTTCAAAAAATGCGTTGAAATCCTCTACACTTTCAATATCTTGCCCCGTCAATATGTGCACTATCTCATGTTCAATATAATCTTCAATACGCTTTTCCGCAAAATACTTATACTCATACCCTGCCTTTATAATAGCATCAAATCCAGAAAAATCATATCCCGAATTAACCACCAATTTCGCCATATGTTTCCCATTTTCCTCATAATACTGGCAAAAGAATGGAACATCAGGCTTCTTTGCTCCCCAATTTTCAACCGTGACATTTTGAAAATTTACAATGTACTCCTTTTTCATTTTTTCATACACACGTTCTATAGCATCTGCATAATCTGGTGTCATTCCAGAAATATTCATAATGTCACTCGGAATCTTTATGTCGGCAGTTTTCCAATCAGTGTAAACAAAATTTTTCTTCCACTCCTCATACGTCATGTTCTCCGGCACATAATACTTCTTGCCATCTGCCCCGCGCGCAACTCTTTCCCCTGTGGTAAATTCATCGTTGAAATACGGGCAGGTGCATCCCCGGCAATTCGGATGGAACGGTGGCACAGTAACACCAATCTTATAATCTTTCATCGGAAAGTGCTTCCCGTCCATCTCCCCGCAGGTTGGGCAAGTGCGGCTGTCCAATGTCTCAACCACCTCGAACTCTTCCACGTCAAGGTCAGAAAAACACGTTTCCTGTGCCTTAGCAGAAAAAGCGGCTGATTCAGTCTGAACAATTCGCGCCGCCTGTGATCTGCCTACTTTCATGTTCTGGGATATTTCCCGTATGACTCGATCCGGCGATTCTCCGGTGATGCACATCCGCGTTAAGGAATCGTGCATATTGTTAATCAGCTTCGTTTTATCCGTCCAAATGCGCTCTGAAAAGTTGCGTCCATCCACCGCCCAGGGCTTATGTATGATGTCACCGACTTTTTCCGAGTTAAAACTCTGCATTTGCCAGCCGACGCCAACACCGCGCTGCACCTCATATGCCGTGTGATAATAGCCGGACATATAGACGCTTGCAATATGGTCGTCTATGGAATCGTGATAATTTCCATACAGTTTTTCAATCTCCTGCTGCGTCTGCACCTTGAGTGCTTCCAGTCTGCTGATATGCACCTTTGCGGATGCGTTCTCAAGCTGTTTTGCCCACTGCTGATTTATGCCATTCTCGCGCCCGTATTTAATATAATCCTGCACATCCCACCGGAACTCTTCCAGTTCGTCACTGTTAAGCAAACGTCTGGCTTCCACCATTGAAATGCCGTTGTTGGCAGCAAAACGCTGATACCAGGCGTTAATCTTCCCGTCAAGAGCCTGCTCTGCCCGCCGGAACTCCTGCTCAATCTCCTGCACGGTCTGAACGGACGTATCATGCTGTGATTCTTCCAACTGCCGGAAGCGCTCCTGCCAGTATTCACTTGTCCGTTCTCCCATGCACTCACCTCATTTCACAGAATCCCGAGTTCCTTGTATACGGCTGCAATCTTCGGGAATTGAACCGCAATCCAATCCACCATTGTTTCCTCATGCCCCATACGATTAACGTGCTCAAAATTATCTTTCAAACCGCTTTCATTCAAAAAAGCATGAATAATCTCGTGACGCAGGCATCCCTTGAAATAAGCATCCTTTTCCTCTTCATTGCTAAACCAAAAATGTTCTTCATCATCCAAATCTGCAATAACAATCAGTGGAAAGTTGCTGCAACAATAGCCCGCCCATGAATTTTGGCTCAGTTCCTTATCTTCTGACCACTTGTGTATCTCTATCCGATACTCCGTCCCCAGAATCATCGCCGTCTGTCTCACTGCCTGTCTCCTTTCCCTTTGCACCAAAAGCACCGATGTAAGCATCTGCTTTCTCCTGCGCCTCCTGCGCCTCTTTCTCCAACTGCTTCAGCTCCGCATCCGCATCTTCGACAAGCGGATGATTTTTGAGAATCGTCTTTTTACTGACAATTCCAACCGAATCCTTGCAAATCTGTGCCTGCTCCGTGTCATTTTTTACACAAGTGCGGGTCCACGTCTGGATGATTTTCTTGCAATCAATTCCCTCATGGTGGCATATCGCTCTTACCAGACGGGCAAACCCAAGCTGAAACTCCGTCTCCGTCAGCCCGGCTTTCATTTCAAGCAACGAATACATGAATTTAAGCGCTTCTCCGCTCTGATTTCCGAAGTTCTCCGGCTGTGGGTCAAATCCCTGCCCCTGTTCAAAAATAGCCTTTCTGGTGACTTCCAGAGCGCTGTTACGGGCTTCTATCGGAATCTCGATGTTGAGTGTGCTCACTCCCGGGTTACTGCCCTCGTCCCCATCTACCTTGATGGTCTTATATTTTTTCAAATCTGACAGAAACGTGTTAAGATCTGCGCCGCCGTACCCGGACAGAACAATTATCAGCTGTTGAATATCATCCAAATCATTAACAAAACCGCTGTAGACCTTGTCGTATACGTCTATCAGCGGCTTGATATTTTTCAAATCATTCGTATTGGTGTTATTGTTCGGGAACGGAATAAACGGCACTTCTCCAAATTCGTGACGATACTCTGCTGTAAAATCACTGGAATCCGGCACCATAAAAGTGTTGTAATAAAGTAAACCGTCCTCTAAGGTGTCTCCGTTCTTCCGCCGGAATGTCCAGCAGCTTTCCTTGTCCCAGTATTCATAGATTGCATAGGTATCTCCCGTCTCTTCGTCGATTTCATCATACATACGGAGAACGCCAAGCAGTTTCTTTTTCAAATCATGAGATTCGATCGGAATAATCTGCTTGCTGTCAACTACCGCCCACTGGAATGCTCCATCTTCATCCTCCCAGTAGTGAATCCAGCCTACTGACGCATTGGCAGCGTTTATGCACAGCTCCATGCAATTCTTCCGGTATTCATCACCGAGTACTTCTGTCACGACTTCATTTCCATGCTCATTCCCAATGTCAAAGAGCGGCGGTGCCGTGAACATGTACGCAGCTTTCTGATTTACGATAAGCCCGTGGAAGTTCCGGGGGATCCGGTTATCTGCGTTACGTAACGGATTGTCGGGTTCCTCTTTCTCTTTTTCGTCTGTGAGCTTGTTTTTTACCAGAATATCCGTTTCATTCCGGTAGTACCGTTCCGCCTGCATCGCCCGCAAGGAAAACCGTGTATGTCCCGGTTCGTATTTTCTTATGAGTTTTTTCATTACCTCAAGTTCCATGTTCTCACCTCTATTTTAAAATGCTGATGCCGCCCGGCTTGCGAATAATCGTATAACAGAAATACCGAAGAGCATCCATCGCATGATCGTGCAGCTTTACCGGTTTATCCTCGCCACGCTCAGATGCTTTCTGGTCCCAGATATATGACCCAAACTCTTTTATAGTGTTTGGGCACTGGTCACTAATAGCTATCAGATCCTGGTTTAACAATGATGCTACAAACCGGATACCATCAAGCACATCATTTTTCGCCTTTTTTATGGTATAGCCACGTTTTTTCAACTCGGCTATAAAGGATGCTGCCGACGGGTCAATGATTATTTTGACAGGCTTAATCCCAGCAAGCCATCGCTCCAAGTCATCTGCATATTCTGTGTCTGTTTTCTGTCGTTCCTCATCACGACCGGAATAATAGTACTCCCGGCAACACACCCACCGTCCGGAACGCTCTTTGCACCACAGCAGGAATACCGTGGCATTTTGCGTACCATAATCGCAAGATACATAGTAATTTTCGTTGACCAGATCTGACAGATTCGATATCACATGCTTGGCAGTGTCGAACATATCGTAGATAATGCCCTCTGCCATCGCCCACAAGCCACGGATATACCGCCGGTAGAATACACCTGTATACATACTGCGATATCTTTCCTTGATTTTCTTCGACAGAGATAAATTATCATCCATCGTAAAATGCAGATATAAAATCTCTTTTAATCCCGGATCCCGGTTCTCTGCTGCAGCTTTTTCTCTTATCTCCTGTGTTTTCTTTTTCCCCAGATATCCAGTTGCTTTGTCAATCCATCCCGTCTTGAACCAATGATACGGTCCATCCGGATTACAATTGAACCAATACTTCGATCCCTCAACAGAGCATCGTCCGGTTGCCTGGTTCACGAAGCTTTCCGGCATCAGCGCCACTTCATCAAAAAAGACCCCAGCCAAGGTAATACCTTGGATAAGGTCTTGTGAACGCTCATCTTTGCCGCCAAATATATAAAAGTAATTGGTCGTCTCTCCTCTTGTCACAACGACCAGATTGTCAGCTCTATGGTCTGCTACAGTATAGCCGCGGCTCCGTAACATCACTTCAAGCCAGAACAGTACGTTACGCCGGAAAGAGCCGATTGTCTTTCCGCACATACCAAAGTTCTGACCGTTAAATTGTGTCATCGCCCACATCACAAAGGACAACGACATACATACCGTTTTACCGGAACGGATTGCCCCATCGGCAATGATGCCATCCATATCCTTAACTGGTGATGTATCGCACCACCAATTTAATACCATGCGCTGTTTCTTAGAAAAGGGCTTGAATTTGAATGTCTGCTTAATTTTCTTCATCCATCCAATCCTCCGCGGCACTTCCCTGCAGCGCTTCTAAGAATCCGTCATCCGCAGTCTCTTCCTCATCGTCTGTCTGCACCTTTGCTTTTAGCAGTGCAATCTCCGCTTTCTGTTTATCCGTTGCAAGGTCCATATGGTCGGATAGCCACTGTAGCGCTTTCATTCGGTCGGCAAGTTTTACCTTCACCCCATCCTTGCCCTTGGACACTTCTGAAATAATGCTTCCATCCACATCAGTATCATTCTTGATATTAACATGGCTTACTGTGATAGTTTTATGTTCCCCTGTATCCAGAATCACTTCCATCTCTTCGTTTCCGAACTCCACAAAATCGGTTACATCCGCGAACGCAATATCCATGTACTTCTGGAAGATATCTGTTTCACTCAAGAACTCTCTGTTGAGTCGTTCCTGCTTCAGCTGAAAAATCTCCTCTTTTATCCGAACATTTCCTAACAATCTCGGTCCCGCCACCACTGCGGTTGCGTAATCACACTCATACGCTTTCTGATATGCCTTGGTTGCATTAAAGCAACGAATGTAATAAATGCAAAAAAGCTGTTGCTTATCGGTCAAATCAGTATTCTGTATTACTGCTTCAACCTCATGTGCAACAGGCTCTTTCTTTGCTCTCTTCGCTTGCTTATTTCCTTTCGCAACGTTGCGTTCCTTTTTTTCTTTCTTTTGCAACGTTGCATTACCACCATCATCCCACTTATACCGATTCTTCCAGCTCCGCACAGTTCCCTCTGCTATCCCGAGCTGGTTTGCAATCTCTATTAGCTTAAGCCCTTGCTTATACATTTCAAAGGCTTTGTCCGCTCTCGCATCTTTTGCCTTTGGCAAGGACCATCACCTACCTTTTCTTTACATACAAAAAAGCACCCGTCATTAAACGGGCGCCTTCTCTGGGTTGGGGGAGTTGCAAAAAGCAAATGGCTCTTGGCTCTCTCAATTCACTTCTTGCAGTTTATACTATACATTGATTTTTCGTAACATGTGTAACATTCGTAACAAACTTTTACGCAGCATCCATAAATCTCTGAAACTCCATCTTAACGCTTCCCTCGGTGCTTTTTCTCCCCATTCTTACAGCCACCTGTTCCCAGCTCATTCCCTCAAAGAACTTATACCGGATGATCCTCTGCATCCGTACCGGTATGCCGTTCATCCACTGCTCCACCTGCAGTTTGATCTCTTCCGACTGGGCTTTTCTCTCTTCCAGCAGTTTCTCTTCTATACGCAACTGCGCATCATCCGTGTATGTGAACGATGTTCCTTCAATCTTGAAATGTGTTTCTGCATACGGGAAATCATTCATCGAACCTTTTACACTTCCCGTCACAATCGTTTGCCGCTTACGCTTCAATCTCTTAATGTCCTGCTCCGTCTCCCGGATCATCTCACATGCATCTACATACTGCTCCAATATTTTCTTATCTACTCCCACCGTATTCTCCCCTTTCTGATAATATCACTACAACGTTTCTGATAATATCATACAATAGGTTTGGAGTGGATTTGTGCCAAGTTTAGAGCAAAAAAGAGCTGAATATATCAAACTAATCATAGTCCCATATATTCAGCTCTACAGTGTTATTCTTATAAATATTTAAGCCGTTACATCGTTCTTTATAGCTGCACGTATATCTACATCATGAGCGCCTTCTCGAGTACCATAGCATATATAATCTGCTCATTTTGAAATTTTCTCTCAGATTTTATACATACATCATCTCTCAATGTCACTTCCGGATTTCTCAAATAGAAATCACTATTTAACCTTCCTGGATCTTCTAATACATATTCCATAAAATTACTCATATCATTCAAATCAAAACATTTACTATTAAATTTTTCACTCCACTCCTCGAGTTCAGCACAATTGCCAGCAAAATATTCTCCATTTTTACTAACCCACTCTCCCACACTGTTTTTGAGTTCACAATTGTCTCTCAACACAATGTTCGGAATGCTCAGTATAACAAGTTTAACATCATCCGGTATCTCCCTCTTATGGAGTTTAACCAAGCTAAGAAGTTGGCTTAGATCAGAAACTGTCGCCTGTCTTTCCCTAAGTTTTCCCAAAACCTCAGCAAATTCTACCTGTACTTTCAACGCTAACATAGTACATACCTCCTTTTTACCCGATTTTACCACACAGTCTTGCAGAAATTAATTACAAGCATAAGAAAATTGTTGCTATGTCACCACTCAATCCTCAACTGCCCGTTCTTCTCTTCCACCAGATGCGCCATCCTCTGCCGCATCAGCCTCTGCGCTGTCCTGCGCCGCCTGTAAAAGCTCCGCCTGCTGATCGGGAGAATGCCGTGGTGGGCTTCCAGCATATCGTAGCTGGTGCCGCACACGATGGATTCCGTCAGTTCCGCAGCAATGAAGCTGTCCACACTCATGCATATCTCGTATATCTCTTTTTCATCCAAGTACATTCCCCCTTTCAAATTTTGCGCAAAAAAATACCAACCATCGAATATTGACGGTTGGTATTGACACTAAAATATATAACTTTTATGTTCATTAAAGATTTGCTTCAATCTAGTTTTATCAAACGGTCCATAACCATAATCTTCATTTAACTTTTCCTTCAAATCATCAAGCCATTCATCAGGAATAGAAGATTTTGATTTTGCCTCTGCTCCTGTATACTCTATGCAAACTTCACCATTCATCTGAGTACATGATCCAATAAAAAAAACTGTGTAAGGATGTTTTTTTTGAAAATCAAATTCTGTAAAAGAAAATGCATGATCTCCCATAATTATTTTTACTCTCCTTTGCAATTTGATGAAAATATTATATCACTACAACCGTCAATATTCAATTATCAATGTACTACAATTTTATTTTTATGCAAAAATTTCCCGCGCATCATCTCCATTCGCCGCATGGTTGCTGGCGGGGACTATAGCTGTTTGATCTCATGCAAACCGGAGCTGTCCGGTCTGTTCTGACTCGATCCTCATGTTTGGCATACGTTCCGCTACGCACAATTCCGGAAGATTTGCTCTGACTAATGCTGCCGGTATCGGTGGACACACAGCATTACCGCATCGGCGCACCTGTTCGCTCCGCGGATACGTCTTGCCGGTATAATCATGGTCGATTATGTAATCCTCTGGAAAACCCTGGCATCCATACAACTCTTTAGGTTCTAACATACGAAGTCCGATATCAACGATCTGATAATCTACGCCATTGATGGTTACCAGTCCGAATCTGTCCTGCGCCGTCACGGTGTCCAACGGTGCCTTTATATCCTGTCCAGTTCCCTGTCCATAATATTTAATCAGAAATGCTCTCACCTCTCCGAAATGTCCATCACCGGCTGTAATTGTAGGAATCGGCTCTTTTACATCTCTTCCATCACAATGATTGTTCATCTGAATAAGGTTTACTGCACACATGGCGTTTCTTTCAAGTGTCGTAATGGTGTGCAATGGCTCTTTAATGTCAGAGCCGTTTCCCTGATAATTTCCGCCATAATACTTTTGGATGAATGATGTGACCAGTCCATATCTGTTCGATCCGTCCACCGTCATTATAGGGTCTTCAATCGTCTGTCCCCGAACTTCTCCCTGTGCCGTCTCAGAATGATACTGGATAAGTGTCGGTGTCATAAGCATATGCTGATTATTTGCCGTTATGGTGTGTACCGGCTCGCGCATATCACTTCCAAAATGGTTTTCTCTGTTTACTGATAGGTATGGTGCCAATTTAGGCTCACACAGATAATGCTTTCCGCTCCCCACAATAGTCGGCAATGGCTTTTCGATGTCGTGAACTCTAGGCGCCTGTCCTTTCCTCTCCCCGTACCCAATAGGAACAATAAACGGTTCCGGGTTGTCCAGCACAAACTTTTTCAGTCCTCGTGCTATTCTCTCCATCGTCTTCGGTGCTAGCGGACGTACCGCCCGGATCCCGTATTTCTCTTTGATTTCCTCGGACGTATCAAAAATGGACGGACATGGAAGAGAAAAGTCAAGCTGCGTGTATGCTCCCACATACGGTTTCAGCAGTCCAGCCTTGACCTCGTCACTGTCTGCCGGTGCGTGTGTCGGCTCTGGCCAGACTATAGGCTTGCCGTCGCACCGCGCGATCATGAAGAATCGTTTGCGCATGGTCGGCGCGCCGTAGTCGGCGGCGATCAGCTCCTTGAACTGCACCTCATAGCCTAAATCTGTAAGCTGCTGTACAAACCGCTCAAATGTCTTGCCCTGTTTGCTCTTAATCGGATGATGTCCACGGTTCAGCGGTCCCCATGTCTTAAATTCTTCCACATTCTCAAGCATTATCACCCTCGGTCGCACCAGCCCCGCCCACCGACAGGCCACCCACGCAAGACCGCGGATATTTTTATCCTTGGGCTTGCCGCCCTTTGCCTTTGAAAAGTGCTTGCAGTCCGGCGAGAACCAGGCAAGCGCTACCGGATGACCGCCGCAGGCTTTTACGGGATCCACCGCCCACACGTTTTCACAATAATGCTTTGTGTTTGGATGGTTAGCCTTGTGCATCCGGATGGCTTCCGGATCATGGTTGATTGCAATGTCTACGCTATATCCGGTCGCCAGTTCTATACCGGTGGAAGCGCCGCCCCCGCCGGCGAAGTTATCAACTAGCAATTCTCCGTTAATCATGGCAGCACCTCCGGCATAAAATCAAACAATGTTGGCTCGTCCACTTCATTTTCCGCTGCCTGCAGATATCCAACACCATCCCGGAAGTAATCCGGATTCAATTCACATCCTTTACCATTCCGGTGCATCTTAACTGCTGTCATTGGAACTGTCATAAGACCACCAAACGGATCATAGACCGTATCGCCCTCATTGCTATATCTGTTGATGATTCTCTCCACGATATCCAACTGTAACGGGCATACGTGCATCTGTGCGCGTCTGCGGCTCTGTGTGGTGTTAAGGGTACGCATCCGGTTGATATCATCCCACACTTCCAGTTGATTCCATGACCCCGGAGCAACCACCATGAACGTTGCCGGGAGCTTTCCGTCCTTGTCCAGATCTTCCGCAAGCTTCACATGATCCTCATAGTTGTATACGCTGCCGCGGCTGTACTCCCTGTACACCTGCTGTAAGCTATCCACTGGAAACTCTTTCAACTCTTCTTTACTTACCAGCCTGTCACCGGATGATCTCCAATAACCATGTGCATCAATCTGCCATTGCGCACGCGTGTATTCTTCTTTTGATTTTGATACTCTTTCATCCGCAAAGCCTTTTGAATGGTCTGTCTGTTGTTTCCTAAAGAGCAAGATGTATTCTGGACAGCCTACCCCCATCTTGGTTCCGTCTTTGCAACAATCCGACCATCCCAATCTATAAGTCTGGTTGTTTTCCCTTACAACATCTGTTACCACCGTTATCATTCCAAAATAGAGAAATCCATGCTTTGTATAGTGTCTGATGCATTCTGCATGAAACGGTTCCATTGTAGGAAATCCTGTTCCTGTCACATTTCCAAATAACACACGGTCCTTGACATGGATTGCAGCCACGCGCCCCGGCTTTAACACTCGAAGCAGTTCCGGTGTGAGGAAGTCCATCTGTTCAAAGAACCGGTCCGTGTTCTGATTATGCCCGAAATCGTTATAATTGGCACTGTACTCGTAATGATTACCGAACGGAATGGATGTATGTATCAGATCAATGCTGTTCGTTTCCATTGCTCGAGTTTCCTCTACACAATCCCCATATACCGCTTCATAATGGTTTCCTCTTACTGTTCTTTCTTCTCTGCTACCTTCCACGCCCATCTTCCTTTCTAACCGCTGCGCCTTATTCTCCGAATTAAGACCATACTTTTTTACAATCTCGATCATTTTCGCGACCATGTGATTGTGATTCTTCCATTTTTCAAGCAATGCTTCCTTGATCTGCCGCTCGTTCTCCATGTAAATAATGTCGATCACAACCGGTTCTTTCTGTAAAAATCGATAACACCGATGTACCGCCTGAATAAAATCATTAAACTCATAGTCGATCCCGAGGAATATCTCCCGGTGACAATGTCTCTGAAAATTACATCCGGATCCGGATAATGATTTCTTTGTGGCAAATAACTTTGTCCGTCCATTCGAGAAGTCAATAACCCTCTGCTCGCGCAGATCATAATCCATAGATCCGTAAATATCCACCACATCCGGCAGTGCTTTCTTGATTGCATGCCGTTCATTCTCCAGATCATGCCACAAAAGGAAATGATCCTCCGGTGATTCTTCCACAATTCGTTTCATTTCTTCCACGCGGCGATCAATACTATCTCTCTTGACCGTCGCCGCTTCTTTCAATCCCTCGGCTGCTTCCTGAAATAACTGAATCTGTCCGTCCTTATCCGCTGTATCGCCATAATGCACCGGCAATTCGTGCCATCTTACATCAAGTGGCGGCAGATCATATCCCTCATCGGAATATACTGGATTGAGATCTGAAGGTTTTGTGATAAAAAGCGCCCAGCTGCTTACCCACATCCAAAACTCATCTTCCATGTTCGGGTACAACGTGAGGTTGCTCGCTTTAGTGCTGTCACGCTGGAAGAATCTCGTCAACGCCTGCCCTGTATCCATCACTTCCAAATATCCGGCATAATGGATCAGCTCCTTGTATTTGTTCGGCGATGGTGTAGCCGTGGCAACCAGCTTATATGGAACGTTTTTAAATTTATCTAAAAACGTCTGATAAGTTTTACTTCCGAAACTTCTTAAAACACTGGCTTCGTCAAGTGATGTTGCTGCAAAGTAATCTGGCCGAATGTCTCCATCCCGGACACGCTCATAATTCGTCAGCACAATCTGGCTGGTGCTCTGTCCTACTTCTTCCATTGTCCGGCAATACTCTGGCTTCTCATATCCAAGCACTTCCACCGCGTCATGCGTGAACTCCTGCTTTACTCCAAGCGGCAACACAATCAATGCACGACCGCCGCTATATTCTGCTGCCAAGTGGCAGAACTCAATTTCCTGCACGGTCTTTCCAAGTCCGAAACTTTCAAACAATGCACGCCTGCCGCCTTTCAGCGCCCACACCACAGCATCCCTCTGGTGCGGTTTCAATACCTTGTTGACTTTTTTAGGATCCACAATGAATCCGCTTTCTGTCGCAAGTTCAATCTTTGTTTCTAAAAATTCTTTATATGTCATTTTTCAAAAGGAACCCGATATATCGTTACCCCGGCCGGAGGTTCGGCTCCTTTCTTGCATTTTTGAATACTTTGTTTTAATATATCCTTGTCTTTAAGATAGGCAGGCGGGTAAAACCGTTTGGGGGAAGGGAATTCGGTTGGCAGTCATAAAATTCATTGCAACTTTAATAATTGCCCTTTGTACTTTTAGTACAGAAATGGAGAATGCTATGACAAAACAAATTCCAACCACACAAACAAGTAACACTTTGGTCAGCACAACTGCCGACCGCCCTTCTACCTATCCTAAAGACTTTTATTCTATAAAGTCTTTTAAGCTCATCTGCCCCTCTACATTGGCAGCAGCTTCTTTTTCCTGTGCCATCCGCATCTGCTTGTACTCGTTATATTGCTTTCTGTATTCATAGCTTTTCCCAAAAATATTCCACGCAGCCTTAACTACATTCGGTTCATACGGGCGAATCAGTTCCAGATCTTCAACAGCCTTGTAGGATATCGGGCACCCACAGCATCCAGTCCGGGTAAGTCCGTACACCTCATATGCGTCTGAATACCGTATGCCGTAGTATTCCTTATACCACTCTTTGTCCCGGTCACTCACATAATACAGCGGGCGGAGACGAAACTGACCGCTTGAAGTTTCCGTAAAGCATAAGGCCGTATTATCTTTCCTTGGTACGGATCTCATACCGCCCTCGTCCCTGCGCTCGCCGGTAATAACCATCTCGAAATCCTTTTGCACCTTATGTGCGATATTTTTCTTGCAATGTACGCAACAATCTGCGCTTATCGGGAAGTCCGGCGGATATTCTTCTATAAAATCCCGCATATACTTCGATGAATTGATAACCAACTGAATATTTGGTCTTGGCTCGCCGGCGGAGTTGCAGCAGCAAAGAAAATTGATCGTCCCCTCACAATTAGGGTATCTCTCTTTCAGTTCCTCCCTCTTTGCCTGCTTGTCCTCTGCCCGATCGTATTCCTGCGCGATTGATAGCGGTACATTCTTCTTTTGCCATCCGGACAATCCAGCAGACATAATCTTTGATACAAACGGCACGCCATATTTTCTTGTTGCCTGCACAATATTGACCTTCGGTCTGCACTCTTCAATTTCCACACCGTATTTTTCTGCTGTATCCCTCACATGATCCTTTATAGCTTTCATTTCAAGTCCGGTATTGAAGAACACATACTTGACTGGTGGCAAATCGAAAATCTTCCGTGTTCGCTCGATAAGGTCGATCATAATATCGCTGTCAGAACCACCCGAATACGAACATATGGTGTTCGGATGCTCCCTCAATCTCTTTGCAATAATGCTCTGTATGGCATTAAATTTTGCAGGTGCATCAAAATCAGCATAATCTGGTCTGTCCGTATACACCCGGCTTCTAAATTCTTCTTTCATCATTTTTCGGAGTAAAGAGCTCTTTTACGCTGGCCAGCAAACCTCTCACTCCTTTCTGATTTATTTTTTCTTACCTCTCTTGGTCTTGAACTTATACACATCGTTTCTCTGCCGGCTTACCGCACTCCGGTAGCCGTTCAGCTTACTCGCTCTGCTCTTTCCCATGTGCACCTCCCTCTATGGCATCTAAGCATCCGTTCCACCCTGCATCGAACCTTCCATTGTCACAATGCTCTGGATGAGCTGATCTCTCCGGCAGTTCCTGGAGTGGACAAAAACTCGCTCTATCCTCCGAACTGTCTGATCCATCATAATAATCATCTGCAGGCGGACAATATAACCCGCTTGGATCATCGTCAGCCAGCTGGCAATCTGCGCAACACTCCGGCATATCCATAACTAATACTGCTTTAGCCATACCTCACACTCCTTCCGGTTTCTCACACCGCTCAAATTCGATTACCCACACCCACTGGTTCGCTTCCCAGCCGTAGCTGTCAAGGTCGGTTTTTTTGATGGTGCTGTTCCAAAGTTTTTCCCATTCCATCATCACTTCATCACATTGACTGCACTGTTCTTCTGTCCCATAACAGCACTGCGAACCGCTTTCTCCGTATGTATTAAGACAATCCCAACAATCAGGATAAGCTCCCTCTTTTATCACATCAACCGGCTTCATCTCCTGCAACCGCTCCACTCTCACGTTGGTTACACGCAAGAAAATTCTTGCAGCATCCTTCGGCATGTGAAGGGATGGATGCCATTTCATCTCGATTTCTTTTCCATCACGGTAAAACTTCTCTGTATCGGAGTAGTCTGCACGGTAGATATACCGTTCTAATCCTTTACACCACGTTTCTCGAACGTACAGGATATCTCCCCGCTGATATGGAGCTTTGTATGCGGTATTTATCAGTTCTATATCTGTCATATTACAGTATGGTTTGAACATGAGTTTCTTTTCTTTCAGAAATTCTTCTGGTACTCCGTTTTTACATTTATCCGGCAATAGCCCTACAAGCTGTTGTGGTTTAACAATTCTTCTCGTGCAGCTCTTTCGTCCGTCCAGAATCGCACGAACCATCTCTGTATTAAACAATATTTGTTTCATACTCATTCCCCTTTCTCCAACTCCTTATCGTCAAATATGTTGCCGATAACTTCAATTTCAAAGCTCTTAAAACTCCACAAATCCCACTTTACACCGATAAAAAATACATCTGATTTGACGCAAATCCAAGAGAACTGATAATGGTTATTCTGCCAAATTGCTTTATAAAAATTACCATATTCATCTCTGACAATATCATTCTCCCAAATCAGCTTGCCGTTCTTGTCTTTCAAACCTGTGCATTGGCAGATTGTGGATGGGTCAATCTCGTATTCGACATAATCCGCTCTTTCAGTTTCAAATTGAAAAATAGTATATTTCCCAACATCACATCGAAGACTTCCATGAACCCACACGCCATCTTCAAGCCCATTGTTGTATATTCCAACGATTTGTGCGGTTTTTGCTTTGAATAAATATCTATCTTCCATGTTCTCTCCTATTCTGCTTCTGACTGAAGCCATTCTTTCCAGCATTTAGAACATTCCGTTTTTTCACAGCAACAATCGCACGGAATGTCCGCATACTGTGAGGAAATACCATCTTCTCCGACAATATCTAAAAACTCTGCTAACTCTTCATCCGACATATTCCTTATTCTGTCGGCTTTGGTCTGTGACTTTGCTTTTCCAATATCACTCATATTCTCCACCTCTCAATTCTTCAAAATAGAATTTCACATCGTCCGACATATGCTTCACGATTCCAAACCGCTCCGCCACTTGATATGGTATGCTATCACGCATAAGTCTTTTGTGTATTTCAGACAAGTAATTTCTAAATCCCTCAATATCTAAAGTGGCTTTATAGTGATTACAGCTCCTACAAGCAGGCATATAATTTGAAACGTCGTCTGATCCGCCTATCCTAAGCGGCTTTGCGTGATCTATCTGCATATCTTTTAAATCAATTTGTCTGCCACAATAAGCACAATGTCCGTTATACATGAGATATACAGTTGTTCTTGTGCTTTTGGATATTGCTTTTCTTTTATTCATTGTTACACCTCAATTCTTTCAGTTTTGCTTCGGCTTCGGATTCTCGAGATTAAGATATTCCGGCTTCAACATTACGATTGCTCCGTATCCGTGAAATACCAGCCCAAAGGCTAAATCCTGCGCGTAGGATTTTGAAAATACCTGCGCCTTTTTCCCCGGCTCCCACGTTGCTATTTTAGTTTCGCTAGATACTCCGGTAACAAATTCTACCTCGGTTCTGTTCTCTCGCGAGAACAATATTCCAACCACATATTCCTGTGTTTTTGCCATGTTATTTTCCTCCTTTACACAACATATAAATCGTCGATATACGATTTTGCTTCTTCTAACGAATCAAATTCTATTTCGTTCCCGCCAACCTCGATCGTCAGCTTTCTTACCCACCATTTATTTACTATATCGTAGTCTCTATATCTCATATACATACCTCGCAATTTTTTGATTTTTGACATCCTAAATTGTGATATATATTCCGTCTTTTTTATCCCATACAAAAATTCGGGCATTTAATAATACTTCCGGTAATTCAGATACGTCTCCATCGAACAAGTCTCTGTTTTTATTGGTAGAAACGACAATGTGGTTTGCGTGATTTTCTTTTCTCTGGATTAACAGATCCTTAAGTAATGGAGCATCTTTCATGTCTTCGATTGAAGACTCTTCCATATCTTTGAGGGACGATTCAAAAGATAAACTTCCCATTGTGTCATATAATGTTCCAAAGTGATCGAATACGGCGGCTTCATATTTGTCTTTGCACCCGGGACACATATCGGCATCCCGAAAAGAGGTGGTGGTACTTCTTCCCTCGCAATCATAAACCCTGCAAGGGATTCTTAATGCAGTTAAATTACTAGCGTTGTCTACTTCTGCCCCACATATATCACATTTATAAATCGTTTTTGTAGTAACCATATTAGTTTCCTCCTTTTATCGCTATCTGTTATTACTATTCTCAATCTTTTTCTTCAACCTAGAGCGCCTTATTTGAATAGATTTCACGCTATGTCCGATTAAATCACTCAGTTCGGTATCTGTCATATTGTGTTTCAGAATCAGTTCGTCTTCTTCATCGGTATATCTATGAGGCTGGTAAACGGCAGTTTTATCATAATATTTCCGCATGTAATTATTATGATACAACCGATATTTTTCTTGATCCTTATAAGATTTTCTACACTTCATGTATTTCCTCCTTATCTCAACTTCTGCCCGCAGTTTTCACAATATTTTGGCTTTTTATCCCCGGGCATTTCGTAACAAAGCCTTTGCTTCCCGAAGTTCGTCCAAGGTTCCGAGCTTTCGATACTCTAAGTTTTCTTTAATCGCCCGGATCGCAATATTCTTCGCTTCCCGCTGCTTTTGGTATTCCCCGGGATACTCGATACTAAGCTCCTTAATTGCTCCGTATTCAGTCAAGGTAAACCCCTCCTATCCTAAATTACATACGGCTGTATTGAATCTGTTTTAACAATGCAACTCTCCCAATCTGCATTTGGGTTGCTGTCTCCAACATACCTGCTAAAATAAGTTGTCAATTCTTTTCCATCTTCTGTTGAGTGAGAACTTCCAACCCTTCCTATTACTTCTTTATTATCCTCATATCTTCTAGCCTTATAAAAAAACTTCTTTTCGTTAATCATATATATAACCCTCCTTCTTTTCTAACTGTTATTATTATACCACGGAAATCCGTGTTACACAAGCGATCTATATAAAAAATATAGGTTTTTGCCTATAATATAGCTCGGTTGATATACCCTAGAGGAGTGACGACTCCGCCTTCAAGAAATAATGGG